>VFSW01012646.1_pt1 | contig 11768 bp, 11 predicted proteins | sample 5358111 | NCBI WGS metagenome assembly VFSW01 (sample SAMN11554181, study PRJNA540505) | mine drainage metagenome | isolation source: sediment from site ElyBrook_90M | place: USA: Ely Copper Mine, Vershire, VT | collected 2017 | reverse complement strand
AAGCATATAAGCGGGAAACGTGCTCCAAGATTAGGAATCGTTATGAGGCTCCTCGAATATGACGAGGTTGATAGGCTCTAGGTGGAAGCGCCGTGAGGCGTGGAGCCGAGGAGTACTAATATGCCCAGTCTCTCGTGCGGAACTCTGTATAGCACAATCGTTCGTTCGCACACCTTTGCATATTCGTTGTAGCGTCGTATGCAGCTAAAGCTGCACGACGTGAATCGTCTCACAAGGACGATTCAACCGACACTTCGAGTGTTCGGTTCTGGTGGTTTGGCGGGAGGGTCATACCCGTTCTCATTCCGAACACGGCAGTCAAGCCTCCTAGCGGCGATGGTACTCATCGTTACAGATGGGGAGAGTAGCTAGCCGCCAGAACCGAATACTTGAACAAAACACCCCGCAATAACATTGCGGGGTGTTTTGTTATACTGTCCGCATGTCTTGGGCCGCCCGAAGAAGGTTTTTTATTCTGCTGATACTTGGCGCGGTTGCCGTCGCATTCCTTGCGCTTATCTCCGTCGCGACTTTTTACAAGGCGCCGTCTTGTACCGATGGCATCCAGAATCAGGGCGAAACAGGTATCGATTGCGGCGGTCCGTGCCCCTACCTCTGTACCGCGCAGGAACAGCCACCGACCGTTCTCTTCACCCAAGCGCTTCCAAACGGCGCGGGCCGAACCGACCTCATTGCTTTGGTTGAAAATAAAAATGCCGACGCGGCGGCTCGGAATGTTCCTTATAGCATTATGCTCTATGGCGCTGACCAAACGCTCATCGGTGACAAAAGTGGCACAATTGATTTGCCGCCCGGAGCGACAGTACCGATATATATTCCGGGAGTGACATCGGGAAAACAGACGGTTGCAAATGCATTTCTTGACATAGCAGCATCCGCGCCACAATGGTTTCTCATGACGAGCGATCCGCGTATCGTGCCGACCGTATCGAATACAACGCTCGGCGGGACTGCGTCTGCACCGCGCATTGAGGCGGTTCTCACAAACCCGAGCATCACAACTTTGACGAACGTACACGCCGTCGTGCTGGTGCGGGGCGGCAGCGGGAACGTCATCGCCGCATCGGCGACCGTTGTACCCACCATTTCGGCGCAAGGACAAGCAACAGTGTTATTCACCTGGAACAGCGCATTTCCCGCAATCCCAATCTCGATAGAGGTTATTCCGATTGTGCCGCTCCCTTCGTCCTCGTAACATGCCAAGCGCGTTACCATCCACTCGTCCACGCCTTTTTTTCGACTGGACGCTGCTTCTACCGGCGCTCCTGCTCTAGTTTTTAGGTATTCTTACAATGAGCACGTTCGGACAGGGGGTCTCCCTTGCACCGCGTCAAATCCTCTGGCTCTTTGTCGCAACCGGCGTTTATCTCGTTCTCTCGACGCTCGACATGCGCTTCATTCGGCGCACCTCGATTGTGATGGCATTGTACGCGCTCTCGTTCGTACTTCTTGCGCTCCTGCTTGTCATTGCCCATCCGGTGCTCGGCGCGCGCGCCTGGTTCTCACTCGGGCCGGTATCTTTCCAACCGGCGGACCTCGCAAAACTTTCACTCATCATGCTTCTCGCGAAGTATCTCTCGCGGCGGCATGTTGAAATCGGCGACTTCCGCCACATCCTTGTTTCGGGTGCTTACACGCTCACATTCATTCTACTCATTCTCGTCGAGCCGGATCTGGGGAACGCCATTATTTTTGGAACTCTCTGGCTCGGTATGATGCTCGTGTCCGGCATATCGAAAAAGCATCTCGCGATCCTCGGGCTCATCGGCCTTATCGCCGCATCGGCACTCTGGTTCGGAGGTTTGAAACCCTATCAGCGAGCGCGTATCGTCTCGTTTGTGAATCCGGCGGCTGACATTCATGGGAGTGGCTATAACGCGTACCAGGCAAAAATTGCTGTCGGGTCGGGGGAATTGTTCGGCAAAGGCATCGGCTACGGCACACAATCAAAGCTTCGTTTTCTTCCGGAGTATCAGACCGACTTTATCTTTGCGGCATTTGCGGAGGAGTGGGGTTTTGTAGGAGTCGTGCTCCTCCTTCTCACCTATGGGCTTCTCTTTGCGCGCCTTGCGCAAATTGCCCGCGCCGCCGCGACCAACTTCGACACATTTTTCACACTCGGTGTACTCATTCTTTTTGCCGCTCACGTTGCGATACATGCCAGCATCAGTCTCGGGCTTCTGCCGGTAACTGGCACGACGATACCTTTCATGAGCTCGGGCGGCTCGCATCTCGTCCTTGAGTTTGGCGCGCTCGGCATCGTCACCTCGCTCGCGCGCCACGGACGCGGCGCGGTACGCGATGTGAGTGCAAACGAATACCTTGGCAGTTAGCGCGCGTAGCGCGAAAGCGTCTCTGAAATCATGCGTTCTTTTGAGAACATTGTCGTAACGCGCGCGTGGAGCCGCGCACCCAACTCTACCCCGCGACGGGGGTCCTGTATGAGCGACTCCATCGCGGCGGCGAGCGCGGGTGGATTTTCTCTCGGGACGAGAAGACCATGGTCGTCATCGAGAATGATTTCAGGTATGCCGCCGACTCGAGTCGCCACGACCGGAAGCGCCGCGCACCCAGCCTCGAGAATCGCATACCCAAGCGCTTCCGAACGCGAAGTATGGATGAAAAGATTGAAAGCGGTGAGCAAGGAAGCGGCGTTTTCGCGGAAACCAGCAAAAGAGACATGGTCGCGCATATGAAGATCGCGCACCAGACTCTCGAGTCGTTCTTGTTCTTGTCCCGCGCCGATGATGACCAGAATCGCCTCCGGGTGCGTTTTGACGAGCGTCTCGAACGCGCAAATCGCATCTGCAATGCACTTCGTGGGGTGCAGTTCCGAGATCATGCCGACCCAGTAACGGCCAACGGCGTGTGGCGCGAGCGCGGCGCGCGCTTCTTCTTTTGAAAGGCGCGGCGGGCAGTCAATACCAAGGTGAATGACAACAAGTTTTGACCGCAGGAAAGGGAAGTGGATAATGTCGCGCTTCGCCGCTTCCGATACGCACAAAGTTTCGTGTGAGAAAAGAACAATGGTGCCGGAGGCGAGATACAGCACCGCGCGCTGCCACCACGGGCGTGCTTCATTGAAGGCCCAACCGTGCGCGGTAAAGATGATGCGGGGTACCTTCGCGAAACGCGCGGCGAGACAGCCAAGCGCTCCCGCCTTTGAACTATTGATGTGTACGATGTCCGGCCGCTCCTGCGTAAAGAGCCGCAGGAGCCCAAAGAATGCAAAGAATTCGCGCAGGATTCCGACGTCGCGTGATAATCCGCGCACGACGACGGTGCGGATACGCGCCCCGTGGAGGCGTTCGGCAAGCTCGCCGGGCGCGCCATAGGCGACGACCACCTCACTTCCGGCACCCTGCGCCGCCACGGCAAGGTCGTAAACGTAGCGTTGCGCGCCGCCCCACGTTCCTTTCGTGATGACATAGAGTATTTTTTTTGACTGGGGCATAGGTGCGTGGAGACAACCTTTCGTTTCCAAAGTAGGTTATATACTGTATAAACGTAGCATAATGCATATAGGTAACAAAAAGGCATCCCTTCTCCTTCTTGTTGGAGATGTGGTGGTGTTCACCCTCTCTCTTTTAGCGATGCTTATCGTGCGCTACCAGACGTGGCCATCTGCCGCGGTGCTTGACGACCATCTCGGACCATTTTCATTCTTATTCCTGATTTGGGTGCTTGTGTTCTACATGTCCGGTCTGTACGACAAGCAAACTATTTTTTTCAAAAACAGCCTTTCAAACGCGCTTCTAAAAACACAATCATTCAACATACTCTTTGCGGCACTTTTCTTTTTCCTCGTGCCGGGTATCGGCATCGCGCCGAAAACGAATCTGTTTATTTATCTTCTCATCTCGCTCGCGCTCATATTTTTCTGGCGGCTCTGGTTATATCCGCGGTTTTCGGATCGCCGGGCGCGCCTCGCGGTCGCCCTTATCGCTTCCGGTCCCGAGGCACAGGAATTGGTTGCCGAGGTGAACGGGAATCCTCGGTACGGCATGGAGTTCGAGTACGTGCGCACTCCCGAGACCGTGCCGAACGCCGAAACGCTCGTGAAGGAACTCTCCGAGAAGAATGTAGCGTTACTCGTTGTCGACACGGATCAAATTACTTCGGACACCGTGCCTCATTTTCTCTACGCGCTCTCTGTGGAGGAGCGGCGCTACCACTTTGTCGAGTTTGAATCCATGTATGAAGAAGTATTTGATCGCATTCCGCTCTCACGGCTCACCTATGCGTGGTTTGTGCGGAACGTCGCTCAAACCGATTCCATTTCGTATGTGTTTGCGAAACGCGCGCTCGACCTCATCGGAGGTATCGTCATGGGACTCGTGACTGTGTGCAGTATACCTTTTGTATACCTGGCGATGCGGCTCGAAGGACCCGGCCCGCTTTTTATCACGCAGAATCGTCTCGGGGAACGGGGAAGTTATATCCGCACATTGAAATTCCGCAGTATGCGCGAGAACGATGCGGGCGCATGGTCCGGCGAAAACAAAAATCGCGTGACGCGCGTCGGGGCAGTATTGCGCAAAACATCGCTCGACGAATTTCCGCAATGTTTAAATATTCTTTCGGGAGAGCTCTCGCTCATCGGGCCGAGAAATGATATTGAAGCGCTCGGTGCGCGCTTGCGCGACGCTATTCCATACTACACCGCGCGGTATCTGGTGAAGCCGGGCATTACGGGCTGGGCGCAGATAAATCAGCAGTACGAACAGAACAATATCAGTCCGCAATCGATTGAAGAGACGAAAACGCGCCTCGCGTACGATTTCTATTATCTCAAACATCGTTCGTTCGGTCTCGACATCGTGATTGCGCTAAAGACCGTGAAGCGAATGTTCTTCAGAGTGAGTAGCTGGTGAACTTCAATGGTAAACTCTTGCACATGAAGCACACAGTATTGATAACGGGTGCCGCAGGGTATGTCGGCTCGATGCTCGTCGAGCAATTCGCGAAGCGCGATGATGTCGAGAAAATAATTGGTATCGACAAAGAGCCGATTCCCGATCTCATCCGCAAAGAACAAAAGCTCCTCTACCTCAACACCAACACAGCGGATGATTGGGAGGAGCACGTACGCGCATACCATCCTGACATCGTGATTCACACCGCATGGCAGATTCGCGAAATGTATGGCGCGCAGGATCTTGAGTGGCAGTGGAACATCGGCGGTTCCGACAAAGTATTCGATTTTTCTTTTTCCGAGGAATCGGTGCAACGGCTCATTCATTTTTCAACCGTCGCCTCGTATGGCGCATATCCCTCGAACACCACCCTTCACCGTTACACCGAAGACGAACCGTTCCGGAAGATGGACTATCTCTACTCGGAAGAGAAGCGCGTCGCAGAAGAGCATCTGCAATCGAAGTATGATGCGAGCGACAAGCATGTGAGCGTTGCAGTCATTCGGCCTGCCGCCATCACCGGTCCGCGCGGTCGTTACATGCGCATCCGTTTCGGATTGCAGTCCGCGCTCGCCGGACAGCTCAAGGATTCGTTCGTGTATCGCGTCGTTTCCGCACTCGTAGCATTCGTGCCAGTCACGCCAATGTGGTTGCGACAATTTATCCACGAAGACGATGTCGTTGCCATCGTTGAGCGGCTCGCATTTGGCGCGCCCGCAGGCGCGTATGAGGTTTTCAATATTTGTCCGCCGGGGCCGGTCGTGCGCGGCGCGGACATGGCGCGCGCCGTGGGGAAGAAACAACTCCCCATTGCGCCATGGATGGCGCGTCTCGCGTTTTTTGTTTTCTGGCACCTGACGCGTGGGAAGATTCCGACGGGCAGAGGCGCATGGAAGAGTTACTCGTATCCGATTGCGGTTGACGGCTCAAAAATAACCCGCGTTCTCGGGTACCAATACCGGTACGCCGGTCCGGACGCGTTTCGCTACACGGATGGCGCGTATGAGTCGTATGTGCCGGAAGCGCAGCGGCGACACAAGAGTATGAAATAGATATAAAAACGGGCCGTCCATGGAAGAGGGCGGCCCGAGAGCTACTGCGGCTAAGTGTACGCGGGGCGCAAAAAATGCGCGTTGATCGGGACGTTTTCGTATCCAGGGATAGCAAGGAAAACGTCCTGGCCGTTTTCCTTGTTTACCACCTTCGTAATCCGAGCTGGCATGCGATGACTCATCGCGGGCACTAGCGCGGCGTCGAGCATGTCTGTAGGGACCCAGTCCGGATCCTTACAAGTGACCATCTGGTCGATTTCGAATTTCTTTGACATAGGCACAGCGTTCTCCTTCGGTGCGGGTTGAAAAGACAATGTTACAAGCGAATGTCGTAACAGTTCTATGGTACATGTAAATACTATAGTTGTCAACCCACTCGAAGGAGACTGTTGCGTGGCAAGATAGTAACGTTTTTCACAAACGTAAAGTTTGATATAATCAGCCCGCGACATGAAACAAGATAAGAAAATCGTCGTCGTAACAGGCGGCGCTGGTTTTATCGGGACACACCTCGTGAAGGGGCTTCTGAGGCTCGGCTACAACGTGCATGTTGTAGATAATTTGGCGGCAGGGAAGCGCGAACGTGTCCCCGCGGAAGCCGTGTTCCACCAGGTGAACGTGCAGGATACCGACGCACTCGCACCCATTTTTTTTGATACACAATACGTGTTCCATCTCGCCGCGCTTCCGCGCGTGCAGTTTACGCTCGACTATCCGCACCATGCGCACGACGCAAACGTGAACGGCACGTTTTCGGTACTGCGTGCGGCGCGTGACGCGGGCGTGAGGAGAGTCATTCTCTCCTCAACAAGTGCGATTTATGGTGATCGGGACGAGTCTCCTCTGCATGAAGGGCTCGACACGCGTCCGCAAAGCCCATACGCACTCCATAAATTGGTTGGCGAACTCTACGCCCGTCTTTTCTCGAGCGTGTACAATCTCCCGACTGTGTCGCTACGGTATTTCAATGTGTACGGTCCAGGGGACGATCCAAACGGTCCTTATGCGCTTGTTATCACAAAGTTTATAGACAAACGTCTGCGTGGCGAAGCGCTCACGATCACCGGTGACGGCACTCAGACGCGGGATTTCGTCCATGTGCGCGATGTGGTGCGCGCAAACCTTCTTGCGGCGGAAAGCCCGAACGTGGGAAAGGGCGAGACGTTCAACATCGGTTCGGGTAAAAGCGCATCGGTCAACCGCATCGCCGAGATCATCGGCGGACCGGTAAGCTATATCGAAGCGCGTCTTGAGCCGCACGATACGCTTGCCGATAGTACACTCGCCAAAAAAATACTCGGTTGGGAACCGACCGTCTCGCTTGAGGAAGGCATCGCGGAATTGAAGAAGCAACTTGGCCTATGATTCTCGATGGTCGTGCATTAGCGAAAGCCATTCTTGCGCAGGTGAAAGCGCGCGCCGCAGTGCTTCCGAGCGCGCCGCGCATCGTTGCAATCGTGACGAGCGAGACGCCCGCGACAAAGTCATACCTATCGATTAAAGAGAAGCGCGCCGCGGACGCGGGGTGCGCGCTCGACACCGTTCGGCTTTCAGAGGACGCGAGTACGGAGTCGCTCATAGCCGCCGTACTCGCCGCTCATGCTGACGCGATTATCGTGCAGCTCCCGCTCCCTGAAAGCGTTGTCGAGGCGGACGTTTGCAATGCCATTCCTCCATCAAAAGACGCCGACGTGCTTTCTGCTACAGCGCGAGCCGCGTTCGAAAATACGGATGGTGCCCTTTTGCCACCGGTGGTCGGGGCCGTCCGCAAGATTTTGGAATTTGGAAATGTGAACATAGCGGGGAAGCGAGCGGTAGTTATCGGTGCCGGATTCCTCGTCGGCGCACCAGTCGCAAAATGGCTCGCGCGCCAAGGCGCCGCAGTCGAGGTCGTAACGAAAGAATCGGGGGACCTGTCCGCGACGCTCCGTGCCGCAGACATAGTGGTCTCTGGCGCAGGCGCGCCGCACCTCATCACACCCGACCTGCTTAAGGAAGGAGTTGTACTCATCGATGCCGGTACGAGCGAGTCTGGTGGTGCCATCGTCGGGGACGCCGACCCCGCGTGCGCGGAGAAGTGTGCGCTCTTCACTCCAGTCCCCGGCGGCGTCGGCCCGGTTGCGGTCGCGAAGCTTTTTGAGAATGTGGTCGTGCTTGCCGAAGAATCTTGTAAGAAGGCCGCAGACTAGCTCATTTGGTATACTTTCAAAGATGAAAGAAGGATCTGAATCATGGAGCAGAAATTCTATAAACAAAGGGCCTGAGGGAGGAAGGACTCTTAAAGACTATGAAAGACTTCTCAAGTTTAAAAAAGAGGATTTAGAAAACAAGTTTGTATTGGATTTGGGGGCGGGGCCCAAAGCGAGGTTCGCAAAGGAATTGGAACGGTCTGGGATCAAGGCAACCGTTATTTCTTTGAGTCCGGATTATGCGGATACGGAACATCGGGAGCTATTTAAACCGGCAGGCTTAGAGAAACTCATAACTATTCTCAAACGAGAGAAGGGGAAAGATAAATTGGAGATTGCGGGAATCGGAGAAGAACTGCCATTTAAGGACGGAAGTTTTGATGAAATCCTCGCTCTCTGGTCAATTTCGGAATGGGCTGAGCATACTTATGAGAGATGGATTCCGGAGATTTACAGAGTCTTAAAGCAAGGGGGAGTTGCAAGAATAGGCCCGTACCATCCCAGGTGGGATACATACGATGGGGACATTTTCATCAGAAAACATAAAGAAATGAAGGATGTCGTGAAAGGATTAGGGTTCCCGTACGAGTTCATTCCAGGCGCGGAATCCGGGCAAGAGATTCTTGTCATTCACAAAATACCAGAAGAGCGAGGAAACGCGGAGCGTCCACGCGAGAGTGAAAAGACAGCAAATAGTCACAGCGGGCTAGACGTTGACAGAAAGAATACTTCCATTTATAATGGAAATGTCCATCAGGATGAGCTTGATGGACCCTAGCTACGGGGCTTCGTAGAAAAATAAGTTGAGGAGGTTGAAAATGGAAGGAAATCCCAAAAACGATGATCCTTGGTATCGCGTAGGGCTGGATCTTCTTTGGTTTCTCTGCGGTCTTCCCTTTTTGCTCTTCACGGTGATGACTCTTCAACGGCACGTTGGGAAACCAGTACTGTTTATTGCTACTGTAATCCTCTTCTGCGCCTTCGAAGTAGGTTTTGGGTGTTGCATGGGAAGGTGTTCGCCGGCGGAATTGTTCCGCGATGATGGTGGCCCACCGTAAGTTTTCAGTCGCAATAATTACAATTGCAAGAGAATCACCTTGCCCCTGGCGAAATGCTGGGGGTTTGCTTTTAGCTGATTCGTTCACCCAGCACTCAACGTTTCGTTGCAAAATGTTGAGTGCTGGGTATATACTCCCCGCATGACTCGTTTCCGAGTGTTTGCTCTTATTGCCCTCGCCGGGGGCATTTTGCTCGCCTACTTCGTCTGGACAACCCAGGCGGATCCTACAAGCGCATACCGTTTCAAACTTGGCCTCGACCTCGCCGGCGGCACGGAGCTCGTATACAAAGCCGACATGTCGCAGACGCCTCCGGGCGAGCGCGCTGACGCACTCTCGGCTCTGCAGGGTGTCATCGAGCGTCGCGTGAACCTTTTCGGCGTCGCCGAGCCTTTGGTGCAAACCGAACAAGCGAACGCTTTTTCGGGTACCACCGAGGATCGGCTCATTGTGGATTTGCCGGGCGTAACCAATATCAAAGCCGCAGTCGCCGCGCTCGGCCAGACGCCCACGCTCGAATTCAAACTTGCGACCACGACGACCGTGGGTACTACGACGCAAGTGACCTACATCTCGACAGGTCTCACCGGCCGTTACCTTGCGAGCGCGGCACTTCAGTTTGGCTCGGGCGCAACCGCGGGACTCGCGGCGCCACAAGTGCTCCTCAATTTCAACAGCGCAGGCGCGGCACTTTTTGAAAAGATCACGAGTCAAAATGTCGGTCAGACGCTCGCCATTTTCCTCGACGGACAGCCGATATCCGAGCCAGTCATCCAGGAAGCGATTCCGGGCGGACAGGCGACTATCACCGGCCATTTCACCGCAACCCAAGCACGCGACTTAGTGCGTAATCTCAATTTCGGCGCGCTTCCCGTGCCCATTACTCTTGAAAGCAGCTCATCGGTTGGACCGACCCTCGGCGCGGCCGCCATTAACGCGGGCGTCGGCGCCGGAATCATCGGCTTCGCCATCGTCGCTCTTTTCATGATTGCCTGGTATCGCCTCCCCGGTCTCATCGCTGTGGTCGCGCTCGCCGAATATCTCGTATTCATGCTTTCGGTCATCAAAGTCATTCCGGTCACGCTCACGGCTTCCGGCATCGCAGGACTCATCATCTCGGTCGGTATGGCGGTGGACGCCAACGTGCTCATATTCGAGCGCACGAAAGAGGAGTTGCGCGAGGGCAAGGGCCCGCGCGAAGCGGTGCACATCGGTTTCGCGCGCGCATGGACGGCGATTCGAGACGGGCACCTCACCATGCTTATCTCGGGCGTCATTCTTTTCTGGCTTGGTACGAGCATTGTGCAAGGTTTCGCGCTCGTCTTCGTACTCGGCGTGCTCGCATCCTTTGTTTCCGCGGTGTCGCTTTCGCGCGTCTTCTTGCTCGCAATCGTCCCCGAGCAGAAGTCGGGCATCTGGCGGTTCTTGCTCGCGTCCGGCTTCTCTCATTTTTAAAATATGTATATTGTCCACCATCGAAAACTTTTCTTCTGGATGACGGGGATTATCCTCGCAGCCGCGCTCGGCGCAATCCTCGTGTGGGGACTTCCGCTCGGGATTGATTTCACCGGCGGCTCCCTGATGCAGGTGAACTACCCGAACGGGCGCCCGGCACTCGGGGTGGTAGAGAACGAAATCGCGAGCGTCCCTTCTCTCGGCGTATCATCGGTCCTCGCGTCCGGCGCCAACGCGGTTTCCATTCGCACCCGCACCCTGCTTCCCGCGGAACATGACGCCATACTTGCCGCCCTCTCGCAGAACGCTTCAACAACCGAACTCGCATACACTTCCGTCGGTCCCGCTCTCGGAAGCCAGTTCACCCACAAAGCGCTCTGGGCGCTCTTCGCCGTCATACTCGTCATTGTGCTCTATATCGCGTTCGCTTTTCGTAAAGTATCGCGCCCAGTGCCGAGCTGGGGCTACGGACTCACCGTCGTTGCCATGCTCGCCATTGACCTCATTGTCCCAACCGGCTTCTATGCGGCGCTGTGCCACTTCACCGGTGTGCAAGTGGACTCGCTCTTTATCGTCGCAATTCTTGCGCTTCTCGGGTACTGCGTGAATGATGTCATTGTCATATTCGACCGCATACGCGAACACTTGGCGAAGAATGAGAAGACGGGGCTGAAAGAAGAATTTGAAGTAACGATAGGGAAGTCCATCGACGAGACGATGACCCGCTCCATCAACACCGCGCTCACCGTGGCGCTCGCGCTCCTCGCGCTTATCTTCCTTGGCGCGCCGGTAACGCGCGACTTCGCACTCGTCATGCTCGTCGGTATTGTCATCGGTACCTTCTCCTCGATTGCACGCTCTGCGCCGCTCCTCATTCCGATTGCACGTTGGTTTAACCGTCCCAAAGGCGCGCTACCTGTTAAGAAATAATCGTTCCGACGAAAGGTTTCCCGTCGATGTAGTTTGAGAACTCACCAAGCGTCGCGCCGCTCATGATGGCGACTTCGAGATTGAGCGCTTCAGCTTCTTTTGCGGCCACGGGATCGAAAGGGGAGGAGAGTCCCGGATGCCACTCCT
>VFSW01012645.1_pt1 | contig 11769 bp, 10 predicted proteins | sample 5358111 | NCBI WGS metagenome assembly VFSW01 (sample SAMN11554181, study PRJNA540505) | mine drainage metagenome | isolation source: sediment from site ElyBrook_90M | place: USA: Ely Copper Mine, Vershire, VT | collected 2017 | reverse complement strand
GGGGCTTCGAAGGTCACGCCGGCGCGCTGCCATTCATCCACCACGCGCAAGCCGGGCCCGGGCACGGCGGCGGCCCAGCGGAGAGGAAAGCGCTGCCCCTCGGATTCAAAGTAGCGGTCCGGCGTCGAGGGGGCCAGAAAATTGATTACCACCTCGATGCCGATATTCACCGAGGCCGTGCCGGGGGCGGCGCGCTGCAACGCCACCTCGCAGACGACATGGAATCCGGCGGGGGTCGCAAGAAACGACAGAGTTTTTCGCGCGCGCCAGTCGGAGCCTTCTTCGGAAGCAAGCGCCACGCGTGCGTGCGACGCCTCCGTCACCTGATACCGGCCTCCTGCCAGCGCCGCATCTTCCTCCAGTTGGATCGAGGCGGAGTCCTGATAAGTTTTGTCGCGGCCAAACAGAAGCAGCCGAAAAGAATTTCGGGGCCAGCGGTCGTAGTGCAGCCAGCGTTCGAGCCCTTCTTCCTTCGTGCGCACTTGATCGTGGATGGATTGCACGCCGTATTCGGGATGGGCGGGCAAGTTGCGGAGCTTGGCGTGATAGGACTCGGGGCGCCGGGCCAGGGAATTGATCAACGTGACGTTGGGCGGGCGGAAGTCGAGTGCCGAGACGGTTCCGCCGTCGTCCGGATCGATCAGCGCGGCGTAGCGGTCCGACGTGAGGTAGATTTCGTCGCGCCCGTCGGCGTCGAAATCGAGTTGTTCCACATCGGCGTACTGCTGGTTTCGGTGCGTGAGTCTATCGGCAATTGTCTCGGCCTGGGCCAGCGAGCCCCAGACGGCGGTGCGCAGGTGCGGCGAATACAGCCCGCCGAAGACGCCGTGCCAGTAGGCGTCGTTGCACTGGCCCCGCAGCAGTTGCGTGGCGGCCTGTTCCCGCGCCGTCAGAAAGGCTTTGTCACGGCGGCGGCTTCTCGCGAGCCGCCTCAGCTTGTTGGAGACGTGCAGCATCTTTTTGTGCAGGAGGTTCGATTCCGCATATTTTGTGAAGAAGCCCTTCCAGGTGCCTCCGCGCAGGAAGGGCAGCGCCTCGGGACGCGAGGAAAACTCGCCCGTGAGACTGTGATAGCGGTCGCGCGCGGGGGTGGGCAGCGACCACTCCATCATCTCGGTGTAGGAAGCCGTGGGGAATTCCGCGCGTCCCAGCGGCGGGTGCGAAGCGACGGCGTCTCCGGGCGTGGACAGGGCCAGCCAATCGGCGCTCTGCTCGAGAGTCGAGAAAAAGTGCTCGAGCCAGCCATCGCGAAAGCAATGTTCATGGGTGCCGGGCCAGACGCCGAATTTCTCGAGGTCATCCCCCATGGTGGCGAAACCGCCCGGGTGACTGGTGGCGGCGGTGCGCAGAAAATCCATCGTCTCCGGCACGGTCCGAAAAGGGATCAGGTACCGCAGGGACTTCAATCCCGGCAGGACGCGTACGGCGTGGCCCAGGTCCTCGCAGATGTAATGGCCATAGAGCTGATCGAGTTCGAAGCCGGAGCCGAGAAAGTGATTGTCGTCCACCAGGGTGTAGGCGACGCCGGCCCGCGCCAGCGTGGAGGCGATCTGAGGTTCCCAGACGCGCTCGGCGATCCAGGCGCCCCCTGGCCGCGCTCCGAGATGCTTTTCGATATAATTCGCCAGCCGGGTAATCTGTTCCTGGCGGTCTTCGGGCGGGATGGCCACCAGAATCGGCTCGTAGAATCCACCGCCCACCATTTCCACCTGGCCGTTGCGGACCAGCGCGCGGAGACGGTCGAAGTATTCCGGGTGGGCGCGCTCGATCCATTCCAGCAGCGGTCCGGAATAGTGCAGGCCCATGCGAACCAGCGGGTGCCGCGCCAGGACTTCGAGGAAGGGAAGATACGAGTTCGCGTAGGCGCGCTCCAGCACGTCGTCAAAATTGCCGGCCGGCTGATGCGCGTGAATCAGAAGAACGAGCTCGAACTTTTTCACCATCACCTCGCGGAAGATTTACAGGATAACCTGATTCGCGCGAAGTTGACAGGCTCGGCCGCGCGGTGCGTCGTAGCCCGGGCGCGCGGCGCGTCACCGGCAAAGGGCGCTGCGGGTGGCGCCGGCGCCGCCGAATTGGCGGAGGCGCTCGCAGAGCCGCGGCATCGCGTCTTCAGCGGCTGCGTCGGTCACGCCGGAGGGAGCGTAGAGGACGATGAGAATGTCGCGCGCGGATTCGGTAATCATGCTGCGCGTCGAATCGCTGATCGGGCTGCCGAAAGGTCCCTGCGCATCGGCAAGAACCGGGCGTCGTTCCAGATGCCAGGTGCGTTTTCCAATTCCTTCGTAGCGCTCGCCGGGCGCGCCGTGGCGCAATACGATGGGCGGGGCGATCCGCTCGCGGTCGTAGCACCCGTAGGGCCATGCGGTCTCGACCGAGCCGAGGTTGCCGATATCGACGATATTCCAGACGCGGTAGAGACCCTTCCCTTGCACCACGCGCCGCAGGAGCGCCTCGGAGGACGGCCGGTATTTCGACGGGTCGATGCCCCATGCGCGGAACATCGTGCGGACGGCGCGGACTGGCTCGGCTTCGGCCAGGCTCTCGACGGTGAAGTCGCGCCGCTTCCGCTCGCAGACCGCATCCATGAGCCGGGTGAGATCCGCATCGGCCGGGGACACGCGCACGGCGTCCCCCTCGACGACGCCGAGCTTCACACCGGGCAATTCGATTTGAATGTTCATGGTCCGAGGATTCGTGGCCGCCCGCCGTCTTGCGAGCTGCTATGATTTCAGTTTCCGCGCCGGCGGGTAACCCGGCGGATCGCGCAAGAAGTTTACCGGGGATTGCGTGGGCGCGCCATGAAAGCCAGCCAACAATTCGATCGGGGCGTGGCGTTGTTCAACGCGGGTAAATTCTTCGAGGCCCATGAAGCCTGGGAAGAATTGTGGCTCGCCGAATCCCAGCCGGAGAAAACTTTCCTGCAGGGATTGATCCAGCTTGCCGCGGCCTGGCATCACCACAGCCGCGGGAATTCGCGCGGCGCGAAATCATTGCTGGCCGCGGGAATCGCCAAGCTCGAGGGTTTTCCGGGCCGCCATCGCGGGCTGGCGCTGGCGCAATTACGCGCCCGGGCTGCACGGTGGGTTGGGTGGCTTGGCCGGGAAGAGGGTCCCGCACCGCCGGCGCCCAGGATCAGGGTCGTTAGGCGGAAGGGATCTTCCCGAGCGTCCTCTCGCAGCAACACAAAGGGAAAGCCGAACACGCGCGCCTAACTGTGCGTTGCCCGGATTCACCTGCGGGGCACGCCGCCTTCAGGCCTTCTTGTAATGGGCGGCGTTGATCTGTGTGAAGTTGGCCAACTTCTCGGGGAGGTCTTCCAGTGCGAAGATGGCTGTCACGGGGCAGACCGGAACGCACGCGCCGCAGTCGATGCACTCATCGGGATTGATATAGAGTTGCTCGGAAGTCTCGAACCCCGCCTCGTCCTTCCGCGGGTGGATACAATCCACCGGACACACGTCCACGCAGGCGCTGTCTTTCGTTCCGATGCACGGCTCGGCAATCACGTACGCCATTTAGCTTTCTCCTATGAAGGGTATGTTCAAGAGACGCCCGCAAGCCCGCCGCGGCACACGATCTTGAAACCATAATATATAGCATCAAATTCAGGCCTATTCAAGACTGCTTCGGCGCCAAAAGGCCTGCGCCCTGTTGGTTACCCTGGGCGCATTGCCGCCACGGGCAGGAAGCGGATAGAATGGCGCTCGGAGGGAACCGAATCATGCCGAATCCATGGCGCCGTCTGCTATCCACGGGGTTTATCGGAGTCGTTTTGATAGCGGCCATCATTTCCATGCGGGTTCCGCAAGTTTCCGCAGCGCGTCCACAGCCTACGGGAACCACTGCGGAGGCCGGAGGGGACCCAGCGCTGATTGACTTGGAAGGTTATAAGGAACTTGTGGCGAAATATCGTGGGAAGCCTGTTCTGGTGACCTTCTGGGCGACGTGGTGCGAGCCCTGCCGCGAGGAATATCCCATGATCGTGGAACTCGCCAAGCAATACAGCTCGCAAGGACTCGTGGTGTTGGGTGTCAGTCTGGACGATGATTCCGACATGAACCTGGTGCGCCACTTCCTGACGCAAAATCACCCGGGCTTTCCCAACTACCGCCAGAAGCCGGGGATTAACGTGGACGCGTTCTACGAAGGCGTAAATCCGGACTGGCGCGGCACGATGCCGCATGCGGTTTTCTACGCGCGCGACGGCCACATCGCCCGGTTCTTTGTGGGCGAACACAACCGCGTGGCGTTTGAAAATGCGATCCATCTGATCATCGCGTCCGCCAGCGCCGCCAACCGCGCCGGCACGGCTTCGTACTCAGGCCAGTAGGACGCCCGCGCACCGCGGGATTTCGGAGGCAGTTCATCATGCTGGAAACGCGGGGAAATCAACTCACGTGGCTGGGCCACTCGACGCTCCGCATCACCACGCCCTCCGGCAACGTCATCGTCGTGGATCCCTGGGTGCAGTCGAATCCCGCGTGCCCCGAGGCCCTCAAAAAATTCGACCGGCTCGATACCCTGCTGATCACGCACGGCCATTTCGATCACATTGCCGACGCCGTGGCCTTGGCCAAGCAGTTTCAGCCGCAAGTAGCCGGAATCTACGAGACGTGCGCGTGGCTGGAATCCAAGGGCGTGGCGCGCACCAGCGCGATGAACAAGGGCGGCACGCAAAGGCTCGGCGAGATCGAGATTACGATGGTCCACGCGCTCCACTCCTGCGGGATTCAGGACGGGGACAAAATCATCTACGGCGGTGAGGCGTGCGGCTACATCATCCGCCTGCCGGGCCGGCTGACGGTGTACCACTCCGGCGACACGGCTGTCTTCGGGGATATGAAGCTAATCAGCGAGCTCTATGCTCCCGACGTGGCGCTGCTGCCCATCGGCGACCATTTCACCATGGGTCCCCGCGAAGCAGCCCTCGCCATCCGCTTGCTGGGCGTGCGCCACGTCATACCCATCCATCACGGCACGTTTCCCATCCTGACGGGAACTCCCGACGCACTGCGCCGCCTGACGCAGGATATCGCCGGCCTGGAAATTCACGCCCTCAAGCCGGGCGATTCCATTCCTTAGATGAGGCGCCTCGGTTTACCTGGCTCTGGCTGTGGCAGTCATCGGCTCGGCACCAGCAGCATTCCAGTAGGTCCCAGAAGAAAAAAGCCCCGGGAACCGGGCCCCGGGGCTAGGTGTTCGGATGGCTTGTCGGATCGCGGCTAATCGCGCGACACGGTGAGTGGTTGCCTGAGCCTGAACGAGATCCTGGTTTCTGCCGGGATGCTGATCTCGCGCTCGCCGGTGTACGCCGCTCCGGCGGTGCCGGCTCCTCCGCCCGCCACCGCCCCAATCGCCGCGCCTTTACCGCCTCCGGCAATGGCCCCGATGATGGCGCCGACGGCGGCTCCGCCTCCTGCCCCCACCATCGTTCTCTTGCCGCGTCCCTTGCCGCTTTCCTCAAACCGGGAAGTCTCGATGGTGTACTTCCTTCCATGAATGGTTTGGGCGTCCAGCGAGAGACCCAGCGCGGCTCCTCCCTTCAAATGACCCGCGGCCGTCGCCTGAACGACGGTTCCCGTGGCCGGCGTGTTCATCGGCGCCACGGTCGTGCCGTTCACGATTACCGGCTCGGCCAGGGAAGCGCGAAACGCATCGCCGGCCGTGCTGGTTTTTGTGCTCACGGTCTGGTCAATCGTGACCGTCAGCACGGTACCGGCCGGGACGACGATGGGCGGCGGGGGCGCTGGCGCAAACAGGCTCCCTCCGGTCTTGCTGGAGCCACTGGAGTCGGGCTCTGTGCCACTGGGAGATGTGGTCGAACGGTTGCATCCGCACACGGCCAGCAGTAAGACAACGGCGGCCAGCCAGCGCGTGAGTACGTTGTTGCGCATCTTTTCACCTCGGTTTGAGGATACGATCGAATCGAAGACTGGGATGGCTTAAGTGGGCCATTCTACCGCCGGACCGCGGAGTATCTCACCCGGAGTGTTTTGGGCGGGGCGATGTCGCATCATGCCGGGCGAGCATCACCCCGCGCCAGCGGTCCCCGGCGCGCTCGTGCTTCAGCGCGCCGAAAGAAACTTTTCCGCTTCGATCGCAGCCATGCAGCCCGCGCCCGCCGCGGTGATCGCCTGGCGGTAGTGATGATCCTGGACGTCGCCGGCGGCAAAGACGCCGGGGATGTTGGTCTTGGGGCCGTCGTGGGTGTGGATGTAGCCGTTTTCGTCCATGTCAATCAGGCCCCGAAAGACCTGGCTGTTGGGATCGTGCCCGATGGCCACGAAGACGCCGTCGACCGAAAGGGTCGAGATGGCCTTGGTTTCCAAATTGCGGATGCGGACTGACTCCACGGACTTCTTCTCGACGTTCTGCACTTCCTCGATCACGTAGGGCGTCATGAAAACGATTTTCTCGTTGGCGCGCGCGCGGTCGAGCATGATCTTCGACGCGCGGAATTCGTTGCGGCGGTGTAACAGCGTGACGCGCTTGGCGAACTTGGTCAGGAAGGTGGCGTCCTCCATGGCCGTGTCGCCGCCGCCGACCACCACGATTTCCCGGTTGCGGAAGAAGGCGCCGTCGCACGTCGCGCACGTGGATACGCCGTGCCCCAGCAGTTGCCGCTCGGATTCCAGCCCGAGCATGCGCGCGGAAGCTCCCGCGGCGATGATCAGCGTCTCGGTCTCGTAGGTTTCCTTTCCCGCGGTGAGGCGGAACGGCCGGCGGCTCAGGTCCACCGCAGTGACGGCGCCGGAGCGGAATTCCGTGCCGAATCTCTGGGCCTGCTTGCGGGTGTTCTCGACCAAATCCGGACCGTTCACGCCGTCGGGGAAGCCTGGAAAATTCTCGACCAGCGTGGTCAGCCCGAGTTGCCCGCCCGGCTCGTAACCGTCCAGGACGAGCGGATGCATGTCCGCGCGCGCCGTATAGATGGCGGCGGTCAAACCCGCGCACCCACTGCCGATGATGATGACCTTGTGCACGATTCTCTCCTCGGTGATTTGATGATTGCGGAACGCGGTCCTGCCACTTCAGCGCCACGCTCGAAGCGCAATATTATAGCATTCCAGAGCACGCGCCGGCAGAATGCCCTTCCTTCTAGACGCGGGCCATCCATGTCGCGTTTCTTCTTGCCTCGCCTTGCCAATTCCCGGTAACCTGCGGCGCGATGGCCCGGGGCAGCCGGGCGTATCTGGGAGGCAAGCGATGCTGAAGGAATTCAAAGAGTTTGCGATGCGCGGTAACGTTCTCGACATGGCCGTGGGCATTATTGTTGGCGCCGCGTTCGGCCGGATCATCACCTCGCTGGTCAGCGACGTCCTCATGCCGCCGATCGGCCTCTTGTTGGGGAAGGTGGACTTTTCGGGCCTGTTCGTCAGCCTTTCGGGAAAGTCCTATGCCACGCTCGCCGAGGCCCGGGCCGCCGGCGCGGCGACCATCAACTACGGCGTGTTCCTCAATACGCTGATCGATTTTGTGATCGTCGCGTTCGTGATCTTTCTGCTGGTGCGCCAGATCAATCGCTGGAACAAGCCCGCCCCTGCGCCTGTCCCTCCGACCAAGGAGTGCCCGTATTGTGTTTCGGCCATCTCCGTGAAAGCGACGCGCTGCCCCAACTGCACTTCCGACTTGCAGACGAGCTGACGGAGGAGACTTGGGAGTATGCGCGGGGATTAGCCCTGCGGGGGCGTCGTTGGGCGCAGGCCTGGCGGTTGTTCGCCGGATCGCGGCTTACGGTAACAGCCGGTTGCTCTTGATGGCCTCGATGTGATCGCGCAGGCGCTGCAGCACTTCATCGCCCCGGCCCTGGGCGATCTCCCGCTCGACTTCATCGAGCGCGAAGTGGATGATGTCGTGGTGGTGGATTTCCTCGTTCGGGAGGAGATCGCTGAATTCCAGCCAGACCTTGTGCAGCACGTCGATCTCTTTAGGTGTCAGGCGCGGGGCGTGCGGCCCAAGGTAGAAGATCTGTTCGTGGCCCGAGGGAGTGAAGAGTTCCAGGGCCACGCGGGGCCGGGGCTCCGGCATTCGTTCCCAGGCGAGCCCGATATCGCGGGCTTGCTCGATGACCGTGGCCTTCGAGGAGCTTCCCGCGACAATGGCGCTGGATTGCAGATTGGCGGCCGTGCGCAGGATGCCTTCCCACAGGTCGTTGGCGGCGGCCACGGCCAGGCGCACCGGCTTGCCCTCTTTCTCCGCGATGGACAGCACCTTGGTGAACAGCAACTGTTCGATGGTGCTGAAGAGCTGATCGGGCGCCAGGTCGTATTCGCCCGAGGCGGCGCGTCGCAGCATGCGGACGTGCAGCACCACGATTTCCGCTTCGCGGCGCTTGGCGCGCTGCAGCGCCGCTTCCAGGGGATAGAGCGCGTAGTAGTTGCTGACCGGCACCAGAACGTTGCCCGGCTGCACGCCCACGTTGGCGGGCGTCAGCTCCGCTTCCTGGGCCAGGTTGAACTGATCGAGCTCGACGTGTCCTTCACCCCGCTTGCGCTGAGCCTTCTGGATGTGCCTCTCGGACAGCTCGAATCCGGCAAACAGCAAACCCGAAAAGATCAAGCCGGAGACGGTGGCCGCGGGTTTGGTGAACAGATTCACCACCGCGATCCCGAGCAGCGTCAGGGTGATGAGTCCGAGGCCGACGGGAATCTCGACCCCGCCGATGTGGAAGTTGAGTGCCACCTTGAATTCGCGGTCTTGCGGGTGCGTGTACCGCAGCACCAGCACGGCGATGCCCTTCAGGGCGAAGCTCCAGATCACGCCGAAGGCATAGAGGTTGGCGAGGAAGGTGACGTCGCCGCGGCTGATCACGATGGTCACAATCTGCAGCGCCACCACCAGATTGATGATCCGGTGCGAGGTCCCAAACCGCGGATGCGGCTGGCGGAACCAGTCGGAAAGAACGCCGTCTTCCGAGACGCGGTTGAGCACGCCGTTCGAGCCCACGATCGCCGTGTTTACCGCGCCGGAAAGAATCAGCGTGCCGACCACGACGACGAATATATGAAAGGCCAGCCGGGCCACGAACGGCCCGGTCAGATTCATGGCCAGACCGCCGATCAGGTTCTAGAAGTATTTCGGCCGGGTGTTGTCGGGAATGATCATCACCGCGAAGAAGGAAACCAGCGACGTGAAGACCATGCTGTAGATGAAGATCACGAACGCCGCTTTTTTCAGGTTGGGCAGCTTGGGATGCTCGATTTCGCGGTAGACCTGCGCGAGCGATTCCTCTCCGCTCATGGCCAGGACGGAATGGCCCAGCCCGACGAACACGGCCACCATAGTGATGGTGTGGGCGATGCGGGTGTTGAACAGCCACCCCAGCGAGTGCTTGTCCATGATGATGTTGCGCGGCACGGGCGCCGGGGGAAGGTGTCCCCCGCGCTCCAGGAGCGTGTAGCCGCACCATCCGATCAGCGCCACCACCATCACGGTGGTGAGTTGCATGATCCACAGCGCCTTCTCGCTCGATTCGGAGATACCCTTGATGTTCTGCCACCAGAAATAGAGCGTCACTGCAATGGCAAACGCCCCCGCCGTCGCATTCGCGCTCAGCACGACGTGCATGTGCGCGTAGGCGAACAGTTCGTTCAGCAGGCCCGCCAGATACTGCCCGGCGGACACGCCGCTGATCGGGCCCGTCAGAACGTAATCGAACATCAGCGCCGAGACCGAAAACTTCGCCAGCGCCCCGCCCATGGCTTCCTTCACCACGCGATAGACGCCCCCGCGCACGAACATCCCGCAGCTCTCGACGTACACCTGGGAGACGGCGTAGGACAGCAGCATGGTCGCCAGGATGAACCACGGGGCGCTCTTGCCGATGAACTGTTCGGCCTCGCCGCCGGCGTAATACGCCGACGAGGCCAGGTCATTCAGAACGATGGCCGCCGCCCGCCAGTAGGAAATAAAGGCCAGCATGGCCGTTGTCGCCACCAGCACTTTGGCGACCGGCCGTACCGCGCCCGGTGTCAGGGAAGAACCCGTAGGGTTGGAAGACATATGATTTTAGCGTGCGGACAAGAACTATACGTCGAAACGCCCCCAAAGAAAAGTGCAACTGCTATTAGATTTCCCGATGGCTCGCATCAGTTTCTTGCTCTTGCATCGCTGCCAGGCGCGGCGTCGCAGTCAAGCGAACGTCTGTCTTGCGTCGAGGCACAGCTTCAGGGGTTAAAACCCCTGAAGAAGGCAGACGACTTGCGGCGGGGTTCCCGCGCTGCGGGACAGGTTCCACCCCGCCCTTCCGTCCTGTTTCAGCATCTTGCTAGGCGGTGGATTCCTTATCCTCGCTGCGAAACTCCTTCTCGCAGGCTTCGCAGGGGCAAATCTCCCGCAGGTGTTCGAAGCTGTAGATTCCTGTGGCGTGCCCATCGGAAAACTCGATTTGCAGGGCGTAATTCCCGACGGCGGCCGCGGCCTTGGCCGTCACGCGCGGCTTGAAGATGGGCAGCACGGCGCCGGCGCCGTGTGTCGCCTTGGCCTTGTCCTTCTTCCCGCGCTCGTCGTTGCACAGCGAACAGGGGCAGTGATCGCGGAGGTACGGAAATGTGTAGTGGCTGGGGTGCGCGTCCGACCAGGTGATTTCGACGCCTTGGCCGGTGGTCACGTGCACCTTCACGCTGGCCGGTTTCTTGCGTTCATCGAGCGGTAGGGGCATAAGACGGTTATTCTAGCAGACGCGGGCCACTGGTTGGTGGCGCGCCGTCCGGGCGTTCGTCCCGCCGCCCGCGGCCCCGCGCAATGGCGCGTTACAACGGGGCGTCTGGCGTGCTAACCTATCTCGCCGCATCACCGGCGGGACCGGCCGCATGCAGGCCGGACAACAACCGAACCGTTCAGGAAGGGCTCCGTGGCGAACAAAGGAAAATTCGACACCGAAAAGATGGTCGCGATTGATACGCACGTGCACGTCGAGGGCCGCTCCGACGGAAACCAGGCGGCCGAGGCGGCGAGAAAATATTTCGGTGATTCGGGCCTGGGCACCCAGCAATTGCCCGAGTATTACCGCTCGCGGAAGATCGGCTGCGTGGTCTTTTCCGTGGACGAGCGCCTCACCGGAAGGCCGCAGGCTTCCAACGATGAAGTGATCGCGTTCGCCGCCGAAAACAGCGACATCATGATCCCGTTTGTGAGCGTGGACCCCACGCGCGGCCCCTCGGCCGTGGACGAGGCCAAGCGCCTGATCGCCACCGGCGTCGTGCGCGGATTCAAGCTGCATCCGCCCGCGCAGCAGTTTCATGCCAACGACCGCATCGCCTACCGCCTGTACGAGGTCGTCGCCGAGGCGCGCCTGCCCATGATTTTCCACACCGGGCACAGCGGCATCGGCACGGGAATGCCCGGCGGGGGCGGCATCCGCCTGAAGTACGGCAATCCGATGGAGATTGACGACGTGGCCGTGGATTTTCCCGACATGCCGATCGTCCTGGCCCATCCGTCGTTCCCCTGGCAGGACGAAGCCATCTCCGTCTGCCTGCACAAGCCGCAGGTGTACATTGACCTGTCGGGCTGGTCGCCGAAATATTTTCCAGCGAATCTGGTGCAGTACGCCAACACCCAGCTGAAGAAGAAAGTACTGTTCGGCTCCGACTATCCCTTCATCCCGCCCGACCGCTGGCTCGAGGATTTTTCCAAGATCGCCATTCGCGATGAAGTCCGCCCGCTGATTTTGAAGGAAAACGCCATGCGGCTGCTGGGTTTATCAGGAAGCTGAAGAAGGCACCGCAAGGAGCTTCAGAGGCTAAAGCCCTATTAATTCTAGGG
>VFSW01012643.1_pt1 | contig 11769 bp, 11 predicted proteins | sample 5358111 | NCBI WGS metagenome assembly VFSW01 (sample SAMN11554181, study PRJNA540505) | mine drainage metagenome | isolation source: sediment from site ElyBrook_90M | place: USA: Ely Copper Mine, Vershire, VT | collected 2017 | reverse complement strand
GCAAGATGGAAGAAGTGACTACCAAAGAGGGTCGCACCATCCTCTTCGTGAGCCACAATACTACGGCAGTACACGCACTATGCACTAAGACCATCCTGATTAAGAACGGCAGGGTCGAAAAAATGGGCAACACCGATGATGTCATCGACTATTATCTCAACGACACCAGTACTGATCGCAATGTTAGCCTTAAAGCGGGAGAGAAGGACGATCTCAAGATAAGCAACGTCTTATTCTCAAATACGGGGAATCCGCCCTGGATACTGTACTTTAGACAAAACCTCAAATTACAAGTTAGCATCGAGCTCCTGAAGCCATTCAAGGATTTCCAATTCGCTATAGGCATCAACACGATGGAGAGGACTAGGATCATGACCAGCCATAGCGAAGCTCGCGATTTGCCGGCAGGCAAATACCATATTGATATGGAAATACGTAATGCATTGAATCCCGGGAACTATATCGTAGATTTCGGAATCCGCGGCCATTACGGCTTCGACAATTCGGCAACTTTCCAGGTCATTGACGATGCGTTGGATCAGGATGATCGCTATCAGCCTTATAATATCGGTATGGTGGCGGCAAATATAGACTTCAAGATAACGAGGAACTAGTACATGAACTCTGATGTTCTCATCTTAGAAATAAAATACGGCGGATTAGGTGATCACCTCTTCTACAGCCATATACCGCGCATTGCCAAAGAAACCGGAAAATACGCGAAGGTATACGTATCAGAATTATCCGATTTCCGCAATCCAGAATATAGAGAATTCATTTGGGGAACCAATCCATTCGTGGATGGCTTCGCCAATCGACCGGGACAACACGTCATTCCAGTAGCAGAAGATGCGGGGCTTAATTTCTTGGATCGGCTCATGCTTGGGTTCGGACTCGACGATGGTCAACGTTTCCATGAACCGGAATTGTATATACAGCCTCCGCTACGGTCTGAACTCGCCGAAGTGAGTATCTACGATCCGAACTACATCTCTAATGCCGGCCGATTTGGTCGAAGGGATTTGGAAGAAGTCATACGGCAACAATTTATACACATAGACCGCCAGATGGCGCCGCGAAACAAAAGCCGGATGCTGTCTGAGATCCCTACAAACGTCACGGCGAAAGATCTGAACGAATTTTGCAGTATCATCGTTTCTTGCAAAGATTTGTACTGTCTTACTACCGGCACTGCCACCCTGGCGGCAGCCTTGGGTAAACCAGCAACCATTTTCTATGGCGATGGCGTCAAGACAGTCTTTCATCATTCAAAGATGCATCGTTACATTTTCGTATCGGAATCTTTTGCCAGTAAAGTACTGCGCCTGGTCGAAGAAACGGTACATACTCCTGCACGAGCGATGCGGCGTATTCGTAGAATGTCGGGTCAGGCCCGAAGATGGCTATATTTAACGCTCTTCGGCATCAAGATTCCACCGCCGTCAGCGACCCCGCACAAGAGCGGGACTAGCCTGACAAAAACGATATGGTGCGATGAAGAGCGTGCCATTCTCACCGGCAGAGGCATAGACATAGGCTGTGGTATTGACCCTCTCGACACTTCAGTGCTCTGTTTCGATCAGCAAGATGGAGATGCGAATGACATAACCGCGTATGTGAAAGACACCTTCGACTTTGTCTACTCTTCCCATTGTCTTGAGCACATGGTAGATCCGAAAAAGACTATCCTTGCATGGTGGAAATTAGTGAAGCCAGGAGGACATCTTTTCTTCATTGTGCCGGATGAAGATTTATATGAACAAGGTGTCTTCCCTAGCCGATTCAATCCCGATCATAAAGCAACCTTCACTATTTCAAAGCGGCAAAGCTGGTCGCCCGTATCGATTAATGTGCTCGACTTGGTCGAGTCATTACCTGGCGGTCATTTGATCGGCATAGAGCTACAAGATAAGGGTTACGATAGAAACTTAATGAGGCACGGAGCACGGAGATGGTGGCAGCGTAAGGCGTTTGACCAGACGCAAATACCCGACACTCTCGCTCAGATTCAGTGCATCGTAAAAAAATAGATTAGTCGCCATGCAACCTGCCACAACAGACTGCGCACTCTTCATCTCTTCGTGCGACGCCTATAGTGATGCCTGGAGGCCATTCTTCGAGCTTTTCTTCCGCTACTGGAATGACTGCCCATTCCCGATCTTCCTTATCACCACTGGCACCGTCTATCCCGACTCGCGCATCACGACCATCCCCCTCTCGCCTGATCGCGGTTGGGCGGGCAATATGGCTGCAGCGCTCGCAGCGTACCCCTTTCCCTCTATCCTCTATATGCAAGAGGATTACTTCCTCAAGCGCCCCGTCGATACCGAGCGCATGCTCAATCTTCTTGCGCTCTTGCAGAGTGATCATGCTGCTTGTCTGCAGCTCTACCCTGCTCCAGGACCCGATATGCCGTACAAACAATATAAGAACGTCGGGGCAATAAACCCCATGACACCTTATCGAGTCTCGCTCCAAGCAGGACTCTGGGACACAGAGGTTTTCCAACGGCTGCTCGTGAGTGGAGAAACGGGGGCAGAGATGGAACACCACGGGAGCATACGCTCGAGACAATACGCCGAGCCATTCCTCAGCGTGCAGCGCGGACTCTTCTTCCCCTACGACCGAAGCGCCACACTCGATTATTTTGCAACGGGCATTCTCAAGCGGAAGTGGCATGCGGGCATACCGAGTTTCTTCAAGAAGCACGGCATCGATGTCGATCTCTCTCAGCGAGAGATGGAGCCGCCACGAGAAAAATTCAGACATTTCGCAGCGTCACTCCCCTTCCTCGCTCCGTTATTCCGTTTTCTCTTTCGGATTGAGTACAAAATAAAGACTCTTTCGCATTAACGCCGAATGAGAAGTTGTACCTTTATGGGGAGAGCTTTGAGAAGCCACCACAGGCCACGCACGTCGCCGATTGAGAGAGCACATTTCGCAATGCGCAGATAATAATGGAGCAAGAAATCAGGATGCTGGCGAAGCATCGCGATATGCTCGTTGACGAATCGACGATAGGCGCGCGCGAAAGAGCGCGGCCATCTCTTAAATGGCTCGTCGCTCAAGTGATAGCCGGGATCGCTGTACCGCTCATCGACGATCTGGTTCACATACAGGAATTTTTTTCCTCGTTTCGCAAGAAGAGCGAAAAATTCCGTCTCAAATCCAGGGACATCTTCAAAAAAAGATGCACCCTCTTGAAATAGGCTCCGCCGCAGACAGTAATGGATATCGCCTCGGATATGTTCCTTAAGCAAGATATCCTCATAGGTCGGACACTCTTCTTCCCATGCTTCACCCACGCGGTACCCGCGCGGCTCCATCATCCCATTCACCTCGCGAAGTGTCATGAAGCCGACGACGTCGATATCTGGCGCGATGGTTTCTAGTTTCTGTTCAATGTGCTCCATACCGCCCGGCACATATGCATCATCACTATCGAGCAACTGCACCCATTCGCACATCGCCTGCTCTATCCCCCTATTGCGGGCAGCATTCACCCCCTTATTTTCAGAGAGCGGGACGAAAACGATGCGCGGATCTTCTTGCTGGAGCGAGGCAACGACCGCTTTCGTATTATCTGTCGAACAATCATCAATAATGACTATCTCTGCCGGAATGTCTTTCGATATACTCCGCACCGCGCGCGGTAAAAAGGCAGCGCGGTTGTAGGCCGGTATAATGACACTAATTTTCATTTCTTTACTACCAAGACCCGCCGATATTTTTGTTCATCAACTATGGTCGAGATTGAACCGAACCTTTTCGTGAGCAATTCTTCACCATCAGTGTCTTTCCTCACATCAAGAATAAGGACCCCGCCAATATTCATCTTCTCATAAACAGCCTCCAGGTACGTCGCAACCGGATAATGAAACCCCCAAGAGATGAGCGAGATTACCAAGTCGAAGTTATCATCAAAAATGATTCGATTATCGACAGTCGCTTCTTGTGTATGGATCTTCGATGAGACAACGCCATTTACCATAAGTAAATCTTTAGCTATCGACAACGAATTGTAGAAGGAGCCAGTTTCCTTAAAGAGATAGAAAACATTCGCGTCAACCATTGTTTTGTCTAACAGATAAGTATCTGTGTTTCCGTCGTAGTGGTTGTATATAAGAGCGTCAATTCCCGCCATACCACACCCGATATCTAATATCTTCCCAGCGCGCCCAGGCAGAGAGTCTTTTAGGGTTGCGTACTCATCATTCATGTCCTTGCTGTACAAAGATGCGATCCTGCGAGGGAACAGAGTTGCTTCCAGCTCGACATACCGGTTGAACGAATACCCCTTCAAAAATATCTTGTACAGGAACTGAATGAAGGGATTCTTGCTTCGAGCCATGTATAAATATGCCGTCCTCTGAAACAAGACGTACTTCTCTGCACCTTTTGGTATTTTTATATCCATGCGTAGCAATTAATCATGATTACTTCTCAACAACATAGGCTGTGCCATACCCGAGATTCCTCAAGACCGTCCGATCTTTGAATCTGTCGAGAAACTTAATCCATGGTAGCAACGACTCGAAATATGGCAAACACAGACAGTCAGCTTGATACGAAACGAGATGGAAGCCCAAGCGCTTCACCTTCCGTTTCATAATCCAAGGGAATCGGAAAATGTGCGGGACATCGGCGCCGCCATACGTCTCATTCACCCCTTCTCGTCCCGTTATCAACGCCCACGCCGTTTTTAGCACACCAGTAAAAAAAGCGATGAAAGATTTCGGTCCTTTCAGCCAAAACCATCCTCGCCCGACTTGTACAAACGAACACGGATTGAGAACGGTCGGGATTGCGATAATCGCCCGCTTCTTAGCAACTCGCATCACTTCCTTCAACCCCTGATCGAAGTCCGGCAGATGTTCGAGCACATGCGAACTGACCACAAGGTCAAAGGAATTATCAAGAAACGGTAAGTGCTCCGCATCACCGATCAGGAACTCAACGTTATGTATCTTATGCTGGACGGTGTACTCTTTCGCGGCGTCGATATTTGGAGCGGAAAAATCACAACCCACGACCATAGCGCCTTTCTTTGTCATCAGTACTGATAACACGCCATCTCCGCATCCTGCATCCAACACCCTCATTCCAGGCTGGACGAATTGCAAGATACCTTCGTATTGTGTCGTATGCGCATGTCGCCGCAATATATACGGCGAGTTTGCTCGCTTGTCACGAATATTATCGTGGTACTGATTATAAAATGCCTTGATTGGCTCACTGTTGTTTTCTTTCATATTAAAACTCTCATTTGTTGTCATCTTCATTTTTATAATACTGCATATACGTCTTAATTGTCTTCTCCCAAGAAAACAAAAAACCTGCTCGTCGTGCCTGCTCCGAAAGGACTTCATGATTCTGCAGGACATTCTTTATGTTCTGCGCTATATCCTCCGCATCCCCTTGTCGACTTAAATAACCCGTCCTTCCATCTTCGATAGCATCTTCGATACCGGAATTACTACTTCCCACAGCAGGGACCCCGAACCGATAGGCTTCGGTAATTACCGCGCCGAAGCCTTCAAAATGGTGATGCTGATCATCCGTGTTTGAATTGAGTGCGAATACAGAGCAGATGGAGTATAAGAAGTTTATCACTCCGTCATCCGCATCATTTATGATCAAGAGATTATGAGACATCTCGTGTTCTTTAGCATAAGTCTCCATTTTTTCTATATAGGCGGACTGCGGAGCGCCTGCTGCAATATAAAGGATTCCCGGATATGGCTTCTTTAAAATTTCAATCGCACGCAATGTGTCGAATTGACCCTTTCGATTCTTTATGGCGCCAACCGTAAGAACAATTGGGTACCGATCTGATTGTATGGAATATTTTGTGCGGTAGGCCCGTACTTCCTCTACGCTTGGTATGACCGGCACTGGTGTGCCGAAGTGCACCACGAGCATCTTCTCTCTTGAGACTCCAGCTTCCACCATCTGATTCATGGTGTAAACGCTTATACAAAACACTTTCTGCGCACGCTGATAGACATATCGCATGAGCCACTTCTTTCCCCATGCATACAACGGTGCAACTGAATATGTACCAACACCATTTATAAATAGTGGCTTCCGACTTCCGACGACCGCAGCCCATCCGTACACTCCCAAAGGCCAACCATCAAGCGCGTGTACTACCGACACCGATCTAGCTATCTTGCGCACCTGCAATATATTTCTCACAAAAAACCATGCACCGAAACGGGACGAAAGCGGTAAAAGTGCGTGTACTGGATAAGGCACACCAAGCCCGACATCTTCTGAGCAGATAACGACCTCCGTACCTTGCATACGCAACTCGTCTACGATGGCACGGGTATGGCGACCCCAACCAGAACGTTCGTTTAAACTTGCTGTAATAATGAGTACTTTCATTTAATAAACTTCAATATATGTTCTGCACGTTTATCCCATGTGTATTGCTGCACATCCCGTAATGCTTGTTCCGCGAGCACCGTCGCACGGGCTGTGTCGTTGAGAAGAGTTAGAACGCCTTTCGCTAATGCACTGCGCGAATCGGGCGGTATGAGAAGTGCATTCGATTCGTTCAATATATCGCGGATACTCGGCAAGTCAGTGGAGACAATCGGCACGCCGCTCGCCATGTATTCGAAGAGCTTCAAAGGAGACATGTAGTGCACGTAGTGGCCGAGCGCCGGATAATTCATGACGAGCACGTCGCAGGCTTTCAGATACGTCGGTACATCCACCTGGCGCACATGTCCGATGCAGCGGTACTGTGCGGCAGGGACACCGTGTTGTGCGAACAGGGCCTCGACTTCATTTATCTCGTCTGTATTGATGCCTACCAGCAATAAGAAGACATCGGAATGGTCCTGTACTAAATCGGAAAAGGCGGCAATCAAATCCTCGACGCCTTTCGGCTGGTCATTGGTGCGATATTTTCCGACATATCCGACAATTCTCATGTCTGACGGTATGTGCAATTTCTCTCGACATTGTAATTTTGATGGGCTAGAAACGAAACGCTCAAGAGATACCGCATCGGGAACATAGAGCACGTTCTGGACTCCGAGTCTCTTAAGATCTTCCTCGTACGATTTAGTGACCACAACGATACCTCGTGCCATCCTGAAGGTATTTTTGTACACACTCGGATCACGCGGCATTATATGAGTCTCCAACACAAGCGGAGTCGATGGGATTGCCGAAAGAATGCCTTTCGCGAGACGCTCACCACGAACATAGACAATCTTCCTTTTCCCAAGAAAAAAGATGTACAAAATCACTGAAAATAGAAATGTCCTCTCTTGTATGAAAAACCCTATCTTGCCAAGTTGGACAAGATCAAGTGATGGAACCCTTCGTATGGAAAAGACCTTCTCTACGTCATAATATTGATAGGCGTCTTCTTTGAAACTGTTAAATCTCCACGGAATAACCAACTCCACATCCATTCCCGCTTTCGCAAAAGCTTCACACATGTGGATTATGTGAACACCGTGTGCTTTCTCAGTCGGTATACGAGCATTCGCGATGTAGAGGATACGCATACTGAATAGAACTACTTTTCTGCAATAATAGTTATCTTCATGCCTGGTATAGCGCTCTGTATGCCTCGCTTTAGAGGCGAATCCTGTTTCGCTTGCTTGAAAAGCCTTTCTCCAGTAACGACTTCCTCGCTCGACTCTTCCATCGAAGATGACTTGAACAACTGCCGTGCCCTCATGAGAAATTGAGCAAACAAAAATGGGAAACTCTTTTCAAGAGTCACCGGCTTGAAGCCAGCATCGACCGTGAGCTTCTTGAGGAGCTGTGGCGAGAATGCATATATATGATTTGGATAATCAAGTATATTCAAGAGGAGCCGTTTCGAGCGCATATCGATACTGTGCGCATTCGGTACCTCAATGAGAATACGACCGCCTGGCTTGAGCACGCGATAGGCTTCTTTCAACGTCGCGTGCGGGTCAGGCACATGTTCAAGGACATGATACATAACGATGTAGTCAAAATAATTTTCTGAAAAAGCCGCGTCTTCCAGAGTGCCTTGTGAGAGGTCAAGTCGGTAGAGCCGAGCAGCCTGTTCAGCCGCACGCTTCGATAGCTCTACTCCATATACCTCATACCCAACGTCTTGCAGAAGGTGCAGAAAATCACCAGAAGCTGCACCGATTTCAAGAATCTTCCCTTCTGGCTTAAAATATTTTTTGATCAACTTAAATCGATAGGAAAAAAGACTCTTGAGATCTTTCCTGCCGGAGTATTCCTCAGAATAATACTGCTCGCTGTAATACGTCTGCTGATCAGAGTGCCACTTGCTCTTCTCAAGCCACACGAGACCGCAGTGCTGGCATTGCAAGAATGTGGCGCCATCAATCTGAAAAAAGACCTTTGGTTGGTCTTTCTCTTCTTGACAGAAGTAACAACGTTCAGTGCTCATAGACAATCAGTTGTAATAATAGCATCGGTCTCTAAAGAGAGCACAGGTGCTCGAGAGCTCCTGCAAACACTTGGGTCGTGTAGCGCTCCTGTACTTTCGCGCGGCCGGCAGCCGCCATACGCATGCGCTCTTGAGCATCACTCCACAAACGTTCGATTGCCGCCACAAGCGCTTCCGAATCGTGCGACGGCACCACGAGTAATTCAGTACCCGGAGAGAAATAATCCTTCATCCATGAACGCTCGGTTGCGATAACTGCCTTCCCCGCCGCCATCGCGTCGAGAATGACCGTCTGTCCCGAACAGTCAGAACCTTCGGGTGCGTCCTCCTCTTTCGACACCACAACGACCATCTTTGCGCGTGCGTATAAATCGCGTACCTCGGTGAGCGGGAGATCGTACCGCACCGAGACGTTCGGTGGTAGCGGCGTGTCCTCGGACAGGTTCTTGCGTGCCGCGACAATGACAAATGGATGATTACTTCTTTTCGCCGCTTCAAGAAGCGTTGAGTAATCGCGGCCAAGATCGCGACCGACACTCAAAATGAAGTCTTCTTCATGGGAGTTATCAACTGAGGCGTAAAAATCCGCATCAATGCCGAATGGCACGAACACGAGCCGCTCACGCGGGATGCCAATCCGTGCAAGGTCCTCGAGCTGTTCGCGAGAAAGGCAGACAATCCGCGCATAGCTTTTCCAAAATGTCTTGAGCATAAAGAGACGCACCGGATGTGCGGCGTGGCGACGGATAAGTACAGAGGAATTAACGACTATGCAAAACCAGCGTGTCTTCTTGCGTAAGAATCGCGCAGTCAAAGAAACAAGATAGCCCAGAAGCAAATCGTCCTGCGCGATAATCGCGTCATACGCGAACATGCGTGGATACAGCACGATGCTCCGCGCTTGCCACGGTAATAAGCGGTAGAACCATGCCGGGACCATGCTTCGTACCGTCGCTTCGATATCGATGAATTCGGCACCCTCGATATGATTTGCACCGCGCAGCGCGGTATTAGCATTCTCGCCGTGCGCGACTTCCTCCAAGATGCGGCGCCGATTCGCCGCGCCGCTGAAAAGGAAAAGGATACGAGGCTGCATATTCAGGAAACAAACTTCAGCGACATATACCAATCGATCGCGCGCGAGACCTTGCCGCGGAATTGTGCGAAGGTCGTCGAGCTATCGACCGCGTTGCGCGACAGACGCAACGGGTCAGTGTCGGGACCGACCGTCCCCTCCTCCACCGTCACGGCGCCGGTGAAGCCCGCTTCGCGCACAAGCTCGACCGTCTCGTCCGAGAAGCTGCCGTACGGGTAGGCGAAGAGCATCGGCTCGGCACCGAGGATATCCCGAAGCACGCGGCGGGACTCGCGTATCTCGCGCGCCGCTTCGGCGCGCGAGAGCCTCGCGAGCTTCGGGTGCGAGAGCGTGTGCGGCTCGATACTGATAAGCCCCGAATCGTGCATCTCGCGCAATTCTTCGGCGGTGCAATGGGCGATGTTGCGCTTATCCTCTTTACCGATGAGGTCGGTGGTGACGAAGATGGTCGCCGGAAAATTGTACTGCTTCAGGAGCGGGAAGACGTTCGTGTAATTATCGCGGTATCCGTCATCGAAAGTGAGCACAACTGCGCCGCCGAGCGGCTCATGAGCGCGCAGCCGGCGCACGAGCTCGGCGAGCGGTATGACCGAGCGCCTCTTACCCGCAAGATACGCCATCTGCTGTTCAAACGTCTCTGGAGAGATTGCTGATAAATAATCCTTCCGGCCACTTATCGAATGGTACATAAGGATGCTCGTTCGGTTTCCAAGTCTGGGCGCGATGACGTTCAGTGCTACGAATGCGATATTCTTGAAAAAAGAATTCATGGTTGTTTCTTCATCACGAAAAAGTGGTGATACTGATTCTCAAACGGCACGAATTCCTTCTTGATACTGAACCGACGGCGGAGCGCGGCGCGGATGCGCCGCGCTGGGAATCCGCTCTTCCCTATCTCCCAGTAGTGCTGGCCGTTGAATGCGTGCTTCATCGGGAACGGTACTTTGCAGGCGAGCTGCACGCGCGGTACGAATGGGATCTTGAATTCCAATCGGAAGGACGGGCCGAAGTGTGGCACGCTTATGAGCACATCGCGTCTTGAGACGCGCGCGAGCTCAGCGAGTGCCGGCTCAAACTTTTCAAACGGGAGATGCTCCAAGACTTCAAAAGCGCAGACAACATCAAATGAGCCGTCGGCGAATGGGAGCGCCGTTACGTCGGCGACGACATCGGGTGACAGGTCTTCGGCTATGTCGGCCGACGTATAAGCGACATCGTGTTCTTTCAGGACATTTCCGACGACCCGGTCACCGACTCCTATTTCGAGCACGGATGCCGGTTTACAGGCGAAAATCTCTCGCAGCTGATAGTGATAGCTCGACCAGCGATCGATACCGACGTATCGTTCGAATTGATACGATTGTTTATTAACTTGCTTCATATAGGGAGAGTATACGCGGGATGAGCGCCTGCACGCTCATGATCCCGACACGCTGCTGCAGGTCGGCGCGGATGCGCGCGGCCCCCTCGGGGTCGTGCACGAGAGCCGCGATGCCTGCGGCGCAAGCGGCAGCATCGCGCTCGGGAAAGAGGAGCGCGCTCGCATGCGGACCGAAGAGCCCGGCGAAGCCCTGATTGGACGCGAACACGAGCAATCCTGCCGCCATAGACTCGAGCACCGCCTTGTCGAGGCCGCCCGTCGGCGCCAGGTTCACCGAGATGTCGAACTCGCGGTATCGCTCCGGCATCTGCGCATAGGGCACGCTCCCGGCGAACGTAATCCGATCGGCGACGCTGAGCTGCGCCGCGAGCTCCCTGAGCGATGCTTGATAGGCTTCGTCAGAAGCGCTCACCGGCGCGCCGATGAGCGTCGCCGTCGCGGCAATCCCCTCCGCACCGAGCAAGGCGACGGCCTCGATGAGCGTATCGAGATTCTTGATCGGCGTGATGCGGCCGACGCTCACGATGCGCACGGGCGTACTAAACGGCCGGACCGATGCGTGGAATGCCGTCGTATCGATGCCGTGCCCCACCACATGGAACTTCGGCGTCGCGAGACGGAATCCTTCGGGCGAAGCGGTGAAGATGTCATCGGCGAAGAAGGCCGCGATGCGGAGCTTCGTATCGACGCTCTTGTGGACGTACCACAGGCCGATGCGCTTGCCGAGCATGCGCCACAGGGCGCCCGCGATCACGACGTACTCCGGATTCATATGCACGAAGACGGCGTCGTAGTCGTGGCGGAGGCGCCAGGCGAGTCGCTTGAAGCGGATGGCGTACACGAGACGCCGCGCGAAGCGCGGCGGATTCTCTT
>VFSW01012642.1_pt1 | contig 11770 bp, 9 predicted proteins | sample 5358111 | NCBI WGS metagenome assembly VFSW01 (sample SAMN11554181, study PRJNA540505) | mine drainage metagenome | isolation source: sediment from site ElyBrook_90M | place: USA: Ely Copper Mine, Vershire, VT | collected 2017 | reverse complement strand
AACTTATTCGCACCGTCGCCAGCCAGCTGTGGGGCGGGCATCCTGCCTGCCGGTTAGCCCGGCTTCCAGCCGGGCTCTTCTGGCGTCAGTGCTGAGTAGTTACCCGTTCTTGCGGACCCGTATCACGGCAAGTGAGCACCGTTCGGTTTCCCCTTTTGTGTTGTCAAGGGAGAACCGGCGTTGGTAGATGACCGGTAAGAGGGGTTGCCGATGCGTGACAGGCGTGTGGGACCGAAAGGAGGACGTTCACGACGGAAGCGCACACTCGCAGATACGCGGAGATACGCGGAGAAAAAAAGTGCGGGGCCGCGCAAAAACCCGATGACACGTCCGAAACCAGAACACTGCGCATGTTACGCGCAGGTAAACGGAGGTAAAAAATGCCGACCAGTGGAGAAATAGCCAGCCTGCCGACCGCAATCGGGAACGCCGTCAACCGGCTCCGGGACGATAACAGGCCGGAAACCGAGATAGGGTAAGTCTTGTTCCGATCCACGCTGAGCCGCGCGAAAGGGGCGATCAGGAGGGTGGCATCGGCGTCTGGCCGAAATCGTGCGCGGCCCAACGAATGGCTGGCAATTTATGAGACAGTGCGGTAGCCTGCCGGCATGATTTCCATCATTGCATTTCTGTGCCTTGGAATCGTCGGCCTGGCTGGATATTACCAGGGGCCGGTGCGCGTGGCTTTCTCGTTGGTGGGGCTGGTGTTTGGAATGGCGCTGGCCGGTCCATTGTCGCCACTGACGCGGCATCTGTTGCCGCTGTTTGGGCTGCACCATCCGGTGTTTCAATTATTTGTGCCCAATGTAATTGCCTTTTTGCTGGTGCTCATCCTGTTCAAGATTGCCGGCAACGTCGTCCACCGAAAAATCGCCGTCTTCTACAAATATCAAAAGGACGAGCGATTATTCTTTCGCTGGCAACGACTCTACTCGCGCCTGGGGCTGTGCCTGGGTTTGGTCAACGGCGCAATTTATTTCTTTCTGCTCATGATGCCCATTTACATCGGCGGTTATTTCACCACGGAAGCGCAAGCCGGGGGAGCGCCGGCCAGCGCCCAGTTTCTCACGCGCGCGCGGGCGGAATTGCACCAGGACAAACTGGATCGTGTCCTGGCCCCGCACGATCCCATTCCCGGGCAAGTCTATCAAGCCAGCGACATCGTGGCCCTGATCTTGCACAATCCGCTGCTGGAAAGCCGCCTCTCGCATTATCCGCCGCTGCTGATCCTTGGGGAACGCAAGGAATTCCAAGACTTGGGCACCGACGTGGATTTGCAGCAGATGATCCAGGGCCAGGCGCGCGTCAGCGAAATTGTGGCGTATCCAAAAGTCCAGGCCATCATCACCAACTCCGCAATCAGCAGCGACATCGTCGGGCTGACGGCGAACGACCTGCCGGATTTGAACCAATATCTGTTGACCGGAAAATCGTCCAAATATGACAGCGAACAAATCTTGGGCATTTGGACCATTGACCTGTCCGCCAGCGTGGCCGAAGCGCGCAAGCGCGCGCCCAACCTCACGCCCTTGCAATTGCGCCAACTGCGCCTGGAGTTGCTGCCTGAAGTCAGCGGACTCTCCCTCACCGCCACGACGGATAACCAACTAATCTTGAAAAAGGACAGTTCCAACAGTCCTACGCCGGTCGTCGTGGCCCGCGGCACCTGGAAAAAAGAAGGCGACAACTACAACGTCAACATCCCCGCCAATAAACCCGACAATGCGGCAATTACCATCGAGAACGCGGACAAACTGTTGCTCCCCCGCGCCGGGCATGTGCTCGTGTTCGACAAGGAAATGTAGGGGGACATGCAGAATGAAAAATGCGGAAACACATCCCGCCCCGACTTGGCAAGGAATGCCCGGTCACATTGCCCACGCCCACGCCATTTCGCCCACGCCGACGGCCGCCAGCAATATGGCAAGCAGCCATAATGGCCTTTTCTTGGTGACAAGGCACATTGAGGCCATGGCAATGGAAACGGACAAGAGTGAAACGGCCATCCCCATCTTGCCGCCCTTGACGCCGGCGGCTTTGCCGGCGGCCTCGAAGTCCTCGGCTTCTGTTTTGGCCTGCGCTTTGTCGCCATCGTAACGCGGGATTTCCTTTTCGACCTGCTGCAAAACTTTTGCGCTCTCCGAATCGGCGGCGGTGGAACCCCTGAGCAACGGGCGTGCCAAAACATCCAGATGCTGCTTGATGGATTTGGCCTCGTAAAGGTTCCACTTGTCGAACGCGTGCGATTGGCTGGTTTGCGCCCGCGACGAATACTTTCCAGCCCACTGCGAGGCAATGGACGCCATGACCGCGATCACAACCACGGTCAGGGAAACATATTTAACCCAGCCCTCGCGCCGTTCCTTCTCCTTGACTGCGGCGCGGTCGGCTTTGAGTTCGACGATGAATTGTTTGAGTTCGGCGAGTTCTTTTGCAAATTCATCCATAAATTCTTGATGACGTTCGAGCCCGTCATCAGCTGCCGGAATTCTTCCATCGCCGCCGGAAAAATATCAATCCCTGAATGGCTGAAGGGTGGAGCGGGGGCGCATCTCACGCCGAAGCGGCCGCTCGTTACTGCAAAACGCCGGCCAAGGTCAACTGCGCTTCCTGGCGTGCATTTAACAACAGGCGCAAATCATCCTGCGCTTTCGCATAGGCCTGCCGCCGGGCGCGCTGTTGCCCGCGAACGGTCGATTGAACCTCGGACAAAACGGCTTTGAGACCGGCATCGGAAACATTCTCCTTGACAGCAATCTGGAGGGCCGCCTCGGCCCGGCGGTCGGGGCCAAAAGCATCGTCACCAGAGAGTCTGGGACCCCTGCGCGGGCCGGCGCCGAAACCCATCGTCGCCCTTTGCGCGTCCCAAACGGCGAAGATTTTTTCGGAGACGGCCGCCCATTTGGAATCGTCGGGGACGACGAGTTGGCTGCGAAGCCCGGCCATGATGGCTTGCGGACTGAAGTTCCAGCGCGGTCCTCCTGCTCGACCGTCGTTGGCCGGGTTGACGTTGGCTTGGGCGATCACACTCGTTTGGCCCAACGCGAAGGCCGCAATGCAGCCCGTAATGATGAATGTCTTTTTCGATAGGTTCATAACACAGTTTTGTTTGAAGTTCTGCGGATTAGGTGTTGCCACAGAAGAGCACGTACGCAACTAACATGCCAAGGGGCTTCCCCGTTCCTTTCAGCGGCAAAAGGCCGTTTTCCGGCGCGACGGAACGGTTTGGACGCGCAAAACTTGCGCTCCTCCGCGCAAAGGGTGCATGGCTCGAAGAATTCCGCATCACGCCGGCGCCTCCTTTGTTCGTGCTTGCGCCGTGGGCCCGCCTGCCGCCAGACTTGGCAAGTGTGAAATGAAACGTCAAACCCGGCATATCTTTAATCTTCTTGCGTGGCCCGCAATTTCTCTAACCGTCCTGTCTCTTTGCTGTGCCAAGCGCATCGCGGGCGCGGACACCAACCCGCCTTCCATGCCTCCGATGCCTCCGCAGGCGGCCGCTTCGGCGCCGGTTGCGCCCGCTTTGGGTGTGGCTGACGGCTTGCTACTGGCCATCCCGAAGGCGGGGTTGGGCAAGGATTACCAGTTCACCGCTTCGATCATTCCACAGGAATTGGCGGCCACCAGCACGGGGCTATCCGGGAAGATTGTGCATTTCGAGTTGTTTCCGGACGGAGTGGATATGTATGAATCGACCAAAGGGTTGGTCGTGACGGAAGACTTGCCCGCGCGCCGCTTGCTGGCCACGTTCCCCATCGTCCGGCAGGATGACCAAAAGGTGGTTGTGGATTTCAACAAAGGCATGCGCCGGGTTTTCACGGAGGAGTGGACGGGCGGAGGATTGATGAATCTGGGCCAGCGCGACGAAGTGTTGGAAGTGCCCGACAGCCGCGTATTTGAGATGCGCCAGGACCAGAACCGCGTCATTGTCCGCCAGAGTGTGCAGGCGCGCAACCTGGCATCTTCCGAAAATCTGGAGGCCCGATTCGAGTTGCGTTATTTTCTCTCGCCTTACAAGCCCGCCGCATTCCAGGGCAAGGAACCGGAGACGCCGAATTCCCGTTATCTGCGCTACTTTGAAACGGAAGATCACATTGAGCCTGTCACCGGGCGGCTCTCCGCCCGCATCGCCCGTTTCGACATTCATCAGCCCGTGATCTTTTATTTTTCAGCCAACACCCCAAGCAATTACGTGCAGTCCGTCAAGGACGGCATTCTGTATTGGAACCTGGCGCTTGGCAAAGAACTCGTCCAGGCGAAGAAAGCTCCCGATGGTGTGACTGCGCCGGATGCCGATTATAACATCATTCAATGGGTGCCGTGGGACAACGCGGGCTTCGCGTACGCCGACGATTTGATGGACCCGATCTCCGGCCAGTCCGAACACGGCCAGGCATACATCACCAGCGTTTTTGCATTCGTGGGGCGCGCCGATGCGCGCGTCCTCCTGCGGAGCATGGACGAAATGGCGGAGCCAAAGAAAGATGACAAAAAGACGGACGTGCCCTTGCGGCAGGCGCTGCCGTTCCTGGGTTCCGGCCCCAGTTGCGCCATTGACCCGGTGCTTTTCGCCCGGCAAATGGCCAGCGGCCTCAAGGAAGTCCTGGCCAGCGACGCGCTGACCGATGCGGCCGTCCTGCGCATTTCACAGGATTACGTGCGCGAGGTGGTGGCGCACGAGGTCGGGCATGTGCTGGGCCTGCGCCACAATTTCGCCGGCAGCCTGGAAGCCACCCTCAGCCAAAAGGAGCTCGACGATTGGTTCAGGTCATACGTTGCCGGCGCGCCTCTGGATGCCTACACCAATAAAATCACTTCTTCCTCCGTCATGGATTACAACATCCTCAAGTCCTCTGCGTTCATTGGCTGGCGCATGCGGACTGTAAAGCAGCCGTTGCCCCATGACCACGCAGCAATTGCGTGGGGTTATTTTGACAGCCCCGAGGCGCGAGAGAAGAAGCTTCTGTTTGGGACCGACGACGACATCGGGCGTTTCGGCGATGTCCGCCCGTTCGATTATGGCAGCGACCCCGTGGCCAGCGCCTATTCCCAGATGGCGCAGATTGTGGATTTGCTGCCCAACAACGTGATCGAAGTATACATTCGCGCTCGCGCCCCGCGCAATCCCCACGACCGCATCCCGCTGGAACAAGTAAATCTTAGCTACAGCCGCTACGCCAATGAACTGGCCGGACGGTTCGACGACATTCTTTCATGGTTCAAGTCAGACACCCGCTCCTTGCGTGTGGAGAATAAATTTGATTTCATCGGCGATCTCAATCACAAGGAACGCCTCCAAGCCCATTGGAATTCTCTGACCAACCAGATCGAGCAACTGGGCGGAGTGGACCGCGCCGCATTCTCGTTCCTGCACACGGACCTGAAGCTGGATCTCAAAACGATGCCCACCAACTTTGCCGTCATGCCGCATCTTAACGCCACCAACCTGACCGCCAAACTCGACCGGCTCCTTACCAACGCCAACTACGCGACGTTCATCGGGCTGGACGACAAAAAACACAGCTTCACCCCGGAGGAGCGCGAACTCATACTCAAACGCGGCCAGAAGTATTTTCAAGAAATGGAGAAGGAAGTCATCCGGCAAATTTGCCGCAAACTCGACAAGGCCCCGCGCAACCTGGACTTCGACGCCAACGGCTATGTGGGCGAGGACGATGTGTTGGCGAAATTGGACCAGCGCATTATCGACCTTGCCCGTCTGGTTATCACGACTGAGGACCAAACCAACAGAATCGAAGGCAAGGTGGATAAAATGAGCGTTTCAGTGCCGCAATTTAAATATGACCAGGCCACACGGCTGGACGCCGCCCACATGCTGGGCGCCGGAGGCGGCTCCTACAAAGGCTGGGCCGACCAAGCCAAGTCCGAACTTAACGAAGTGCTCAAGAAGCAAGTGGATTCCGCCCTGGGCCTGGATCATTACAAGGATTTCAAGCCGTCCGTTTTATCCCGGCCCTTGCAGGAATGGTATCAGGAGCAGCAGGAAATCCTCGCGTTGCTTCCGCCCGCTCCCAAGGGAGGCTGAACCTGGCGGGACATCTTCCCATCGTAATTTGGGAGATGCTGGTTCTGTTACGCGCGTTTATTTTCCATTTTGCATTCGGCATCGGGCTTGATTAGCATTCGCCCCGTGCGCAATCACGCGGCGGGCGGGAAGTAACGCCCGGGCGACTTTTGGAAAGGCGGCCGGCAAGGGGCTCGCCGCCGATTTTTAACCACATACATTTGCAAGCATTACATGGACCCGATTAAGACAGAGATCCTCGTTTTGGGCGCCGGCCCGGGCGGCTACGCGGCCGCCTTTTATGCCGCCGACCTCGGCAAGAAAGTTTTGCTCGTCGAGCAGGACAAAAAGCTGGGCGGCGTTTGCCTCAACCGCGGCTGCATCCCGTCCAAGGCCCTGCTTTATGCCACGAAAATGATCGCCGAAGTGCGCGAGTCCGCCCATCGGGGCGTCACTTTCGGGCCGCCTCAGATCCAGTTGGACAAACTTCGAGCCTGGAAGAATTCGATTGTCGAGAAACTCTCCGGCGGCGTCTCGTTTTTGGCCAAGAAACGCGGCGTTCAAGTGTTGACGGGGCGCGGCTACTTCGAAGGCTCCCAATCTCTGCGCGTCGAAACCGCCGAAGGACAGCAATTCGTGACTTACGACAAAGCAATCATTGCCGTCGGCTCCAGCGCCGCCATGCCCAAGGCTTTTGATTTGGGCAATCCGCGTGTAATGACTTCGACCGAAGCGCTGGAGATCGAGGAAATCCCCGAGGACTTGCTGATTATTGGCGGTGGATACATCGGCATGGAACTGGGCACCGTTTATGCCAATTTGGGCAGCAAGGTGGTGGTGGTCGAGGCTCTGGAAAGCATCCTGGCCGGCGCGGACGCCGACTTGGTTCGTCCGGTTTTGAAGTACGCCCAGAACAATTTCCGCGAATTGCGCCTTCAAAGCAAAGTAATCCACATGTCCACCAAAGGGAAAAAAATCCGCGTCGTCACTCAGGCGCCCGATAAGAGCGAAAAGGAAGAATTCTACGACCGTGTGCTTGTTTCCGTGGGGCGCGCGCCACATTGCCGCAACCTTGGCTTGGAAAACACCAAAGTCGAGCAGGACGAGCGCGGATTCATTAAAGTTAACGACCGCCAGGAAACCGCCGACCCGGCCCTTTTTGCCATCGGCGACATTGCCGGCGGCGTTCTGCTTGCGCACAAAGCGTCCAAGGAGGCGCGCATTGCCATCGAAACCATCGTCGGCGAAGCGAGCACCTCGGCGGGCGTCATCATTCCGGCGGTCGTTTTTACCGATCCGGAAATAGCCTGGTGCGGTTTGACCGAGACGGAAGCCAAAGCCCAGGGGAAAGCTGTGGAAGTGACGAAGTTTCCGTGGGGCGCATCGGGGCGCGCGTTGACATTTGATCGTCCCGACGGCTTGACTAAATTAATTATTGACCCGGAGACCGAGCGCGTTTTGGGCGTGGGAATCGTCGGCCACGGGGCCGGCGACTTGATTTCCGAAGGGGTGATAGCCATTGAGATGGGAGCGACCGCGCAAGATATTGCCGAATCGGTCCACCCGCACCCAACCTTGTCGGAAACCATTATGGAAGCGGCGGAAGTCTTCTACGGACTTTCCACCCATACTTTTGCGCCAAAAAAACACGAAGGATAGACCAAGCCCGCTTCAGCCGGCGCGCCCTGAAGCTCAGAGAATTGTCACCTGGACGCTGCTCTCGATGATGCCGGCCGCAATCGCGTAGCGGGTGAGTCCGGCGGTGTCGTGGATATCAAGCTTCATCATCAGATGCTCGCGATGTTTTTCCACTGTTTTCATGCCGATGCCCAACTCGACGGCGGTTTCCTTGTTGGCCTTTCCTTCGGCGATGAGTTGAAGGACTTCCATCTCGCGAGAAGTCAGCGCGGCGGATTTCTTGCTGAATCCTCCGGCGCGCGCGGGCACTTTCGGAGCCAGGCGATCCATCCGCCGGGAAATTGAGGGACTGAAAAACGTGTTTCCATTTTGCACTTCCCGAATCGCCCGGCACACATCCTGGGCGGAGGTTTGTTTGAGAAGAAATCCCACCGCGCCCGCCTCAGCGGCGCTCTTGACATAAGCGTCGTCACTGTGCGCCGAAAGGATGAGCACTTTGGTGGCGGGGAGGGCTTTGAGCACTTGCCGCGTGGCTTCCAGACCATTGAGCAGCGGCATGGCGATGTCCATCAACACCACAGCGGGATGAATTTTCTTTGCAAGCGCGACAGCCTGGCGGCCCTCTTGAGCTTCGCCGACGACTTCCAGATCGGGTTCCAATTCGAGCATCTTGCGAAGTCCCTCGCGCACAATCATGTGCTCCTCCGCCAGCAATACAGTGGTTCGTTTCATAAATTCTTCATGGGTTCTCGAGGCGGCGGGCGACCCGCCGCACTGACCTTGCCGACTTTGCCACCAATCGTTGGGTGCTGGCGATTTCATTCTTGAGACCGCTGGAATTGATCCGCGCCTCCCGTTTCAGCGCCAGCAGGCGGACATTGATGCCCAATAAAGTCTGCGCGATTTCATTCTGAAGCTCACAGCTGATCTTCTTGCGTTCATCCTCTTGCGTCTTGAGCACCTGATGCGTCAGTTGCCGCAAACCGTCCTGGAGCTGGAGGGACTCCTTTAAGAGCCTTTTATAGTGCAGCCCGCTTTGCGTCAGAGTTGCTTCCACCCTCTTGCGCCGGATGATGCCCAGTTGCAACTGGCGGTTGGTGGCGGCCAACTCCAGCGTGCGCCGGCTCAACCTGTGGTTCATCTGGCCCAACTGGGTCCTGCTCTCACGCGCGGCGCGATGGGTCTCCACGATCGGCGTAATGGCCTCGGTAAAAAAAATCTGCGCCCGTCTGGCTGTTCCGTTTTTGCCTGTGGATAATTCCAGGGCGGTGAGCGCCCGCTCGTGAATGCGGGCCATCTCCAATGTCTCCAAACCCAAAGCGACCGCGCCGCTTCCCAGCCGCAAAGCCGGCTGAAGGCTCGCGCGGGGGCCTGCCTTGAGATGCGCGCACAACGCTCGAGCGTATCTTTTGGACAAACCGATCAATTTTTGTTTCATGCTCTCAATCTGGGAAGAAGCGGGACCTCTGGAAGGTGAGCCGTCCATCGGCTTAAGTATGCGTCACATGCAGGGCATTGAACATGGGGTAAACTCCCCACCGAAGAACACCCCATAGTAAATAAGCAATCAGTGGATTATTTTAGTTATTGCCGGAAATACCCGGCGAATGCCAGGACCGAAAGGCAACTGACTTTGTCCAGGAGTTAATGTTTTCACCCGCGGAAGGTGAGAGTCGCTCGGCAGTGGGGAATGACCCTGGCATCAGGCAAAGGATAATCTCAACACGCAAAGGGCTGGCAGTCTGTCGGGTCACTCAAATACGCGAAAGATAATTCATGAAACAATCACCTGTAACTAAAAGCGAAACATTCACCTTGCCGGGGCTAATCATCAGCCTCGCATTGGCCGCAATTTTCCCGGGGACCGGCGCCGCCGCGGTCGAAGCGCCGCTTCAGCTTGGAGCCGCCAGCCCGTTCGCGATCCTCGCGGGAAGCGAAATCACCAGCGTTCCGACCAGCGCCATCACCGGCAATGTCGGTTTAAGCCCCGCCGCAAGGTCGTTCATAACCGGATTGACGGCGCCTGAGGTGAAGGGGACAATTTACGCGGCAAGCGATGGCGGGGCGGTTGCCGTTATGTTGACTCAAGCCAAGAGCGACTTGACGACCGCCTATAACGACGCCGCCGGACGCGGCCCCGGCGCGGTCGATGAAGCCAATGCGGACTTGGGGGGCCTTACGCTCGCCCCTGGCCTCTACAACTCATCGGGCACACTCGCCATCACCGGCAATCTCACGCTCGACGCCCAAGGCAACTCGGATGCTGTCTTTATTTTTCAAATAGCCTCTTCCCTCACGGTCGCGCCCGGCGCCCAAGTCATCCTCAGTGGCGGCGCAAACCCGGCCAATATCTATTGGCAGGTCGGCACTTCTGCCGCCCTTGGAACGACCTCAATCCTCCAGGGAACAATTCTTGCCGCCCAATCCATCACCCTGGCCACCGGCGCGACGCTGGACGGAAGAGCGCTGGCGATGAACGGCGGGGTTACTTTGGAGGCCAATCCCATCACCATCCCAGCCTCGATCGCGCAACTGACGCCGCCGATCTTCGGTCCTGTTTCCATCGCCGCGAATGGCTCAGTGACTCTCGTCATCACCAACACGCCAAATAACGCCCTGACGCTCCAAGCCTCCGCCAACCTGACGGACTGGACGACCCTGACGACCACGACCCCGGCCGTCAGTCCCTACACATTTATCGACACAACGGCGTCGGGCCAGACTACACGCTTTTTCCGGGCGTTCTATCCATGAAACGCCCGGAGCCGATGAGCATTTCGGACACGCGGTCCAGGGAAAGAGGCGAATGAACTCCGAGGGGGGCGTTCGCGCTTGAGGGCGGTCATTATAAAACAAACTAAAAAAAGGAAATTATATGTTGTACACAATTGCGGTGGTATTGATAATCCTCTGGCTGCTCGGCATGGTCACCGGATACACATTAGGGTCGTTTATTCACATCCTGCTCGTGATTGCCGTGGTCATGATTCTGCTCAATTTGATTTCCGGCCGCAGGCGGGCGATTTAAGAAGCGTTTCAATCAAACAACTGTAACTGACCGGCATTCATCCCGGCCGCGCGTTCTTCGCGGCCGGGGTTGAATAGTTACAAATCAAACTGGAGACTCGCAACCCACTCAGCCTTATGATCGTGCGCATCTCAGATTTTTCCATTGAAGTCGGCGTGAACCAGCGGGAGGCGGTTCGTTAATCGGGGGTGCGGTCCGGGTAGGCGTTCAACAGGCGGTCTTTTCGGCCGCCGAAAATAGTTACCGGGTCGCCAACTGGGTGCGCGTGGGCCGGACCAGGGGCCGCACACGCCAGGATCGAGCCGACGGAACGCGCCATCAGGCGCCCATCAAAGAGATTTACCCAAGAGGTTATGACCCAGGGCGCGCTCAAAGCCGCCGCCGCGGACGGCGCGATCACCCAAGGCCAAGGGCATCCGTTGCGCCGCTGGAGGCGGCGCGGACAGCACGGCGCACCGTCCCTGCGGAAATAGTTAAAAACGGGCTTATGGCTCACAATGCAATGAATCCGCCGGGTCCGCGGACAGTCTAAGACACAGGCGATGGCGCCGGTGAATGACGTCGAAACTACGGTAAAAGAAAAGCATGAGTGTCAACTGCAATGATTATTTGTATCGCCACCTCGCGCCGCAAATCCAGCTTCAGTTAACAAGGCGGACTTTTCTGCGGCGGACGGCGGCGGGCATTGGCATGGCGGCGCTGGGTTCGCTTCTTAATGAGAGCGTCCTTGCCGCCGTTAAAAGTGTGCCGGGCCGCGACGCCGGAGGATTGGCGGGCTTGCCGCATTTCGCGCCGAAAGCCAGACGCATCATTTATCTTTTTCAATCCGGGGCGCCGTCTCAGATGGAGTTGTTTGATTACAAGCCGCGCTTGAACGAGTTTTCCGGACAGGACCTTCCCGAATCGGTGCGGATGGGCCAGCGGCTGACGACGATGACTTCGGCCCAGAAGAATTTTCCCATCGCGCCGTCGGTTTTCAAATTCGCGCGGCACGGAAAGAGCGGAGCGTGGCTGAGCGAATTGCTGCCCCATACGGCCGGCGTGGCCGATAAAATTTGCTTCATCAAATCGCTTTACAC
>VFSW01012641.1_pt1 | contig 11771 bp, 9 predicted proteins | sample 5358111 | NCBI WGS metagenome assembly VFSW01 (sample SAMN11554181, study PRJNA540505) | mine drainage metagenome | isolation source: sediment from site ElyBrook_90M | place: USA: Ely Copper Mine, Vershire, VT | collected 2017 | reverse complement strand
CGTCGTCTGGATGGCGGAGCAGCCATGAGATGGGGTTGGGAAGCGTATAATGGGACGGTTATCTTTCCGATGCTCATCTCATGACACCGTTGATGAATTCCATGCTGGCAGGGGTGGTGGCCGGCGTATTATCGATGCTCTGCGCGGCATTGGTCATTTACACTGCCCGCCCCGCCTGGGTTCCCATGTTGGTGAGTTACGCCATCGGGGCCTTGCTGGGCGCTGTTTTTCTGGAGATCCTGCCCCACGCCTTTCAGCACGAGGCCAGTCCGGAAGCGGTTTCAGCCACGGTGCTGGTGGGGATCCTGGTTTTTTTTCTGCTGGAAAAACTGGTGCTCTGGCGTCACGTTCATGTCCATGATGCAGCCGGACTGGAAGCTCATGCCCATGCCCACGCCCATGAACCCCAGGGGCGGACGGGCGCCATGGTGGTGGTGGGGGATTCGGTCCATAATTTCGTGGATGGGATCATCATCGCCGCTGCCTTTGTCAGCGATACCCGTTTGGGGATGGTGACAGCGCTCGCCATCATTGCTCATGAACTTCCCCAGGAAGCAGGAGATGCTCTGGTCCTGCTGCATTCCGGAATGTCCCGTCCGCGCGCCCTGGCTTTCAATCTGTTTTCCAGCATGGCTACCCTGGTGGGGGCGGTCATCGCCTGCCTGGCGCTGCAATCGCTGCAGAAATGGGTTCCTTATCTGTTGGCTCTGGCCTCGGCCAGCATGATCTATGTGGCGGTGGCCGACCTGATTCCCGGGTTGCATCGCCGGGTGGATCTGCGCACCTCAGCCCTGCAGGTGGGGTTGATCGTACTCGGCGTGGCTTCCATTCACTGGGCTCATGTGCTGATTCTGGAGTGAAGACGCGGCGGAGATGTTTTCGCCTTGCTGCTGCAACGTGTGGAACAACCGGGTGATCTGGTCCAGATGGTGTCCCATCAGATCGTGCAGGGAGGGTTCATCGCTGGCCGAGTAGGGGGCCGGGAGGTCTGTGCCGGCGGGATCCTGCGGGGGGTGTTCGAGAACGTAACGCAACCCCTGTTCCAGATAATGGCCGAGAAAGCGCTGCATGCCGTTGCCATAGGAGCGAATCATCCGGGAAAGCATTTCGCAACTGAAGAGGGGGGACTTGCCCAATTCCTCTTCCAGGATGATCTGCATCAGGATGCAGCGGGTCAGGTCCTGTTGGGTTCTGGCGTCGATGACCTGAAAGGGGGCCTGTTCGAGGACCAGCGTTTTGACTTCGCAAAGCGTGATATACCGCTTGGAGCACATATCGTACAAGCGCCGGTTGGGGTATTTCTTGATCACTCGCAGGGCTTCCATAGGCTTTGTCCTGTGTATGGTGCAGCACAATAGGGGCATTATTCCATGAATCGGGGATTATGGTGGGACATTTAATAAAATATTAATAAAACAATGAGATGATTCCGATGTTCCAGGCAGGCCGGCAATGTTGCGGTGCAACAAAAAAATGTTGACAAGAAACTTTTGCTCCGGTAATCTTGCAATTGTGCGCTGCAGCATAAGCGAACCGGGGTGTCAGACCCCCTGATTTTCTGACCCGAATTTTGTCTCCTCCTCCTTTATTGCAAAGGTTTCCTTTCGATAGAGGCTTCAACCCGCAGAACAGACTCTGCGGGTTTTTTTTGTCCTCTGCTACCATAGGGGCAAGGGGTTCTGCGTTCCGGTGGGGCCCATTGACCGTCAAGGAGTTTATTGTGGTGAACCGTCAACCTTCTTCTTCCGTGCCGCGCGTCGGTTTTGTCTCCCTGGGGTGTCCCAAGGCACTGGTGGACGCCGAACGTATCCTGACTCAGGTCAGGGCTGAGGGGTATGAGGTGGTGGGGGATTATGGCGGGGCGGACGTGGTGGTGGTGAATACTTGCGGCTTCATCGAATCGGCCATCGAGGAGTCCCTGGAGGCCATCGGAGAAGCGCTGGCGGAAAACGGGCGAGTCATCGTGACCGGCTGCCTGGGGGCTCAGGCGGGCAAGATTCTCTCGGCGTATCCGCAGGTACTGGCCATTACGGGACCTCACGACCAGGCGGGGGTGATGCAGGCCTTGCACGAACATCTGCCGCAGCGTCATGATCCTTTCACCAGCTTGATTCCACCCCAGGGGATAAAACTGACTCCGGCACATTATGCCTATCTCAAGATTTCCGAAGGATGCAATCATCGCTGCACGTTCTGTATCATTCCTTCCCTGCGCGGTGATCTGGTCAGCCGTCCGCTCGGGGAGGTATTGCAGGAGGCGGAACACCTGGTCCAGGCCGGGGTTCGGGAATTGTTGGTGATTTCCCAGGATACCAGCGCCTATGGCGTGGATGTGCGGTATCGAACGGGCTTCTGGCAGGGACGCCCCCTGCGCACCCGCATGACGGAACTGGCTCGCGCCCTGGGCCAGATGGGGGCCTGGGTGCGCCTGCATTACGTTTATCCGTATCCCCATGTGGACGAGTTGATTCCCCTCATGGCCGAAGGGCTGGTTCTGCCCTATCTCGACGTTCCCCTGCAGCATGCCAGCCCGCGTATCCTGCGGGCCATGAAGCGGCCGGGGGATGTGGAGCGGACCCTGGAGCGCATCCAGGCCTGGCGTCGTGACTGTCCCGACCTGACCTTGCGCAGCACCTTCATCGTGGGTTTTCCTGGGGAAACGGAAGAGGACTTCCGGCAATTGCTGGATTTTCTGGGAGAGGCCCAACTGGACCGGGTGGGCTGTTTTGCCTATTCTCCGGTGGAAGGGGCTACCGCCAATGCGCTGCCGGATCCCGTGCCTGCTGCCCTGCGCGAAGAGCGCCAGGCACGTTTCATGGCGTGCCAGGAGGAGATCAGCGCCCGGCGCCTGCAACGTTTCGTGGGGCGCGATTGTCAGGTGCTGGTGGATGAATTGACGCCCGAGGGGGGCGCCGTGGGGCGCAGTGCGGCCGATGCGCCGGAAATCGATGGCATCGTGGCCATTGCCCCCGGCGCGGGATTCAAGGTCGGCGAGTTTGTGACCGTCCGCATCGAAGAGGCCACGGCCCACGACTTGAGCGGCTTCAGGGTGGGTCATGCCAACTCATAAGACGTTGGTGGTGCCGGGCCTGTTTCCGGCCTTGTCCGATTCGGAAGTGCCGGCTGTTCCGGGGTTGGAAAAAGCCTGGAGTCAGGGCGACCGGGAGGTCTTCAAGCGGCCCCTGACGCTGGCCCAGTGGCCGCCCGACGGAAAAACGACCTCGGAGAGTGTGCGGCGCGCCCGGGAAACGGGAGTTTTTCACACGGCTCCCCACTGGTTATGTGCGGACCCCATTCACCTGCATGTAGAAGGGGACGGGTTGATTTTGCACGATGATTATACGTTTGGGCTGAGCGCAGAAGAAAGTCGCGGATTGCGGGAAGATCTCAACGCCCATTTTGCGGTGGACGGCCTGTATTTTCACGAGGTGACGCCGACCCGCTGGCTGTTGGGGCTTTCCACGCTCCCGGAAATCGAGACGACGCCTCCCCTGCAACGGGTTGGGCGCAATATCGACGGTCACTTGCCGCGCGGGGCCCAGCGCGGTCTGTGGCAAGCCCGCTTCAACGAGATCCAGATGGTCCTGCACGATCATCCCCTCAACCAGGCGCGCCAGGCGCGGGGACAGCGGGTGATCAGCGGGGTCTGGTTATGGGATGAAGTGTGCACCGAGCCGGTACATGAGGTGGTGGAGAGTTTGCGTGCCCCTTCTGCCTATGGCGACGCGGAGGGATGGGTGGCCGCCCTCGAGGGCTTTTTGGAGACGCATTGGCGGTACTGGCAGGCCCAGTTGCGTCAGGGAACCCTCGAAACCCTGACTCTGGTAGCGCTGGAAGGACGCTTCAGTGGACAGGTGGTCCTGCGCCATTCCCAGCGCTGGCGGTTCTGGCGTAAAGTCTTGCCTCTGATGCAGATGCCGGGCGTTCGTCCCCTGCGCGAATCCTGATGGGCAGGGACGGGCTTCCCGGGGTATAATCCAGGGCTTTATTGGCGAGAATTTCATCCCATGGAAGCGGAACAACTGAATGCCCTGGAAACCCTTCAACAGGACCTGACTCTGCGTCTTCAGGCCCTGCGGAGGTATCTTTGACTTCGATGCCAAGGTCGAGCGCCTGAACGAGGTCATTCGTCTTTCGGAAGATCCGGCGCTCTGGCAGGACAGCAAAAGAAGCCAGGAATTGGGGCGTGAACGCAAGACGCTGGAAGAAGTGGTGGACGAAATGCACGGGTGTACCCAGGCCCTCGAGGAAAGTCACGAACTTTTTGCGTTGGCCCTGGCAGAGGCCGATGAAGAGACCCTGCAGGCGGTTGCGGCGGATCTGGCGACCATAGACAAACGGGTGGGCGTCATGGAGTTTCGACGGATGTTCTCTCATCCCCTGGACTCTGCCAATGGGTTTCTGGATATTCAGGCGGGATCGGGCGGGACGGAGGCCCAGGACTGGGCAGCCATGCTGTTGCGCATGTATGTGCGCTATGCCGAGCGCAAGGGGTTCGGGGTGGAAATCCTGGAAGAGTCGCCGGGCGAAGTGGCAGGCATCAAGAGCGCTTCCCTCAAATTGACGGGGAGCTATGCGTTTGGCCACCTGCGAACCGAGACGGGCGTTCACCGTCTGGTGCGTAAATCCCCTTTCGATTCCGGCAATCGGCGCCATACATCCTTTGCCTCCGTCTTCGTGTATCCCGAGGTGGATGATTCCATCGAAGTGGAAATCAATCCGGCCGATCTGCGCATCGATACCTTCCGTGCCTCGGGCGCGGGCGGTCAGCACATCAACAAGACCGATTCGGCGGTACGCCTCACCCATGCACCCTCGGGGATCGTGGTCCAATGCCAGAGCGACCGTTCCCAGCACCGCAATCGGGCTGAAGCCATGGCCATGTTGAAATCGAAGTTATACGAAGCCGAATTGCGCAAGCGTACGGCAGAAAAACAGGCCATGGAAGACAGCAAGACGGACATCGGCTGGGGGCACCAGATTCGTTCCTACGTGCTCGACCAGTCACGCATCAAGGATCTGCGCACCGGTGTGGAAGTGGGGAATACCCAGGCCGTACTGGATGGCGACCTGGAGGAATTCATCGAGGCCAGTTTGAAGCAGGGAGTATGACGGGATGCATGAAGAAGATAATTCATTGGTTCAGGAACGGCGTGCCAAGTTGCAGGCGCTACGCTCCCGGGGCGTGGCCTTCCCCAACGATTTCCGGCGCCTCCACGAGGCGGCTGACCTGCACGAACAGTATGGCGCACTGAGCGAGGCCGATTTCGAGGCGCGCGAAGTGCATGGGCAACTGGCGGGGCGTCTGGTGCTCAAGCGCCTCATGGGGAAAGCCAGTTTTGCCACCCTGCAGGACGGCACGGGGCGCCTCCAGATTTTTTTGCAGAAGGATCTGGTGGGGGAGGACGTCTATCAGGACTTCAAGCATTGGGATCTGGGCGACATTCTGGGGGTACGGGGCACCCTGTTCAAAACCCGCATGGGGGAGTTGACCCTCCGGGTCACGGCGGTGCGGTTGCTGGTCAAATCCCTGCGCCCCCTTCCGGAAAAGTTCCACGGACTGACCGACCAGGAGCAGAAGTACCGGCAGCGGTATCTGGATCTGATCACCAACGAACATTCCCGACAGGTCTTCATCCAGCGCAGCAAAATCGTGCAGAAGGTGCGCGAGTTCCTGGTGGCGCGCCGCTTTCTGGAAGTGGAAACCCCCATGATGCACCCCATTCCCGGGGGAGCGGCGGCTCGCCCCTTCGTGACGCACCACAATGCCCTCGACTGTGATCTGTACCTGCGCATTGCCCCCGAGTTATATCTCAAACGCCTGGTGGTGGGGGGCATGGAACGGGTGTTCGAGATCAACCGGAATTTCCGCAACGAAGGGTTGTCGACCCGCCACAATCCCGAATTCACCATGATCGAGTTCTATGCGGCCTATCAGGACTACCGTGCGCTCATGGACCTGACGGAAGCCCTGCTCCGTTTCGTGGCTCAGGAAGTGCTGGGCACGACGGTGCTCAGTTACGGGGGACGGGCGCTCGATCTGGGGCGACCGTTTCAGCGGCTGACTCTGGCTCAGGCTCTGGAAATGTATCATCCCGCTTACACGGCGGTCCGTCTGAATGATCCGGTGGAACTGGTGCAGGAGTTGACCCGACTGGGCGCCAAGGTGCCGCCGAGTGCTTCCGTGGGCACCCTGCAACTGGCCCTTTTCGAGGAAACCACCGAAGCCCTTCTCTTTGAACCGACCTTTATCATCGACTACCCGGCGGAGGTCTCGCCCCTTGCCCGGCGCAGCGATGCGAATCCCGAAGTCACCGAACGTTTCGAGTTGTTCGTGGTGGGACGGGAACTGGCGAACGGTTTCTCGGAATTGAACGATGCCGAGGATCAGGCGGAACGTTTCCAGGCCCAGGTCCGCCAGAAGGAAGCGGGCGATCAGGAAGCCATGCACTATGACGCCGACTACATCCGCGCCCTGGAATACGGTTTGCCGCCCACGGCGGGCGAAGGGATCGGTATCGACCGACTGGTCATGCTGTTGACCGACAGCCCGTCGATTCGGGATGTCATCCTCTTTCCCCAGATGCGTCAGGAAGTCTCTTGAAGTGGTTTGAACTTACCGTCGGGTTGCGTTATACCCGGGCCAAACGGCGCAACCACTTCATCTCGTTCATTTCCCTCATTTCCATGGCGGGGATTGCTCTGGGGGTGGCGGCGCTGATCGTGGTCCTGTCGGTCATGAACGGTTTCCAGAAGGAAATGCGCGAGCGTATCCTGGGGGTGGCTTCCCATGTGCAGATCTTTGGCAGCGGCCAGTCCCTGGCCAACTGGCCCCAGGTCGCGGCGGAAGCCCGACGGGATCCGGAAGTCATCGGTACGGCGCCCTATGTCAATGGACAGGCCATGCTGGCCAATGACGACCTGGTCCAGGGCACGATGGTGCGGGGGATCTTGCCAGCCCAGGAGCGCCAGGTGGCGGATCTGGACCAGCACATGGTGGCCGGGCACATGAGTGACCTCAAACCCCATGAATTTGGCATCGTGTTGGGGCAGGAACTGGCCCAGGCATTGCATTTGTCGGTGGGGGACAAGGTGGTGCTCATCACGCCTCAGGGGCAGGTGACGCCAGCGGGCATGTTGCCCCGTCTCAAGCAGTTCAGGGTGGTGGGGCTGTTTCATGTGGGGATGTACGAATATGACAGCGGGTTGGCCCTGATTCACCTGAACGATGCCCAGGCGCTGTTTCGTCTGGGGGAGAACGTGACGGGTGTCCGCCTCAAGTTGAAGGACCTCATGCTGGCACCGAGCGTGGCCCATCGACTGGCATCGACCCTGACGGTGGATGCCTGGCTGACGGACTGGACCCAGGAGCACGCCAATCTGTTCCATGCCGTGGCCCTGGAAAAGACCATGATGTTCATCATCCTGTTGCTGATCGTGGCCGTGGCGGCTTTCAACATTGTATCCACCCTGGTCATGGTGGTGACGGACAAGCAGGCCGATATTGCGATTTTGCGTACCCTGGGGGCCTCGCCTGCCAGTATCCTGGTGATCTTCATGATCCAGGGAGCCCTGATCGGCGTGATCGGAATGGGCATCGGCGTGGCGCTGGGTGTGGTGACGGCCCTCAATATCCGGGTCATCGTCCCCTTCATCGAAAAAGTGCTGGGCGTGCATTTTCTTTCTCCCCAGATCTATTTCATTTCCGAATTGCCCTCCGATCTGCAGCGGGGCGATGTGCTGAGTATTGCGATCACCGCGCTGATCCTGACCTTGCTGGCGACTCTCTACCCCAGTTGGCGGGCGGCGCGTGTTCAACCTGCCGAGGCTTTGCGCTATGAGTGAGCGGCTTCTGCATTGTCAGGGCATCACCCGGCGCTTCAGTTTGGCCGCCGATGAAGTCCCGGTTCTGCGCGGTCTCGACCTGGAAGTTCGGGAGGGGGAACAGATCGCCATTCTGGGGGCTTCCGGCAGCGGCAAAAGTACCTTGCTGCATGTGCTGGGCGGGTTGGATCACCCCAATGAGGGGCAGGTCTCCCTGTGCGGGCAAAACCTGAGCGGCTTGAGCGATGCCCAGATCGGGCGTTTGCGAAATCGCCACCTGGGTTTCGTGTACCAGTTCCACCACCTGCTGGCCGAGTTTTCTGCGCTGGAAAATGTCATGTTGCCGCTGTCCATTGCGCGCATCGACTCTGCATCGGCATGCCGGAGGGCGACAGAAATGTTGGAAGCGGTGGGTCTGGGACAGCGCTTGCACCATCGTCCCGGCGAACTCTCCGGCGGAGAGCGGCAACGGGCGGCGGTGGCCCGTGCCCTGGTGACCCGGCCTTCCCTCGTGCTGGCGGACGAGCCCACCGGAAATCTGGACCGTCAGACGGCATGGCACGTCTTTGAACTGATCCTGAGTCTCAACCGTCGCCAGGGGGCCGGGTTGGTCATGGCGACCCATGATCTGGAACTGGCCGATCGCATGGATAAGCGCTATCGCCTGGAAGAGGGAGTCCTGAGGGCCCTTTGACCGGGGTTCAGGTGCGCCAGGCGGACGTGACGTCGGGGATGGCCTGCAGGGTTTTGAGCGTACGGGCCAACTGCTCCAGACTGTCGATCTGAACGGTGAAGCGCATGCGCGCCTGCGTTCCGTGGGTGTGGGTGTTGACGGCAGTGACGTTGACTTTTTCACGGGTGAAGGCTTCGGAGATATCGCGCAGGAGCCCCTGCCGGTCCTGGCCCAGGACACCGATATCCGTGGTGAAGGGTTGGCCCGGGGTATGTTCTCCCCAGGTCACGGGAATCAGACGTTGCCATTGTTGATGGGTGAGGGCGGCCAGGCTGCGGCAATTGGCGCGGTGAATGCTGACCCCACGTCCGCGCGTGACAAACCCCAGAATGGGTTCGGGGGGCACGGGCTTGCAGCATTTGGCGATGCTCGTGGCGATCTGGGATACGCCGACCACCAGTACGCCCTGGTCGCCACCGGAAGGACCGGGCATCGGGGTCAGGGGGAGCGTGATTTCCTGTGGGGACGCGGGGGGCGCAAGAAGGTTGTCCAGTTGGCGCTGGGTGACCTCGTTGCGGGCGAGGGCCACCAGAAAATCTTCCGTTCGGGCAAAGCCGACCTGATTGGCCAACTGTTCCAGGGAAAGGGCAGTCTGGCCCGTGCGCGACATCCACTTGTCGAGAAGGGTCCGCCCATGACTGAGGTCTTCTTCCCAATGCTGCGCTTTGAACCATTGGCGTACCTTGGCATGGGCCCGATGGGTCTTGAGATACCCGTAGGCAGGGTTCAGCCAGTCGCGGCTGGGGCCGCCTTGCCGCACCGTCAGGATTTCCACCCGTTGCCCGTTGTTCAGGGGTTGATTGAGGGGGGTCATGCGGCCATCCACCTTGGCACCGCGGCACCGGTGGCCCAACTCCGAATGGACGTGATAGGCGAAGTCGATGGGGGTTGCGCCCTGGGGCAGGTCGATGATGCGCCCCTGAGGCGTGAATACAAAGAGGGTTTCATCGCCCGGTGGAAGGGGCGTGCCGGTATTCAGCGCGGCTTCCCGTTGCCAATCGAGCATCTGGCGCAACCAGACCACCCGCTCTTCGAAGGAACGGTCTGCCCGCGCGCCTTCCTTGTAGCGCCAATGGGAGGCAATGCCCAGTTCCGAATCGCGGTGCATTTCATGCGTACGGATCTGAACTTCCACGATCTTGTTTTCCGGGCCATAGACGGCGGTATGGAGGGAACGGTACTGGTTGCCCTTGGGGCGGGCGATGTAGTCGTCAAATTCGCCCGCAACGGGGACCCAGCACTGGTGGACCAGACCGAGGACGGTATAACACTCGGGAATGGTATCGACGATGACCCGTACCGCACGAATGTCGTAGACCCGTTCCAGGGACAGGTTCTTGGCACGCATCTTCTTGACGATGCTGAAAATATGTTTGGGGCGACCGGTCACGGTGGCCACCAGGCCATTTTTCTGCAGGAGCGTCTGTAACGTCTGGATCAACTGGGTAATGTACTGTTCGCGCTGGATGAACCGTTCGTCCAGTTGGTGCGCGATGGTCTTGTAAGTCTCCGGTTCGAGGGCGCGCAGGGAGAGGTCTTCCAATTCCCATTTGAGGAACCAGACCCCCAGACGATTGGCCAGAGGGGTATAGAGATCGAGGGTCTGGCGGGCCAGTTGACGTTGGGTGGATTCATCCAGCGACGTGGAGCGGCGCATCAACCAGACTCTTTCGGCCAGGGCGATGAGGACCACCCGAATATCCTGAACCAGGCTCAGCAATAACTTCCGGATTCCTTCGAGATGTTCCGCGCGGGAAGATTTCGGGTGATCCTGAACGTCCAGGGTATTGACGACGCGATCCAGGCGGTGCAGTTCCTGGGTCAGGGTCCAGACTTCCGGGTCCAGTTCCAGACGCGCAGGCAGCGTCTCCTGGCGTGACCAGGGAAGAGCGCGCAACAGGGCAACCACGATGCACGCCGGATGAGCTTCCAGATCGCTCAGCAGACGGGCGCTGGTGAGGGCGCGCTGAAGCGCCCACTGACTTTCCTCGTCCGCAGGATCCTGCGCCGTGATGAGTTGAAAGAGTTGAGCAATCAGAGAGGATTCCGTCAACTGATAACGCGCATGAAGCCCCAGTCCGGACAACCCGTGGGCCGAATCCGGTGGGCCGGCATCGGTGCGTGCTACCATGGCAGAATCGGAAAAAGGGAACTCATCCCTTCATTATGGGCGTTTCAGTGGGGTCCTTCAAGGGGTCGTGCAGTTGGATTCCCAGTAATGGGGAAAGGCCGAGCGCAGGACGATTTCCTGGATTTGGCGATCCGCCATATGCAGTTCGATGGCCCCGCATTGGTCGGTGCGCAGACGCTCGCTGTGCGCCTCTCCATAGCGCATCCAGACCAGGGGGTTGGGATGCTTGAAGCGGTTATGGTCCCCCACGGAAAACAGGCTCCAGCGTGGGGCCACGGCCTGCAGAAACGCCGGGGTCGAAGACGTCCTGCTGCCGTGATGGGGCACGATCAGGACATCCGCCTGCAATTTCTCCGGGCTGCGCTCCAGCAGGGCCTGTTCACTGCGCGCTTCGATATCGGCCGGCAGGAGGACATGCAGCGTTCCCACCGTGAGGCGTAACACGCAGGCTCGGTCATTGCGCCCGAGGGTGGGGTCGGAGAGGTCTGTGCGGTCGGGATACAGGATCTCGAAATCCACCCCTTCCCAGTTCCAGCGTGTTCCGGCCACGCATGCCAGCGGATGCGGAATATCGCGCAACAGGGGATGGGTGGCAGGCAGGGGGGATAAGATCCAGGGTACGGGATAGGCCTCGACCAGGGAGCGCAACCCGCCGCTGTGGTCGAGGTCGCCGTGACTGAGGAGCAGACCGTCCAGGCGCCGAACGCCAAAACTGCGCAGGGCAGGGATCACCACCCGCTCCCCGGCATCCTGTTCGGGGCCGACGCGTGGCCCCGTGTCGACCACAAGGGTATGCCGGGCAGTGCGCAGCACCACTGCCAGACCTTGTCCGACATCCAGAAGATCCAGCCACAGGCCCCCCGTATCGGGGCGAGGCAGGGGTGAGGCGACCAGTCCCAGCAGCCCCAGGCAACCCGCCCAGCGCCCCGGAATGCCGCGCGGCGCCAGCAGGAAACCCACGCCCAGCGTGGCGACGATCAGAACGGGCAGGCTGGGGGTAGGCAGAGCCAGCGGAGGACCACTGTGGTGGACCAACCAGTCCAGTCCCCAGGCCGTGCCCGTCATGAGCGCATGGGCCATCCT
>VFSW01012640.1_pt1 | contig 11772 bp, 5 predicted proteins | sample 5358111 | NCBI WGS metagenome assembly VFSW01 (sample SAMN11554181, study PRJNA540505) | mine drainage metagenome | isolation source: sediment from site ElyBrook_90M | place: USA: Ely Copper Mine, Vershire, VT | collected 2017 | reverse complement strand
CCCCACCCACTGGGCCGGCCGCGCGGGGGGGGCACGCGGGGTTTCCGACGGACCCGGAGGTTCGGGCGGCATCGTGGCGCGCGGTCGTGGCCGAGGGGCGACCATCGGCCGTCAAGCTTGGCATGCTGGGCAGCGCGGCGGTCGTCGAGGTCGTACGCGACTTTTGTGGCGGGTTTTCCTCGGGGCCTATCGTGTGGGATCCGGTGCTGACTCCCGGGGCCGGGGGCGTTGCGCTGCTGACGGCTTCCGCGCACGCGCTCGATGCGCTGGCGCAGGCGTGCGACGTGATCACACCGAACCGTGACGAGGCGGCTGCACTGCTCGGGTTGGATCCGTGGCATGAGGCGGGGGCCCTGCCCGATGCGTGGCTTGCGGCCCTGCGCACGCGCTGGCTTGGAGCTGGTCGCACCCGCGCGGTCGTACTCAAGGGCGGGCATGCGCGCGGGGCGCTGAGCGTCGACTGGTTGGTCACACGCGATGCGGTGCAGGCCTGCGCCGTACCACGTCTGCCGGATCAGGACGGACGGCGCGCGCACGGCACGGGTTGCTTGTTCGCCTCGGCGCTCGCCGCGATGCTGGCGGACGGTTGGAGTCTTGCAGACGCGGTGGTCGAGGCGCAATGGCGCACCCATGCCGGTATCGCCCAGGCAGCGTGGCAGGGGCGAGCGTTGGCCAATGCCGCTGCGTGTCTGGGCAGCACGAGCATGCCTGTCCTGGGGTTGGCCGGCGCGCTGCCGACGACATCCGGTGCGATGTTCCCGGCGTTGTTGACGCCTTGCGGTTTTTACCCGATCGCACCGGATGCCGACTGGGTGCTTCGCATGCTCGAGTGGGGAGCGCGCACCGTGCAGCTGCGGATCAAGCATCTTGCAGGCGCGGCATTGCGGGCCGAGATCGATCGCGCGGCGGCGGCGGCACGGCAGGTCGACGCACAGTTGTTCATCAATGATCATTGGCGCGAGGCGATTGACGCCGGGGCTTTTGGCGTGCATCTGGGCCAGGAAGACCTTGACGCGGCTGGGACGGAGGCAGTCGACGCGTTGCGCGCCGCTGGCTTGCGGCTCGGATTGAGCACACATACGCCGTGTGAACTGGCGCGTGCCCACGCTGCATCGCCGAGCTACATTGCCTGTGGGCCGGTCTTCCCGACCATGCGGAAGACGTTGCCTTATGACGCGCTCGGCCTCGTGCGCCTGCGTGACTGGGTCGCACGCTGCAAGCCGCGTTATCCGCTCGTGGCGATTGGCGGCATCACCCTCGATCGACTGGGCGCGGTCCTCGCGTCTGGCGTCGACGGCGCCGCCGTGATCGGTGCCGTCATCGATGCCAAGGATCCGCGCGCTGCGTTGCGCGCGGGCATGGAAATGGCCCGGCAGGCACGCAGGCTGGACGACGCCAGGCCCTGATGGTGGTGCGCGGCTGCGTGCATAACGCGCGTGGGACGGTGACGTGCGTGGAGGCGGGCCTCCCATGCACAATGCGTGCATGGCCCGCCATCCACGATTGTGCATTCCCATGGTGCCGCACCTCGTGCTGCAACGTTCGCGCCACGCCGTGTTCAGCGCAGCGGATGACTACGGGAATTACCTGGAGCGCCTGGCAAACGCCGCATCGCGGCGGGCCGTGGCGATTCACGCCTACGCAATCCTGCCCACGGCGGTCTATCTTCTTCTCACACCAGAGACCTGCGCTGGACTGTCATCCTTGATGCAGGAGCTTGCGCGCTGCACCAGCCGTGGCCATGTTTCGCGTGCGGGCGCCGCCGAGGCCGTCTGGGATGGTCGCTTTCGTACGGCGCTGGTGCAACCTGATGCCTGGCTGCTTCGCGCTTCCTGCGCCGTGGAGTCAGCGCCCGCCGCAGAAAATGTCGCATCTTCGGCAGACTGGCCTTGGAGCAGTTTGTCGCATCACGCAGGGCGCCTTCATCGCCATTGGCTGCGCGACGCCGCTGCGTGGTGGGCGCTCGGCAATACCCCCTACGCCCGCGAGGCGGCGTACCGGGCGTTGTTCGAGGCGAGCGATGCCGCAGCGCAGTGGCCTTTGTTCAAGGCGGCGGCTCTGGCGGGACGGGCTGTCGGCGACGCGGACTTCATTGCCCGGTGCGAGGCCGACGTCGGGCGCAAGCTCGGAGCGAGGCCGCGCGGCCGTCCGCGTCAATCCGTCCCCAATTAATATGCCAATCGGCGTACTTGTTTCAATTAAGGGGACAGAATAATGGTTTTTCTTGCGCGGGCTGTTGCAATGCAGTAGATTCGGTCTTCCTCAATGGATTTTTGACAGGGAGCAGCCGATGCCCACGCATTCCGAAATCAATGCCCTGGCCCGCGACGGCCTGTATTGCCCAAGCCAGGAGCACGACGCCTGTGGCGTGGGTTTCGTCGCGCACATCAAGGGCGTCAAATCGCACGACATCGTGCGCAACGGGCTGCTGATCCTGAAAAACCTGGATCACCGCGGAGCGGTCGGCGCCGACAGGCTCATGGGCGACGGCGCGGGTATCCTGATCCAGATCCCGGACAATTTCTACCGTGCCGAAATGGCCCTTGCCGGCGTCGAGCTTCCGCCGCCGGGGGAGTATGGCGTCGGGATGATCTTCCTGCCGCGGGAGTCTGCTTCGCGTTTGGCGTGCGAGCAGGAAATCGAGCGCGCGGTGCGCGCTGAAGGTCAGGTGGTGCTGGGCTGGCGCGATGTCCCGGTGGACCGGGATATGCCGATGTCGCCGACAGTACGCGACAAGGAACCGGTGATACGCCAGATTTTCATCGGCCGCGGCCCCGACGTGATGGTGACGGATGCGCTCGAGCGCAAACTGTTCGTGATTCGCCGTGTCGCCAGCCACGCCATTCAGCGCCTCAATCTGCGTCACGGCAAGGAATACTTCGTGCCGTCGATGTCGGCGCGCACCGTGGTCTACAAGGGGCTGCTGCTGGCGGATCAGGTCGGCGAGTACTACCGCGACCTGCATGATGCGCGTGTTGTCTCGGCATTGGCGCTGGTGCATCAGCGGTTCTCGACCAACACCTTTCCTGAGTGGCCGCTCGCCCACCCCTACCGCATGGTCGCGCACAATGGTGAGATCAATACGGTCAAGGGCAACTACAACTGGATGCGTGCGCGCGAAGGCGCGGTGCGCTCCCCGGTGCTCGGAGATGACCTCAGCAAGCTCTGGCCGCTGATCTACGCTGGCCAGAGTGATACCGCCAGCTTCGACAATTGCCTCGAATTGCTGGTGATGGCTGGCTATCCCTTGTCCCACGCGATGATGATGATGATTCCCGAGGCCTGGGAACAGCACGCGTTGATGGACGAGCGTCGACGCGCGTTCTACGAGTACCACGCCGCGATGATGGAGCCGTGGGATGGTCCAGCCGCCATCGCCTTCACCGATGGACGCCAGATCGGCGCCACCCTGGATCGAAACGGTTTGCGCCCGGCGCGCTACATCGTCACGGATGATGACCTCGTGATCATGGGTTCCGAGGCCGGTGTGTTGCCGATTGCCGAAAGCCAGATCGTCAAAAAGTGGCGTCTGCAGCCCGGCAAAATGTTCCTCATCGACATGGAAGCCGGCCGCATCATCGACGACAAGGAGCTCAAGGACCAGCTCGCTGGCGCACGTCCTTATCGCCAGTGGATTGAAAACCTGCGTATCCGCATCGATGACCTCGAGCACGATGGCGCGCCGGAGGCCCCCGCGCTGCCCCTGCTGGAGCGGCAGCAGGCGTTCGGTTACAGCCAGGAAGATCTCAAGTTCCTGCTCGCACCCATGGCGCAGAACGGTGACGAGGCCGTGGGATCGATGGGCAACGATGCCGCACTCGCGGTGTTGTCCAACCGTCCCAAGCCGCTTTACAACTACTTCAAGCAGCTGTTTGCGCAGGTGACGAATCCGCCGATCGATTCGATCCGCGAAAACATGGTGATGTCGCTCGTCTCCTTCATCGGTCCCCGTCCGAACCTGCTGGACATCAACCAGGTCAATCCGCCAATGCGCCTGGAGGTCAGTCAGCCCATCCTCGATGATGCCGACATGGCCAAGCTGCGTTCGATCGCCCGCCACACCGGTGGCAAGTTCCGCAGCTACGAAGTCGACATCTGTTATCCCGTCGCATGGGGCCCCGAGGGCATCGAGGCTCGGTTGGCTTCGATTTGCGCCGAGGCGGTGGATGCGATCAAGGGTGGCCACAACATTCTCATCGTGACCGATCGTCGTGTGAGCGCCGATCGTGTCGCCATCCCCGCGCTGCTCGCCATGAGTGCGTTGCATCAGCACCTCACCACCCTGGGATTGCGCACGCAGACCGGCCTGGTGGTCGAAACGGGCAGCGCCCGCGAAACCCACCACATCGCGGTGCTGGCTGGCTACGGTGCGGAAGCGGTCCACCCCTACCTGGCGTTGGAAACCATCGCCGAGATGGCGCGCGACCTCCCGGGGGATCTGAGCGCCGACAAGGCGATCCACAACTACATCAAGGCGGTCGGCAAGGGTTTGCAGAAGGTCATGTCAAAGATGGGAATTTCCACCTACATGTCCTACTGCGGCGCACAGATCTTCGAGGCGCTCGGCCTGTCACGCGAACTGGTCGACAAGTATTTCACCGGCACCCAGTCCCAAGTGGCCGGGATCGGCGTATTCGAAGTTGCGCAGGAGGCGCTGCGCATGCACCGCGATGCCTTCGGCGCCAATCCCCTGCTCGACCAAATGCTCGACGCCGGCGGTGAATACGCCTGGCGCGCCCGTGGCGAAGAGCATATGTGGACACCTGACGCGATTGCGAAGCTGCAGCATGCCACCCGCGCGGGCAACTATCAGACGTACAAGGACTATGCCCAGATCATCAACGACCAGTCGCGCCGCATGCTGACGCTGCGCGGCCTGTTCGAGTTCAGGGTCGACCCTGCGCGGGCGATATCGATCGATGAGGTGGAGCCCGCCACCGAAATCGTCAAGCGCTTCGCATCCGGCGCCATGTCACTGGGTTCGATTTCCACCGAGGCGCACGCGACCCTGGCGGTTGCCATGAACCGCCTCGGCGGCAAGAGCAATACAGGCGAGGGGGGCGAGGATCCGCTGCGCTACCGTACCGAAATGCGGACTGGCCAATCCGGGATCACCGATGGCCAGTCCATCGCGTCGGTGCTGGGTGCCGATCGGGTGGTGTCTGACATTCCGCTCAAGGCCGGCGACTCACTGCGATCGAAGATCAAGCAAGTGGCTTCCGGCCGCTTCGGCGTCACGGCAGAATACCTTGCCAGTGCGGACCAGATCCAGATCAAGATGGCACAAGGCGCCAAGCCGGGCGAGGGCGGCCAGTTGCCGGGGGGCAAGGTCTCCGATTACATCGGCATGCTGCGCTACTCTGTGCCGGGCGTCGGCCTGATTTCCCCGCCACCGCACCATGACATTTATTCGATCGAAGATCTCGCTCAACTCATCCATGACTTGAAAAACGTCAACGCGTCGGCATCAATCAGCGTCAAGCTGGTGTCCGAGTCGGGGGTGGGCACGGTTGCTGCCGGGGTGGCGAAAGCCAAGGCTGATCACATTGTGATTGCCGGCCATGACGGCGGGACCGGAGCCTCGCCCTTGTCATCCATCAAGCACGCGGGCTCGCCGTGGGAAATCGGGCTTGCAGAAACGCAGCAGACTCTGGTGCTCAACCGCCTGCGCGGCCGCGTGCGTGTGCAAGTCGACGGCCAGATCAAGACCGGCCGCGACGTCGTCGTCGGCGCCCTGCTGGGTGCGGACGAATTCGGCTTCGCGACCGCGCCTCTGGTCGTCGAGGGCTGCATCATGATGCGTAAATGCCACCTCAATACCTGCCCTGTGGGGGTGGCGACCCAGGACCCGGTGCTGCGCCGGAAGTTCACCGGCAAGCCCGAACACGTCGTCAATTACTTTTTCTTCATCGCCGAGGAAGTGCGCTCGATCATGGCGCAGTTGGGCATTTCGAAGTTCGATGACCTGATCGGCCGCGCCGACCTGCTGGACATGCGCTCCGGTGTCGACCATTGGAAAGCCCGCGGTCTCGATTTCTCACGCGTGTTGCACCAGCCGGCAGTCGGGGCTGACGTTGCGCGCCGGCACGTCGACACGCAGGATCATGCCCTCGACAAGGCGCTGGACCGTGTGCTCATCGAGCGCGCGCGTCCGGCGCTCGAACGCGGCGAGAAAGTCCAGTTCATCCAGGATGCACGGAATGTCAACCGTACCGTGGGTGCCATGCTCTCCGGCGAGGTTGCGCGCCGCTACGGGCACGACGGTCTGCCCGACGACACCATTCATATCCAGATGGAAGGAACGGGGGGACAGAGTTTCGGCGCCTTTCTGGCGCGTGGTGTGACCCTGTATCTGATCGGGGACGCCAACGACTACACGGGCAAGGGCATGTCGGGCGGGCGCATCGTCGTGCGGCCGACCATCGAGTTCCGCGGCGATGCGCACACCAACATCATCGTCGGCAATACCGTGCTGTATGGCGCGGTCGACGGTGAGGCGTTCTTCCGTGGCGTCGCGGGGGAGCGCTTTGCGGTGCGGAATTCCGGAGCGACGACCGTCGTCGAAGGCACGGGTGATCACGGCTGCGAGTACATGACTGGCGGCACTGTGGTGGTGCTGGGCGAAACCGGACGCAATTTCGCAGCGGGGATGAGCGGGGGTGTCGCGTATGTCTACGACGTCGACGGACTGTTCGCGCGCCGATGCAACACGGCCATGGTCGCGCTCGACAAGGTGATTCCCGCCGCCGAGCAGAAAGCCACCGTTCCGGAATCTTTCTGGCACCGTGGCCAGACCGACGAAGAGCAACTGCGCAAAATGCTGCAGGATCACCACCGCTGGACTGGAAGCCTGCGCGCGCGCCAGTTGCTCGACGACTGGGAGTCATCGCGCGCACGCTTCATCAAAGTGTTCCCGTTCGAATACAAGCGGGCGCTTGGCGAAATGGCCGCCAAACGCGAGGCACAGTCCGCCACCGACAAGGCGCGCGCCACGATCGCCGCCGACTAAGCATATTCCGACGCACAGCCAGAGAGACCCGAACAAGGAAACATCATGGGAAAAGTGACCGGCTTCATGGAGTTCGAGCGCCAGGAGGAAACCTACGAGGTGCCGGCGTCACGCCTCAAGCATTGGAAGGAATTCGTCCGCGAACTGCCAGATGACAAGGCCAAGGTACAGGCGGGGCGATGCATGGACTGCGGCATTCCGTTCTGCAATAACGGCTGCCCGGTGAACAACGTCATCCCCGACTTCAACGATCTGGTTTGGCATGCCGACTGGCGCCGCGCTTTGGACGTCCTGCACTCGACGAACAATTTTCCGGAAGTTACGGGTCGCATCTGCCCCGCGCCTTGCGAGACGGCATGCACCCTGGGAATCACCGAAGCGCCGGTGGGCATCAAGTCGATTGAACATGCAATCGTCGACAAGGGTTGGTCGATGGGCTGGATCGTTCCGCAGCCCGCAGCGCACCGCAGCGGCCGCAAAGTGGCGGTCGTCGGCTCCGGCCCCGCCGGACTCGCTGCAGCGCAACAACTCGCGCGCGCCGGCCACGATGTCACCGTGTTCGAGAAGAACGATCGTGTCGGTGGCCTCCTGCGCTATGGCATTCCCGACTTCAAGCTTGAAAAGAGCCATATCGATCGGCGGGTCGAGCAGATGAAGGCCGAGGGCGTGCGCTTCGAGACCGGCGTACTGGTGGGTGCGATGCCGATGGACGGGCCTGGCGCGACCGTGACCAATTGGTCAAAATCCCATCGCAGCGCCGAGGCGCTGTTGGCGGAGTTCGACGCCGTGTTGCTGGCCGGTGGTTCGGAACAGCCTCGTGACCTTCCGGTGCCGGGCCGCGCGCTCGATGGCATCCATTTCGCGATGGAGTTCCTGCCGCCGCAGAACAAGGTCAACGCCGGAGACAGGCTCAAAGGTCAAATTCTTGCCACCGGGAAGAACGTGGTCGTGATCGGTGGTGGCGACACGGGATCGGACTGCGTGGGCACCAGCAACCGGCACGGTGCGGCTGGCGTGGTGCAGTTCGAACTGCTTCCGCAGCCGCCGGAAGCCGAGAACAAGCCGCTGGTCTGGCCGTACTGGCCCATCAAACTGCGTACGTCGAGCAGTCACGAGGAAGGTTGCTCGCGCGACTGGTCGGTGGCGACCAAGGAGTTCGTCGGTGGTACCGGGAAAGACAAAAACAAGGTCAAGGCGGTCAAAGCCTGCCGCGTGGAATGGAAGGACGGTCGTATGCAGGAGGTCGCTGGCAGCGAGTTCATGCTCGATGCGGACCTGGTGCTTCTCGCCATGGGCTTCGTCCACCCCATGTCCACGGTGTTTGATGCGTTCGGTATCGAGCGTGACGCAAGAGGCAACGCCAACGCATCTACCGACGATGTGACGGGCTACGCGACCAATGTGCCCAAGGTGTTCGCCGCAGGCGACATGCGCCGCGGGCAGAGTCTGGTGGTGTGGGCAATCCGCGAAGGCCGTCAGGCCGCACGGGAAATCGACCGTTTCCTCCGCGGCACGACCGAGCTGCCGCGCTGATGGCCGCGCAGGCCTGCATCGGTGCTTATACTGCGCCGATGCAGTCAATCGCCCACCTTCGCAAAGATTATTCCCGCGCTGAACTCGACGAGACCCATGTCGATCGCGACCCCCTGAAACAGTTCGAGCGGTGGCTGCACGAGGCTGTCACAGCCGAGCTGCCGGAGCCCAACGCCATGACCGTGGCGACGGTCGGTGCAGATGGGCGCCCGTCCACGCGTATCGTGCTGATCAAGGGCTTCGATGCGAGAGGGATCGTCTGGTATACCAACTATGAAAGCCGCAAAGGGCATGAGCTGTCCGTCAACCCGCATGCGGCATTGCAGTTCCACTGGGTCGAGCTCGAGCGGGTCGTACGCATCGAAGGGATCGCGGAGCGGGTTTCGCCAGAGGAGTCGGATGCCTATTTCGCTTCTCGCCCGCTTGCATCTCGCATCGGCGCGTGGGCGTCAGAGCAAAGCCGCCCGATCGATGGGCGGGGCGTGCTGGTCAAACGCGCGGCAGAGTTCGGATTGAAATTCGGCCTCGCGCCGCCTCGCCCGGCCCATTGGGGCGGTTTTTGTTTACAGCCCGAGGCCTGGGAATTCTGGCAGGGGCGACCCTCGCGCCTGCACGATCGCATCGCTTATCGACGCCAGCCTGATGGAGACTGGGTGCTTCAGCGCCTCGCCCCCTGACCGAGGCCAGTTCGGGCAGGCTGTGCGCCATGGCGACGCGTGCGCGCTGCCGAAGGCCGGCCCCTCAGCGCATCGCCAAGGTCGAAAGCTGCTGCAGTTTGCTCAGTTTCGGCGCGATCACCACCTGGCAATAGCCCTGACCTGGGTGACGCTCGAAATAGCGATGGTGCTCGGCTTCGGCTGGCCAGAATGCGCGTAATGGCTCAATTTCAGTAACGATGGCTGCACCGCCCCAGCGTCCGCTGTTGGCGAGCGTCCTGACGTAATGGCGGGCGATCTCTCCATCCTCGTGACGTTCGAAATAAATGCCGGAACGATACTGGGAGCCCACGTCTGCGCCCTGCCGGTCGCGGGTGGTCGGGTCGTGGATGATGAAAAAAACGTCGAGCAGCTGTTGCAGCGTGACACGCTGTGGTGCAAATCGAATGCGCACGACTTCAGCGTGGCCGGTGGTGCCGGTGCATACTTGCGCGTAGGTCGGGTGATCGATGCTTCCCTGCGCGTAGCCGCTGGTCACGTCGAGAACCCCATCGACCAGCAGAAACGCTGCTTCGGTGCACCAGAAGCAGCCGCCGGCCAGGGTGATGGATGCTGTTTCGTCGCGTTCGATCATGGGGGACTCGTCGGGAAAAGGAGCGTCTTGTCTGGCGATGGAAAGCCCGCCAACCCATTGGAGGCGGGCACAGCGTCCCGGGGTCGCCCGGCACCCAAGAAGAAGGCCGCGTGCCGAAGGCAGCGCGGCCTCGTCTGACGCGGATCCGGGGTTTGCTGCCCGGGAGCGCACCCCACATGGATGCAGGGATTTCAAGGTCGCGAGGCGGATTTCACCCGCCTCACGTGTCGAGGCGGCTGCACCGCAACGACGCCTTGACTGTAAGCCCGGGATACGGCGCCGTCAACAAGCAGATCCGGTCTGACGGTCAGGGGTTCACGGCAGACTGAGGGTCAGCACGGACTCGGGCATCCATCCGGCGGCGGTCGCCGTCACAAGTTGCGGCGCACCGATGAATTGACGGGCTGCGGGAACACCTCGCTGGACCAGGGTATCGCGCAGTGCCTCGGCGCGGCGCATCGCCAGTGCCAACATGCGATCCTCGCCGGCGGGAACATCGGCTTCAAGCCTGGCTGCCATGTCGGCGGCCGGCGGCGTGGTATCCATACCCAGCAGGTTTCGGGGCTTCCCGGGGAGGGGCGTCGCATGGTAGAGCGCCGCCAGAACCCGCATGCGATCTGCAGCGGGGACCGAATCCGCCTTCGCCGCGGCCAGTCGCTCGGCACGCGGCAGGGACTGTTTCCACAACGTCACCATCCGGCGTTCGATGATGCGGCTGGCATATGCCGCTCGCTCCCGGGCCGGCGCGGCGTCTCCGGTGATGGTCAGGATCAGGTTCGGCTTCGCTTGCATGACCCGGGCGATGGCGTCGAGCTTGGCGGCATTGACGGCTTGCAGCGTGGCGCTCCCCAGGGGGTAGGTGATGTGATCGGACTGGGGCGGAGCACCTGCTCCTGCGAACAAATGCCCCAGCAGGCTGAACGGTGCCGTGATCGCGCGCAGCAACACATGGCCGACGGCATCGCTGATCACCGACCCGAGGTTGAATTTCGGATCGTTGAGCGAACCTGACACGGGGATGTCGACATTGATATTGCCATTCTGATCTTTCAGCAGGTCGACCGCGAGCAATACAGGCAATTTGGTGGCGTCGGCACTCGCGACCGGATCACCAAAGGTCAGTTGTTTCAGCGTCAAACGGTTGTCCGCCTGCAATGCGCCGGCGGCTGTGATCTTGTAATGGACGTTCATGGACATCAAGCCGCGCCGTATGGCGTAGCCGGCATACCGTCCCGAATAGGGAGAGAGCGGCGCCAGTTGCAAATTGTTCATGACACCGTGGAGATCAAGTACCGGCGGCTTGCGCAGCGGATTTGCATTGCCTTTCAAGGACACAGACGCACTGCCTTGCGCAACCGCATGCAGGTCGACTGCGGCCGCGGCAGCGTTATTGGAGGCGAGAGCACCGATTGTGCCGTTGACCGCCGTCAGGTCGGTCGCATAGTTCGGGCGCACGAAACGGTCGGTATAGCTGATGCGTCCACCTTTCAGCACGATCCCGCCGATGGCGATCCGAGGCGCCGAGGATGGCGTGGCCGCGGCCGTGGGCGCGGATCCCGAAACCGCACGCTGTGCGAACACGCGCGCGAGGTTGAATTTCGCGTGCTCGTCAAGCAGGATGCGCGCGTAGAAGTCGCCTAGGGCGACGCGCGTGATGTCCAGTGACGGCGGCGATTGTGAACCTGACGCCATCGCGAACGTCACGCCATCGAGCTCGAGGGCGCTCCAGCCCAGCAGTGGCTCACGCGGTGTCAGCGTATCGGCGAGGAAATTGTGGACGCTGGCGTGGCCCTCGAAGTGCACGGCCGGGCCTGCCGGTGCGAGCGAAAAATCGAGCTGTCCCCGCGGGCGCGGGCGCGGGCGGCCCACGGGGGGGGGGGGGGGGGGGGGGGGGGGGTGGTAGGGAACTTGGGCAGGGAGGTGATGGGCGAGGGGGGGGG
>VFSW01012639.1_pt1 | contig 11773 bp, 13 predicted proteins | sample 5358111 | NCBI WGS metagenome assembly VFSW01 (sample SAMN11554181, study PRJNA540505) | mine drainage metagenome | isolation source: sediment from site ElyBrook_90M | place: USA: Ely Copper Mine, Vershire, VT | collected 2017 | reverse complement strand
CGGTCAGCTCGAGCAGGCGGTCCGCCAGCGTCGACTTGCCGTGGTCGATGTGGGCAATGATGCAGAAGTTGCGGATTCGCTGCTGGTCCACCTGGCTCCCCGCGTCGCGTGCGGCACTGCGAACCCATGATTGTACACGAAGATGGGAGGCGGGAAGCGGTGTCATACCGCCTCGACCTCAAGCTTCGATTGATGAACATGTTTCGTGAGGAGTCGACCATGCGGCGACCAGCTGACTCGAAGCCGTCGCGTTCGCAGGAGCCCTGCCACCCCAATCCAAGGCCCGAGCACAAGGCGGCGCGCCGTCGTCCACTGCGTGGAGGCTCTCTGGTCGGTCGGGATGAGCTGGAAGATGAGCTAGAACTGGAAGTTGAGAACTTGAGTGGCGATGCTTGACAGTGGCTTGCGAGTGGGCTACGCTTCTCGCAAACGTCATGTGAAACGAGGGGTTTTGAATGTGACCGCGCCCCGAGATCAGTTGCGCCACTCGAAGAGGAGAGTGGCCTCCGGGGACTTTGTGTCCAAGAGTAGGTCATGGATTAGGAAGTGAATGACAGGAGGCAAGACCACATGGACTACGAGAAACCCGCGTTCTATGAAACCGAAGGCGACTTCACCTCACCGGCAACCACTTGGGTTGTTGCTGTCATCGTAATTGCCGCCGAGGTCCTAAACAACGTCGCCAATCCGTAGTTGGGACCGCACTCCGTTCTGGGGACGACCCCCCGCTCTGGCTGACTGCGGGTGGTCGTCGGCTGATCCGAGTCGAGGACCCAAGGAAGACGTCCAATGAGTGATGTTCTCCTGATTCTTGTGCCGACCCCCAACTTGATGAGTCGAGATCTGCCAGACTTTGCCGGCGTGATGCCGCTAGGTCTCGCCTATATGGGCGCTGTACTGCTAGAAAACGGCTTTTCAGTCCGGGCCCTCGATCTTTTCAACTGCCCAGGAGCCGGGGGTGATCTGATCGAGATTCTCCGAAATGAGAGGCCCGGGATTGTCGGGCTGTCGGCCACAACCGAGAACTTTCCGAATGCGGTCCGGATAGCGCGCATTGCCAAGAAGGTGATCCCCACCCTTAAGGTTGTAATCGGAGGGCCGCACGCCACATTTACCGCCGACGAAACCCTTGGAGAACCGGCTATCGACGTGGTGGTGCATCGGGAGGGCGAGCTAACAATGCTCGAGCTCGCCTACTATCTGCTCCGGGGCACAGGGAGTCTCCGACGAATTCGGGGCATCTCCTTCCGCGGCGCCAACGGCCTGCCATCGCACAACCCTCCGCGCAAACTGATTGGAAATCTGGACGAGCTCCCGTTCCCCTCGCGGGACCTGTTCGACAAGGCACATTACGCTACTCGACACCAACCAGTGATAACGAGCCGGGGCTGCCCCCAGCAGTGCATCTTCTGCGCCGCCTCCGCTATGTCCGGCGGCCACTATCGGATGCGTAGCGCCAGCCATGTTGTTGATGAGCTCGCGTACTTGTGCCGTCTGGGAAATCCAAAGATCAACTTCTCGGACGACACAATCACTGGAGACGTTAGCCGACTAAACGAGGTCTTCGAGTTGCTCAGCCCGCTCAAGCTGCACCTCGATTGGATATGTGAGTCTCGAGTGGATGTTGTGGACGCCGGGACTCTCGCCAAGATGCACCGCATGGGGTGTAGCATAATATTCTTCGGCATCGAATCAGGCTGTCAGGAAGTGCTGGACCGAATCCGGAAGCGAATAACGGTCGAACAGATTCACGATGCCGTCCGGCTCGCTCACGACGAAGGTCTGTGGGTCATCTGTAGTTTCATGATCGGCCACCCCAACGATACCGAGGACACGATTCGGCGCACCGTTGAGTTCGGTGTTCTCTTAGAGAGGACGTTCGCAGCGGAAATCCGGTTCCACGTGTGCACGCCATTTCCGGGTACGCCGTTGTACCGACGTGCCGCGGCGCTTGGCCTGCGCTTGCTCACAAGGGACTATGCCCAGTATAACTACTTTAGCCCGGTCTTCGATACGGTGTTTCTGAGCCAGGAACGCATTCGAGCGTTGTTCTTCGACGCGAATCAGCAGGTGATTCGGAACTTGCCTCGGCATGTGGCTCTCAACTATGCCTCGCTGGCGGACGGTGTCGGTCCGGAGCAGAAAGGTCAGTAGGGGGATGGAACCGGTTGATGTACTGCTGGTTTCGGCGCCGTCTACAAGCACACTCAAGGGCCAGATCAACCGCGGAGTCGGTGTGGTCCCATCGGGGCTCGCCAGCATCGGGGCGATCCTGCTGGAGAACGGGTACCGCGTTCACGGAACCGACCTGTTCAACGATCCAAAGCCTAGTGCCGCCGGATTTCGTGAGATCATCGCGACGCTAGCTCCTCGAGTCGTTGGAATTTCGGCGGCGACAGAGAATTTCTCCAACGCGGTTCGGCTAGCACGAATTTGCAAACAGAGCAGTCAGCAAGTGACGATTGTCGTTGGCGGGCCGCACGTGTCGTTCCTTGCCGAGCAAGTCCTTGAGGATCCCGCGTTCGATGTTGTCGTACGTGGCGAGGGTGAATTCACCATGCTGGAGTTGGTGAACTTCTTCATCCGGGGCATTGGGGAAATCAAGGGAATTAGGGGCATCACGTACCGCGAGGGTGACAACATACGGCGAAACGGTGCTCGGGCGCTAATTCAACATCTCGATGAGCTGCCTCTCGTCGCGCGGCAGCTGTTCGATCAAGTGTATTCGGTCCCTGGGGCACTCGCAACTAGCCGCGGTTGCCCTGGGCGGTGTATCTTCTGTTCGGCCGCGGCGCTTTCGGGTGGCAAATACCGCACCCGGTCGGCGGAGAGCGTCGTGGATGAGATTCACTTCCTAAGATGGCGCGGCATCGATGGCAAGCTCAAGTTTCTCGACGACACGATCACGGCCGACGGGCGGCGTCTTGGTCATATGCTCGAGCTGATGGAACGCACGGGCCTGAAGACGAAGTGGGGGGCGGAGTCGCGCGTCGACGTCGTGACACAGGCTTCCCTTGAGCGAATGGCGCGGTGCGGGTGCGTTAGCATCCAGTTTGGTGTCGAGTCCGGGTCGCAACTCGTGCTCGACCGCATAAGGAAGAGAATCCAGCTGGAGCAAGTGGTGCGCGCAGTGGAGTGGGCCTCCCACTGCATTGAGTTCGTTTCCTGTAGCTTCATCATCGGGCACCCCTTCGACACCGAGGAAACGGTTGGCGAGACGGTGGCCCTCGGTCTGCGATTGCAGCAGGACTACCAGGTAGACGTGTTGTTTAGCATCGCGACACCATTCCCCGGGACCTACCTATACAATCATGCCGATGAACTCGGCCTGAGAAACCTTTCGAAGTCCTTCGATGACTACACTTTCCTAAACCCAGTTTTCGATTCGCGGGGTTTCAATCGACAAAGGCTCCGTAACCTCCAATTTGAAGTGACTCAACGCGTGATCCTGGGCATGCCTGCGAAGGTACGCGAGATCCGGCGGCTCCAGCTAGGTCTTCTGGGTGATGCCCAAAAGAGCCCGACTGGGTAGTCGGGAGGACGTGATGACCCTGACGGAATTCCAAGAGATCGCGCCCGTCCAAGGCGCCGTGCTATACGTCTACCTGAAGAGCCACATTCTGCGGATCGGGCGTTACAACGGCCTGCTCCCAAAGCCATGCAACCGAGGAAACACGCCAAGCCTTTGCCTCTCAGTAGAGCCGCACGGGAAGATTGTATCGTGGCTTGCCCTCGATTACGTCCGGAGTGTGGAGGTCATGGCTCCGGCAGGCGAGAAGCAAATTGAACGGGAGGAACAACCGTGACGCGCGAAGAGGTGGAGACCAAGCACTGGGCCAGCGGAGACCGAATCTACGTGCAATCCGTTGTCCACGTGGTTAGGTCGGGGATATTTCTCGGCCTTGCTCCGCTGCCATGGGACGGCGAGCGTTGGGGGGTGTGCCTCACGTATGACGGTCTGGCACGCGTCGTGGACTGGTTCGATCTAACGTACATTGAGGCCGCCGAGGTGACAATCCCGAAGGCGGTTTTGGAGAGCGTTGGACCTCCTCGAAGTGTCTCGGAGCATGGCAGATGAACGAGCCAGCCGGGGGGATTGCAGTCGCCAAGCCGGTGCTCGCGATGACACCAAAGCGGAAGGTGGACCTCTGGAAAAGGGACGATTCCAATCCAACGCGTCCAATCGTCATTATGGGATATAACAACTGGGTAACGTTGAATGCGGTAGGCGCGATGGTGTGGGAGAGGTGCACCGCTGAGCGGACGGTCGCCCAGATCGTGGACGAAATCATGGCGCAGTTTGTCGAGACACCCCGAGAGCAGGTTGAGAAGGAGGTTGTTGAGTTTCTTCGGGAGCTCGATCACAAAGCACTCCTGGTTCTTGACTATGACCCGCTCGGGTTCTAGACCGAGCGCCCCGCCAGAGATCGTGCTGATCCTCGCACCCAGCGCGAAGGCCGACCGCGCTTCCTTGAACGAGGCCAAGCGCATGAGCTCCCCACATCTCGGACTGGGCTATCTTGCTGCGGTCCTTGTCGAAAATGGCTATCGTGTGTTTCTGCTCGACCTGCTCATGCCTGGAGTGTCTGTTGATGATCTTCGGAATGTGCTGCAGGAGCATTGCCCTGCACTGGTCGGTATTAGTGCATCGACAGACGCTTACAACAACGCCCTGCGGCTCTCGCGCGTTTGCAAAGAGGCATCGCCGCAAACAGCAGTAGTTTTGGGCGGGCCGCACGTGACATTCACTGCAAATGAAACATTGTCCGAGCGTGCGGTGAACTTCGTCATCCGCGACGAAGGCGAATTCGCGATGCTCGAACTCGCGGAATGGATACTCCGCGGGCGCGGGCGACTCGAACGGATTCGAGGCCTCTCGTATCGCAGCAACTGCGAGGTAGTCCACAACCCTGATCGGCCATTCGTGACCGGGCTCGACGAGCTTCCCTGGCCGGCTCGGCATCTCTTCACGGAGCAATGCTATGCCACGTACAATGGAGTCATTACCGCGCGCGGCTGCACAGGGACATGTGTGTTTTGCGCTGCGGGAGCACTCAGTCGGGGACATCTGCGTTGCCGAAGCATTGAAAGTGTCGTCGACGAGCTGCTGTTCCTCCAGCGGGGAAACGTGCGGTACGTGACCTTCCTCGACGACAACCTCACGGCAGCTACCGCCAGGATCGAGACTCTGTGCGAGCTTATCGTTCGGGCAGGTGTGCGTCTACCGTTCGGGATCGAATCACGTGTCGACACAGTCTTCCGGACTACCCTCGAGGGGCTTCGGGACGCCGGCTGCGGGGCGATTCAGTTCGGCGTGGAATCAGGTGTCCAGCCGATCCTTGACGGGATCTCAAAAGGGATCAGCCTGGAGCGGATCGAGAAGGTCCTGGACTGGTGCAGAGCGCTCGGGATCCAGGCAATATGCAGCTTGATGCTCGGTCACCCGGAAGAGACGTGGGAGACGGCGCAAGAGACATTGCGGTTCGGTCGGCGCCTTCATGTGGTTCATGGCGCAGCGGTGTTTTTCGCAATGGTGACGCCGCTGCCAGGAACACCGTTGTTTCGGCGGGCGCACGAATTGGGTATTGAGGTGCATTCTCAGAACTACGACGACTACACCTTCTCCATTCCTGTGTTCAGCTCACGCCACCTTACCTTGGATCAGTTGCGTGCCCTCTTGATGGAGGGCGCGCTTATCTCCGCGCGATCCTTACGAAAGGGGTCAAATGGTGCTTCGTAGGGACATTCTCAGCCTTCCCGTTCCCGACCGCGCGAAGACGGCCGGATGGAAGTTCTTCCTATTCCTGTTCCGGGCGATGGGGCGGCAATTGGCCCGCACCCTGACATTCTACGGTGCGTTGCTCATCGGTGGCGTCGCGCTTCTGAGAACCGGCTTCACGCGGGATTGGGGTGTAGCCTTGCATGCTGGCGTTTCCGTTGCCGTGACAATGCTCGCCATCTCGCTCGTGGTTCTTGTTGAAGAGTACGGGCACGGCGCCGCCTGCATTCGAAAGGGCAAAGGAGACTGCATAAGGGAACTGCGGGTAGCGAGCTGGCGCAGCAATTGGGTGTCCACCATTGTTGTGGAACAGTTTGGGGTACGTATTCAGGGAATCACGGACGCACTCGATGTTGTAGAGATTGCCGCCGCGGGACCTGAGCTAGCGCTATGTTTGGGCGGCACGGTTTTTGCTATCTTGTGGGCCCTCGGAATTACTGACCCGCACGTGCATCGGACGGCGTTCCTGTTGTCAACGGCGCTTGTACTGTTTCCCGTGTCCTCTTTGCTGCCCGTGCGACGGGGGCTCCTACCCTTTGTTCCGGATGGAACGCTGATTCTGGAGCTGAGGCGTGACTGTCACCTTTCCGGACACGCGCTTCTGAGGCACTTGGCCCACGGCCTCCTGCTCGCAATTGTGTGGTGGCGTATGGACGGCAGCCGTGAACTGCCCGTGGGTTCGGCAAAGAGGGGGCAATTGTGATCCGGGTTGAGCGCCTTAGAAAGGTCTTTTTGATGGGAAGGCGGCACGTGGTGGCCGTCGAGGACGCGAGCTTCGCGGTTGGGCCAAGGCAGATCGTTGGGCTGCTTGGGCCGAATGGGGCCGGAAAGACGACGACTCTGCGCCTCATAGCGACGATCCTCGCGCCGACGTCGGGCATGATAACGGTAGACGGTTTTGATGTGGTACGCGAGCCGGGGAAGGTTCGTTCGCGCCTCGGGTTTCTCACCGGGGATACCGGTCTATACGAGCGCCTAACGGTTCGTGAGACGCTGGTCCACTTTGCGCGGCTCCAGGGGGTGACAAGCGCCACGGCCGCAAGTAGGATCGTGGAACTCGCACAGGTTTTCGGCCTGGAGCGGATATTGGACCGAAGGGTCGGTCAACTATCGACGGGCCTCAAGCAGCGCGTGTCTCTTGCGAGAACCATGGTCCATGACCCGCCAGTAGTCGTGCTTGACGAACCGATGATGGCCCTTGACATTGTGACGAGCCGGAATACAGTTGAGTTCCTGCGTCGGAGCCGCGCGGCAGGGAAATGTATCCTTCTCTCGACACACACGATGGCAGACGCGGAGATGCTATGCGACGAACTTGTCCTCTTGGACCGCGGAAGAGTTATCGCGGCGGGCACTACCGGCGCGGTACTCGACTCGTTCGGCAAGAAAGACCTCCAGGAGGTCTTTCTAGGACTCGCCCATGATGAGAATATCTAGGATCGTCGCCCTATACCAGAAGGAAATAGTCGACGCGCTGAGGGATCGCGCGACCGTCTTCACGGTGTTTGTTCTACCCCTGGTGCTCTACCCGCTGCTTTTCGTGGTTAGCGGTGTGCTCACAACCCGGATGCGAATGCAAGAAGAGCACCTCGTGCCCACTGTTGCTGTCGCATCTAGTGTTGTGAACGGGCCCCTTGGCGCGGCTCTTTGGGAGGGCTGGAAGATCCGGACAGTCGCGAGTACGGATCCCGCGGGGGACGTCCGCGCAGGCCGCACACTCGCGGGGCTGGCTGCCCCCGAATTGGTCGACGACCTAGCGCGCGTGGAGCATGATGTGGCGGTGACCGTTTTCTACGACGACGCGAACGGAATGTCTGTAAAGGCGCGTGACAAGGTGGTCCACGCATTAGAGGAGTTCGCGCGTACCGTCACCATCCAGCGTCTTGTGCGGCGCTCCATCGAGCCTAGACTAATATCTGTCTTTGCCATCCACCGACAGAGTGTGACTTCGGAGGAACGCTTAGGGGGCTTCCTCCTTGGGATTCTCGTGCCATACCTTCTTGTGGTCGTGCTGTTCGCAGCCTCCATGAATGCCGCGAACGACATTACCGCCGGCGAGAAGGAGCGCAAGACGCTGGAAACCCTGCTGGCGAGTGACATATCCCGCGCCGAGATCGCGCTCGGCAAACTGTCGGCCGTGATAACTGCCGGTCTTGTGAGTTCGATTCTCGGTCTTATCGGACTCGTTGCCGTCTTTGCCGCCGGGCTTTTTGTCGTAGGACCGCTGTTGCCCGTCAAGCCGACTATTGGTGCCCTTCCACTGACCTTCTCTGTGCTGATGCTCGTGCCGCTGGCGGTGTTGGTCGGGTCGGTGCTAATCGCGCTGGGCAGCTGGGCGCGATCCGCAAAGGAGGCAAGCACCTACGCGGGGTACCTTCTCATGGTCGTTGCGATGCTAGGCTTGGTGTCAGTCGTTCGACGTGGTGCGCGGCCTCCAGCGAGCAGTTTTTTCGTACCAATCGTCAACACGACACTGGTCCAACAGGAGCTTCTGGTAGGGATCGTAGACTGGAACCACATCGGTTGGACACTCTTGAGCACGCTGGCGCTCGCCGCTGTCGCACTGAAGGTGGCCGTTGCCGCCTTTTCGAGCGAGCGGGCGCTATTCCGGACCTGAACGCGCGCCTAATTGTGGCAGTGGTTTCATGAGATCCAACATGGAGTTCACACCCGTTTGCGGTCCAGCCCTCGGACGGGGTGCAGCGACCCCCCGTATAGACGTATAGATAGATTAGGTATCACGTCCATACTTGTTGACATTTTCTCCTCAGCCTGAGCCTTGCTAGATGACTCAAGACAGAAAGGACAACGCCAGTGTGCCCACATCATCGCTTAAGCGGGCGGGGTTAGCCTGCGGACAAAAAGGATGATATCGGCGAACAGCGAACAAGCCAGCATGCACCTAACGTGGCTGACTTCCCTGCGGGCGTCCCTTTCGCGAGCGGTTTGTTTCCTGGCCCCCACCTGGCGATTTGGCACGATCCGGTGAGATTGGTGGTGGTTCACCTTCTTCGTCTTCCTCTATGGCCTCGGCACGGAGTTCCACCGCTGCCTGCTGTGCGTCAGGTTGTAGGATGGACTGAACCTGGAGAAAGGCCGATCCGAGCGTCCCTGGGCTGGCTTTCTTCTTCCGATAGTAAATCCAGCCCCGTCTCTCCGCCCACAGCAAAAAACGGTCGAGCAGGAAAAGACTCAGGCCCCCTGCCGCGACAGCCAGCACCCACAAAAAGATCGTCAACGTCATAGCGCCTCGCGTCTGGCCCCGGGGAACGAAGAACAAACGATCCGGTCCAGACGGTTTGGAGTCTATCACTGTTACCTCGGCGTCTTCATCGATGACCGCGGGTGACCACCGCGGTTTGTGAAGGTATTCAAATAGAACAGGTTGTGAGACCTCGGCATCCCTGCAACGCTCCCCTTGACGGCAGCGAGGGTGCGAGCGCACGTCTTCGTCTGCGTGCTCGTCCTCGTCGTCGAGGGACAATTCGGCTTCGAATGAAAGCGGCTGAAAACTCGGCCTCGCCGTGGCGGGCGATTGAGTACCTCCGCCGGCTCACCTGCGTCGCGGTCACGCGACCCCGTCTGCTCGCCAACAAGGCAGCAAACCAGCTCGATTTCTCCGAACAATGGCCTCCGAGTCCTGCACCGAGGCTCGACTGCGGAAGCTCCTGAGGTACGAAGGCACCTCAGCCGAATCCGGAAGTGAGGCCAGCACAGCCAGATCCGTTCAGCAACGGTCAAAGCTGAGTAGTTGGTTTGCCGGTCCCGCGGGTGATTGGTCTCTTTCTTCACTGCCTGAGGCTGTCTTGTCTTGCCCCGCGGGCGGTCTTGGCCATCCACCCCCCCGCCAGGCGGAGATGCTGCTGTTGATTCTTGGCATCAGCAAGATTCTCCGCCTGTAGCACACCCTCCGACCTGTGGGCGGGGGTGTCGTTGATCCGCCGGTGCCGCGGGGGGGGGGGGGGGCCCCCCCCCCGCCCCCCCCCCCCCCCCCCCCCCCCCGCCCGGGGGGAGGGGGGGGGGCCCCCCCCGGCCCCGGCGGGCCCCCCCCCCCCCCCCCCCAGGACCGGCAAGCAAGCGCCTCTACGACGGACGGCGAATTGGTGTCAGAGCTTGGGAAACACCGGCTTGCCGCCGGGGCCGCTCGCCGATTTCCACGCGGCGCGCGGGTAGGCGGCCATGTTGCGCGGGTCGTCCAGGATCCCGCGGGCGGCCCGGAGCTGGCCCGCCCGAGCGATCATCGCGGCGTTGTCGGTGGTGAGCGCCACGGGCGGGAGCAAGACCTCGATCCCCCGCCGCTCGCCCCAGGCGGCAAGCCGCGAGCGCACCTCGCGGTTGCCGGCCACGCCGCCCGAGGCGGCCACGACCCGCGGCTGGTGGCGCGCGACCAGCTCGTCGAGCGGCGCCAGCAGCCAGTCCACGACGGTGCGGCGGAACGAGGCGAGAAGGTTGAGCACCGCCTGTGGCGGGTTCGCCGGATCGGGCAGCGGCAGCGGGGTCAACCCCTGGGCGGTCCGGATCGCGGTGGTCTTGAGCCCCGAGAACGAGAAGTCGAGCGCCCCGGCGGGGTCCTTGATGCGCGGCGCGCTGAACGTGAACGCCGCGGGGTCGCCGAGTTCCGCCAGGCGGTCCACGACCGGGCCGCCGGGGTACCCGAGGCCGAGCGCCGCGGCGATCTTGTCGAACACCTCGCCGGCGGCGTCGTCGCGGGTGCGGTTGAGCGGCCGGGCGTCCCCCCCCGCGAGCAGGAAGTACGACGAGTGCCCGCCCGAGATCACGAGGGTGAGCGCCGGGTCCGGCGCCTCCCGGGCGGCGGCACCGTCCAGGCTCAGGAACGGGGAGACCAGGTGCCCCTCGAGGTGGTCCACGCCGGCGAGCGGCAACGACCGCGCCCAGGCGTACGCGGCCGCGAAGCAGGTGCCGACCAGCAGCGAGCCGATCAGCCCCGGCCCCCGCGTCACCGCCACCAGCTCGATGTCGCCGAGGCCGGCCTGGCGCTGGGCCTCGGCGAGCAGGCGGGGGAGCGCTTCCAGGTGATGGCGGGCCGCCAGCTCGGGCACGACGCCGAGGTACGGCGCGTGCGCCGCGACCTGCGAGGAGATCAGGTTGCAGCGGACCGTTCCGTCGCCGTCGAGCACCGCGACCGCGGTCTCGTCGCACGAGCTCTCGATGCCCAGCGTCCGGAACGACCGGGCTCCGGGCTCCGGGCTCCGGGCCCCGGGTGGCGCGGCGTTCTCGGGCATCAGGCGATCCCCCGCACCGTGTCCGCGGTGACGGGACGTGCGACCCCGCGCTGACTGACGATCGCGGTGACGAGATCCGCGGGGGTGACGTCGAACGCCGGGTTGTACACGCCGACCCCGGCCGGCGCGATCACGGTCCGCCGCACCCGCCGGACCTCGTCGCCGGAGCGCTGCTCGATCGGGATTTCCCGCCCGGTCGGACAGGCGAGGTCGAACGTCGTGGTGGGCGCCGCGACCACGAACGGCACCCCGTGGCGGGCGGCGGCGAGCGCCAGCGCGTAGGTCCCCACCTTGTTGGCCACCGATCCGTCGGCGGCGATGCGGTCGGCCCCGACCACGATCCCGCCCACCGCGCCGCTCGCCAGCAGCGAGGCGGCGGCGCCGTCCGCCAGCAGCGTGACCGGGATCGCGTCGCGGCCGGCCTCCCACGCCGTCAGGCGCGCGCCCTGCAGCACCGGGCGCGCCTCGCACGCGTACAGGCGGGCGAGCCGCCCTTCGGCGTGGAGCGCGCGCACGATCCCGAGCGCGGTCCCGATCCCGCCGGTGGCGAGCGCCCCCGCGTTGCAGTGCGTGAGCAGCGCCACGGGGTTGCCGGGAAACAGCGCGGCGCCATGGCTGCCAATCGCGAGGCAGGCGGCGGCGTCGGCCGCGTGCAGCCGCCGGGCGGCCGCCAGCGCGGCTGCGAAGCGCTCCGGCGGGGGGGCGGCCTCGACCGCCGCCATGACCGCCGCGACCGCGTGCGCCAGGTCGG
>VFSW01012638.1_pt1 | contig 11773 bp, 24 predicted proteins | sample 5358111 | NCBI WGS metagenome assembly VFSW01 (sample SAMN11554181, study PRJNA540505) | mine drainage metagenome | isolation source: sediment from site ElyBrook_90M | place: USA: Ely Copper Mine, Vershire, VT | collected 2017 | reverse complement strand
CTGTGCTCCCTCCAATAGCGCGATAGAGACACGCGGCTAAGCCTCGCATAGGAGCTGTGGATGCTGTGGCTAGGAGCAAAGCCAAAATGCCGAAGCCGCCTTCGATGCAAAAGCGATGCAGGGCGGAGCGAGGCGAGGCGGACACTATACTATTTCCGACACGTCAGCGACAACCAACACGGCACCCAAGTGTGAAAATGTGAAAAGGTCAGAGAAACAAAACGCAGCATCCTGAGGCAGAGGCAAATGAAATTCATTTTTTTTTTCATTTTTCAGCCTACCAGGAGAGGACCCGCGTGGCGAGGAAAATCCGTCACAAAATCAGGTCCTAGTCTTGCAACACACACATGAACTACGACGCCCTCTTCAAGTATTCGGGCGGGTGAAAGTCTGCCGTCAGGCGAGCATACTGCCGCGTCGGCACGGTCACGAGGCGCCCTCCTCCATCGTCCACCTCTTCTGAGACGACGAGCCATCCATCATCATCAACCGGTTGCCTCGAGCTCTCCGCTGCTTCAAACTTCATGAGCCTCCTCTTCTCCCCCGTGTCTGATTGCTTTGTCTTGACTCGCAAGATCTCACGCTGCGCATCGAGGGAAATAAAAGTTCACACATCATGCGTTCTAATATCCAGGTCCAGTTGGTCTGACACCTACCAACACCAGTCCGCTCTGCTTTGCCACCTCCTCAAATGCGATGGCAGCATCCGTCGGCAGCACGACGTAGAAGCAGGGCGGAGTGCAAGGAGTGGGCTGATGGTCTTCTGTCCGTCGTCGCAGCAACGTCGCGACGCATTGGGCCAGCTCGCCAAACAGCAGCGCCACATCGGCGTGCCGCGCCTTGGCCTTCTGATCGTTGGCGAGAGGCTTTGTGCTGCCGAGGAAATACGGCGGATTGCAAATTACGACGTCGTAATTCCCCTTGTCGTCGGCATGAACAGCATCGCAAGTAGCACATCTATCCGCTGTCTCTTGCGGACAAGCGGCGGGCGGCTCATCTGATATCGGCACTATCAAATCGTTCAACGATTCCGTTCCTGTGGGATCCGAGTTGCTGATCAGAACAACCAGCTGCTGCAAGCTGCAACGCAAAACCCTGAACCGCTCGCCGCCCCACGGGCAGCTGTCGAAGTTTTGCCGCGACGTCAGGCACGATCGCTCGTCTACATCGATGGCATCAGCCATCCATCTGCCACGCCCGGCATCAACGGCTTTCTGCGCGAGCATCAGAGCCAGCACGCCGCTGCCCGTCCCCACGTCGAGGATCCTGAGTGGCCGCATGCAATCCTCGCTCGGCGGGGGAATCCTGGCCCAGGCACCCAGGAGCATCGAGTCTGTCCCGACCTTTTGGGACACGCCATCCTGCCGCAGAGTGAACCGGCGGAACCTGAAATCATCCGACAGGCTGGCAGCCGCCGCCGTGGCTGATCTGCTGCTGCGGGCCGGTCCCTTGGATTCATGCCGCCTCATGCCTCCTGCGCCCTGAGGACCCTGCGGCCTGAGGACCCTGCGGCCAGAATCTCTCACTCTGATGGCCTCACTCGTGTGCATGGACGGTGAGCGTTTTTCTGTGATCGATTGTTCGTTTCTCTTCCCTCGATCGCATTGTGCGATCTCTCGCATCGTCGTCATCAGACCCCAGAGAGTTGGCGACGAACGTCATGGCTCCCTTCCGCCTTCCGTTCGTGAGCCCGCAGAGTAGGGAGCGACGTGATCCCTGGAAAATCTCCGGACCACCAACTCGATTCTCGTCGCAGCGCAAGACCTGCTCATGTGGAAGGATGTCTCTAAATCTGGCCCAGCGTTAGCCTTCTGTGTCGTCGCATACGTGCTGTTGGGGCCGTGGGCACCATTTTCGCTCTCACAGCTTTCCTGCCTGCTTCTGCTCGTGCTCTCGGTGACATGCCTCGCATGGAACGTCGCTGCACCGCTGCTAAAGAAGTAGGTTTTGTGTGCGTCATGCGTCAACCATGCCTCATTTGCCACCTTGCCACCTTGCCCCTTCCAGGCAAGGACCGCCGGTGCCCCGGCTTTTGTCTGAAGGCATTTCAGAGGAGCACGGCAAGGAGATGGTTGAAAAAGCCCTTGTCTTCGTTAACCCCGCCCTCGCCACCGTCGGGAAACTGGTCGCTGGCAAAGACCTGAAGCTGTCCCTCCAGGCAGGGTTTTGGAGGGGGACGTGCCTCACAGTATATGCTTTCTTCCGGTTTTCTTCTGTAGAGTACAGAGAAGCTGTACCACATCGTTTCTCAGCTGCGAAACGAGAGTGCCGTGCCTCGCAGGTGGCCGGGACATCGTTCGTGTTTTTCAAAATCTTCGCAATCATCTCCCCCCTCACGTTGGTGTTCATCTGTGAGAGGATGAAATAGGATATTTTGATTCTGCATTTTCACGGCAATGTTTCTGTTTTGTCCTCTGTTCGTCCCTCTCATCCATGACCATCCTGTGCCCCCCCCGATGCATTTGCAGCCGTTCTTCTGGCCTTCTCACTTCCCAAGGTGTACGAGGCCAAGCAGTCCGAGATCGACAGGGTGATGGAGCAGGCAATGACCAAAGTCAAGGAGATGTCCCAGAAGGTGTCCGAGGTCGTGTTCAAGAAGATCCCTGGCACCTCACCCAAGAAGGTTCAGTGAGAACAAACCGTCTCCCCTCAGTCATCTTCTGTTTTTTGGACCTTGTTGCTCTTGCCGATGGGATGAACGTCGTCGGATTGAAACATCCGTTTATATGACAAGTTCATCTCTCACAAGCAAGGTCCAAGTCATTGATTGATCATGAGCGAGTTGGCCACAAAGCCGAGTTGGATGCCGCGCCTCAGTCTGTCGTTCTCTTGACTGCTGAGTACAGCCACGTAGTTTGCTTCGAACCGACCAAACACGGTTGGGATGACAAGTCCGGCACCGGCTGACCAGCGGAACGTGCTTGAGAACTCCTTGATGCTCTCCGCCATCGGCCGCCCGATTCCTGAGGGGGGCATTGATTTTGCTCAATGGACGGCGGCGGCTCTCCCTCTCCGATTCGATAGATTTGCAATCGAACAATCCAGGACTCACCCGAGAGCTGCGCGCAGTTGCCTCCGTTGACGAACAGCTGCCCCTGCAGCTTGAGCGCCCGAAGCGCCTGCTGCGGCAGCTGGAACAGGAGCGCCGCCATGAAAGTGGCGTGGACGTCGCCGCCGATTGCGTCCGGCTTCCTGGCCGCCGCCGCCGAGCTGTCCTCGTCCGTCCTCGGCCTCCTTGCGTCCGTGGGGCCCGCTCCCTTGAACTTGAACCCACGAAGGGACGAGGGGCCACCGAGGAAGAAGCGGTCGGCGATGCACGTCGGCTCGCCCAGGACATCGGTCGCTGCGCCTTCCGTCGGGATGGCCCACGGCAGCATCAGGCCCGCCGTGGCGCTGAGCGACAGCGACACCGACGAGGTGACCGGCATCAGGGCCTGCCACTCGATCTGCTGCTTGGCGTACCGCAGGCGGGCGTCGAAGCCGAGGCCCGAGATCTCGGTGGTGCCCCTCGCGGCCCACCCGGCCACCTGCCCCGTCTCCCTGTCCACCTCCTGGCTTCCGGTGGTCCACACGTACTTGGCAGCAGACTTGACGTAGTCGTCCAGTTGCATCTGGACGGCCCGAGACGCGATGCCTGTATCGGCGCGCGGTCAGTGCAAACGGAAGGGAATCAGATAAATAAAGACAGATTTTGCAATGGGCATCTGTTGTTCAGATCCAAGGGAAGAGGACTTGTTGTCGCGAGGCATTCCACGTTGGTGCAGAGAACTCACCCGAGGGGTCGGCGAGCCTCCTCCATCCCAGCTCATATTCGAAGGCCCTGCTTCCATCAGAGCTCTTGAGCCCCAGCATTGCGGAGCGGAAGACCTCTGTATAGGAGGATGCTTTCTGCTGGTTGAGAACGAGCTGTGACACCCTGTGCAAGACAAGAAAAGGTCATGAAGTGTCGAGGATCAAGGCAAGGGTTGCGGACCGGTGTTGCAACGAAGGACAAACCTGGCATTGAAAGTGACAGGCAAGCCCCCGAACGCCCGAGGCTGCTCGTACGTCACCGCGAACTGATTGCTCCGCTCAGAGGAGATCTCCCCGCTGACGTCCAACTTCTCCGCGTGCCCCAACGCGTTGTTCAGACCGCAGCCCAGCTCGCACGTGGCTTCGTTACCGTTGCCCTGCGCCAAGCATGGGTTTAAGAGGCGCGTCCCCGCATTCTCAGGCCCTCGTTCCTCGCCTCCTCCCAACCCTCGCAGCCTGATGTCACCTGAACGAAAGTTGCGGCGTGCAGATTGTACCAGTTTTTCTCCTCGAGGTCGAGGTTGACGGACACCAGCGCCGGGTCGTCCGACGGCTCCTCGTGCACCAGCATGTGCAACCTCCGGAAAACGCCGAGCTGCTGCAGGTTGCGCCCCGCCTCCTCGAGCGCCATGTGGATCTCTTCCAACGTGGTGGCGTCGTAAACCCGCTGCACACATACACATGGTCATCGTCAAGTGGCCGTATGAGTGCCCTGCTCTTGGCGGCCCAAGATGGCGCTAAGCAGGACGAGATCGGAGATGATGCTTCCACTCGCCTCGAGCTCTCGATCGATGAGGCTAGCCCTCGTTCGCACTGGTTTCCTCCCCGGCGCCTCGAAAACCTTGATGATGCGATCCACGCGACATTTGTTCTGCCTCAGCTCCTGGAAAAGTCGCTCGTAGTCCAGGGGCTGCCCTGGAGGCCCTTCACCGTCCATCGCTGCGATTGATCGCTCTGATGCTTTGTGCGGCGGGTTTTTCCCCCTCACTTTTCGCCTGGCGCTCTCGCTCTCTCTCTTGTTTGAGACATGGGCGACTCTGATGACGACTGGGAGGCGGCAGCCGACAACTTCAAGGCTCCGGTCTCTGCGCTAGCCGCTGCCAAGCTGGACAACGGTGCCTCCACCACCAAGGGCGCCTCTGTACTGGCCGCTGTGAACGAGCCGGACATGGCTCGCTTCGCAGACGAGGACCAGGGTGACGCACCAGAGCCAGAAAAGCACGTGATCAAATCCCAGGTGCGTCGAGGGGGGCTAATGGCGCACATGCATGGCCGAAGGGAGCGAAGACGTCCAGTTGCCACGTGACCTACCGTGTCCATGCCCGCAGCCGAAGAAGAAAGAGGAGAAGAAGTGGGCGAAGGCCGAGATAGCGGAAGAGGACAAGCCGCTGGATGACCCGGTAGCAGAAAAGCAGCGACAACAGAGGTGCGTGGAGGGGAGAGTGAGCCAGCGTGTCCTTATCCAATTCCTTGTTCGCTCGCCCCTCCACAATCAGGTTGATCGAGGAGGCGGATCTAAAGGCCGCAAAGGAACTTTTCGGAGGAGCGGACGCCGGCGTTGACCTGGATGGATTTCTGCCCAAGTCTGTCAAGGACTTTGAGGACTACGCACAAACGCTGGCCTCGCGTTACGTTCTCACCCACAAGGACAGCAAAAACTACAAGGTGTGGGCTCGCGTGGAGGGCCACGCTGCTCTCTTGGAAGGCCTTCGTTTGCAACGGAAGGCCGAGGAAACGCTCTTGTCTCTGGCTTTATGCCGCAGGTTCTGATCAAGGCCCTGATCAAAAGCGCTTGCGCACCTCTGACCGCCACCGAGAGCAAAGAGGTCGAGTCTTACATTGGCACGGTGCGCGTGGACAAGACCAAGGAGGAGCAGGCGGCAGCGGCGGCCAAGCTCAAGTCCGTCCCGCGGAAACAGCTCAACACGGGGGGAGGCAAGGGCAAAAGCGCAGGACTGGACGATTACATATACGATGATGCCGGGGATGGTGACGATGATTTCATGTAGCTTTTTTCTTTCATGAGTGGGCATGTCATATGATATGGAGCCTTCGTTTCGTTTCGTTTCAGTTGGTCTTCAATTAAATGGAAACCTGATCAGATCTCTCCCTAACCAGGACTTCCAACATCGTGAAGGTGTTGCGACTTCTGTTTCGCAGACTGCAGGAACCTGAGGCGAGGGGATGCAAAAGCAAATGAAGAAGGACCTACATGAGCTAGGTGAACGTGTGCTAGGGTAAACAATGATCCCTAGCTGCTCACCTCATGTCGTATGGGTTGCGAGGGGCTGGAGGCGACTCCTGCCTGGTAGGGGCGTCTTGCGAGGGACTTGAAGAGTTGTACTTCAGGCTAGTGCCCAAATTGCTCTTGGACTTCGATCTGGGCAGCCCCGGCCCACCAAGCTCGTTTTTGGTCATCTGGATGTTACTGTTGGCGATTTCAGAGCTCGGGGAGTAATCGAGGCCCGTGCCACGAGCGGCGGCAACGTTCACGGGCGACGCAATGGTGACGCGGGCTCGATGAACAGCAGGGCCGCTGCCACCGGCGCCGGCGCCCTGCTGCGAGGGGCCGGAGAAGGAGCTCCTCGCTTGCTGCTGCAGAAACGGGCCGCTGAGGGACTGAGTTTGCCTGCCGCCGCCACTCTTCAGCACGCCCATGCTCTCGCTGCGCGAGCTGCCGGTGAACGATGCCCGCATCAGGTCTCCAGCCCGCCCCTCCTCTTGCAGCACAATATTGACTTTTCGACTGCTTTTTCTCATTGCGCCCGTCGGAGGCAGACCGGGATACCCCTGTCAAGGGGAGAAGAATCATCTCCAACTGTTCAGGGTCAAATCAGATTCTCTCTCTCACCTGCGGTTCGTCAAATTCATCGCAATCGTCGTCCTCCTGCTGCTGTTGCAACCTGCCCTGCGACACCTGGCCATACAAGTGTCCTCCCTTTCCTCCCTGCGATGCCTGGCCATACAAGCTCCCTCCCTGCGGCGCCTGCTGGAAGTTCCTCACTAGCGAGGGCTGCTGCACGTAAACCACCTGTTGCTGATGGACCAGCTGCTGCTGCTGCTGCGCCGGCGGGTAAAGGACGCCCCCGCCCTGGGACGGCTCCCTCTGTGGGTACTGGGGCGGCTCCCTGCCCTGGGGGTAAGCGAGACCAGACACAAACTCCTCGGGCATGTACGGCGCCGCGACCGGGCTTGACCGGGTGATCTGCACGTACTGGTCCAGCATCTGCTGGTTGGCTTGGTAGTTGACCTCAGGCCTCGGCGCGGCGACCTTGGGGACGGAAGGCGCCGCTTGCCAAGGCGCCATTTGCAGGGCGCCGACATCGGACGTGAGCTTTTGCAGCATCTTCTCCAGCATGAGCACCCTCTCGTTAACCTGTGCCGACAGGGATGGTCAAAAGGAGGAGTGAAGCGAGCCAGGGCTGTGCATTGAGGGCACACGTGGAAAAAGGAGTCGCTGATCAGTAGCGTTAAGGAAATGCTCCACCTGCTCGTGGCGCGCGGCTGCCATTTCGACCAGCTGCGCCAGCCCGAGCTCCAGTGCTCCCGACCGCGTGGCCTGCTCAGAGAGTCATTGTGATGAGGATGCCTTGCTCAGCTATTGCGTGAGCCTCAATCAAGGTCCTAAATGACCTCCGCCTCACACCTGCTCCACACCTCTCTCACCTGCTCCACGGCACCCTGCGACTGCTTGTCCAACCGGGTCGTCAGCGTCTGTGAGACCTGCTTAACATCGAACTCGAGGTTTTCAATCCGCTCCGTCAGCTCCTTGACCTTGGAGGGCTTCTTGCCTGAGGAAAATAAAGGGACGCAGAAAAGAGAAGGTTCTTGAACTTCAGAAAGAGAATTGAGAATCAGGCAGGAGATTAGGACAAGTTTCTTCTTTATTTTGAGACAAAGCTCATGATCAATCCTTCCCCTCACCCTCGTTGTATCTCGCGCCCAGCATCATCTTCATCCGAGGGTCCTCCTCCTCCTCGCTGTCCTCCTCGCGGCCGTCCGGGGGCGGCGCGTTGGGGTGCAGCGGGCCCGGCTTCAGCTGCGACTTGTTCAGCTTCTCCATGTTCTTGTTCAGCAGGTCCAAGCCGCTGCTCTTCCTGCTGCCCTTGCCCAGCTCGTGCAGCTGGTCGCCCAGCTGCTTGCAGGAGGCCTGGAGGTCATCCACACGCTGCGAGAGCGACGTGAGGGGCTCCGGGTCATGGACGGCCTTTGCATGCTGCAGTACAGGAGCGGGGGTCGGAGGCTTATTCTTTCTTGTTATGAATTAGTGGAATGTTGAGGAGAGGTTTTTGACGAGCAGGTACTGGTCAAGTGACACTGAAATTGATGTTTCCCTCACCTCCTGGAGTGCTGCGGTCAGATCCTGACGAGTGATGAAGGCTTCAGGGCCAGAAGTGGGTGGGGCCACTGCAGCAGGAAGGGAGGGAGCCACAGCCGAAGATTTGGCCTGCGCTGCTGATTCAGCCACAGCCTTAACGGTGGCCTGCGTGATAGAAGTGATGAGATGAAATACAAGGAACTAAGGGCTAAAGGTGTGGACGAAGTGTGGATCAACCATCACCTGCAGGGTCTGAACCTTGGTGTCGAGGCTGCGAATTTGCTGCCCGAAATCCAAAACGGATGCAGTTGCTGCCGGCGCTTGAGCATTGGCGTGCTCCTCCTTCATGGCCGCCATCTGCCGCGTGAGAGAGTCCAGGTCGGAGCGCAGCTTCTCCCGATCCTTTTGTGAGGTATCAGCCGAGGCGGCAAGGCGGCCCTCCGTCTCGAGCTTCTTCAGCAGGTCCTTGTGATGAAGGTCCATGTCCGCCACCTTTTTCAGCAGCTTGCTCTCGAGGCTGCTCAAGTAAGGGGAACAATGATTTGATTTATGCTTTGACCGAGCAAGGGCAAAAGGTTTAGACCACACCCCTTGCACACCTTGAGAGGTCCTTGGGCAGCGCCGCCGCTGGCTTGTCGAGGAGCTCTTGCACCTGCAGCTCCAAGGCTGAGATGCGGCGGAGGATCTTTTCCATCCCATTCAGGTCCAAAGGCACGGGTGAGGTGACCTTGGGTGGGGGCTTCTCAGGGAGGGTCGAAATGTGCTGTATCAGCCTCTGTTCAAGAGAGGCTAGCTCTTGAGGCACGATGTACGGCCTCGAGTCAAGCTCCTTCACTCTGACCACGAGAGCTTGGAGCTGCTGTAGCTGTTCTGCCATCTGCTGCATCTGGCCTTGCCGGGATGCCGAGCTGATGCGGGAAGATCGAGCGGCCGATGTCAAGTTCTCAGCCAGCACCATGTTGCTTGGAGGCCCTTCTTGTTTCTCCAGTCCCTGATGCATGAGACAACCAATCAGTCACAATGAGATTGTGGCAAAGAGATCAAATGTAAATGTCTTCCAGACTCGCCAGGTTAAGTAACGACCATCACTCTTACCTGAGCTTTGACATCCTCAGAAGCAAGAGCAGCTTTCATTTCGGTTGGGGCATGGCCAGCAACCTCGACGGACGCCACGCGCTGGCCCAAGCCGCTGAGCGCCCTGCTGAGATCCTTGACTTGACTCTCCAAATCCTGCATACCAGGCGGTGGCAGCGCGGCAGCAGCAGCGACCTCAGAGGCAAGCGTAGCCGTTGCCGCAATCGCCTCTCCCACACGTGCAGAGAGGCTCTTGATTTGCTCCTGTGACTTGGCATCCGCTGCCTCCCTGCCCTCAATGCGGCCGCTCAGATCCGCAAGCAGCTTCTCGAGTTTGCCCAGCTGAAGACCCATCGTTGACAATTTTGCATCCAACGGCGAGGAAGATGTATTGCCCTCTGATGCAGAGATGGTTTGAGGAACGGCCATCTGCTGCTTCTCAAGCTTCTGTACGAGGGAGCTCAATTTCTCAAACCGCTCCCCGATGTCCTCCGGGAGAGCAGGCGGGAGCAGCATGCTGGGTGCCGGATGAGCACCTGAGTCTGCAAGTCCTTTCACGGCTCCCTCCGCCACAGCCAGGCGTGCTGAGAGGCGCTCGACGTCGCTCCTTGCCATGGCTGCAACAGCCTCTGCTGCTGAGATTCGCTGCGTCCACTCCTCTGGAATTGAAAACTGTCCAACAGCACTGCTTTGCTGCTCCTCCCTCTGAGGCAATTGCTGAGGGGTCAACTCTTCCGTGCCCACAGCGGCAGCAACTGCGGCAGCCAGAGACTTGGCCTCGTTCTCTTCCTTCTCTTTGTCGAGTGCTTCAATCGCCCTGTTGGCTGCCTCGTTTGCCATCATCGCCATGTTGAGGGCCATGGACAAGCGGCTCTTGAGCTCTCTCACCTTTGCAGGGAGGAGGAAAGATTATTATAAATAAGGCATGGAAGTGATTGGCGATATTCCAAGAGAAGCGAGCAAAGGAATTGACTCACCCCCTCCTGAGCCTCCCCCGCCTCTGCCTCGATAGTGGTAAGCCGCTCATTCAAAACTTGGGGAACGTCTGCCAGCTCCGCAGCCGGGGGAGGAGCAGCAGCGGCAGCGGCAACGGCAGCTGAAGCCTCAAGCTCAGCAGCGGCGGCAGCCGCGACGGCGGCAGAGACCTTCTCGCCCACGTCTCCGACCTTGGCCTCGGTCGCCGCGACCTTGGCGTCCAGTGTTGTGATGGAGGCCTCAACCTGATCAAGCCTCTCAAGCACTGCCTCGAGCTGCTGGCTGGTGGCAATAGGCTTCTCCTCGACGATCGTCTCCAGCCTCTCACTCCCACTCAAAGCCTCAGTGGCCCGGCTCGCGGCTTCGTTGGCCATCATCTACGTGGACATTGAATTTGGAAGTGAAAATTTTGATCCGAGACCCCTGACCCGTTTCTTACCGCCATGTTCACAGCCATGGAAAGACGCGAGTTCAGCTGACGGACCTAGGGTAGGACAACATAAGAGAGGGCCATGAGTGTGTCACGAAAGGAAGGCTTTGTACATTAAGGAGCAAATAAGAAATAACATTATGGTCATGCACTCCTTCACACCTGCTCTTGGGCTTCCTCAGCAGCCGCTGCTGCCGTGGCAAGCCGCTCCTTTGCCTCCTCTGACATCCCAGCAGAGGCAGCTGCAGCTGCGGCATTCACTGTTGCAGCCTCCATGGCATCCAGACGGCTCTGCACCACTGAAACCGAGTGAACAGCATCTGCTGCTGCTTCTGCCGCCTTGGCAGCCTCCGCTGCAGCCGTCTCTGCTCGTTGCGAGACCGCAGTGAGCATCCTCGCTGCCTCTTCGCCCATGGACTCTGTCGCCTTGGACTCCAAAGCAGACACCTCTGCCATCTTGGCTGCCTCCTTGGCAATCGCTGCCTCCTTTGCCACCTGACCAACCTATGCATGAGGAAGGATGACAAATGTAGCTTGCATTGCTAATTGGCGTATTCATATTCAGCGTTCCAATTTGGTTGCGAGGATTAGATTGGACACTCGTACGACATGTGTTTCATTCCTACCTTCTCCGCGAGAGCGGCCAGCTGCTCATCAGACCTGCTCATCCACGCCTTGTCGGCCACTGCCCTCTCTGCCGCCGCTTTAGCCTCAGCCTCCAGCATCAGAGTCAGCTGCAAGAGAGGAGGCACAAAAGGTGAGAGGAGGAGGGCAACAAACCTATCGCCCCAATATCCTCTCACCTGTGCCTTGAGCTCTGCCTGCTCCCTGATCTGACTCTCAAGCCTGGCCTGAAGCTCAGCCTCCCTCTCCCTGGCCCCGGCCTCAGCCGCCTCTGCTTTCTTGAGGCGCGCCTCGATGCCCTCGACATGCATTGCGAGGCGCTCGGCATCCTCGCCGGCCTTTTTGAAGCCAGCTCTGCCATACTGAGACTCAAGCAGGCCGACGCGGGCAATGAGCTGCCATATCACAACAGCAGGGAAGACTTCAGCAGCAAGAGAGAGGTTCATCCAAAGGAGAGCAACATGTCTTAAGACCCATGGAGGCGATAAATCAAGCCCAGGCTTCAGGAACACAAGGCATCCAAAACTCTCCTTATTGTCCCCCCCTCCCCACGAGCCACA
>VFSW01012637.1_pt1 | contig 11774 bp, 11 predicted proteins | sample 5358111 | NCBI WGS metagenome assembly VFSW01 (sample SAMN11554181, study PRJNA540505) | mine drainage metagenome | isolation source: sediment from site ElyBrook_90M | place: USA: Ely Copper Mine, Vershire, VT | collected 2017 | reverse complement strand
CTGGACGAATATCGTAAGCACATCGATAAAGACGCCGCGCTGGAACGGCGCTTCCAGCCGATTATTGTCGACCAGCCGACAATCGAGGACACGATCTCGATTTTGCGCGGCCTCAAAGAGAAGTACGAAGTCCACCATGGCGTCCGCATCACCGATGGCGCTCTGGTGGCGGCCGCCACGCTCAGCTCGCGCTACATCATGGATCGCTTCCTTCCTGACAAAGCCATCGACCTGATCGATGAGGCCGCCAGCCACCTGCGCATTGAGATCGACAGCGTCCCCGGCGATCTCGATCGTATCGAACGCCGCGTCCGCCAACTCGAGATTGAGGAAGTGAGCCTGGGTCGCGAGACGGACCGCGCTAGCCGCGAACGCCTGGAGCACATTCGCCACGAACTGGCCGAGGCCAATGAACAAGCGCGCGCCCTCCGCGCTCGCTGGGAGAACGAGAAGGCGCAGATGAGCGCCGTGCGTTCACTGAAAGAAAAATTGGATCAGAAGAAAGGCGAATTAGAGCGCGCCGAACGTTCTTATGACCTGAACCTCTCGGCGCAGCTGAAATATGGCGATATCCCCTCGATCGAGAAACAGATCGCTGAGGCCGAGGCCCGTCTCGCGCAAGAAGAGCATGGGTCGCGCATGCTCCGCGAGATCGTCGATGCTGAAGATATCGCGCAGGTGGTCGCCAAATGGACTGGTATCCCGGTCTCGCGGCTCCTGACGGGCGAAATCCAGAAATTGCTCCATATGGAAGACTACTTGCGAAATCGGGTCATCGGCCAGGAAGAAGCCATCCATGCCGTCGCGGACGCCATTCGCCGCGCCCGCGCTGGCTTGCAGGATCCCAATCGACCGATTGCCAGCTTCATCTTCCTTGGCCCGACCGGGGTCGGCAAGACCGAATTGGCGCGCGCGCTGGCGCAATACATGTTCGACGATGAACAGGCGCTGATCCGCATCGATATGTCGGAGTATGGCGAGCGCCACACCACCAGTCGTCTGACCGGCGCCCCTCCAGGCTACGTCGGCTATGATGAGGGCGGCCAACTTACGGAGCAGGTCCGACGGCGGCCATACTCAGTCGTGCTCTTCGACGAAATCGAGAAAGCCCATCCCGAGGTCTTCGACACGCTCTTGCAGATTCTGGATGATGGCCGATTGACCGATGGGCAAGGCCGGACGGTGGACTTCAAGAATACCGTCATCATCATGACCTCGAACGTTGGCGCGCAGCAGATGCAGCGCCGGTCGATGGCCTTCACCGCGCATCGCGAGACGGCCGTGGCCCTTGAGGCGGAGTATGAACGCATGCGCGACACCGTATTGGACGAATTGCGCGTCTCGTTCAAACCGGAATTCCTCAACCGCATCGATGAAGTCCTCGTCTTCCGCCCTCTCCACGAGAGCGAGATTACCCAGATCGTCGAAATTCAGATGCAGCGGTTGCGCCAACGCCTGGAGGAACGCCATATCACGGTGGAACTGTCGGAAGCGGCCCGGAACTGGCTGGCGCATCAGGGTGTCAATGAAGTCTATGGCGCGCGGCCTTTGAAGCGCGTGATTCAGCGCGAGATCGAAAATATCCTCTCGCGCATGATCCTGGATGGATCGTTGGTCGATAACAGTCAGGTCCTGGTCGATGCTATTGATGGATCTTTAGCGTTTACGGTTCACGGCACACCGGACCATGGCGCGACACCAGCCCGGGCGGGGGCTATGACTCCCGCCTTAACCATCGCGACGAGCCGCGCCGCACTCCGTGGGGGGTGCGGCTCGTCGTGTCGCCAGCTCGAATCAACTATTGCGGCGATAGACATGCATTGAACCGTCGCTGACTGGTTCATTGATGATGATATCACCATTGCGGATCTTGATATTGTAGAGACATTTGGGATTAGTACAGACCCATGCCTTGAATTGGATGGAAGCCCCCTGGCTCCCAAAATCAGAGAGTGGGACCAGATCACCTTCACGGCATTTGCGGCAAATCGGGAATTGCATCTCCATCATGGTTGCCTCCTGCATAACGGACGTTCGCCACGTCACTCTAACGTGTTGTGGTACAACCTGCATCCTGCCCGTGGGCGGGATGCGACGTTGTCTATCGGCACACTAGGCGTAGGGATATGCATACCGCATCTCCCCGCACCTGAAGAAAGCAGCGCGAACGCGAGCTTTCTTACGTCATCGTCGGTCGTGTGTGATTCGTTCGGTTGAGACAGCCGGGAGTATGCTGCTCGCGCTCGAGGAGTTTGACAACCACCGCCACTTCCCCCGCCACCGAAAAACCCGATTGCACGCCTCTGTGGTGATAGTGTATCACAAGGAGCCAACGACACCGGACTCAGTTGTCTGCATGCCTCATCTGTGAAGCGGATCGCCGGTTCTCACGCGTCTTGCGTCGGCAATCCGCACACTGCCGCGTTCCTGCCGCAGTGCCAGAGAGTGAAGCGTACCCATCTGGCGGTCTACCCGCACAACCATGGACCGTGTTCAGCTCAACAGTCAGCAAACAGCATGCCAGAATAGCGCGCGTTGCTGAGTCGGTGGGTTTGCCCTGGAGAGATTTGAGATTGACCATCCGGTGCGACCGGCCCTTACGGATTCCGCGGGGTCATGGCGTGAGCAGAGTACTCTGGGCAATAGGCGCCACCGAGTCCCATGCATCCACAATGAAATCGCGCGCCTGCCGCAGCCGGCGGATAATCGTGCGCGGTGGCCAGAGGCCTACTTCGCCAGGCGCTAATTCTAAGGTAAAGATGCCCTGGTAACCAGCTTGCGCCAATCGCTGTACGAAATTCGCCAGATCTACGCGATTGCCGCTACCTGGCATGCGATGGCTCTGTGGTTAGTGCAGGGCATCCAGCACGGTGACATCGCTGAAATGAATGTTGCGGAGACGCGGTCCAATCGCGGCCAAAGTTGCGGCCAATTCTTCCCCATTAGCGCCCGCATGGGACGTATCCAGCGTGACGGCGAGATCGTGCTGATCGACAAAGTCGAGGAAAAAAGGCAGCTCGTCAAAGCAAGGGCGGCTTGCCACTCAGGGGGCGTTGTGTCGTCTCCAATCCAATGACGTTGCCCCTCCCCTGCGCCAGCGCGCAAGCCTCGTCACGCGCCGCGACATAGCGAAGCGCGCGGGGCGATGCTAGCGTGCGTGACTTGGGCGCATGGATCACCGCTACCTCAGCGCCCAGGCGCGCCGTCGCATCCACGACCTGCCGCATACCTTCACGGTAGTCGCGTGGCCATCCCGGAAAGCGATAGAGGGGCGGATGCACACTGAGAATGGGTAATCCGACGTTCGCGGTTGTCTGGGCGAGCGCCGACAAGCCCCGGAAAATGGTTTCAGGACCCAGGACCACTTCGGCCCCATCGCAACCAGCATCCCGGATCATGCGCAGCGCGATTGCCAGGGGCAGATGGTAGCTGGTCGCGGTGGAACAACTGACTCGCGGACGCAGCGGGACATTCGTCATCGTTGTCTTTCTTTCCATGCACGGATGAGACTCTTACCATGGCGCATGCCATTCCACAAAGAGTACTCCAACAATCATAGCAAGAAGAACAAGAGCCGCCAATACATCACCCATCCGTAACCGCATGACCCGCATCTTTGTTCGCCCTTTGCCTCCGCGATAGCAGCGCAGATCCATCGAGACCGCCAGTTGCTCCCCACGCTGCAGCGCCGTCAAGATCAGCGGGACTAATAAAGCGCCGATTTTCGTGGCGCGATGGATGAAGTTCCCTTTGTCAAATCGCACACCACGGGCTGTCTGGGCTTTGATGGTGCGCTCGAGCTCAGTGATTAAAATTGGTACGAACTTGAGCGCGATGACCATCACCATCACCCCTTCTTGCACGGGCAGCCCAATCCGCCGCAATGGGGTAAGCAGCGACTCAGTCCCATCCGCCAGATCTACCAGCGAGGTCGTATACGTCAGCAGATTGACGAAGAGGTACAAGAAAAGGACGCGCATGCTGATATCCGCGGTGAAGAGCAACCCCTGTCGTGAGATGGTGAAGATGCCCCAATGCCAGAGGATCAGTTGTGGCCCTGATCCCTGGTAAAACAGCACCTGAAAGATATCGATGAAGATCAAAAAGATCAGCGCGGGCCGGAAGCTGTTGAGGATGAATCCCAGTGGTAACCACGCCGCCAGCAAGAGCACTGCGGCCAACCCAAGGCAGACGAGATAGGCGGCAAAATGATTGATCAGCGAGATCATGATAATGAGGACGACCAACGCCAGGATCTTGACCCGCGCATCCAATCGATTGATGACCGAACCATTGGGGATGTATTGTCCCAGCGTGACATTGCGGCTCAATTCGATCATGGCAACTCCGAGACCACAGGTTGACCCACGGGCAGGGGGATGACAGTGCGCAAAGCCGCTTCCAGGTCGTCGGTATGGCGCACGTTGGTCGGCAGTGTGGGGAACAGGGCGCGCAATTGCAGCGCCAACCGTGAAGCCGCGGCCAGGCCGATTTCGAGATGACTGATCGGTTCAAGCGCCGCCAGGATCTCCGCGGGAGTGCCGCTATACCGCACCTGACCCTCATCCAGAAAATAGTAATAGGTCGCGAGATCTAAGATATCCTCCATGCTCGTCGTCATGTACACAATCGTCAGCCCTTCGTCGCGGTGCAATTTTTGGATCATCGCCAGAAATTCCGCACGACCTCGCGGATCGAGCCCTGCTGTTGGCTCATCTAATACCAGCACGCGGGGATGCATTGCCAGCACACCAGCAATCGCGACGCGGCGTTTCTGTCCCCCACTCAGCGCATACGTATAGCGATTGCGGAACTCTTCATACGGCAGCCCGACAGCCTCGAGGCTGGCTTGCACGCGCGCGCGCGATTCCGCCAGGGTCACTTTCTGGCGGAGTGGCCCAAAGGCGATATCTTTCCCGACGATCTCTTTGAGGATCTGTGTCTCTGGCTGCTGATAGACCACGCCGACCGCAAAGCGCAACGCGTCCAGATCAAATGTTGGCGCGGCAACATCCTGACCGTTATAGAAGACCATGCCGCGTTCGGGTCGAATGATCGCATTGAGGCAGTCCACCAGCGTCGACTTCCCGGCGCGCGTCGGTCCGACGAAAGCGACGAATTCTCCCGCTGGGATGGTGCTGGTCAGGCCCGTGAGGCCAACTTGCGCGAACGGCGTCCCCCGCAGATAGGTGAAGTGTAGGTCTTGCGTCCGCAAGAGGGGCACGTGGCCCGCGGGGACCGCTGCCTGATGTTGCGGGATGTTCGCCTGATCGCCCCGCGCATCCTCCATGGGTGCCGGGGCCAGCGGGCGGAGCGCGGCGCTGAGGTCAGCATCGGTCAGCACCGTGGGCGGTACCGGATAGCCCGCCGCCCAGAGCCGCCGTCCGATCGCGGTTGCCAGCGGCACATCTAACCCCAGCTGACGGACCTGCTCGATCGCGCCGAAGACCTCGATCGGTGGTCCGTCGAGCATGATACGCCCATGATCCAGGACAACGCAGCGATCGAAATCCGCTACTTCCTCCATGCGATGGGTGATATAGATCACGCCGATGTGTTGGTCCGCAACGAGATCGCGGATCGTTCCCAACAACTGCCCGGCGTAGTGTGGCGGGAGTGTCGTTGTCGGCTCATCGAAGATCATATATTGCGGACGCATCACCAGGATGCCAGCAATGGCGACGCGTTGTTTCTGACCAACTGATAGCTCGTTGATTGGCGACTGGACGTAGCTATCCAAACCCAGCAAGTGGATCGCGTCATGGACTCGTTGATCGATCTCCTGGCGAGGTAGCCCCAGATTCTCCGGACCGAAGGCGATATCATCGATCAGGGTATTCGAGACAATTTGGTCATCAGGCTGTTGCGAGACCAACCCGACACGCCGCCGCACCTCCCAGAGATCCGTGCGGGGTGTCGGGTCCAGATCGTCGACGCGCACCGTACCGGACTGGGGCCGGACGACGCCCGTCAATACTTTGGCGAGAGTCGATTTCCCCGATCCATTCTGTCCCAGTAGCGCAACTCGCGGCCCTGGCGCGATCTTGAGGGTGATATCGGCCAGCACGGGCGCGTCATCCGTTGACTGGCGGCTGTACGCGAACGTGACGCCGGTAAGCTCGATCATGCCAGTTCCTCTATGCGACTGAGTACCCCTTGTAGCATCTCTCAGTAAGACATTTTCGCGCGATCGGCCTTGTCTGGCGCGCGGACCAATGCCAGACGGGTGATAGACACTGCCCGGACAATCGCGATATTTAAGATAGTCGCGATAATCGCTTCCGCAATCGCCTGCGGCAGAATCAATGGGATAATTTCTGGCTTAAGATAGCCGCGCGCGATCGCAATTCCTAGCACGAAGATCGTGTTGGTAGCGGCGCCGACGAAGCCCGCCGCGCCCGACGCTAAGTCTAACTGCACACGACGTAATGCGCTGAAGACCAGCCACGGAGTGAGGCCGATCAAGAGACGGGGGAGGATAGCAACGAGCGGATCCTTAAAAAGCGGAGAAGTCGCGCGCGTAAAAGACAGCAGGCCGAAGGCCAGCCCGGTCACTATACCTACGGCGGGCCCTTCGATTGTGGAGCCGACGATCGTTGGCAGATGTTCGATCGTTGCGCTGCCTGTAATATTGGGAATCGGAATAAATCCAATACCGGGGATAACTCCCAGAATGATCGTGATCGCGACAAGCACCGCCGCCGTCACGATCCGCCCAGTGGTGAGCGCGAAGATGCCGGCTATGGTTGTGTTGGGTAGTCCGGCACTGGCGGATGGTTCGATGCCAGTCGCGGAGGAAGAATTGGATGTTGCCATCGATTGCTCCTTGATAGCTGATTGCGCGCAACATTGTCGCGCCGTAGATGCTCGTTCTAGCATAGACTATATCTGCTATGATACATCATTCTCTACGTTGGGAGTAAGAGGTTACTCTCACGTGTTGACGAGTAGTTATAATCAGTTGCATATTGAATCGCTCGCTCCCCATATTCTTGATTCGCAGACCTCTTCTCCCATACCAGCAACCTGGAAGAACTAGGACGCATGGTATCCAGGGTTCCCAATTCAGCTGAGATCCTGCATAATGGCGGTGACGACGTATTTTACAGGCAGCGAGCGATCGCGGTGGCTTCGATCAGTGGAGATGTTATCAGTTGCTCGAACGATCATATGTAAGCAGAGTGTGATTCCACGCGGACACCGGATCATCTGGTCTAGAGGAGGGTTTGATGCCGCCACAACCGAATACCGGAGGGTCCGGTGCTGTAGATACCGTCGGATGGCCAGGTGCCGCTGGAATTGGACCGGCTGGCGCGAAACCGCCATCCTTGGCACCCCCCTCGGCCATGCAGCGCGAAGAGACCACGCCGCGCCTTCTCGCCGCCAAGCCACGACCACCGTCGCTCGTGCGCCCATTTCTCGGCGCGCTGATCTTATTGCTCGCAACGATTGTGATTGTCCTCATCATGCTCTGGGCCCAGGGCCATCTACGCTTCTGAAGAGGAAAGGGACAGCGGAGCATGCGATTGCACCCCTGCTGTCCCTTTCCAATGAGGGCGACGCCCTCAGTACGCCTTGGCAAAAACGGCCCACGTTGTGGCGGGTTGGCCGCAGTACACGCATTGGCCACTGCTGGCATCCGTCGAGCGATCGAACGGCAGGCAACGTACCGTCGCCTGGGTCTGCGCTTTGATCTCCGCTTCACATTCGGCTCCGCCGCACCACCATGTTTCGACGAAGCCCAGGTTGGCGCGATCCGCCATGCGTGCCTTGAACTCGTCATAAGTGGCGACCTGGTACGTACGTGATTGACGGAACCGCAGCGCGGCATCGAACATACTCTGCTGCATCTCGGTCAACAGATCCTTGACGCGTGCCACCAGGCCATCCCAGGGTACACTTTCTTTGGCGCGGGTATCGCGCCGGACCAACGTGCCCTGGGTGTTTTGCACATCTTTGGGACCAATCTCCAGCCGCAATGGCACGCCGCGTAATTCCCAATCGCTGAATTTAAAGCCCGGTTTGTTGGCGCGCCAATCAGATTTGACGCGTACTCCACCCGCACGGAGCGCGCGTTCCAGTGTCGTCACCGTCTCCTCGACCAGGACGCGCTCTTCGTCTTTGCGCCAGATCGGGACGATGACCACCTGAATTGGCGCGACTTTCGGCGGAATCTTCAAGCCGGAGGCATCGCCATGGACCATAATCATCCCACCGATCAAGCGGGTTGACGCGCCCCATGAGGTCGTCCAGGCATATTTACGTGTGCCATCCGCATCCAGAAACTGAATCTCGAAGGCTTTGGCGAAGTTTTGTCCGAGATTATGCGATGTCCCGGCTTGCAGGGCCTTGCCATCGCCCATCATGGCTTCCATCGAATACGACCGCAACGCCCCGGCGAATTTCTCGGAGTCTGACTTGCGCCCGCGCACAACGGGGATCGCTAGCTCTTTCTCAACGAAATCCGCATAGACCTCGTGGAGAATCATCAGGGTCTCGGCTTCGGCAGCCTCTTCGGTACGATGGACAGTGTGGCCTTCTTGCCAGAGGAATTCTGAAGTGCGCAAGAACGGCCGCGTCCGCTTCTCCCAGCGCACGACATTGGCCCACTGGTTATAGAGGAGGGGCAGATCGCGGTACGATTGAACCCACTTGGCGTAGGTATGGCCGATGATCGTCTCAGAGGTCGGCCGGACAACGAGTGGCTCCGCCAGTTCCTCGCCACCGCCATGCGTCACCACCGCCAACTCCGGCGCAAAGCCCTCGACGTGCTGCGCCTCGCGCTGTAAGAAGCTCATCGGAATGAAGAGCGGAAAATACAGATTTTGGTGACCGGTCGCCTTGATGCGGGTATCCAACCCCTGTTGGATCGCCTCCCAGACAGCATAGCCATATGGTTTGATGATCATGCAGCCTCGGACTGGTGAGTCCTCGGCCATATCGGCTTTGCGCACTACCTCGAAATACCATTGCGCGAAATCGTCTTTGTCGGCCAGATCCTCGACATAGCGTTTTTCCTGGCCAGCGGCAGTGTGGCTGGGGGTCTGATCAGCGCCCACAACCGCATCGGTAGCCTTCGTCTGATCGTTGTTCCCTGTGGATTTCTTGGCCATGATAGCTCCCTTCGGCATCGCTTGGAATAAGCGAGCGATGCACGCAACCTTCGGGGTAAAAAAATGCCCCGAAGTCTCTTAAGACTTCGAGGACGATCCGCCCTGTCTGGGCGTCCCGTGGTACCACCTCGGTTGAGCGCGTGACGCGCTCCGCTCATCCACAGTCCCGCGCGTGCGGAGCGTGGCGCCAGGGATAACCGACGGGCGTACGTCGAGCGGCCTCAACCGCATGATGCGGTGTGGCAGCCGCTGGCGGATAGCCGTGGTACTGAATGGTTCAGTACCGTCTGAGCCTGGCTGGTCCTGTGGATCATGCGTTTCCGCCATCTGTGGGTCACGCGTCCCGCTTGCGCGGGGAGCGCATGGGCAGAGGTCGAGTACACAGCAACCGTACATTATCAGCGACTATCCACGCGGGTGGGTTCGAGCGTCATCCAGCGCCGGCTCTCATCAACCCGGCTTGCTGTGGCGTGTTGTGGCGCTGTACTGGTCCCGCTGACCTCACACAGAGGTATTGCTGTTATTATCACACATCACTTTGCAAATCGCAAGGCAGAATTTCGCTTGCTTCATGCGTGCGGCGCGACAGCCAATCGTTCCGGTGGATCCGTCTGATCCTCCGCGACGATATCGGCGGTACAGAAGCCGCATTTGATGGCTTTGGATGGGATCGCGTTCAGGCAATATGGGCAATCACGTGTCGTAGGCTCGGGCGCGATCTTCTCGCTACGGCGCAGTCGAGTCAGCGCATTGATCGGTTTGACGACGAAAAAAAACACGACCGATGCGATGATCAGAAAACTCACCACCGTGTTGAGGAAGTCGCCAGTCTTGAATTGGCTATGATTCCAGGTGAGATAGTATTGCGAAAAATTCTGCTTCCCACCCAGCGCCGCGACGAGCGGGGTAATGAGATCGGTGACCAGGCCATTGACGATGGCATTGAAGGCGGCACCGATGACGACACCTACGGCAAGATCCACCACATTGCCGCGCAGGATGAAGGCTTTGAATTCCGCCGCGAGCGTAAACGCTTCGCGCTCGACCACTTTGGTATCCGCCGCGATGATCTTGACAGCCTTCTTGATAATCGGACGTTCGAGTTCGGGTGGAGCATCGCCATGTGATTGGGCCGACGGGGTAGAGACAATGGTTGGTTCTTGAGACATTCTGAACTTTCCTCGTAACTCGTTGGTTTGCCCTCAGTATAGCGATGTTTGCGATGTGGATCAACCTGTGTGTTTTGCCATATGCGGCAAGTTCTCGTCCCAGTTTGTTGGCCACGGGGATGTGGGAGATCGCTGACGCATACCGGGACAAACGATGCGGGACCAAGGCGAAAATAACAGATTTATGCCTTCACCCAGAGAGGCATCGCATCGTGATCCATCCCAAAAGCATGGGCGATCTCATGCAGGAGCGTCGCGCGAACCTGGTGGCGGATACGGATCGGATCATAGAAACAATAGCGTTCGATTGGCCCACGAAAGATGGTGATGCGCGCGGGCGCCACAGCGCCACTCGCGCCTTGCGCAGTCAGCGGAACGCCTTCATAGAGCCCCAGCAATAATGTGCCTGACGCCACCGGCCCACTGGACTGCGCGCGGAGCTGACGCAACAGCAGATAGCCGGGCTCTTGTTCGATGACGATCGCGACATTGCGCAACTCGTCGGCAAACTCATGTGGCAAGCTGGCAATCACCGCATGAATCAAGTCCGCGAAATCATCAGGACTCACTGCATGATCCGCCGGTTGCGTCGCCGCGTCTCCAGCTTCTGCACTGGTCGGCGGCACAGCATCGGTAGTCTCGCTCTCCGTGAAGGGTTCGTCACCGAATGCCGGCTGTTCATCATCCCAGGTAAAATCTTCTTTGATGATAGTCTGGGCCGCGGTGTGGGCAAAACGATTGATTGGACCCTGGCGGGCAAAACTCAGGAGAGCGACTGATCCGGCGGCCAGCATGATCAGGAGCGCGATGAGTGAACCCGGCCCACCCGTGCCACCGCGAATGCCCAACAATGCGATCAATGCGATAATTCCACTGATTAATCCGATAAACGTACTCAGCCCATTCTCATCGGCGGTCTCTGGCTGCCAGGTGCGCGACATGCGCATACCTGGTATGGGGGCCATCCCTCCACCCTCGAACGGAACGCCCTGGGTGAGGTGTTGGTTGGAATCAGGACGCGCAAAACGTTCGGCATCATAGTCGGCACGGCGTTGCGCGTCACCCAACACCCGATATGCTTCGGTCAGCAACCGCATACGTCGTTCCGCCTGATCGCGAACCTCATCAGAAGCGGCGCGATAGCCGTCGGGGTGCCAACGCTTGGCGAGTTGGCGATACGCATGACGAATATCCTCATCGCTGGCCTGCGGGCTCACGCCAAGCAGAGCATAGTAATCAACTGACTCCGTGCGCGCCATTCGCCGTGCATCCCTTCCTGCAAAAACCACTGACTCGCATCAATTGTATGCTATGCGACGAAGCCTCACCAGGGCACAGCGACAATAATATGTTCCGCTACTGCCGGGACGACTCATGGACATGCTGCGCGCGACCATCATTCCCATTGGACATGAGACGGCAATAATCACAGTGGAGGGGGGGGGCGAAACACATAGGGGGTGGGCGGACCCACCCCACGAAGGCATAGTTT
>VFSW01012636.1_pt1 | contig 11774 bp, 8 predicted proteins | sample 5358111 | NCBI WGS metagenome assembly VFSW01 (sample SAMN11554181, study PRJNA540505) | mine drainage metagenome | isolation source: sediment from site ElyBrook_90M | place: USA: Ely Copper Mine, Vershire, VT | collected 2017 | reverse complement strand
TCGATCCGTCGCGACCGGCCGGCGAAGCTCGCAGGGACGGCGCGGCCGGGGAACGCCAACGATGGCTTGTCCGCCGCCCTCGCCCCTTAGTCGTAGGACGGGGGAGCCCCATTGCTGACTTTTTTAAAAATCGCCGCCACAACGACCGTAGCAGCCGTTTCCCGCTTCGTGTGCTCAACCTCGGGCGCCCAGCGAGTACAGCATCCCGGCGATCCAGGAGCCTATCGCCAGCTTCGATGGCCTCGGACGAAACGTAGCCCCAGGCAACGGCGACTCGAAGAGCAGCCCGGGCCTCGGCGTTCGAGCCAGCCGCAGTGCAGAACCGCGCGATGCGGTGTCCCCCTGGCTGCGATTGCCCTCCGCCGCGTTCAATGCGACGGACGTGAGGGCCCGTCGCAGTTGATCGACAGCGACCCGAGCTCGATTGGGCTACGCGCGTAGCTGGCGCGGTTCTTTCGCGCTCGGGCAGGCAAGCCACCCTCACGGCCGAAGTCAACGTCGAGCGTTCCCTTCGAGGTCACGGCCGAAACGTAGGGGCGTTCGGCAAGCTCATGGGCCTCGGGCGTGCTCCGGTGGGCCGGCGCGCAGAACTCGAAGACCCAGTTGGTCTCGACGAAGACGTGCTCCATCCCAAACTGCCGGACGAGACCCGCTCGTCTGCAACTTCGGGCACGAGGTACTGGACCACCGGCGCCCGTGCTGCGTCGGTCCTCGGGAGGGCGGACGGCCACGACGTGCCCAAGCGAGCACCTTCGAGCGTGCATGTATTGCCGGAGTTGGGCTCGCGAAGAGGAGCGTCGGAGCGGATCGGTCGTAGGGCGAGGGTGGCGTTCGCGGTGCGGGTGGAGCCGTGCATCGCGGGAGCTTCGTGGAGGCGGGGTTGCCGCCGTTCATCGCCAGCGCGACGCCGCTCCACCTCGGGGCCGTCGTGTCGACGCCCGGCGACCTCCCCGACGACTGGGGGCCGTTGAACCGCTTCTGACCGGCGGACCTGGTCAGATGCTGCGGGTGTCGTCTCGAAAGTCGTGAAGGCCCTTTTGGGACGAAGAGGGACGGCGTTCTCGCGCGCTCACAGAGGCGCGTTGAAGCTGCCCGGCTGGACGCAAACAACATCTCGGCCCGTCACGGTACGCGGCTCACACCAGCGTGCGCCGCCGTTGCCCACCAGTTGCCCACCGCAGCGTCACCCTCCGTCGGGCGGCCTTCCGTCGAGGAGGGGCGTTCGACTCGTGGTGACTCGTCTTCTCGGCGACGCGAGGCTACGGGGCAAAAGGAGGCCCCACGACCGCGCTACGCTGCGACGGGGGAGCCGTGAAGTCGGCCGGGGGCACCGTGACAGCCGCGACCTGGGAAGCCTGCGTGAGAAAGTCCGGCTTGAGCGCGGCGTCGACCGGATGGCCACTGACGGCGCCGTGGCACCCTCCGCAGAGGTTGTCGAAGAAGACGCCCCGAAACGACTGATGCGCCGTCTCGCCCGGCGTGAACGTCATCGTTTCACGCTGCCATCGCGGCAGGCTCATCTCGGTCGATTCGACGTCCTGCGGCAGGTGAAGCAGGATCGGCAGCCCGCCCGGGATGCGGAAGTGGGCCGAGCCGTCCGGCAGAAGCGGGGCGGTGCCGAGCAGTCTCCGGTGCACGCACACCTTCCCGAACGAGTCGGTCACCACGTTCGACCCGCAGGCGTCGAAACTCGTCACGCCGGGAGGAAGCTCCTCGTACACGTCGAAGCTCTGGAGATCTCGCTCGACGACCCGACCGGTGGGCGTGTTTTGAAAGAGCAGCGACGCGAGCACCGGCATGTCGAGCACCGTGACGTCCGCGTACGTCTGCCCCGGGACAATCGATGTGTGTCCGTTGGGCTCGTCGGGGGCCGATGCGAAGATCCCCTTGTTCACGCGCGAGAACACACCCGCGGCCTCGATCTCGGCGGTCCCCGGGCTCCCGAGGAGCCTCGTCTTCGCGCCACTCGCCGGGTCCATCACGTAGACGTCGTAGTCTCCGTCGAACGTCGCAGGGTCCCCGCTGCCGTAGCTGACGAGCATCTGGCCGTCGGGCAGCACGGAGGGGCTCGTGTAGCAGCCGCTCGAATCGACGACCCGGAGCGAGTGGAGGAAGAAATCCGCCTCGGGGGACGAGGCAGAGCTCGGATCGATGACGCTCGGGTCGACGAGGTAGTCCTTTGGGTTGTCGCTCGCGAAGTCGACTCCGATCGAGCGATTGAAGACGACGAGGGCGCCCGCGCCGTGCTGCGCGCTCTGGTTGCTGAAGATGGCGGCGAAGTCTTTGTGGGAGAGCTCCGTCACGTACGTCGCTTGCGTGTAGCCGATGGTCGCACGCTGCGCGTAGAGGGGATGGTAGTCCCCGCCGTCGAGGTTTTCGCGGCGCAGGGCCAGCTGGTAGAAGCTCGGCTCGCGCTTCTCCGCCGTGAAGACGAGGCGCCCGTCCTGCATGAAGCTCGGGAGGCGTTCCATGTCGAGCTGCCACGTAAGCTGCCGGACGCGGTTCTGGCCGGAATGGTCGGGGTCGGGTTCGAGGACGTAGAGATTCGCGTTGGGCTTGGTCGGGTCCTCGGGAGTCGTCTGCGGCCCCGAGTAGTCGAAGGCCGACGAGTCGAGGTTTCCGCGGGTCGAGGCGAAGACGATGCGCTCGGCGTCGTCCGGTCCCGGCGGGCTGAACGCGGGGTCGAAGTCGTGCTCGAGCAGGGAGTTGCCGCTGGCGGGGTGCATGGCGATGTCGGGCTGCTTCGCGCAGCCGGTGCCGTCGGCGTTCATCGTGTAGATGGCGAGCGGGTCGTTCGCGGTCGAGCGCGCCGCAAACGCGATCGTCTTGCCGTCCCAGGATACGGCCGGGCGTTTGACGTCGGGCGCCGCCGACAGGCCGCAGCTCGCGAGGTTCACCGTTACGTCCGCCCCCGTCGTCAATCCTCCCCCCGGTTGCGGCGTCACGGAGGCGATGTGCAGCGACGCGCCGCCCGCAAAGACGTCGAAATCCTGCGGACGGTCCGCCCCGGAAGGGACCAGACGGCTCACGTACACGACGGCGCTGACGGGCGCGAGCATGCGCGCGGCGCGTTCGAGCTTGTGCCACTCGTAGACGACGCAGTACGCGGGGATCCCGTCGACGTGCGCGGTGTCGTAGGTGTAGTTGCCCTGGTCGCAGAGGGCCGGGCTGGGCAGGCTGCCGCCGAAGTCTTCGAAGAGCGGTCCCCCACGGTGGACGATGCCGCTCGATCCCGGAACGAGCTCCGGCCGGTAGAGGTTTTTTCGCACGAGGCGGCTCGCGCCGACGTCATCGCTCTCGAAGGACATCTGCGCGACCGAGAGCGCGTAGTTCTTCTGCGTCGTCGTAAGCGAGAAGCTCCCGGCCGACCCGCCTCGAAGGCGATAGTCGTGGAACATCGCCGCCGAGTGGCACTGCGCCATCATGCAGCCCTTCTTCACCAGGACGGGCTGCACCATCTGCGCGAAGAACGTAAACGCCCGGTCGGTGTTCGCCCCCCTCGGCGCGCCGTGCGCCTGCGCCCAGGAGACCAGCGTCCTGTAACTCGGGTCTTGCACCGACGCGAAGAGCGGCCCGCCTTCGTGGTAGCTCCCACCTTGGGAGGTCGCGAGCGGGCGGCGCACGATCTCGCTCTCTTCGGCCGTGGCCGAGACGTAGTTGCCGGCGGCGAAGTAGTTCCAGCGGACCTCGGGCGGCGTGGACCCGCACGTGAGGTAGAGCGCGTTGACGGTCGTCCCGTGGCAGTTGCCGAAGGCGCACGAGTTTGCAAGGAGCGAACCGGCGCCGTTCTGCTGCTGGAACATGGCGAAGTCGGGGGCGGCCGGGTGGGTGTTGGGGTCGGATCCCGGTGCGGAGGGGACGGTGGCATTGCAGGCTTGTCGGGGGATGTCGACGGGCGCAACGCCGGTGTTCTCTTCGGTCGCCCCGTTCTCGATCCAGCGGCGGAGGGTCTGGTACGAGCTCGCCGTCGGGTCGAGGATCGGGCCTCCGGTGTGCTTGACGTCGGTCGTGACGGTGACCTTGGTCCCGTCCCATAGCTCGACGGTGACCTGATACGGCGGGACGTTCTTCACCAACATCGACGGCTGGAGATACGGGCCGTAGTCGAGCAGCAGATCGCGCCGCCGGATCAAGGTGTCATAGGTGCTCAGGTCGAGGTTGCCGAAGGCGTTGCCTTTCGTGTCCGCGACGTGGCAGCCGACCCCGGTGTTCGTGCGGACGCAGGAGGTCTGGACAATGGGATCGATCTGCTCGTCGAAGAACGTCGCGGACTGCGGCTCCTTCGTCGTGCAAGCGCCCGATGCTCCCGATGCGCACGCTGCGAATGCGGCGAGCGCCACGCCCGCCAGGAAGCGGCCGCAACGAGACAGTCGCATGACGGCAGTCTAGCCGCCGGCTTACAGTCTCTGCGAAGCGATCTGCGCCTCGTCGCGGACGAATTGGTTCGGGTCGTTTTGCGCCAGCTTCTGAAGGAGCGGCAGGACGCTCGCCTCGCCGAACGTGCCGAGCGCGTGGCAGGCGATCGCGCGGACGCCGGCGTCGGAGTCGTTCTGCGCGGCCGCGGCGACGGCAACGATGGAGTCCTGGCCGAGCGCCGCAAGCCCGTCGAGGACCTCGATGGAGCGCCGGCGCACGAAAGGGTTCGGGTCGATCGTCAATGCGGCAAGGCGGCCGACGCCCGAGAAGGAGTTGATGCGCCCTGCGGACGCAAGCGCCGCGAGCCGCACGGTCGCGTCAGAGTCGCCGAGGGCCGTGGCCAGCGCGCCGCCGCCGTCGTTGTTCAAGCGTCCCAGGGCGCTCGCCGATGCGGCACGCACGCGCGCGTCCGTGTCGGTGACGAGGGCCTGAGCGCAGGCCGAGACTCCGGGGGCGGCGAGGAACTCCCCGAGGGCATACGCGGCATACGATCGGCGTACCGGGTCCGGATCGGTCGAGAGTGTTTGGACCACCGACGAGTAGACTTCGCCCGGGCCGAAGACGCCTAGGATGCGACGGCGGAGCCACCACGCGGCGATCTCGCGGTTCTTCGCGTTCGAATCGTAGAGGAGCTGCGCCACGACCGGGATGCAGTCGAGGCACTCGACCTTCTCGCCGTGCTCTAACGTCTCCCAAACGAGCGACGGGGCACCGCTCGCTGCGGCGCTCTTGATGGCGTCGGGCGGCGAGAGAAACTCGGCCTGATCGGCGGGCAGCTGCCCGTAGACGCCGGCGAAGCCGGGCCCGCTCGGCGTCACCGGGCGCGGATCGCTCTTGGCGTCCGACACCGTCAACGTCGCGGCCGCCGTGAGGAAGCCGGCCGCCGCTAGCTTGAGCATCCTGCCGAACCGCATGGCGTCTCTCCTCTTCTCTTTGCGAAGTCAGTGGCCGTTGGCGGGGTTGACCGGGTCTCCCGCGACGTAGGGGACGAAGCCCGTGTTCTGGCGCGCGTAGTACTGGCCGCCGAGATCCATCGGATAGACGGCGATCGTCATGCGCTCCGCGTCCGTGACCGGGACGTTCTGGTCCTCCGGGTGAAGCGCGTAGGAGGAGAGCGGCCACGCCGTAGTGCCGTCCGCCGCGCGCAGGTTCAGCTTCTGCGTAAGCGCGGATGCGCGAGCGCTGCCCGGGACGCCCCAATTGGGCGGGAGGGTACCGGTGATGCGGATGCCCATCGGCCCGTCCCCCATCATGCTCAGCGTGGCCGGGTAGAAGATCGAGACGTACGACGCCGGCCAAGTGTAGACGCTCTTGTCGTAGTAGACCGTGACGGGATTCGCCGAGAGGTCGAGCCTCGGGATCTCGTACGTCGTCGCCACGCCGCTGACCGGATCGGTCTTCGTCAAGGAGTAGTACGTCTGCGGGACGTTGCCGTTCGTCGAGGCGTTGTGGCAGCTCACGCATTTCGCGTCGAGGATGGGCTGCACCTTCGTATTCCACGGGTACTCGGCGCGGTCGGCGATAGCCTCGGTGAAGTAGACGGCCTGGTGCTGCTCGGCGATCGTCGGGTTATGGCCGAAGGCCGGGACGCCCTGCCCGGTGCGCGACTCGTGGCAGCCGACGCACCGCTTGTCTTCGCCCGGCATGCCCTGGATCCAGAGCTGCTGGTTGCGGATGGCGAGGCCGTACTTGTCGATGGGCTGGAGGTGAATGGGGATGTACGGCGGCACGTTGGCGAGCCAGCTGCCGTCGTTGAAGACGGGCGCTTCGCCGAGCACGGCCGCGCCCTCGAACATCGTCAGGCCGAACATGCCGACGCCGGCCGTCGACTCGCTCGAGAAGCCCTCGATGACGCGCACGGCGACGGCCCCTCGTTGGAGCGCGGTGCCGAGCGGCGTCTGCTCGAACTCTCCGCCGCTGACGGTCTCGTCGAGGCTGGTCTCGGCGATGTCGACGGACCCCATGCGCACGGGGATCGTCGAGTCTTGCTTGTACTGGTTGGCCGCGATGACGGGCGGCTCGGCGCGCGGGGCGACGGCGATCGCGTTGAGGTCCCACGTCGTGCGGTCGTTGTAGACAAGCTGGTTATTGCCGCTCGCGGTGTCGTAGATGTAAATCCCGAAGTCCGGCGGCGTCAGCGACTGCTCGTTCAAGTCGTTGACCGGGCCGTCCGCCCACGACGTGAGGATGCGGCCGTCGGGCAGGACGCTCGGCTCGCGGTAGCGGCCGACCGCCGAGGCTTCTCCGGTCGTCGGGACGTAGGGCGTGAGGACCGTGTAATGGACATTCTCCTCGTCGAGGCACGCGTGCCCGACGGTCGCCCCGCTCGCGTAGTTCGAGGGGTCCATGCAGACCGGGTCGGCCGTGTTTCGCGCGTCGATCTGTACGAGGGCGCCGGCGTGAATCGTCCGGTCGCGCGCCGTCACGATGCCGATCATGACGTTCGGCGAGATCTCCTTCACGGTGAAGAGCGCGTCGCCGGGCTTGGAGAGCCCTTGATCGTTGGCGTGCTGGCCGGCAAGGGCGAGCTGCTGCGTGCCGTCGGGGTCGACGACGCGAAGCTTTACGTCGTTGACCGCGGCGAAGTGCTCCCATTGCGAGAAGCCGATGCGCCCGTCGTAGCGGAGGAAGGGCGCAACGGTGTGCGAGAGGTTCTGGGCGAAGAGATGCCGGTCCGCGTCGCCACCGGCCACGCTGATCGTCGCGAGCTGGAGCGCCTCGCGCGCGTGCTCGTATTCGTCGGCGCGGGTGCCCATCGCCGTGTACATCTCGTTCGTGACGAACGCGATGAGCCCGTTCGGCAGGTAGATTGGGTCGATGTCGTCGTAGTTGCCGTTCGTCTTCTGGTGCATCTCGAACTTGCCGTCCGCCCCGGGCGAGAGCTCTACGGTGTAGAGGTGGTAATGGTCGCTCGCGTCGGTCTTCATCGAGAAGACGGCCTGCGTCGCGTCGAACGACACGTCGGCGCCGTTGAAGTCGGCCGTAGGAAAGTCCGACGTGAGGCTCGTCACGCTGCCGTCCGCGCGCGCGGGGCTGAGGAGATTCAGGCTGCCGCCGGGGACGTAGCGCTGGTAATCGAGCACCTGCCCGTTGCCGCCGGCAACGTCGACGGAAAAGGTTCCGTCGGGATTGTGGACCATCGTCTGGCGCTTGATGAACAAGATCGACTGAACGCCGGCGCCGCTCCCCCCCCCCGCTCCGCCGCCGCCCGAGCTCTCGGTGCAGGCGCCGGCGGCAGCGATGACCCCGGCGACGGTCAGAGCCTGGACGGCACGTCCGCGGCTCCGCCGCAGCGTGGTCGAGACGTATGGGCGGCGTTTCATGGAGTCTTGGGTCCCCGCTGCCAAAGCAAGCACGAGGCGGACCACGGGAGATGGCGCAATGGTGTCGGTGACTTACGTAACGCGGATGGTTACGCGCCCGGTGGTCGGGGACCCGAACGATGAGGGGGACGCCCCCCGTCAGCGTGTCAGGCGAAACGCCCGCGGCAGGAGCGCTCGCAGGCGCACGGTCTCCCGGGCGATGACCTTGCCTCGGGCGTTCGCGGCGAGGAGCAGGATCGGCATATCGGCCGCGAACTCGCTCAGCACCTGACGGCAGATGCCGCACGGAGCTCCCGGCACCGGCCCGGCCGTCGCGACGGCGCATGCGATGGGCTCGCGCTCTCCTCCTGCGATCATCGCGGAGACCGCAGCGCGCTCCGCGCAGAGGGTGGCGCCGTACGTCGCGTTTTCGACGTTGCATCCCGCGAAGACCGTGCCCTTCCTCGTGAGAAGGGCGGCGCCGACGCAGTAGCGCGAGTAGGGAGCGTATGCCTGCTCGCGCGCGGCCGTGGCTGCGGTGATGAGCGCTTCCCTGGCACCCTTCGCGATGCGGCCCATGTCAGACCTGCTCCGCCGCCCGGATCCAGCCTCGAAGGAGCGTCACGAGATCGCCTCGACGCGCCTTCACCGTCTCCTCGACTTCGCGGTGGTCGAGCGCCCGGCCCGAGAGGCCGGCGGCGAGGTTCGAGATGCACGACAGTGCGCCGACGCGCACTCCCATGTGCCGGAGCGCGATCGTCTCGAGCGCGGTGCTCATGCCGACGGCCTGGGCGCCGAGCGATCTGAGCAGCCGCACCTCCGCGGGCGTCTCGTACGACGGGCCGAGGAGAGCGGCGTAGACGCCCTCGCGAAGGGCGATGTTCGCGCCCTGCGCGACGGCGCGAACGGCCGAACGGAGGCCGGGGTCGTACGCGTCGGTCATGTCGGGGAAGCGCGGCCCGAGCGACTCGTCGTTGGGGCCGACGAGCGGAGAAGCGCCCGTCAGGTTGACGTGATCGACGACGAGCATGAGATCACCCGCCGCCCACGCCGGCTCGAGCCCTCCGGCGGCGTTCGTGAGAAGGACCGACGAGACCCCCATGCGCGCCATCGTCCGCACCCCTTGCACGACCCTGTCGATCGTGTGCCCTTCGTAGAGGTGCACTCTTCCCTGCATGCAAACGACCGGCACGCCCTCGCTCGCGCCGAAGCACAGGTTGCCCGCATGCCCCGGCACGGCCGACGCCGGCATGTGCGGGAGCTCCGTGTAGGGAATCTTCACGAGCCCCTCGAGCGTGTCGGCGAACGCGCCCAGGCCGCTCCCGAGGACGACGCCGACGCGCGGCTCGAGCGACACGCGCTTTCGAATGGCGAAGATGCAATCCTCGATGCACGCGGAGACCGAGGAAGGAGGAGACTGAGAAACGGGCACCGCGCGTCGCTCGGCTGTTGGCCCGCCGACCTTCATCGCGCGAACTTCTCGTCGAGCGCTTTGCTCACGAGCGCAGGCGCGTAGCGCGTAACATCGCCGCCGTGGCTCGCGATCTCGCGCACGAGAGACGCGCTGATGAAGCCGTTCTTGGTGCGCGTCGGCAGAAAGACGGTATCGATCGAGGGATCGAGGTCGGCGTTGGCGTGCGCGATCTGGAGCTCGTATTCGAAGTCGGTCGCGGCGCGCAGGCCCCGGACGATGACGCGAGCGCCCTTGGCCTTGCAGAACTCGATCAGCAGGCCGTCGAACGAGTCCACCGTCACGTTGGGCAGGTGCGACGAGACACGCGTCACGAGGTCGCGACGCTCTCGTACCGTGAAGAGGGGACTGCGAGACGGGTTGTGGCCGATTCCGACGACGACGTCGCTGAAGAGGGCCGATGCGCGTTCGATGAGGTCGAGATGGCCGAGCGTCGGAGGATCGAAGCTCCCCGCGTAGACGGCGATGCGGGCGACGGCCGGGCTGCTCACGGGGACCCCGGCGCGCGATGCACGGGGGGAGGCGCGTTCGCCGACGGAGCGTTGACGGCGGGGGGGGAAACGCTCGCGGGCGGCGGCGGAGGGGCAGCTGCGGGCGACGGTTCGGCGGCGCCCCCCGGAGCGCGCTGCGCAGGCCCGAAGAGCGTCGGGTCGGGCTCCATCCACACGAAGCGGCCGTCGTCGGCGAACGTCACTCGGAAGTAGGCGAGCACGTCGGCCCCGACGACCCCGGCAAGGTCGATGTCTATGCCGTTCGTCAAGTCCGCCAGGCCCGCGCCCTCGTACGCGGGCAGCTTCGCCAGATCGAAGCCGCCGACGTGAAAGGTCGGCACGAAGCCGCGCTTGGCGTTCGGTGCCTCGGGCACGGGCTCGAGATCTTTGATGGCTACCCCCGCCATCTTCCAGGCGCGGTCCTGCAGGAGCAGCGGGAAGTTTCGAGCGCTGTCGACGAGGAGGGGAAGCCACGCCTGATCGTCGCGGGTAACCGTCGCGCGGAGCATCATGCCGCCGCCTCTAACGTAGTAGAGGGGCACGCGGCTCGCGTCGGGGGGCGCCGACGGGTCCTGCCGCCTGACGACGAACTGGTCGCCGTGGCGATCGAAGGTCACGTGCGCGTGGCGGAGGAGCTGGGCGCCGAGGAGCGCCTTGATGGGAACGCCGAGCTCGCGCGTGATCGGCGAGAGGTCTTGGACGAGCGCGGGCACGTCCTTCACCTCGACGCGGTCGAATCGCAGATCGACCCACGAGGGGTCGTGACGGGCGTTCGAGTCGACCAGCACCTCGCTCGTGCCGGTGGCGACTAGGGCGAGGATGCGCTCGCCGTCCATCTCGCAGGGCACGACGTTCCACGCGCCGAGCGGCACGCGGTCGATGGCGCGCGGCATGTCGATCTCGCTGACGACCCCGCCGTCGAGCTCGAAGGGGTGACGGCCCGCGCCCCGCCGCGCGAGCGCCGCGACCTCGTGCGCCCACTCGTCGTGGACGGCGGGATCCGCCAGCCAGGACTCGAGCTCGTCGGCGGCGTGCTCGAGGTCCCCCGAGAACCAGTACGCTCGCCCGCGCGTCGAGTGCGCCTCGCTCGACTCGAGCCCCTCGCTCAGCTTGAGCGCCCCGGCGAAGTCGAGCCGGACGAGGGCGATGCGCGACGCGAGCTCGCGGATGTCGGGGTCGTTCGGTGTCACGCCGAGCGCCCGCTGCGCGGAGTCGCGCGCATCGTCGAAGTCGCCGGCGCGGTAGCTCGCCTTGGCGCGACCGAACCACTGGGTCGCGAGGGGAGGGCGAAGCGGCGACTGCGGACCGACCGAGGGGCCGCACGCGAGAGGAGCGAGCGACAGGCCCAACGGAGCAAGCAGAGCGGGAAGGAGGCTACGACGCATGGGGTGGGGTGAGCTTAGCTTTCGGCCGCAGACGGTACGGGCGGCGCGGGCTCCACGCGAAGGATTCGGTCGACCCGCAGCTGTCTTCGGCCGTGTCCGGGGAGCTGATACCCCACAACGCGCGGCGGGTCGAGGTCGGAGCGGACCTCGAGCAGGACCATCGCCAGGGCCTCGGGCGGCCTTCGGGCGGCGCGGTAGGTGACCACGACGCACGCACCGTGTTCGACGGCCGCCTCACATGCCTCGATGATGGCCTGTCTCGCGTGCCGCTCGCCCACGCGCACCTCCCAGAGATCGCCCATGGTTACGGGAGCGAGCACCGCGACGCAGCGCTCGAAGACGGCGCGGAGCGTTCGCACGTCGCTCTCGGCCCGGTGGGCTCGGCCGCGCTCGATCCCGAGCTCGCGGCAGAGCGCGTCGAGCGAGTGCGAGTGGAAGGAGAACGCCCTCCGCGCGAGGGTCAGGGTGTCGATCCAGTGGTCGATGGCAAAGGTCTTGCCCGCGCGCTCCAGCTCGGCGGCAAGAAAGCGCACGTCCCACGCCGCGGCGTGCGCCACGAAGACGGCGCCCGACAGAGCGCCCACGACCTGGTCGGCGATTTGCCCGAAGGTCGGCGCCCCCGCGAGCGCGGCGCGGTCGATGCCATGGATCTCGGACGCTCCGCCGGCGCGCTCGCCCGGGTCCACGAGCGAGCCGACGAACGCGGCGC
>VFSW01012635.1_pt1 | contig 11775 bp, 8 predicted proteins | sample 5358111 | NCBI WGS metagenome assembly VFSW01 (sample SAMN11554181, study PRJNA540505) | mine drainage metagenome | isolation source: sediment from site ElyBrook_90M | place: USA: Ely Copper Mine, Vershire, VT | collected 2017 | reverse complement strand
GCCGTATGCCGCGACGGGCCCACTCGCCAACTTTATGCCCGGCGCGGCGGTGCGCCGTGCCGTGCGCCCGGAAGCGCGCGTGGAACTCGACGGCGTGAAGTATGAGGTGGGCGGACTCGTCGGCCAGCCCATCCAGAACTACCTCAAGCCCGCTTGGCTCGACCAGATGCGCGCCGACCCGGCGGCGTTCCGCTTCGTCGGATGGAAGACGGGGAAGACCGAGGCGCGCTTTGCCTGGAAGAAGCACCGCGAGTGGATGCCCGGTGACCGGCCGTGGCCGCCGCCGGGCGTTTCGTTGACCCTGGAGTTCGCACTGGCGGACGCGCACTCCGGCGCGGCCGCGAGTGCCGCGGTCACCATCCAGGTGCATTACGAGCTGTACGACGGCCTGCCGCTGTTGAGCAAGTGGATCACCGTGCGCAACGGCGGCGACCGGCCGGTGCGCCTGAATTCGTTCACCAGCGAGATCCTGGCCGCGGTGGAGCCGGAGTCGGCCGTGGGCAATCCGCAGCGCTGGGAGTTGCCGGGGCTCCAGGTCGAAACCGACTACGCCTTCGGCGGCTCAATGAGCGCCGAAGGCTCGGCCGCGTCGGTGCATTGGCTGGCGGATCCGAGTTACACGTCGCAGGTCAATTACGATCTCCAGACCCCGTGCCTGCTGGAGTGTCGTCCGCCATTGGGGCCGGACCAGGTAATCGAGCCGGGGGGCGTGTTCGAGTCCTTCCGCACGTTCGAACTGGTGCCCGACTCGACCGAGCGCGAGCGTCGCGGCCTGGCGCAGCGCCGCATGTATCGCGCCCTCGCGCCGTGGGTCACGGAAAACCCGGTGCTCATGCATGTCCGGAGCGCGAAGCCGGACGCGGTCCGTCTAGCCGTGGACCAATGCGCCGCCGTGGGTTTTGAGATGATCATCCTGACCTTCGGCAGCGGATTCGATTTTGAGAGCCGCGACCCGGCGTATCAGGCTCAGATCAAGGAACTGGCCGATTACGCCCGTTCCAAAGGCATCGCGCTGGGCGGTTACTCGCTGCTCGCCAGCCGCGGCGCGGCCACGGCGGCGGACAATTGCGTCGGCAAGGCCACCTTCGGCGTCATGCCGTGTCTGGGTGCCCAGTGGGGACGCGATTACCTGGCGCAGTTGCGGCATTTCATCTCCACGGCCGGCCTCGGCGTGCTGGAGCACGACGGCTCGTATCCCGGCGACACCTGCGCCGCAACCAACCATCCGTTCCATCGCGGTCAGGACGATTCGCAATGGGTCCAGTGGCGGGCGATCACGGACTTCTACAAATGGTGTCGCGGCCAGGGCGTCTATCTCAACATCCCGGACTGGTATTTCCTCAACGGGGGCAACAAGACCGGCATGGGCTACCGCGAGGTGAACTGGTCGTTGCCGCGCGAGTACCAGGAAATCATCGAGCGGCAGAACATCTTCGACGGCACGTGGGAGAAAACGCCGAGCATGGGCTGGATGTTCGTGCCGCTCACCGAGTACCAGGGCGGCGGCGCCGCGGCGACCATCGAGCCGCTCCAGGACCACCTGCCACATTACGAGCAGCGGCTGGCCAACCTGTTCGGCGCCGGAGTCATCGCCTGTTATCGCGGCCCGCGCCTTTACGACAGCGACGCGACCAAAGCCGTCGTGAAGAAGTGGGTGGATTTCTACAAGCGCCACCGCGCCATCTTGAATTCCGACCTCCTCCACCTGCGCCGTGCGGATGGGCGCGACCTCGACTACCTCCTGCACGTCAACCCGGCGCTCAAGGAAAAGGGCCTGCTGATGGTGTACAACCCGCTCGACCGGGAGGTGAGCCGGACGCTGAACATCCCGCTGTATTACACCGGTTTGACGCGGACGGCGTCCCTTCGCGAGCAGGAAGGGAAGGCCCGCAAGTACGCGCTCGACCGGGACTACGCCGTGGTACTGCCGGTGAAGGTGCCGGCGCACGGCGAGACGTGGTTCGTGGTGGAATGATCCGCGACCGCGCGGGAGGCGATCCATCCAACTCGGCGCCTTCACCCAAGAAACCTGAACCCCCAACCCAAACCATGAAACGTTACGGAATGGTCCTCGGCGTGCAGCCGGAGAAAATCGAAGAATACAAGCAACTGCACGCCGCCGTCTGGCCGGACGTGCTGCGGATGATCCAGGAATGCCACATCCGGAACTATTCCATCTATCTGCGCCGCCTCGACGACGGCCAGCCCTATCTCTTCAGCTACTTCGAATACACCGGCAGCGACTTCGCCGCCGACATGGCGAAGATGGCCGCCGATCCGACGACGCAGCGTTGGTGGTCGTTCTGCATCCCCTGCCAGCGTCCCCTGGCGGACCGAGCGACCGGCGAATGGTGGGCTTCAATGGAGGAGGTCTTCCATCTGGACTGAGCCAGGCGCGCGGAACCCGCGCCGCCGTTTGCGCTTGTCCTCGAAACGGGAGAGGAAGAGGGGGAAATGGCTCGCCACCAGGCGACCCGGGCCGGAACGCGGGGGCCAATTCGCCTTCACCAGCGGCAGGCGGCGGCAGGAAGCTCTCAGACATGGAACATCCGCCGGGGGCGTCACGGAGCGGTTGCAAGGGCATCCGTTGGTTGCCGGCCAGCCGAGAAAGCGGATGTTGGCGGGCCGCGCACGGCCGATTCCGCTTCCGCGCGTCGGCGGCACAACGGTAGGCGCGGCGTTCGGGCTGGAAGCCTTGGAGTGTTCTTCGGAGAGGCCGCTTGCGGGGCGGCGGATTGGCAGTATCTTCGTTGCATGTCCTGGCAGCAAACAGCGTCCCTGGCCATCGTCGCCGGCACCGCGGGCGCGTTCGTGTGGGCGAGATGTCGTCGGCGGAAATTCAACTTCGAGCGCGATACCCACTGTGGCTGCGCCGCCGGGGAGCAGGGCCAGAAAAGCTCCATTGTTTATCGGGCCCGCAAGGGCGAACGCCCCTTAGTGATCGTGAAGATGCGATGAGACCCCGATGGCAGGCGGGAACAGGGCGAACCTCCGCCGGGGCTTGGCCGGCGGGGCGTGGCTTGCACTTGGGGTCCGGTTGCGATACGTTCCGTTGACGCATGGCGATAAGCAAAGTCAGTTCCTCCGTTTTCGTTGCACAATCCTCTTTTGTGAGCGCCCATGACGGGCCGGTGAAAGCGCACTGGGAGCCGAATACCGACGTTTACGTTACGGATCACGGGTTGGTGATCAAGGTGGAACTGGCGGGCATGCGGAGCGAGAATCTGGAGATCACCGTGGAGGGCAGCCGCATCCGCATTCGCGGGGAGCGGCCTGACGGCTGCCGTGCGCCCAAGTGCAGCTTTCTCCTGATGAGCATTAACTACGGGCCCTTCGAGAGCATCCTGGAATTGCCGCCCGGCTACGACCTGGGCCAAGCCAAGGCGGCCTACCTCAACGGGTTTCTCCGCATTGACGTGCCGCTGGCGCACCCCCCAAAACCGAAACGCACCCGCGTCGCCGTTCAACATTCCCTCTGAAGCTCCTGAAACCTTTCCTTCGCCGTGGCATCCAACTCTCAGAGTGAGACGACGATGACTGCGGGCGGCACCGAGTTCATCGCCATTTCCAGCGCGGACGTCCAATCCGGAACGGAGGAGGCACGGCCCTCCACGCGGTCGTTGCCGGAGGTGCTGCCCATCTTGGGGCTGTCGGACATCGTCATTTTTCCCACCATGGTGGCCCCGCTGCTGGTGGACAACGCCGAGAGCATCCGCCTGATCGACGATGTGGCGGCGGGCGACCGTTTGATGGGCGTGGTGTTGCAGCGCAAGCCGGAGGTGCAGAATCCCGGCCCGGAGGATTTGTACGACGTCGGGTGCTCGGTCCGTTTGCTGCGGATGCTCAAGTTCCCGGACAACAACGTGCGCATCCTGGTCCAGGGCTTGTGGCGCATTCGCCTCAAGGGTTATGAGGCCCAGACACCGTATCTGCGCGGCCGGGTGGAAGTCTGCCCGGAGATCCAGGAAGAATCGGTCGAGGTCGAGGCGCTGGTCCGCAACGCCCGAAACCAGTTCGCCGAAATCGTTAAACTCTCCCCCAGCCTGACCGAGCAGGACAAGGTCAACGCGCTGAACCCCGACAATCCCTCGCACCTCTCGGACCTCATCGCCTTCACGCTCAACCTCAGTCTGGAGGAACGCCAGCACCTTTTGGAGACGCTCTCGGTCAAGGAGCGGCTCACCCGCCTGCTGCCGCTGCTCCGACGTGAGCAGGAGGTGCTTTCCCTTAGTTCGAAAATCCAGAGCGAGGTGGCTACCTCGATTTCCAAGACGCAACGCGACTTCTTCCTGCGCGAGCAAATGCGCGCCATCCAGCGCGAGTTGGGCGAGAGCGACGCGGAAGGCGCTGACGTCAAATCCCTCAAGGAGCAGATCACGAAGACGCCGCTGCCCCCCGAGGCAAAGCAGGTGGCCGAGCACGAGCTGGAGCGGCTGCAGCAGATGCCGCCCGCCGCCGCCGAATACGGCGTGGCGCGCAATTACCTGGACTGGATCCTCAACGTGCCGTGGGGAAAAGAAACCGAGGACAAGCTTAACTTGGCCGAAGCCGAGCGCATCTTGAATGAACAGCACTACGGCTTGGCCAAGGTCAAGGAGCGCCTCCTGGAGTTTCTGGCGGTGATCAAGTTGAAGAAGGAACTCAAAGGGCCGATTCTCTGCCTGGTGGGACCGCCCGGCGTGGGCAAGACCTCGTTGGGCCGGAGTGTGGCCGACGCGCTGGGACGCAAGTTTGCACGCATTTCCCTCGGTGGCATGCGCGACGAGGCCGAGATTCGCGGCCACCGTCGCACCTATGTGGGCGCCATGCCGGGCCGGATCATTCAGACGCTGCGCCGCGTCGAGAGCCGCAACCCCGTGCTCATGCTCGACGAACTCGACAAGGTCGGCTCGGATTTCCGCGGCGATCCGGCCTCGGCGCTGCTGGAGGTGCTGGACCCCGCGCAAAACGGCACGTTTGTGGACCACTACCTCGATCTACCCTTCGACCTCTCGCGCGTCTTGTTCATCACCACCGCCAACTGGCTGGACCCGATTCACCCGGCGCTGCGCGACCGGCTGGAGGTCATCGAGCTGCCGAGTTACACCGAGTCGGAAAAACTCCAGATTGCCAAACGCTACCTCGTGCCGCGCCAAATCCAGGAGCACGGCCTCAAACGCAGCGACGTCAAACTCCCCGACGCCACCCTGCGCCGGGTGATCCAGGACTACACGAGCGAGGCCGGCGTGCGCCAGTTGGAACGCGAGATCGCCGCGCTGACCCGCAAGGCCGCGCGCCGCTTGGTCAGCCACGACGGCGCCGCCAAGCCGGTCACGTTCCGGCCCGACCGGCTCAAGGACTACCTCGGCCAGGCGCGTTTCTTCCCCGAGATGGCGGAGCAGATCACCGAGGTGGGCATCGCCACCGGCCTGGCGTGGACGCCCGTGGGCGGCGACGTGCTCTTCATCGAGGCCACGCGCATGCCCGGCAAGGGGAACCTGCTCCTCACTGGCTCGCTGGGGGACGTGATGAAGGAGAGCGCCCAGGCGGCGGTGAGCTATTTGCGCAGCCAGTCCCGCAAGCTCGGCATCGACCTCGCCGACTACGGCAATTACGACTTCCACATCCACGTTCCTTCCGGGGCCACGCCCAAGGACGGCCCGAGCGCGGGCGTGGCCATCGTGGCGGCGCTGGCCTCGCTCCTCACCGGACGGCGCGTCCGCTCGGACACGGCCATGACCGGCGAGATCAGCCTGCGCGGCCGGGTGCTGCGCGTCGGCGGCGTGAAGGAAAAACTGCTGGCCGCGGCGCGCTTTGGCGTCCAACACGTCCTCCTGCCGGGGCAAAACCGCGGCGACTGGCTGGAGGCGCCGGACGAGGTGCGCGCGAAGATCCAGGTGCATCCCGTCAGTCACATCTCCCAAGTGATCCGGTTGGCGTTGGAGCCTAAATGAACGTTCGGCCGTTTTTGCTGGGGGCGGTGCTGATGTTCAGCGGAGTGGCCGGCGCCTCGGCGGCGGAACCGACTGCGGCCGAGAAGCAAGGACAGGCGCTCGTGGCCGAACTGCGGGCCGGAACTCCGACAGAGAACTACACGCAAACCGGCATCCTGAAAATGCGCGACCGCGACCGGCATTGGATCCAGATTCCCTTCCGCCTCGAGATCCAGGCCGCAGCCACCAACCGTTCCGTGAACGTCGTCATCACCGATCCGGCCCTGGCGGGCATGGTGACCAACAGCCTGAAGGGGGCGCGGGCGACCACCGCCATCGCCGGCTCGGATTTCCAAATCGGCGACTTGGCGATGGAATTCCTGAACTGGCCCGAGCAGCGGGTGCTCAAGCGCGAGATGCGCCGGGGCCGCGCGTGCAAGGTGCTCGAGAGTGTCAATCCCGATCCGGGTCCGGGCCGCTATCGCCGGGTCCTCACCTGGATCGACAGTGAAAGCAGTGGCATCGTCCAGGCCGAAGCCTACGACGAACACAACAAGCTGTTGAAGGAATTTGAGGTGAAAGACCTCCAGAAGGTCAACGGACACTGGGAGGTAAAGGAGATGCGCATTCGCAACGTGCAGGCCGGCACGCAGACGCTGATGCAGTTTGACCTGGACGAGACTCCGCCGCCCGCTCCCCGGCCCTGAGCCGGTCTGGGGCCACGCCTTGCCGCCGGGAAACGTGACGCGTCCGGCTTCCGGCGGTCTAACTGGACAGCGGCACCGCAACCGCGGACCGCATCTGGCCATGAGCCGAACCTACGAAATCCTTTGCCACGTGGCCGAGTTGGCGGTGGCCGGCGCGGCCGTCGTCTGGGTCGGCATTCGCTGGCTCAAGAACACGCGGGAAGACCCGGCGCGCTTGGTCTTCAAGTGGATTCTGTCCGCGGTGGTGATCGGGCTGCTGCTGTGGAAGGTGGCGCCGTTTGTGGCGGGCGGCGGGGAGGCGGGCGCGTTCATCGGCATCCCGCTGGCGGCCGGCTGCGCCTTGATCCTGGCCATCCTGTGGGGCGCCAACATCGGCGGGGCGTTGGCTGGAATCTTCCCCGGGATGCTGGACGGCGGCGATGAGCCGCCCGAGCCGAAACCGGCCTACTCCGTCGCCCGCGCCCGGCGCAACCAGGGCCGGTTCCTCGAAGCCGTCGTCGCCGTGCGCGAGCAACTCGCCCGGTTCCCCAACGATCTCGAAGGCGTCCTGCTCCTGGCCGGCCTCCAGGCCGAAAATTTGAACGACCTGCCCGAGGCCGAACTGACCTTGAACCATTTCTGCGAGCGGCCGGAAAGTCCGCCCCAACAAGTGGCTTCCGCGCTCTACCAACTGGCGGACTGGCATCTGAAACTGGCCAAGGATCCCGAGGCCGCCCGTCGGACCTTGGAGCAGGTCGGGGCGCGTTTTCCCGACACGGAACTGGCGAAGCAGGCCGCCCAGCGCATCGCGCACCTGGCGAGCCGCGAGTTTCTCCTGGAAGCTCAGGACCGCGCGGCCGTGACCGTCCCCTCCGGCGTGCCGAATCTCGGCCTGCTGCGGGACCAGGACCACTTGAAGCCGGTTCAGGCCGACCCGGCGGAACTGGCGGCCGGCTACGTGCGCCAACTCGAGCAGCATCCGCACGACACCGAGGCCCGGGAGAAGCTCGCGGTGCTTTACGCGGAGCACTATCAGCGGCTTGACTTGGCGGCGGACCAACTGGAGCAACTGGTCCGCGCCCACCCTGATTCACCCAAGGCCGTCGCGCGCTGGTTGAATCTGCTCGCCGACCTGCAGATTCAGTGCGGCGCCGATTACGAGGCCGTGCGCCGCTCGCTCCAGACGGTCATCGACCGGTTTCCGGACCTGGCGGTGGCGGAACACGCGCGACGTCGTCTCGACCACCTGCGTCTGGAGTTCAAGGGCAAAGAAAAGAGCCAAGCGGTGCCGCTGGGCTCATACGAACAGAATCTAGGGCTGAAGCGGAAGCGTTAGCCCGGGGACTTCACACACCGATTGAGTCGGCAGCCCCGGGGCGGGGAAGCGCGTTCCGGCAAGTATATGCCGCCTTCGCCTCACGTCAGCGGCACTGACCTCTGCGCCACGCCCGGCTAGCGGACCAGTTTGAGCGCGATCTGTTTTTCGAGTTCGTGGGCCAGATCGAGGTCCCGGCCGCCGCCCGTGGTGCGGGCCTGGACCGTCACCTGCGTGAGCTTGGGATCCAGTTGCTCGGCCCGGACCCAGACGAAGCGCTGGTTGACGCGGCCTTCGAGCGTTTTCACCTCGTTGGTCTGGCCGTGCAGGATGCTCTCATTGACCAGGGTGCCGTTGAACAGAATGACCTGCTTGGCGGCGTTGTAAACGTCGTCCAGCGGTCGCTCGTAGCGGCCCATGACTTCGTCTTTGACGAACGGCACGCCCATTCGGGAGCCGCCAGTGACCTTGCTGTAGCAGCCGGCCACCCAAAACACCAACGTGAACACTCCCAGCAAAGTGACGAGTTTCGCTTTCATGGCCGTTATCCAATCAGAACCCCGGCCCGCGTCAAGCACGAAGCGTCGCCCACGGCGGACGCGTGGACTCCTGCGTCCGCCGGCCAATGCGACGGCTGCGCTGGCAGACTGGACATCGCCGTTTCCCGCCGTTGCGGACGGAGTTTTCCTTCACGGCACGATTCATTTGCCAAATGGCGAGTTGCGCCGAATACTATGCCGGCAGTCGGCCCGTGTGGCCGGCTTCCGACAAACCATGAGCGCAACCGCAGCCGTTCGGCCCGCAACGCCGCCGCCGGTGGAACACCAAACCACCGTCGGCAACTACTTCGTCTCGAACTACCCGCCGTTCTCCTTCTGGAAACCGGAGCACGTTGCGGAGGCCCATGCCGCCCTGGCGCGGCCGGCCCAGCCGGGCGTGCCGCTGGGGGTTTATCTGCATATTCCGTTCTGCCGGAAACGCTGCCATTTCTGCTATTTCCGCGTCTATACCGACAAGGACTCCACCGCCATCAAGGCCTACCTGGATCTCGCGCTCCGCGAGTTGCACCAGTATGCGGCGATGCCCTTCATCAGCGGGCGCAAACCGCAGTTCGTTTATTTCGGCGGTGGAACTCCTTCGTATCTCTCCGAGTCGCAGCTTCGCCAGCTCACGGACCAGATGAAGGCGCTGCTACCCTGGGACGCCGCCGAGGAAGTCACCTTCGAGTGCGAGCCGGGCACGCTGTCCGACCACAAGCTCAAAACCATCCGCGAGCTTGGCGTCACCCGCCTCAGCCTCGGGGTGGAGAATTTCAGCGACCATGTCCTGGAAATCAACGGCCGGGCGCATCGCTCGCCGGAAATCCGGCGGGCCTACCATTTCGCGCGCGAACTCGATTTTCCGCAGATCAACATCGATCTCATCGCCGGCATGGTCGAAGAAACGGAGGAGAACTGGCGCGACTGCGTGCGCCAAACACTCCAACTGGCGCCGGACAGCGTGACCATCTACCAGATGGAAGTTCCGTACAACACGCAGATTTACCAGGAGATGAAGGCCCAGGGGAAACTGGCCGCGCCGGTGGCGGACTGGGACACCAAACGGCGCTGGGTGGACTACGCCTTTGGCGAGATGGAGCGGGCCGGGTACACCGTGGCCAGCGCCTACACCGCGGTGAAGGATCCCGCCCGGACCCACTTCGTTTACCGGGACAGCTTGTGGCGCGGGGCCGACCTAATCGGCCTGGGCGTCGCTTCCTTTTCCCACGTCAACGGCACGCACTTCCAGAACCAGCACGACTTCGAACCGTATCTGGCCGAGCTGCGCCAGGGCCGGCTGCCCATCTACCGCGCGCTGACACCGACGGAGCCGGAGCGCCTGATTCGCGAACTGGTGCTGCAGTTCAAGCTGGGTCGCGTCAGCCGCCGCTATTTCGCCACGAAGCTGGGGGCGGACCTCACCACCGTTTTTGCCGAACCGATCCGGCGTTTGCGCGAGCAGGGATACTTGGCGATCGACGGCGACTGGCTTCGTTTCAGCCGCGCGGGGTTGTTGCAGGTGGACCGCCTGGTTCATGAGTTTTTCCTGCCGGAACACCGTCATGCGCGTTATGCCTGAGGCTGAGTTGGGTCCGCGCGAGCCGGTGCTGGCGGAAGCGCCGGGGGAACCCTCCGCCGCCCCGTCCGCGTCGGCGGAGCCGGGCGTTCCGCCGGCGTGGGCGGCGTTGCTCGGTCATTTCTACGCGCGGCTCGGCGTTCCCTTCCCGTCGCTCACGCGCCTGGGCGGGGAAGACGTGCCGGAGCCTTACCGGCGGCTCCTGGTGCATTCGAACGACATGACGCCGACGCTGGAGCGGTTTTACCGCCGCCGCCTGTGCCTGCGCGTCGTGGGGCGAGAGCGGGCGCCAGAGACCTACAAGCGCGAGGTCGTGCTGGAACTCGGCGGCAGCCGGCGGCCGGTTTCCTACGGCGCCATTTGCATCCATCTGCCGCATCTGCCCGAATCCGCGCGGCAGATCGTCCAGGCGGAAACCCTTCCCTTCGGTCGCATCCTCCAGACGGAAATGATCGCGCACCTGAGCTGGCCGCAGGACTTCTTCCGGGTCGGCGCCGATGCGCACATGAGTCGCCTGCTTGATCTGGCGGATCCCGGCGTGCTCTACGGCCGCCGCAACGTCCTCGTGGATGGCCAGCGGCGGCTGCTCGCTGAAGTCATCGAAATCCTGGCGCCCGTGCCGAAGGCATTTGTTCCCCAGCCATGAACCAGCCACCCTCTGAGAAAGCTTACGATACGCTCATCATCGGGGCCGGCCCCTCCGGCAGCGCCGCGGCGGCGTTGCTGGCGGCCGCCGGACTGCGCGTGCTGGTGCTCGAACGCGAGAAATTCCCCCGCTACCACATCGGCGAATCCTTGATCCCCTTCACCCACCACCCGCTCAAACGGCTCGGCTTGGTGGAGCGCCTGCGCCAGTCGGCCAACGTCAAGAAATACAGCGTCCAATTCGTGTCGCGCTCCGGCAAGGCCTCGCTGCCCTTCTATTTTTCCACCCGCTACGAACCGGACGTGGCCCAGACCTGGCAGGTCTTGCGCTCGGAGTTTGACCAGATGCTGCTGGACAACGCGCGGGAGAAAGGAGCCACGGTGCTCGAGGAAGTGACCGTGCAGGACTTGCTCCAGGAGGACGGCGCCACGCGAGGCGTGCGGGCCGTGGCGAAGAACGGCGCGGCCTTCGAATGCCGCGCGCCGATGACGCTCGACTGCTCGGGCCGCGACGCCATCGCCGCCACGCGCCGCAACTGGCGGGTGCGCGATCCCGGTCTGAACAAAGTCGCCGTCTGGACTTACTACCAAGGCGCCAAACGCGACGCCGGATTGGACGCCGGCGCCACGACGGTGGCGTACGTGCCGGAGAAGGGCTGGTTCTGGTACATTCCCCAGCATCGCGACCAGGTGAGCGTGGGCGTGGTGGCCGAAGGGAAATATCTCACCCGAGGCGGCGTCAAGGAGCCGCGCGAGATTTTCCACCGCGAGGTCGGACAGAATGTCTGGGTCCAGGAGCACCTGGCCGGCGGCGTTCCTTGTGGTTCCTATCACCTGACCAGCGAATACTCGTACCGCTCCCGCTTTTGCGCGGCGGACGGTCTGCTGATGGCCGGCGACGCCTTCGGCTTTCTCGACCCGGTGTTTTCCTCGGGGGTGATGTTGGCACTCAAGAGCGGGGTGCTGGCCGCCGACGCCATCCAGGCCGCCTTCCGGGCCGGCGATTTCTCGGCCGGCCAATTCGCCGAGTACAGCGCCGTCCTGCGCGAGGGGATTGAGAACATGCGCAAGCTCGTGTACGCCTTTTACGACCCCCACTTCA
>VFSW01012634.1_pt1 | contig 11777 bp, 10 predicted proteins | sample 5358111 | NCBI WGS metagenome assembly VFSW01 (sample SAMN11554181, study PRJNA540505) | mine drainage metagenome | isolation source: sediment from site ElyBrook_90M | place: USA: Ely Copper Mine, Vershire, VT | collected 2017 | reverse complement strand
ATCAAGCTCGGCACGCCGCCGCCTTTGAGATATTCGGAACGCACCGTATGTCCCGGGCCCTTGGGCGCGATCATGATCACGTCCACATCGGCACGCGGCACAACCTGGTTGTAGTGGACATTGAAACCGTGCGCAAACGCCAGCGCCGCGCCCGCCTTCATGTTGGGTGCAACGTCTTCGTGATAGACCTGCGGAATGGTTTCGTCAGGCAACAACATCATCACGACGTCGGCATTTTTCACCGCAGCGGCGACTTCCGCCACCTGCAAACCCGCGCCCTCGGCCTTTTTCCAGGACGCACCGTCCTTGCGCAGCGCAACGGTCACACTTACCCCGGAGTCACGCAAATTTTGCGCATGCGCATGTCCTTGCGAGCCATAACCCACTATAGTGACTTTTCTGCCTTTGATCAGGGATAAATCCGCGTCTTTGTCGTAATAAACTTTCATGTAATCCTCTCATTAAAAAATTTGGTTTTTAGCGGGTAGTCGCCAGCTTGCAGTTGCTTTGTCCGCTCTGCAGGTTTAACTGCAAACAAACGGCCAATGTCCGACAACTGCCTTCAAAGTTTCAAAATCCGTTCTCCGCGCCCGATGCCGGAAGCACCGCTACGAACCGTTTCAAGAATCAGGTCGCGCCCTATCGCCTGCAGGAATCCATCCAGCCTGGCGCAGGTATCAGTCAGTTCTATGGTGAGCGTACGATCCGAAACGTCGATGATGCGCCCCTGAAAAGTATCCGCGATGTGCTTCAACTTATCCCGCGCCACGCCTTCGGCACGCACCTTGACCAGCATCAGTTCGCGCTCCAAATGCTCGCCCTCATTCAGATCCATCACCGCAGCCACGTCGATCAGTTTGTTGAGCTGCTTGTTGATCTGCTCTATGACCGCGTCAGAACCGCTGGTAACGATGGTCATGCGCGACAAAGTCGGGTCTTCGGTCGGCGCGACCGCCAATGACTCGATATTATAACCGCGTGCGGAGAACAGCCCGGCCACTCTGGACAAGGCGCCCGCTTCATTTTCCATCAGCAGAGAAATGATGTGTCGCATTACAGGTCCTCCGACAAAATCACTTCGGACAAACCTTTGCCACCCGGCACCATCGGAAACACGTTTTCCGTCGGGTCGGTCTGGAAATCCATGAACACCAGATCATTCTTGCGCGCAAAGGCTTCTTTCAATGCCGGCTCCACATCCGAAGGTTTGTCGATGCGCACACCGATATGACCATAGGCTTCCGCCAGCTTCACAAAATCCGGCAAGGCATCCATGTAAGACTCCGAATAGCGGTTGCCGTGGAAAAATTCCTGCCATTGCCGCACCATGCCCAGATAACGGTTATTCAGCGACAGCACCTTGATCGGCAGGTGAAATTGCTTGCAGGTGGACAGCTCCTGAATATTCATCTGGATACTGCCTTCTCCCGTCACACAGGCCACCGTCGCACCCGGATTGATCAGCTGCACCCCCATAGCTGCCGGCAGGCCGAAACCCATCGTGCCCAGTCCGCCGGAGTTGATCCAGCGGCGCGGCTTGTTAAATTTGTAGTATTGCGCCGCCCACATCTGGTGTTGGCCGACATCCGACGTGACGAAAGCGTCTCCCCCGGTAATCTCGTAAAGTTTTTCGATCACGAATTGCGGTTTGATAATCTCGGTGGAGTTTTTATAGCGCAATCCGCCGCCCTTGACGCGCCATTCATTCACTTGCTTCCACCATGCAGCCAGGGTAACCGGGTCGGGTTTTTTATTGCTGTTGCGCAATTCGCCCAGCAATTGCTCCAGCACCGGTTTCAGCTCACCCACCACAGGCACATCGACCTTGACGCGCTTGGCAATCGAAGAAGGGTCGATATCAAGATGGATGATCTTGCGCGGCACCTGCGCGAAATGTTCCACATTGCCGACCACGCGGTCGTCAAATCGCGCACCGATGGCTATCAGCACATCGCAATATTGCATCGCCATGCAAGCTTCATAAGTTCCATGCATCCCTGGCATCCCGAGAAACTGCTTGTCAGTGGCCGGGTAACCACCCAGGCCCATCAGTGTATTGGTGCACGGGAAGCCAAGCAGACGCACCAGTTCGGTCAATTGCGCCGACGCACCCGACAGCACCACGCCGCCGCCGCTATATATCATCGGCCGCTTTGCTTCCAGCAACAGCTCCGCGGCGCGCCTGATCTGCTCGATATCGCCTTTGCCCACCGGATTGTAAGAACGGATGCTGACCTTGTCCGGGTAGACGAATTCGGTCTTTTGATTGGAAATATCCTTGGGGATATCCACCAGCACCGGGCCCGGACGGCCTGATTTGGCCAGATAAAACGCCTTCTTGATCGTCGGCCCGATATCCTTCACATGTTTGATCAGGAAGTTATGTTTAACACAAGGCCGGGTGATTCCGACGGCATCAACCTCCTGGAAGGCATCTTCACCGATGGCATAGCTGGGCACCTGGCCGCTGATGATCACCAGTGGTATCGAGTCCATATACGCTGTGGCGATACCTGTCACCGCATTGGTGATCCCGGGACCGGAAGTGACCAGCGCCACACCCACTTTTTCCGAAGAACGCGCGTAACCATCGGCGGCATGTACCGCCGCCTGTTCATGTCTCACCAGGATATGCTTAACCCTGTCTTGCTGGAACAGTGCGTCATAAATATGCAGCACCGCGCCGCCGGGATAGCCGAATATGTATTCAACCCCCTCCTCCTGCAAACAGCGGATAGCGATCTCCGCACCAGTCAACTCCATCACAAACACCCTAAATTTAAGCCAAAGAAAGACCGTGTAAGATAAAGGTTGGCAACGTTTTGGTCAACTTTTGCGGAGTTTTAAAATGGTTTCGAGCGCTATCGAGCGCAATTTGCTACCATGCGCCAACTTAACCAAAGGTGGTCAAACTGAGCAGTTCAGCCGAATTAAGCCAATTTCTCACCAGTGTCGAGCGCCGCGCATATAAACATGCGATCTATGCCGTGCGCGACGATCACGCTGCACTGGATATCGTTCAGGACGCGATGATCAAACTGGCGGAAAAATACGGTGACAAACCTGCCGAGGAACTGCCGATGCTGTTCCAGCGTATTTTGCAAAATACGATTCGCGACTATTATCGTCGGCAAAAAGTCCGGTCGGCCTGGGTATCACTGTTTTCGGGGTTGCAATCCAGACATGATGATGAAGAATTCGACCCCCTGGATGTGCTTGAAGACAGCGAAAACCAGAGCACCCCCGCCGCCCCTGAAGCGTCATTACAACAAAGGCAGATTATCGCCCTGATCGAGGATGCACTTGGCAACTTGCCCGCGCGTCAACGAGAAGCATTCCTGCTGCGTTACTGGGAGGGACTGGATACAAACGAGACTGCAGCAGCGATGGGCTGCACCGAGGGGAGCGTAAAAACCCACTGTTCGCGTGCTGTTCATGCGCTTTCCGTGTCTCTGAAAGCTAAAGGAGTAGAATTGCCATGATTACAAACCTGGATCCTGAGAAGATCACCCGCCTGTTGACACTAAACACCCGGCAACTCGACCAAAGCACTCTATTGGCATTAAGCAGCGCACGCCAGAATGCCTTGCAACGACAGCCGGTGCGCGCCCCTGCTTTCGCCCTCAGCATGGCACACGGCATGCACCGCCTGATTCCGAGCCCAATCCGGCTATGGGTGGTTGCCGGACTACTGATCGCCACGACCGTCATCGGAATGGGCTATTGGAATCATGTGCAAGAACAACAAATTGATGAGACTGACCTGGCGATTTTGACTGACGACCTGCCTATCGACGTTTTCGTCAATTGATTGCTGATGCTTGCCAGTAGATGCGAATTTCAGTAATCGGGATGTTTTTGTTGTTGTGCATTTCCGGCACAAATGCCGCCAGCGCGGCATCGTTGTCTTGGCGTGCCCTGGGCCCTGACCAAAGGGAGGCTCTTGCCCCTTTGGACCAACAGTGGGACACACTGTCAACTGTTCAGCGAAAACGCCTGCTCGAAACCGCCAAACTCTACCCTCGCTTGTCTCCAATCCAAAAACAACGTTACCACAACCGCCTGGTAAAATGGAGCAAGCTCACTCCAGAACAACGCAATGCCGCGCGGGAAAAATATCGCGCCTTTAACAAAATACCTGCAAAACAACGCGAGGAAGTCAGAAAAATGGTGCGCGAACAGGAAGCCCGCAAGGCTGAAGATTCCGGCAACAGCGCCCCACCGGCATTTCAAGTGCGCTGATCTCAGCGCCGTTAAAGCCTGCCCGCCCGCGGGCCGCCGGCAATTGAAAATATCACCCTTTCCTGGTGCCTTGGCAAGCAGCCGGACATATTTTCAGAACCCTCCCGGCAATCCAATACAAGCAGCACCATTGCTTGCCATGAGCTTTACCACGTTTTAATAATCCGCCTGATATGGCTTAAATTGTTAGCGGCCAGAGGCTGAGCTAACGGTATATAAAACCGTACTTATTTCCAACTCGGACGCGCGCGAACCCATCCCGAAACGGATCCGCCTCACTAAACGTCAGGCTGACAACTATCTTTCCAGTTCTGTCGATATACCCGCAACCCCTGCCGTTGACGCATACGGCAGCAAGACCTTCGGAAAAATTTGTTGCATAATCAAACTGCGGGTTGATTACCATTTCACCTGTCTTGTCGATGTATCCGGACTTTCCGCTGAAACCCAATTGCCGGCTAACACCGCCAAATTGCACAACCGCAAGCCCTTCCGAAAAATCATTCTGCGATAATGTCATCATTGTTGTTTCAAACTGGGGCGTTATGACCATTTTTCCGGTTGTATCAATATATCCGTACTTGTTGCCGACTGCCACGGCAGCAAGGCCTTCGGAAAAATTTGATGCGTAATCAAACTGTGGATTGATTACCATTTTCCCAGTCCTGTCGATATACCCAAATTTTTTATCCGGCTTCACGCCGGCAAGACCTTCCGAGAAATTACTTGCAACATTAAACTGTGGCTGTATTACAAATCGCCCGGTCTTGTCTATATAGCCCTGCTTTTCTCCTATTGTGACCACTGCAATCCCGTCCGAAAACCATCTTGCAACATCAAACCGCGGCATGATAACTGTTTGCCCTGTTTTATCGATGTACCCGAACTTTGAACCAAACTTCACTACAGCAAGCCCATCTGAAAATCCCGGCGGGGAACGATAATCGCCATCGAATTGAGGATTGATAGCTATCCGTCCTGTTTTATCAATGAAACCCCATTTGTTTCCATAGCTAATCGCTGCGAAACCATCACTAAAATGAGCATTGTATTGAACCTGATTTTCGTTGAACTGGGGCTTAATTGCGATCTTTCCGGTTCTATCGATAAATCCCCATTTTTTGTCGATGTTCACTGCCGCAAGACCTTCTGAAAATTCACGTACGTTATCGAACTGCGGCTCGATAGCAAAAGTTCCTGTTTTTGGCGTGGTGATATAAAGCGAACCATCATCCGCTGTCGCACTGCTGCTGACAACCGCCAAGAACAAAATTAAGGTTATCCTGCCCATAGCCACCTCCTATTTGTCACATGAGCGCAGGCTGCGCCATTTCCCCAAAGTGTTCAAACACCTAAAGTATCCTGATCCAGAGCCTACTCAATGGCAAGGCAAGGAATGGCATGCATTCGCCATCACGTTCAACCCCGCCTGAATTATTCATCTATTTGAGTCCGTTCAGACAGCAATAACCCGCAATATGTTCATCTATGTGAGCTTGTATGGCAATCATCAGGAGTAAATAAAGCAGGCCTAACGCCTTTCTGTCCACCATAACATCGACACCCCAAATACCAGGAACAAACCAGTCATTGCAGTAGCGCTGAGAAATGGCTGCCAGTCGTTGAGTGCCCCCAGGCTGGCAAATAAACGCCCGACAAAATGAAATACCAAACCCAATACAATGCCCAGGAATATCATCGCTCCGACACCCCCCGCACGCCGATGATAGGTCGCAAAGGGCAAAGCCAGCAGCATCATCACCAACAGTGCCAATGGATTAAGAAGCTTGTTCCACATCGCGATTTCATAGCGCGCACTTTTTTGGCGATTTTCTTTCAAATGCATGGTGTATTGGTACAAATCGTAGGCAGACATTTGCTCCGGCACCACCAGCAATACGCTCAAAATGGCCGGGGTCAATGTTGACTGCCATTCCCGTTGCGGTTGCAAAGCAATGTCAATATTCGTTTTACCAAACACCGTTTCACGAACATCTTCGAGGCGCCAAACTCCATGATCGATAAATTCTGCCCGCTTGGCCCTGGTAATTGCCTGCAAGTGATAGGTCTGATCGAACCGGTATATATCGATATCTGACAAGCTGGTATCAGGCATCACGCTTTTAACATTCACGAAACTGTTATCGTCCTTGACCCAGACACCGGAACGGAATTCATGCAGCGAAACTTGTGCATTTTGCGCTTTCAAGCGCAATTGTTGTGCCAACCGTTCACTTGGCGGCGCAAGCAGTTCGCCGCACAAGAAACTCAAAATCACCAGTGGCAAGGCAATCTTGAACAACGCGGTTACCATCTGCCCAAGCGAAGCGCCGGAAGATCGGATTACCGTCAGCTCCGAGCTGCCGGCCATTTGCACCAGTGCAGTGATGGTACCGATCAGGACTGCCACAGGAAACAGTTCGTAAATATGGCCCGGTATCGTCAGAATCACAAAAAGCAAAACATAACCCAGGTGATACTGCCCCTGTCCCATCGCATTCAACTCGTGAATCAAGTCCAGAAAGGCGAACAACATGATCAGCGCCAGAAAAACCAGACCGATGCTGAAATAAATTTCCCGGCCAAGATAGCGAGTCAGCAAGTTCATTTCTTGAGCACCGTGCGCCAGTTGAACAAGGTCATGCGGCGGAAGAACATCAGCGCAGTGACCGCCAGCATCGCCGCATGTATGCCCCACAGGCCGATGCCCGCGGAAAGTGTTCCCTGGCCCACCCAGGTGTTGGTGACACTGATCATGTTGTTGTAGAGCATGTACAACACGATTGCCAGGATCAGGTTGAGTGAACGTCCGGCACGAGGGTTGACATAACCCAGCGGAATCGCCAGCAAAGCCAGAATCGCGGCGCTGATGGGTAATCCGATGCGCCACTCCAATTCGGAGATGTCCCATGTTGTGTGGCTGTTCCATAATTGCAGGGTCGACATGCCGCGCACCTGGGGCTGGGCCAGTTTGTCAGGTGTATCGTCGAGGCGCATTGCGTAACGTTCGAATTCCACAATACGATAATCGCGCTGCCCTGGCGTACCCTCGTAACGAGTGCCATTCAGCAACACCAAAAACCGATCGCCATTTGGCAAAGTTTCCTGCAATCCTTGCTGTGCGGCCATCGTGCCGATTTTGCCGTTTTGTTCGGATTGCACAAAAGTTTTGCCTACCCGATTGGAGCCCGGATTGACATTCTCGATAAAATACACGCGGCCCGACTGTTTCGACTCGCGGAACAAACCTGGGGTCGCTGCAGTAACATCATCACGGCTTTCCAGCCTGCTCTTGAACTCTTCGGCCTTGCGCAAAGCCCATGGCGACAGCACCAGGCTAAGCAGCGCAATCAACCCAACCAAAGGCAAGGCATACCATAAGACCGGACGTATCCAGCGCGTCAACCCGATACCTGAACAAAACCACACCACCATTTCACTGTCGCGATAACAACGCGACAGGGTAAGCAGGATGGATATGAACAAGCTGATGGAAAGCAGTACCGGCAGATAATTCAGGGCGCTGAAGCCCAGCAAGGCCAGCACGCCATCTACTGCAACTACGCCGCTGACCGCTTCCCCCAACAGGCGTATCAATTGGCTGACCACGACTATGCCCAGCAATACCGTGAATACCAGCAATCCGCTGCCGGCGAATTCGCTGACCAAAGCGCGCTGAAAAATCCCGGAGCGCATCGGCTTTGACTTTATACGGTAAGTTTGCGGATAATCGGGCATCGCGACGCGGGTTGTTGTTATTCGAAGGAGTATCACGTGGAATTTAGCATAAAACAAAGCAGTCCGGACAAACAACGCAGCAACTGTGTGGTCGTTGGCGTATATGAAGGCGGAAAGTTATCTCCGGCCGCGCAAATACTCGACAAAGCGGCTAAACATGCCATCAGCGACCTGATCGCACACGGTGACATGAGCGGAAAATCTGCAACCACCCTGCTGGTGCACAAACTCCCCGGCATCGCTGCCGAACGCGTGTTATTGGTCGGCCTGGGCAAAGCGGATGAGTTGAACAACAAGGCTACCATGGGCATCCTGCGCGCAGCCTTCAGCGCGTTGAACAACACGCCTGCCAGGGATGCCACACTGTATTTGATTGATGAGGGTATTGGAAAAGACGCCGCCGCTTCGACAAGCTCAGGACAGGTCTGGACCATCAGGCAAGCTGTATTTGCGGCAGCCGAAAGTGTTTATCGCTCCGACGCCTTGAAGAGCAAACCTGCCAAGGCCGCGACACTGAAAAATATCACCTTCGCCACCATGGACAAACCGTCGTCCGCCTTGAAGACTGCACTGGAACAGGCTGCCGCAATAACACATGGAATGAACCTTGCAAAAACTCTGGGAAATCTGCCGGGCAATGTCTGCACCCCGACCTATCTGGCCAGTAGAGCACAGACCCTGGGCAAGGCACACAAATCAATCAAGACCACCGTGCTCGAAGAAAAGGATATGCGGAAACTGGGCATGGGCTCATTACTCTCTGTCACGCAAGGCAGCGAGCAACCGGCCAAGCTCATCACACTGGAATATCACGGCACAGACAAGAAACACAAGCCCATCGTGCTGGTTGGCAAGGGGATCACCTTCGATTCGGGCGGCATCTCGCTCAAGCCGGGCGCCGAAATGGACGAAATGAAATACGACATGTGCGGCGCGGCCAGCGTACTCGGCACGATACAGGCCATCGCCGAAATGGGCCTGAAAATAAACGTGGTCGGCGTCATCCCGACCTGCGAGAACCTGCCCAGCGGCAAAGCGATCAAACCCGGCGACATCGTCACCTCGATGTCCGGCCAGACTATTGAAATACTCAATACCGATGCCGAAGGCCGCCTCATCCTGTGCGACGCCCTCACCTACTCGAAGAAATTCAATCCCGACACCGTGATCGATATCGCCACGCTCACCGGCGCCTGCGTCATCGCACTGGGCCACGTCGCCAGCGGCATGTTCAGCAATGACGACAAGCTTGCCAGGGAGTTGCTGGCGGCTGGCGACCAGTCGCATGACAGGATATGGCAACTGCCGCTGTGGGAAGACTATCAACCGCTGATTGACAGCAACTTCGCCGACATGCAAAACATCGGCGGGCGGGCAGGCGGCACCATCACCGCCGCCTGCTTTCTGGCGCGTTTCACCAAAGACTACCGCTGGGCGCATCTGGACATCGCCGGAACCGCGTGGAAGTCCGGCAAGGAGAAAGGCGCTACCGGGCGCCCTGTGCCTCTGCTGACGCAATACCTGATCAATCGCGCGCAGAAACCGTGACCAAGGTCGATTTCTACACCGGCTCCACCGACAAGCTGCGCACCGCTTGCCAGTTGAGCCACAAGGCCATGCAAAACGGCGTGCGCACCGCCATCAGCTTGCCCGACGCGGCGACCAGTCAGGCGCTGGACAAATTGCTCTGGCAGTATCCCGCCACCGCATTTATTCCCCACTGCTTTGGCGATTCCGCGGACGCGGATCAAATGCCTGTCGTATTGAATCACGGCAGCGATAAATTCCCCCATCACGACCTGTTGATCAGCCTGCATAACGAATGCGTGCCTTTCTTCAGCCGCTTCGAGCGGGTCGTCGAGATTGTCAGCACTGATGCGGAAGACAGCCGTATGGGACGCGAGCGCTTCAAGTTTTACCGTGACCGCGGATATGAATTGCGCCATATTGACCTGACCAGCGCGAAATCCGCGTGACCTCATTAAATCCGGCAGGGAATATTCATTAACTTCGGCTCCCAGATCGCAGTCAGCAGACTCCCGTCACGCCTGACTTTGCTATAATCGCGCCCTTGCCAGCAGCACCTACAGCACATCCCAAAAGTAAATCCAAAAGTAAACCATGGAACTCGCAAAAAGTTTTGAGCCGAAAGACATAGAAGCGCGCTGGTATCCCAAGTGGGAAGAGTCCGGTTATTTCAAGGCCGGGCTGGACCCGAACAAATCCGCAGCATTCTGCATCCTGCTGCCGCCACCCAATGTCACCGGCACGCTGCACATGGGGCACGGTTTCAACCAGACCCTGATGGACGCGCTGACCCGCTACCACCGCATGAAGGGCGACAACACCCTGTGGCAACCGGGCACCGATCACGCCGGCATCGCCACGCAGATCGTCGTCGAGCGCCAGCTCGATGCGCAGGGCATCACGCGCCACAGCCTGGGACGAAAGAAATTCATCGAAAAAGTCTGGGAATGGAAGAAATATTCCGGCGATACCATTACGCGCCAGATGCGCCGCCTCGGCACCTCGCCAGACTGGTCGCGAGAGCGCTTTACAATGGACGAAGGCCTGTCGCGCTCGGTCACCGAAACTTTCGTGCGCCTGTACAACGAAGGCCTGATCTATCGCGGCAAGCGTCTGGTGAACTGGGACCCCAAGCTGCACACCGCCGTATCCGACCTCGAAGTGGTGCAGGAAGAAGAAGACGGTTTCATGTGGCACATCCGCTACCCGCTGGTAGAGAAAGACGGCGTGGGCGGACTGACGCATCTGATTGTTGCCACCACCCGCCCCGAGACCATGCTGGGCGACGTGGCGGTGATGGTGCATCCGGAGGACGAGCGCTACCAGCACCTGATCGGCAAGCAAGTGCAACTGCCGCTGTGCGCGCGCAACATCCCCATCATCGCTGATGACTATGTGGACAGGGAATTCGGCACGGGTGTGGTCAAGGTCACGCCCGCGCACGACTTCAACGACTATCAGGTCTGGTTACGCCATTTAAACGAAGATGGTTCTCACAAACTGCCTCTTTTTAGCATCCTCACATTGGATGGAAAAATAGGACTGCTCGGCCTCAATCCAAGCCCCGAGGATCGCGCTATCCTCTCAAAAGATAAGCACGGCAGCACTGAGGTTGTACGAGCCCCAACGGGCCATCATATTTTCGACAATCTAACAATTCCATCGAAATACAATGGCCTCGACCGCTTCGAAGCGCGCAAACAGATCGTCGCCGATTTGGAGTCTGCAGGGTTGCTGGAAAAAACCGAGAAGCACAAACTCAAAGTGCCTCGCGGCGACCGCACCCACGTGGTGATCGAACCCATGCTGACCGACCAGTGGTTCGTCGCGATGAGCAAGCCGGGCCCGGAAATAAATGGCAGGCCAGGCAAGAGCATCACCGAACAGGCACTGGAATGCGTCGCCTCGGGCGAGATCAAATTCCACCCCGAGAATTGGGTGAACACATACAACCAGTGGCTGAACAACATCCAGGACTGGTGCATCTCTCGCCAGTTGTGGTGGGGACACCAGATACCGGCGTGGTACGGCGATGACGGCAAAGTCTATGTCGCGCACGATGAGGCCGAAGCGAAACAACTTGCCGCCGGGGATGGTTACACTGGCAACCTGAAGCGCGACGATGACGTGCTCGACACCTGGTTCTCCTCCGCGCTGTGGCCGTTCTCCACGCTGGACTGGACGCCGGAGTATCCCGCCAAGTCCAACCCCGCTCTGGACATGTACCTGCCTTCCTCGGTGCTGGTCACCGGCTTCGACATCATTTTCTT
>VFSW01012633.1_pt1 | contig 11778 bp, 11 predicted proteins | sample 5358111 | NCBI WGS metagenome assembly VFSW01 (sample SAMN11554181, study PRJNA540505) | mine drainage metagenome | isolation source: sediment from site ElyBrook_90M | place: USA: Ely Copper Mine, Vershire, VT | collected 2017 | reverse complement strand
CTTCGTCGGCTGCGTCAGATGTTTATAAGATACAGGCACATTACATGCTGGCCCACAGGCTATGACCGATGGGCAAACGCTGCCAGTGATTTAGACAAACTCGTTCTGCTAAAGAGAGGGTCAGGTGCGCACTTGACCCTCTTTTCTTCTCCGCAACTCCTTACAGTCATTTTACAATTCCACCCATCTTTTTTGATGATTGCACGCTATTCTATACACAGATGAGCAAACAGCATATCTATCACAAATGAGAGGCATTGAAAATGTTTCAAGAACGCTATGAACTACAGTCATATGACGCCTATATACCCTACCAGCAAGCCACATCGTCCGCACCAACGGGTGTCTTAGAACGACCAGATGAGCGTTTTGCCACGTCGCCTGTAGTCCAAATGCCAGACTATCCACCACCTTCACCGCGCAAACGGCGCGGCGGCACAGGTACAATTATTGCGACCACACTTTTGATTGCGCTGATCATTGGGACGGGTCTTTTTGTCGCCGGTTGGAGTTTCGCCAGCCAAAATAGCACGGCGAGTACCACGACAGCAACAGCATCAACAGCACAAGCACAAACCAGTGTTGCACTGACAAGCGGGAATACAGTACAGGCTCAACAAATCGCGGCCATTGCCAAAATTGAACCCTCTGTCGTCGAGCTGAGCGTGACAACCGCACAAGGGCAGCAAATCGGTTCTGGCGTGATTATCGATGCAAAGGGTGATATTGTGACTAATAACCATGTGGTGAGCGGAGCGCAAAACATCACCGTTGTGTTGAATACGGGGACAAGTGTACAAGCCCAACTCATTGGGAGTAGTTCCGCACATGATCTTGCAGTTGTGCGTATTGCCCCTTTTGCCCATATGGCAGTTGCGCAGATCGGTGACTCAAGCAGTCTCGCTATCGGGCAAGAAGTGCTGGCGATTGGAAATCCACTCGGTATTACGGAAACCGCGACCAGCGGCATCGTCAGTGCTTTGAACCGCAGCGTCACAGAGCCAACCGGTGCGATCATCGCCAACGCGATCCAGACGGATGCCGCAATTAATCCTGGCAACAGTGGTGGCGCACTGATTAACCTTCAGGGCCAACTGATCGGTATCCCCACACTAACCGCCGTCAATACACAGTCCAATACGCCTGCAAGCGGTATCGGCTTTGCTATTCCCTCAAATATGGTTCAGACCGTTGTGCAACAAATTCTTCAGCAAGGATAATGAAGAGCGACGCTGTTTTCAGGGACACACGTCATGTGTCCCTTTTTTATTGCTCATCGCCCAATAGATAGACTGCATGCCTTGCTCTTGACTTTCAATGGCGATGTGCAGTACGATACCAGCATAAGTAACGTCTGTTACTCAAAGTTCCGCAATGGGGGTGTCTATCCATGCCTGAGCGCGAAGCCATGCGCTGGCTACAATTAACCTATAAAGTCCCCAGCGAACCTTCCCAGAAGCGCGTGTGGGTGTGGCGGCGGTTACAACATCTTGGTGCGTATGCTTTGCAAAACTCTGTCTACCTGTTGCCACTCTCGGAAGAGGTGGAAAAGCATTTCAGGCAGCTCGCACAAGAGATTCGGGACATGGGGGGAGAGGCCAGCATTTTTTCCGTGATGGCCGTTGATGCAGCCGACGAGCAGCGCATCTTGCATGCGTTATTAGAGGCGCGCAATAGCGAGTACGATACGGTGACCAGGGTTTGTGGGCGTTTTTTAGCCAAAGCGGCTCAGCTGGTAGAGACACAAGACTGGAATGAGCAGGCTCATGCAGAATTTGCCGAGGTCTTGGAAAAAGTTCACGTACTCTTTCGAACCGCGAAACGCCACGATATGTTGGGCATGTTGACGGCAACGCGCCGTGCTACCGCAGCCGAGGCTCTGGCAGTGTGTGAGCAGATGTTTCGCATCCTACTCGATAAAGAATATGCCAAGGCGCGCCGCCTGCTAGAATTCCATAGCGACCTGCTCTATAAACCGAGTGAGAGCGAGCCATCGCTTGTGCAAGAGGTACAAAATACAAACACGGTAGGGACCGAATGACGCCTTACACGGGTAGGTTTTTACTGTACCATCCATCCAGTTGTTGTGTGACGCGACCGCTCTTGTAGCTGAAACTGGAGCGCACAAAAAATGGACATTGTGACCAATAGCATAGATTTTTTTCGCGTTATCAGGTATTCTTATAGAGAATAGCAACCAGAAGTATCCTATCAGCGTATATAGTATTAGTCAGATGGAGATAGTACGCTCTGGTGGCATCAGGTAAGACACTGTGGATAAGCTGATCTCGCAAGCGCGCTGTCATTTCCAGTGTAACACGAATGCGAGTACTATGGTTCAATGACAAAAGGATAATGACTATGCAACAGAAACAACAGGTTCGGCTCTCTAGCGGCTCTAAAGCTATCGCCCTCGATAAGCGTGCGATACTTCTGCGCTATCGTATTCTCTACCTGCAACTTCTGGCTCTTCTGCTGTCTGCTGGTGTTGCTCTGGCCCTGCATCTCATTTTTGGACGCTAGATAGGCTTTTGAGTCATTGCGCGGATAGTTTCTCATAAATTTTTGGCTCCTATAAAAAGACCCACACGAGCTAGATTGCTCCCGTGTGGGCCTCTTGTTGTCTGAAGATAGCTTTTGGCCGGCAAGAAACGGTTGTGAGTATCACCTGTTTAGCCAGCAGAAGCAATGTACTTGCATGTAATGATGAGAATAGGTACAATCCATAGTAACAGAACCATTGATACTGTAAACTCTGTTTATTGGTTTCTATGTGTTTATTATACTGTTTATTGGGAGCGCGCCTTTTATGAGTACTCTATTGCCTAGACCAAATACGCCTATCGTTGCGCAACCTGTTCGTGATATGCGCGATACTACACCGCGCCGCCTGATTGTTACTGCTAATGTTGTTATTTTTGCCATTCGCGATTGGTCCCTTTGGGTGTTACTGCGCGAAGGTCCCTGGGGATCGCCCATGCGCCTTGTGCTTGGCAATGAAGCCGTTTCCGATGCTGTAGAGCGCACAATGGACGCTTTATTGCTCTGGCCCACGCAATCTACGCTCTTGCAATTGAAAGCGGGTTGGCAAGAGCAACAGATTCATGTGTGGGGCAGTGCCGAACAGGGTGCTGCGGTCTCGCTGATTCATAGTATTTTGTTGCGTGCTAATCGTGACGAATTGCGTGCCAATTTGCGCAAGAACCCTGTGCCGAGCTTGCGTGTCGAGTGGGTTGCGGTTGCCGATATCGCCTCTGGGCAACGTGCGCTCGATGCTGAGATGCTGCCTATTGTGCAAGGTGCCCTGCACGCCTTGCGCTCTCAGGTACAGCGTGAGCCAGAGATCGTTTTACGCTATCTGGCAGACATGGGAAGCATGGGGAATGCGAAAAATGAGGACGAATGGTGGAAACGCGAGCCAGACATCACCTTTGGCAAAGAGACGCGCCCGTTAGGAATGCTCAAAGAGCCTCTTGTAGGCGACGGCAGCCTGACGCTGGCGGAAGCAACGCTCCTCTACCGCGCATTTTTCCCTCCCGATGAGCAGATCGACCTCTCTAATCTACGCCGTCGTTTGCTGGCAACTAACAAATTAGAGCCGCTAGATCAGGAGCGTCCTGTGCGTGGGCGTGAGATGGATTGGCGACGCGTGAGCCGTGCCTATCACTATGTCGAATAATTTGATAGTATATGCTACAATTTTATAGAATTGAGGACAAGACAATATGGCAAAAGTTACAACAGGTACAGGCGATACAGGGTATACAGGTTTATTGGGCGAGCAACGCGTGCCCAAATATGATCCACGCCCAGACACCTTTGGCACAGTCGATGAGGCAACATCGGCGTTGGGTTTGGCGCGTGCCATCACGCAAGATCAAAAGGTCAAAGATCTTATTTATCAGATTCAACAAGAACTTTATTTGTTAATGGGCGAACTGGCAACTCCACCTGAAAATTATGAGAAAATGGGTCTCAAGATGACTATCGCACACGTACAACGCCTTGAGCAGGTGGAAGAAGACCTCAAACGCGAAGTGGAGATCCCAAATAAGTTTATTATCCCCGGTGATACTCTTGATGGTGCGGCCCTCGATCTGGCGCGCACTATTATCCGCCGCGCCGAACGCATGGCGGTGAAATTACTGCATGATGGCGTTATCCACAATACGGAAGTAGTGCGCTATCTTAACCGCCTCTCAGACCTCGTTTTTATCCTGGCGCGCTATATCGAAGTAAAGTCGTCTCTGGCGCATCTGCCAGAATAACACCGCTCATCGTGGGAGGAGAACAGACAGACTTTGATTGTTTTACATGCACTCTGGGAGAATCTCGCATCTGGCACGTTGCATCTCTGGGCGGAATCTTCCAGCATGTTTGATCTGGCACAGCACAACATCGTCCCAACAACGCGACACACAAGCGCGTTGCCATATCCTTATGCCCTTGTGCCTGCTGAAGCGACCGCGCTGCTCGACGACATTGCTGGCGGCCTGCTTGCGCAGAGCGCGCATCCCGGCACATTGACTGTACGCCTGCCCTCAACCACGAAGGGACCGCTACCCTCGCCCGCTCTCCTGGTTGAACGCACTGCCGCTGGCAATGTGACATTGCGTTGGTGGACCATCGATACGTTGATGCTTGAGGCAGGTGCAGCTCTAGACTTGCTGCTTGCGCTCCCCGCCACTGCTCCACATGGCTTCGTTTTTGGCGACTCATTGCGCTTCTGGTCAACGGCTGCCCGTTTGGCTTTTGAGCTATTAACACGCCAGTGTTACGTTCCGACGCTACAAAATTCACAACGCGGCAATGTCACAACCTGCCGTGCCTCATGGGCGACGCTGCTATTACCCGAAGATCATGAACGCATGAAGATGCTCGCTCGCTTGATGCCACCACTCTGCTGGGCTTTTACTACCCCCGGCGAGAAGCAAACATCCTTGTTGCAAGAGATCGTACAGCATTTTCTCGATCAAAGCATTGACGCTTTTATCCGCGAGCGTCTTATTGCTACACCGTTGTTCCCTGCCGCTAAACGCACTCAGAAAAATGTTGCAACCGTGCATACCTTACCAGAACGCTGGTTTCGTGCTATCTCCAGTGCAAATGCATCGATTGAAACCTCGCCAACCGCCTTAAAGCAGTTCTCCAAGCAGCTCCATTCCTGGCTCGATCAGGCTACTCCTACTCTTTCAAGCGCACCTTTTCGTACCTGTTTTCGTCTCGAAGCCCCTGAAGCTCCTTCTACTGAAACAGGGGAAACACAGTTGCCCTGGCATGTCAGTTTTCACCTGCAAGCCAATGATGATCCCAGTCTGCTCGTGCCCGCAGAACAAGTCTGGAATGAACGTTCCGGCACGTTGACATTTCTGAAGCGCAACTTTGAAAATCCGCAGGAACGCCTGCTCACCGATCTAGGCAAAGCGGCGCGCTTATTTCCACTTATCGAGGAAAGCCTGAAGTCAGCGCGTCCACAGGAACTTATCCTGGATACAGAACAAGCCTATCAATTTTTGCGCCAAGTTGCCCCCCTATTGGAAGAGAGTGGCTTCGGCGTGCTTGTTCCGCCCTGGTGGAAAAAGGGCGCAGCACGTCTGCATGCACACTTGAAACTTAAATCAAAGGCCGCCGTCGATAGCAATACAGGTTTGTTAGGTCTGAATGGTCTTGTGGCCTATGACTGGAACCTTGCCCTGGGCGATACGAAACTCTCGCAGAAAGAGTTTGAACGTCTGGTAAAGCTCAAAATATCGCTTGTACAGGTACGTGGACAGTGGGTAGAACTACGCCCACAAGAGATCGAGGCGGCAATCGCCTTTTTCAAAAAACAACGTGGGCAAGGGCAGATCAGCCTGGGTGAGGCCCTGCATCTCAGTCTGGGTCAGGACGAGAGCGCGGTGGGTTTGCCGGTAACCTCAATTGAGAGTGAAGGTTGGATCGATGACATGCTGCAAGGTTTGCAACAACATGCGACGATCACGCCCATCCAGCAACCCACAACGCTTCAGGGGACATTGCGCCCTTATCAGCTTAAGGGCATCTCCTGGCTGGCTTTCCTCCACCATTTTGGCCTGGGTGCCTGTCTCGCGGATGATATGGGTCTCGGCAAAACACCACAACTGATTGCCTTTTTGCTGCATCAACGCGAAAAATTAGCACAGACCACCTCAGCTCCTACCTTGCTCATCTGCCCAATGTCGATTGTTGGCAACTGGCAACGCGAGCTAGAGCGTTTTGCCCCCTCGCTCTCTGTGTTGGTACATCATGGCATGGAGCGGCTCTCAGGGCAAGTTTTTTTGGATGAAGTAGCGCGTCATGAGATCGTCATCACGACCTACACGCTGGCTTTGCGCGATAAAGAGGTCTTGGCACAGGTAGAATGGGAAAATGTGGTGCTTGACGAGGCCCAGAATATCAAAAATGAGGTGGCGAAACAGACACAGGCCATCAGACAACTCAATGCCCACTATAGAGTTGCACTCACGGGCACACCCGTCGAAAACCGCCTTTCTGAACTCTGGTCGATCATGGAATTTCTTAATCCCGGTTACCTGGGTAGCAGTGAGAGCTTTCGCAAAAGCTTTGCCCTCCCGATTGAACGCTACCATGATGCGGAGCAGGCCGCGACACTCAAACGCCTGATCCAACCTTTTGTATTACGTCGTCAAAAGACCGATAAAGCCATCATTCAAGACCTCCCCGATAAGATGGAGATGAAGGTCTTTTGCAATCTCACACGCGAGCAGGCCTCATTATACGAAGCAGTCGTGCAGGAAATGATGGAGCGCATTGAAGTGGCCGAGAATATAGAACGGCGCGGCCTGATTCTAGCAACATTGACCAAACTAAAACAGATTTGCAACCATCCCGCACAATTCGTGGGCGATGGCAGCAGTCTCCCACGCCGTTCTGGCAAGCTAACACGCCTACAAGAGATGCTTGAAGAGGTTATCGCAGAGGGCGATAAAGCCCTCATTTTTACCCAATATGCCGAAATGGGCAGCATGTTACGCCAGTATCTTCAGGAAGAACTCGGCTATGAGACACTCTTCCTGCACGGAGGCACACAGAAAAAGCAACGCGATCTACTCGTACAACGCTTTCAAGAGGAGAAACGCGGCGCGCCCCTCTTCATTCTTTCACTCAAGGCTGGCGGTGTTGGCCTCAATCTGACTGCTGCCAATCATGTCTTTCATTTTGATCGCTGGTGGAACCCGGCGGTCGAAAACCAGGCAACCGATAGAGCATTCCGTATCGGGCAGCAGCGCAATGTGCAGGTGCATAAATTTGTGTGCATTGGCACACTAGAAGAACGCATCGACCAGATGATAGAGCAGAAAAAAGTTTTGGCAGAGAGCATTGTCGGTAGCGGCGAACACTGGCTGACGGAACTGTCAACGGCACAACTGAAAGACCTCTTTGCGCTAGGCCATGAGGCGATTGGAGAATAAGATGGACGGCTGGGACGATGACGACGAGTTTGATGACGACGAGAGTCCCGTTGATCACTCTGCGTGGAACTACTATTCGGCCAACCAACCACGCAAGGCCACAAGCGGCATTAAAACAAAGAGCGAACGCGGTGCGATTGGAACAAGCTGGTGGTCAAAACGTTGGGTCAACGTGCTAGAGTCACTTGGCATGGGAACACGCCTGACACGTGGACGTAGCTATGCACGGATGGGTCAGGTCCTCTCGATTGAGATTAAAGCCGGGATAGTCAATGCTCGTGTACAAGGCTCAATGCGTACACCATACAATGTTGTGATACACCTGCAACCCTTATCGGACGAGGCTTGGACGAACGTCACCAGCGCGCTGGCAACACAGGCTCTTTTCGCCGCAAAATTACTGGCAGGCGCAATGCCTGATACTATCGAAGATGTATTTCGCTCCATCAATGTACCCCTCTTCCCCACGACGAGACAAGACTTACTGACCTCGTGTTCCTGCCCCGATTGGGCCAATCCTTGTAAACATGTAGCCGCCGTCTACTACATTCTCGCGGAACAATTTGATGAAGACCCCTTCCTACTTTTCAAATTGCGTGGGCGCAGTAAAGACGAGATCATCAATGCCCTACGCGAACGACGGGCAACCCTGATGCCCCCTGCACACGTGCAAACGGCCCTGACGGCATCTGCTAGTGAGCAGAAACCGCTACCCGCCACTCTTCGTCTCGAAGAGCAAGTCGCCACCTTCTGGCAAGCTGGCGATGCACTGGAACACTTTGGCGTGAAACGAGAGGCTCCAGCAGTCAAACATGCCGCTCTGAAACGTTTGGGCCAAGCCCCCTTTGAGATCAATGGGCAGAATCTTGCCGCCTTGCTGGAACAAATCTATGATGCGATTGAGCGCGCCGTGACCAGCAAAAAGGATGAGTTTGAGGCAAAAATGTAGGTCAGCACACGAATATCGGATTGCTTGCTTCTTACCACTTGACTACTGATGCATATACGTGTAAAATGCATATAGATAAGAATTTTGTAAGCGGTTTCTCTTGGTGGTTCGTAGCAATTCCTGGAAAAGAGAACATTATGGTAGATGTGCATGACGAAAAAAGAAAAGATGAACACGATGACGACTCGCGTGCGGGTAGTGGCAATGATACTTGGGCAAAAAACTGGTATATCCCGATGATCTTGCTGATGTTACGTGAGTGGAACTCCTACGGCTATGAGCTGATGGAGAAGGTGACGAATTTTGGCTTGAACGCGATGAATCCCGGCACGTTTTATCGCATGTTACGGCAGATGGAGAAAGATGGCTTTGTGCAATCCAGCTGGGATACTTCAGAGGCGGGACCAGCACGGCGCGTCTACTCGATTACAGCGGCGGGAGAAACATACCTGAAATATTGGGCAGAGTCACTCAATCAATATCAGAGGATGATGAATACATTTTTTCAGATGTATACACCAAGATCGGCACAGTCAGAGAAGGAAGACAAGTAGAAGCACACTGATCTTCCTTTTGCTGGCAGGTCATCTTATAGTGCTACTGTTTTTGTGATGTTCCTACGTCCTCATATGCAGTCAATATAATGACCGTGTGAAGAGCGACTACGCTCACAAAAATTGCTGACTTTTGTTCTAGCGGTTTTCAGTGAAGAAGGACCAACGACCATGAGTGCAAACATGACCAGTCTTCCCCCTCTCCCCGCGATTGGAGCCCGTGCAAGCCGTTCACGCGTGATTACTGAGCAAGATATTGTTCAGTTTGCTAACGTGAGCGGCGATCATAACCCAATCCACCTGGATGAAGCGTATGCCTTGCAAACCCCTTTCAAAGGGCGTATCGCGCACGGTTTTCTAACCGCCTCGCTCATCTCCGGCCTTCTGGGCAATGAGCTACCCGGTCCAGGCACGGTCTACTTGGGGCAGACACTCAAGTTTCTGGTTCCTGTGAGTATTGGTGACACCGTCACAGCTTCGGTTGAAGTGACGGCGGTGCGTGAGGACAAGCGGCTTTTGACCTTGCGTACTGATTGTGTTAACCAAGAGGGGAAGTTAGTGCTTACAGGCGAAGCAACGGTGCTTTACCGTTAAAAAGGCGTACATTCAGCAATAGACAGATACAGGCACGCCATCATTTGATGGCATGCCTGTATCTGTCTGCATACACCGATCTTCTACTCTACGCCTATGCGCGTTCTACAATCAGTGCGACACCCTGACCGCCACCGATACAGAGGGTTGCAAGACCATAGCGAGACTGTCTACGCTGCATTTCATAGAGCAGTGTGACGAGGACGCGTGTGCCACTGGCTCCAATTGGATGGCCAAGGGCGATCGCTCCACCATTCACATTTACTCTAGAGCGATCAAAGCCAAGTTCCTTGCCAACCGCGACTGATTGGGCCGCAAATGCCTCATTCGCCTCGATCAGATCAATAGCGGAGAGTGAGAGTTGAGCTTTTTCTAGGGCACGTTTCGTTGCTGGCACTGGACCCATACCCATGATGCGTGGCGCGACACCCGCCGAGGCGTAGCTACGAATCACAGCCAACGGCTTAAGACCGAGTTGTTGTGCTTTGCTGCGACTCATGACGACGACTGCCGCTCCCCCGTCATTCAGGCCAGATGAGTTGCCTGCTGTCACCATGCCATCCGACTTAAAGGCCGGACGCAACTTGGTTAGCCCTTCTGCTGTCGTTTCACGACGTGGCTGTTGGTCCTGCTCAAAAAGTGTGGTACCTTTCTTAGCAGGAACCTCAACTGGCACAATTTCATCACGAAATATGCCCGCATCCATAGCATGCACTGCACGATGCTGGCTCTCAAGCGCGAATTGGTCGAGTTCGGCCCGTGTGAGATGATAATCGGAGCAGATATTCTCGGCTGTGATGCCCATATGACAATTATCAAATGCATCAATCAAGCCGTCACGAATCATCACATCTATCAACTGCCCATCACCCATCCGATAGCCAAAACGTGCTTTTTCTAGCACATAGGGAGCGCGACTCATGCTCTCCATACCACCGGCAACAATAATTTCTGCATCGCCCAGACGAATCGCCTGTGCGGCTAGCATAATGGTCTTCAGGCCACTACCGCACACCTTATTGATCGTCATCGCTGGTGTCGTGGCCGGCAAGCCGGCATTGATCGATGCCTGACGGGCCGGGTTCTGTCCTAAACCCGCCTGTAACACATTACCCATAATGACTTCGTCTACCTGCGATGGCTGAAGGTCTGCACGTTCCAAGGCGGCACGAATGCTAATCTCGCCTAATTTGACGGCTGACACTTCTGCCAGGCCACCCCCATAGGTGCCAATTGCGGTTCGTACCGCGCTGACAATAACGGCGTCTTGTAACTCTGACATGTGTGACTCTCTCTTTCTCTACTAGTGAATCACATGGGCAGCGGCTTTACATATAGATACCACCATTAATATTTAATGTTTGCCCAGTGATATAATCCCCGTGTAGGACAAGATAACTCACTGCACTGGCAATCTCCTGCGGTGTGCCAACACGCCCTAACGGAATACGTTTGACGATTGCCTCACGCACCTTTTCCGGCACAGTGGTGTACATGTCCGTTTCGATAAAACCGGGGCAAATCGCATTGACAGTGACGTGAAAACGTGCCAGTTCCAACGCTGCTGTTTTTGTGAAACCGATGATACCGGCTTTGGCTGCGGAATAATTGGCCTGCCCAAAATTGCCCATCTGTCCCACAAAAGAGCTAATGTTGATAATCTTGCCCTCTTTCTGTTCCATCATATAGGACATGGCGGCTTTGATGGTGTAGAAATAACCGCTCAGATCAGTCTGAACGACCTTATCCCAGTCCTCGACGGTCATGTTTTTCATCGTGCGGTCAATGTTAATGCCGGCATTATTGACGAGAACATCAAGTCTGCCAAAAAGATGCACCGTCTCGTCAATCAAGCGTTTGGCCTGTACAGCATCAGATACGTCCGCTTGCATGGCAACCGCTGCAGCTGCCCCGCGCTCGAGGAGGGATGCTGCAACTGCCTCCGCTTCCTCTTTACTCCGCGAATAATTGACAACGACTTTTGCCCCTTGTTGACCGAGTTCTTCCGCGATGGCGCGCCCGATTCCCTTCCCTGCGCCTGTGACGATGACTACTGCTCCTGCGAGAGTTCCCATTTGTCGGTATCCTTTCATAACGAAAAAGAACGCTCGTAGTGAATACAAGTTCATCTTGCACTCATCTACACCAACTGACTGTGTTTCGAGACGGTCACTGACATTACTCTAGTAGCAATGAAGGAATATCATCTAATAAAGAATGTACCCTAAGA
>VFSW01012632.1_pt1 | contig 11779 bp, 14 predicted proteins | sample 5358111 | NCBI WGS metagenome assembly VFSW01 (sample SAMN11554181, study PRJNA540505) | mine drainage metagenome | isolation source: sediment from site ElyBrook_90M | place: USA: Ely Copper Mine, Vershire, VT | collected 2017 | reverse complement strand
CTCATCCCCGCGTCCCCCATCTGACCTTCCACGCCGTTTTTTTCGATGACAAACCCGTCCTGTGGCGCGAGGATGCGTAAAGTTTTCTGCGGCTGCCGTGTCCGGTCCAACTCGGCGATTTGCGCGTCGGAGATATCGAAGAATTTCAATTTTGTCAACGCCGACGTTTTGAGCGAATCATTCTCCGCCGTGATTTGGTTGCCGGGTTCCGTGGCGATCAGATATTCCACTTCAGCGCTGTAAAGTTCGGGCGAATAAATCTCGAACAACGGATCGCCTTTCATCACCAATTGGCCGGTGGCGTTCACATAAAGCTTTTCGATCCAACCTTTGAATTTGGTCGTCACGTCGGCCAATGTCGTTTCATCGTAATCTATCGCGCCGACGGTGCGGATGGTCCGACGCAGCGGTCCGCGCGTGATTTCCGTCGTCTGAATGTTCATCAACTGGATGGTCGCCGGGTCAACGGTGATGACGGACGACGACGTGGCCGCCGCTTCTTTTTCATAAACCGGCACCATGTCCATGCCCATGCTGTCCTTGCCCGGTTTGGGACTCGTTTCGCCGGGATTCATCGTGGACTTGTAATACAGAATTTTGCCTTTGCCGTTTTGAGCCGGAGCGACGTCGTCGGCGGCAGCCTGTTTGTGAACCGGCTCCAGCTTCATGCCACAAACCGGACAGTTGCCCGGATGGTCCTGGATGATCCACGGGTGCATGCCGCAGGTGTAAAGTGTCTTCCCGTCCTTGGCGGTTTCACCAGCGGTCGAACGGCTGACGAAAAACACGCCGGTGGCGGCGAAGGCAAGGATAATGAGGATAGTTTTGGCTTTCATGTTATTTGGAGCGATAAGCGGGTTGGGTAGAAACATTGGGCGGCGTGGCCAGCACGGGTGCGCCCGGCGGAGGCACACCGGCAATCAGCAGGGACAAATTGGCCAGGGTGATCTCGCGGCGTGTGCGTTCCTGAACATCCTGAAGTTGAAAATTCAGCCACGCGCGTTCGGCGTCAATCAGGTTGAAAAAATCCACCTGCCCGGACAAGTAACCGGCACGGGCGATTTCCAGCGACTGGTGGGCCTTGGGAATGAGTTGGTTTTCGAGCAGCGCCAGGTTCCGGGTGATTTCGCGGTAATCATAGCTGCGCATGGCAAAGTCCACAGTGACGCCGATTTGCTCAGCCGTCAGGCGCGCCTCAGCGGCCCGCTTGCCGGCCTGGGCCGCCGCGATTTCCGCCGCGATTTTGTCACGCCAGATGGGCAGAGTCATGCTCGCCTGCGGCCAATAAAATGGGGGAGTATAGACCTCTGCTTGCAACCCGGCGGCAAAATCCGGCACTTTGGATTTGCGGGCCTGCGCGATGGACGCTTCCGCCAAGCGCACGTCGGCTTCCATCGCCTTCAATCTCGGATTGTGCGCGAACGCCGTGGCAAGCAGGTCGTCCGCGTTCAAATCCAGCGGCGTGCTTTCAAATTTCGCCGGCAGGGACGGGTCCGGTTGGTCGCGCGTCAACCCCAGCGCCGCTTTGAACTGGGCCAGTAACGGACGGCGCGAATCTTCGAGGTTGGCGATTTCCGTCATGAGCTGGTCCTCCTCGATTTGCGCGCGATACACATCCTGCAACGTGACCTTGCCGACTTCATTCTGCGCGCGGGCGGTCCTTTCGAGATCGGCCAGCAGCGCGAGCGTCCGACGGTTGATGCGAATGCGTTCGTCAAGGAAATGCAAATTGTAATAAGCGCTCTTCACGTCGAACGCGGTCTGCAACGTGGCCGATTCAAACTCAAAGTATTTGGCCTGACTGTCGGCGGTGGCCACGCGGGCGGCAACCTTGAGTTTGCCCGGCCCGGGAAGGTCCTGCATCAAGCCGGGCATCAGCGAGGTGAGCGCGTCTTGAATGTAGGCCGAAAATGTCAATTTGGGATCCGGCAGCGACCGGGCGACCGTGATGCCCTCCACGGAGCCGAGCCAATCATAATACTTCGCTTCCACTTGCGGCTGATTGAGCATGGCGAAACGCAGAACGTCGCCCATATCGGAATTGGTGGTGAGAGTGGTCGCGTTCGGCCGCTGGCCTTGGGGACGGAAAACGTCCGCGACCGTTAGCGCCTCCTGGCGGGTTTGCTTCTCGCCTTTAGTCGGGATGCCTTTGCAACCGGCGAGAAGCGTCAGAACGAGCAGCAAACCCATTGAAGTTTTCAATCTCCGGCAGCAGACGATTTTGTTCTGTGAATTCATGTAATCAAGGTTTGTCGCGAGACAGCTTCTTATAATTCAATGGCAGGATTGCGAGCCGCCAGACATGCCAGGCATGCCAGAGTCGCCACTGTCATTGCTGGCACATCCGGTAAACAAGAGCGTCGCCGCCAAGGCGGCGATGAACGCAATGAGGGGAAGATTCAGCCGGGAGAAAATTGATTTATATTGCATTGTCGTTATTGTTCCTGATTTTTTATAGGGTGACCCCGCCATCGTTTGGGTAACGGTGCCGTTCAAATGTCCATTTTGTTTCGGGAGCAATCGTTTCTTGCATCACGGCATCTAATACGCCGCCCCGGACCAAACCCCTCCAAAATATTTTTCACACGATAAACTGGTTAGAAGGTCGAAGTGGATGGTACTTGGACATAAAAGTGATGAGTCACACTGTCGCCATCTCCATCGCCACCAAGAACTACTTCCTCATTGCTTCAACTTTGATGGGAACCGCCCGGCGTTGATGAGTCAGGTGTTGGCATTTGAACCGTAACCCAATGGGTGACAAGACGCCCATACTCTTTTCGATAATAGACCCACACACTGCGACCAGGTAGGAGGATGTCGGCGGTGGTTTTTTGGCCGAGTGAGAAATATGATAAAAATCGGGAAATCCAGCTGGCGCCAGGCTTCGTCATTTTTTGCCGGAAACTTGTGCCGTCGTTCCAAATGAACGTCATTGAGTTTGTTCCCTTGTCGGCGGTGATGGTGAACGATTGGGTCACGTAATCAACCGTCTGAATTAAGCCGCATTGCGCGCGCTCCCTTGGCGTCGCATGGACCTCAAATCCGCGTCCAAATGTTCCAAAACCGCTCGAAAGCACTCCAATCATGAGGAATGTGCGAAGCAATCCGTATGCGCGCTGTATTCTCATTTTGTTTTGGCCGCTTGATTCGTCCACCGTCCGACATTTTACCGGGAATGATCCATCAGCAAAGTTGCGCCTTTAACCGGATAGGGACTTTCTGTGGTGACCGGATGATTCGGGTTGGAGGCGCAAGAGGTGGCCATGATGGCGAACGCGATGGCCAGCCAGTACACCGGATGGAACACTAGGCAGTACTTATTTGTACGTGATTTCATTTTGCAATTGATGGTTGTTTTCTGCATGGCTGCCAGCAATGGCTTCCGGTTGAGGCATCGGGCGGGCGGCGGCGAAGCAAAGCCCCAAGACAAAGACCGCCGTCCCCATGATCCAAACCGTAAGGATGAAGCTGATCAGCATACGACGTTCGTGAGTTGTTTTTTGTCAAATCGCCGGCTTATTTGAGCGGTGCTACATCAATGTTTTTAGCTTTTTCCATTCCCTTGGTGGCAATGTCGCTGCCTTTCGTCGTGTTGCAGCAGGCGAGATTCTCCGATCCGCAACCCATGCATTTGTGGCTGGCAACGGCGTGTTTAGTTCTGCCAACCCCATAAATTTTCCAATCGGTTTCGCAGCCGTTGCAAAGATGTGTGGAGATCGTTACGATTGGTTTGTTTGCCCCTCGCGCAGTATAATCAACCTTCTGGGTGGCCTTGTCTTTGCACTTCGGACAGGACATCTGCGGAATTTCGGCGACCACAGGAGCAGGACTGTGATTCCGATTAAACTCGTCGAGAAGCTGCCGCGCTTTCGGCGAGGCAGTGATGCCGTCATCGCCAGTGGCTTTGTACTGGGCCTGCGCTGACCCGGCGAACAGGGACAGGGCAATGACTGCGAGCACCGCGATCAAGATGTTGTTTGTTCTTTTCATACTTTTACCTTGCTTTGTACGTTGGTTTGTCTCGTTCAACCGACTTAAGGCATTTATTTGCCGGTCCAGACGGTGACCGACTGCGTGGCGCTATTTGATGCGTGCAGTTCATGACTTTCGCGGCGCCATTCTTGGTTGCCACAGTTTCGTGAGCGGTTTGAGATGTCGTCCTCGGTACCCAGACGGTGGTGGTTGGTGTTGCGTTGTTTGGCGCGTGCAGCTCGGTTGGCACCTCTTTCACTTGAGAGGTGCTTCTTCAAAAGACATTTTCGCTGGTTGAGCCGCGTAGCTGCGCGCAAGCTCCGGGAATTGTTCTATCATTCTCGGACTGTGTGCCAACGCGGGATTTCTGATCACATTGGCGAGCTGACTCTCTCCAGAGCTTGACTTAGCGGTGGCAACGGTTGCCGATTGTTCGCCGCGAGCCAGTTCAGGAAACTGCTCCAGCATCCGTGGGCTGGTAGCAAGCGAGCGGTTCTTTTTGATGGCTGAAAGAGCGCTTTTGGCGTTCGGTGTAGGCTTGGCTTGTGGCGCTGACTGCCGTGCCAGCCACGGGAATTGTTCCTTAGCCCGGGGGCTGTTGGCCACGGCGCGATTGTTCAAGTCCGACGGTGAAAACACGGTTGCGCGGAGGTTTTGACTGGTGGTAAAGGTAGCGGCGGCGACCGCGACCAGGAATAGTGTCTTTCTCATTTTCATATTCAAATTTGTTGTTGTTTTTCCGGGTGACGTTCTCACCCTTCCATCCTTACTACGCCGCGCGCGAAGAAAACCCTTTGCATATCCTTTGCCAAAAGCCCTGATTCCTCTGCCCACCGCAAAAACAATTTGTCAGACAACGATTGCGAAACTGTTAGAGTGCGTCTGAATAATCATGAATGACGAGGAATCAGGCCAGTCGGCGGAGCTGAATTCGTATCATGGCGATATAGACCCAAGCTTCAGCGCTGGACGCAGTGGTTTCGTAATCACGCACCAAACGCCGCTGGCGCATCAACCAGCCGAAAGTACGCTCCACGACCCAGCGATGGGGCAAGATTTTGAAGCCTGCGAGGTCATCCGAACGTTTGACGACCTCGACGGCCAGTTTGGGGCGGAGACCCTTGACCCATTGGGCGAAGGATTCGCCAGTGTAGCCGCCATCCACCCACAGGATCCGCAGCCAAGTGAACCAACCCAACACCCGGTTCAAGACCATTTGTGCTCCGTCGCGTTCGGTGACATTGGCCGGACTGACGGCGACGCCGAGCACCAGCCCCAAAGTATCCACCAGCAAATGCCGTTTTCGGCCTTTGATCCGTTTACCAGCGTCATAGCCAACCTGACCGCCGTGACCGGCGGATTTGACACTTTGACTATCCAGAATGGCTGCCGTGGGTCGGCTTCGTTTGCCGTGAGTTTTCCGGACCAGTGTGCGCAAAGTGTCGTTGAGCGCGGCCCATTGGTGGTTACTGATCCATTGCCGAAAAACATGGTAAACCGTTTTCCAATGGGGAAAATCCTTGGGCAGATAACGCCACGGACAGCCACACTTGACGAGATACAAGATGGCATCAAGGATGCGCCGCCGATCAATCGGTGGGCGGCCGCGTCTGGCGGGAATCGGGAGCATTGGTTTGAGGTAAGCCCATTGGGCATCGGTGAGACTGGTGTCATATATGGCGTTTTTCACGCCCCAACTGAAGCTGCGCTTAAAATGAGCCGCCAAAAGCCAAGCCGGATGTCAACCCATCCTTCAACTTTTCTTTCCGCTCCAATCAAAAAAACGTCCGCATCACTGCGTAATTCAGCAAATCTGATTATTCAGACGCACTCTTAGGCGGGGCCGTCTTTTAAAAGCGAGCCGAATAACCGATAATTTAGCGATTCGAAATCTCTCCCATCATTGCAGTCCATACTGGAAGTTCGCGTGTGCCGGTGAATCGGCGATGTAAATTGCCCTGCGCATCAATCAAAGCATAACTGGGGATTTCCTGCACATTGTAGCGAAAAACAAGCGTGTCCTTGGTATCCAGTAGCACGGGAAACGGAATTTTCTTTTCCGTAACCAAATCACGAACGACTGACTCAATCGGCTCCGGCGAAGCGTTCATCGCCATCATGTATCCATTCATCATCATGGGTTCCTGGCTATGCCCGTGACCTTCCTCCGCGCAGTCGTCTTGAGGCCCGACGGAAGGATCAAATACCACACCCACAACTGCCAGTCGCTGGCGTTGCTGTTCCTGCAACCGCTTGAGCGCGGCCAAATCATCAAAACTCCTTGCATCGCCGGTTTTCCAAAAACAAAGCAGCACGGCTTTGCCCCGAAAGTCGGACAAGTGGACCAAGCGGCCGTCCATACTTTCCAGCGTGAAATCTTCCATCGGCAGAGTGGTCGCGTTAACTCGCGGCAGCGCGGCCGATTCAGAAAACTCCATGTGATTTGAGCCCCACCATTCGCGCCATCGTTGCACGCCGCGTTGAATCGCTACAAAGTTCGGTTCCGGTTGCGGGGTTCCGTCGTCTGACCGAACAAAGTTTGGCAGCGCGTCACCGGCACGGATGCCGGAATCGTAGCCGGTCACTTTGCGAAGCAGCGACGACGCTTGCACGACCACGCGAGGGTCAGAGTCGTCCAGCAATCGAATGGCTGATTGAACATCCTTGGATTCCGCAATGCGCTGAAGTTGTTGAAGCCCCAAAACGCGCACCGCCGGATCCGCATCGGTTAATTGGCTTCTGATCAAGGTACGCGACTCCGGGAGCTTTTGCTGGGCTAGAATGTTCAAAGCCGGTTCGCGCACGCTCAAGTCAGGGTCGAAAGCTGCCTCTTTCACGATCTTTTCCGTCCGGCTGACTAACGCAGGTTCCGTGTGGAGGCGTACTTTAAGATAGTCCAGAACGAACACCCGTGCCGTCATGTTGCCACTTCGCCACATGCGTTCCAAAACATTAATCCGGTCACTGCCGTCGTCCGTCAATTCCGTAAGCAGCGAGTCTGAAGGTCCATCCAAGCGCAAGGCCAGAGATATCATCAATTCGTGCCGAAGTGGCTTCCATGCGAACAGCATAATTAATGTGAATGCGGCCAATCCGGTCAGCAAAATCCGCTCGCGGTTGGTAAGTTTGCTCCAAGAGTGTTGTGTCGAAGTCTGTGAAAACTTGTCATTCATGGGTCAGCAGAGATTCAATGGGAAAATTGGGATCGAGTTTGCGATCTGTCAGCCAATCGGGGTTGAAGAGAGTGGATTGATATTTCATTCCGGAATCACAGAGGATCGTGACAATGGTCTGACCGGGGCCGCGTTCGCGCGCGAGCCGAACGGCACCGGCAACGTTGATGCCGGAGGAAAGCCCAAGCAACAATCCCTCCTCCCGTAAAAGGTGGTACACGATTGTAATCGCGTCCCGGTCAGGAACACGAAAGGCCCGATCCACCGTTATGCCCTCAAGATTCCTCGTCACGCGGGTCTGGCCGACGCCCTCTGCCTCGGAACTGCCGTCTTTAATCTCGGTGTGGCCATGCGTAAACCACGACCACATTGCGGCACCGAACGGATCGGCGCAGACGATGATGATGTTCTGGCTGCGTTCTCTGAGAAACAAAGCCGTGCCGGCCAATGTCCCGCCCGTTCCTACGACGGAGACGAATGCCGTCACTTCACCATTCGTCTGCTCCCAGATCTCCGGCCCGGTGGATTGATAGTGCGCCATGCGATTGGCTGTGTTGTCGAATTGATCTGCCCAAAACCAGCCTTTTTCTTGCGCAAGACGTTGCGCGACGCGACTGTAATTGCCGGGATCGTGGAACGGCTTTTCAGGCACGGTAATGACCTCGGCACCAAGAGTCCGGAGCAGCTTGATTTTTTCTGGTGACTGTGTTTGGGGAATTACGATGACAGTACGATGGCCCTTGGCAAGTCCGAGGACGGTAAGACCGATGCCGGTATTGCCGGCGGTGCCCTCGACGATCGTCGCCCCTGGTTTTAACCGTCCGGTGGCCTCCGCTTCGGTGATGATACCCAGAGCGGTCCTGTCCTTCACCGAAGCGCCGGGATTCATGAATTCAGCTTTGCCGAGAATTTCGCAGTCAGTCATCTCCGACAACCGACGCAGCCGGATCAGTGGTGTTTTGCCGATGTGACTTTCAATTCCGTAATATTGCGAGGCGTTGAAAATAGGCGGGGTTTTTCCTCTCAAGCCAAGATCTTTTATTGCGGAATCAGAGGTTGTGATGAAAGAAAAGCTGGCGGGAAGGCGCAAAGCCTCAACGTGACCTGGTTGATGGTTAATGCAGTTCATTGCCGAATTTGTGTTGCGATCCGGCCAGCTCGGGCTGGCCGGACCTGTCTGTTCATGTTGGTTTGCTCGTTAAGCATCACCTTCCTTTCGTTGCTTGGTTTCGTTGCACCAAAGATGGTTTGGCGTGTCAGTTCTCTATATTACCGCAGCGCGCCATGTCTTCGCCCAAATAGGGATTATTCACCATCGGGCCGGTTTGCAGCCAGCGGGCGTTGGCCATCGAGCAAAAGATCTGCACGTAGTGGCCGCGATAAGCCTTGTTCGCGTCCAAGTATTTAATCAACGAATCGCTCAATGGTTTGAATGCGTCGCGCGCCGATTTAAGGTCGTTCGCCTGTGCCAGTATCTTTGCCTGCTGCGCCAGGTCGGGAGACAGCGTCTTCGCGTTGACAGCTTGGACATTTACTGCAATCGCTGCCGCGTTGGCACTCACGTCCTCCATTGAATCTTGGGCCAGCGCGGTCTGAATTTTGATATAGCTGTCGAAAACAGCCTGAACCGGGCTCGGCAAGGCTGGTGCTGGTTCCGTCTGCGCATTCGGAGCGGGTTGATGCGCGCTGTGATCCATGCCGGCCATGCCGCCCATGTCCATCTGTGCCCAAAGATACGGTGTGGCAAAGACACCCACTGCCGTTGCCATTAGTAATGTGATTTTTTTCATGTTTGTTTTTTGTTTCAGTGTTTTTGTTTCAGATCTAAAATTCCATGCAGTCATTGTGGACTAGCCAAGCGGGAGCAACTCCATCTCCGTAAGGATTCGCTCCATCGCTTCGTCGCCGTCGGAGGCAACCGCAGTCGCGAAACCGGCGCGAGCCAGAAGTTGCGTCAGGTTTTGAAGATTCAGAGAATCGTCGTCCACCACGAGAATGTTGCCGGTCTTGGTCATCGAATCCATAACATCACCACCCTGTTTATACGCCGCTCCACTGGATAACCCTCTCAACGGGGCAGAAGAGCCATTTGCACTATTCGTTGGTTCTCCAATAGCTCACGTCGGTTCGATGGTCAACGGCGTGGACGGCGGCGGGATTTTCTTGAAAAACAACCGGCGCTTGGGTCGCATCCGGTGACGGAGCTTTGGAGTTATCAGGCGCGTATTTGGTGGAGAAAAAACTCAAGCCGTTGACCCGCGCGGTTTCCCGCAAGTCTTTTTCCAAAAGCGTTTGGTGGGGAAAGGAATTTCCCGTCATTGCTGGCAGGATCATTTCCAATGCGCCGTCGGATTGGTTCCGGCGCGTGAGCCATTGTCCCAACCAGTCCAGAACCGGACGTGGCAACCTATGGGGGTTGCTCAGACAAATGAACACAAGGTCTGCCTCGGCAGCGAGGTCAATGGCGCTTTCCAACGATGCCGGCTCCGCCAAAGTGTCAAATCGCAGCCAAGACGCGCGGAATTTGAAATCCGGGGCGAGTCTTTGGACCACTCCACGATAAATCCCAGTCGCAGCGCGGTATGTGGCCACGTCCTCGTGGGCCAGAACCACCCGGATTGGCAGGTTCAATTTGGGCTTTCGGTTGGCAGGCGTCGTTTTTAGCTTATCAGTCGTTCGTATCTTGTTCGGTGACATTCTTTATTACTATTACGCGACGGACGGCGACAATCCCTCGCAATATTAACATGTTTTTCCGGCTGCACGTTCGCGCATGGCGTTCCTCCCCAGCCGGGTCAGATACCGTCAGGCCGACTGCGCGTTCAGGTCGCGAACGAGTTCGAAAACGAGTTTCCTGCCGAAGAGCACCAGTGTCGCTGCGCTCACATGAACTGCGAGCATCTAGCCGGTGTGATCCACGAGCCGGGCTTAAGAATGGAGGGAACGGTCAACCTGCCCATGTCGTCGGGCTGTCCGGCCGCCGGTTTCCGGCACCCAGTCACGTAACCAGCAAGTAGCCAAGAAGCCGTTAAGAAGTTCGAACGTCAATCGTTACGGCTTCGAGCCATTGCCCAAAACGACTGCGGTTTCGACGTTCAAAACAAAAATCCGGCCCTCGCCGTTCGCGTCGTCGTCGAACACTTCCTGGAGCACGTTCACGAAGCGTTCCACCTCGTGGTCGGCGCAGACCAACTCGACCTTGGCGACATCGGCGTAATGATACCGGTAGTTGTGAATCTTCGGAAGATATTCTGGTTCGGTGCCCGCCACCCATGCCACCGATGCCGCCCATGCCGCCGAGCGCCGGAGCAGCTAAGAGCATCGTGAAGACGCCGACGGCGCACAATGTCTGGAACGTCGTTGCCGTTCGCAATCTGTTTTTGGAGGCCGGGTTAATTTTCATATCCTTTAATACGCCGTGATGAATTGAATCCTCTCTGTGCGTGGGTCCTCATGCAAAGGGACTGGCTTGATGCCGGCGTAATAAGAGTTAGTGGCAGACTGTGCTGCGACACGGTTCACCGACGCAAAAAAAGAAATAAAAAAATGAACGAGTTACAAACCACATCAAGCGAAATCCCCTTTTCAGTTCGTCCCAATCGCTATTCCGCGAAGAACAACGTCAAGCCTGTCAGTTTCTATTGTCACGCGCCGCAGGCCAAAGCCGTTTGTTTGATCGGCGATTTTAATAATTGGGAGCCGGTTTTGGCTGCGCCGATGGAACGTCAGCCTGACGGTGCCTGGACGGCGCAAGTTGAGTTGCATCATGGCCACCATCAATACGTGTTCCTCGTAGATGGCGAGCCGGTGCTGGATCCGCACGCCAACGGCATTGCACGAAATGAAAAAGGGGGGCGGGTCTCGCTGATCGCAGTCAGTTGACCTTTGATAATTGGCTTACGGAAACAGCAAGTATTTCAATCCCATTCCCCACAGGAAGGCGAAGGCGGCCTGTTTGAGCAGGTGCTGCGGGGTGCGCGAAAAGAATTGCTGGCCCACGGCAATCGCCGCCAGCAATGGAACGATGCTCCAAAGCCCGACGCGCAGAACTGGCGCGGCAATCAACCCGGCGTTGCCCAGCAACAGCAACCGCGCGAGGGCACTGACGCCAAAAACAACTTGCAACACCGCCACAATCTGTTCCTTGCCCCAGGGCTGGGAATAGGCGAAGGCAATGGCCGGCGGGCCGCCCGCGCCAAATGCCCCGCTCAAACAGCCGCTGATCAAACCGAACGGAAAACCGAGACGGGATGAGATGCGAACGGCGTTGCCGCGATTCAATATCAGTTCATTCGCGGAGAACAGGAGCATTGTTCCACCCAAAACACGGAGCAGCAGCGTTTCATTGATTTGGATGAGAACATAAACGCCAACCGGGACTCCGACACACGCGCCAATGACGAGGCCCAGCCCTTTGCGCCAGGAATAATGATGGCGAATTGAGAGAAACGTTCGCCCCGACACCACCAGACTGAACACGGCGGTGAGCGTCACAGCATCTTTCAACGTCATCAGCAACGGGAGCAACGCAACGGCCACCAATCCAAATCCAAACCCCGTCAGCCCTTGAGCGACACCGGCCAGCGAGACAGCGAGCGCGCTGAAGACCAGCCGGCCAGTCGGCCCGCTGG
>VFSW01012631.1_pt1 | contig 11779 bp, 9 predicted proteins | sample 5358111 | NCBI WGS metagenome assembly VFSW01 (sample SAMN11554181, study PRJNA540505) | mine drainage metagenome | isolation source: sediment from site ElyBrook_90M | place: USA: Ely Copper Mine, Vershire, VT | collected 2017 | reverse complement strand
CGCTACAGGCAACTTGCACCGGCTCGCCATCAGCCTTGCTGAAAATCATCAATAAAAAATCAACCCCACCAAAATGATGGGGTTCGTCAGCAATCTGAGACATGCTGCGGAGTGCAGCGGCTTTTTTCTTTTCGTCACATTACTGCACATCTACATTCGTCTGCAACATGTTTTTATCCCCTGCGGCATCTGCAGAGTAGTAATCGAATTGATGGGAGCCAGGCATCAGCGTGAGTGTATCGCGTAGTTCATACGTGCTGCCGTAGCCGATGACCTTAGAACCATCGACCCACAGCTCCATAAATACAGTGGGATTCGTATTTGTCCCCTCCACCAGCACATTCACGGTTGTGCCAGAGGTGTAGCTTGGTTGGCAAACCTGAATCCCCGGCGTAGCAAATGGCACACAGGTGCCGTGGGGGTAGGGGGTGGTATTGGTTAGAAGCGTTAAGCTCGATTGGCCAGAGCCTGTAGCGAACAGCGCCAGGTCCATTTTTCCGTCGCGATTGTAGTCTCCGGAAAAAAATTGCAGAAGCGTGGCTTGGACTTGAATCGGAACGACACTTACCTTACTAAACGATTGTGAAGCATCGCCTTCGAGAATTTTGATGGACTGCTGTCCAGAAGAGGGTTTTACCGACATATAAGCAACATCCGGATAGCCGTCGCCGTTCAAGTCTGCGACAGTGATTGGCCCACTCAACGTCGAGTCAGAAATATACTTCGTTGTAAAGCCGCGAGATTTCTCGCCGTAGGAAATTTGCAACTGCGGATCAATCACGCCTTGCCCGGCGGCATCCAGAGTCGCGACGATATCACTCACGCCAGCACGATTCAGGTCTGCGGTGTGGATGTTATCAATCTCTCCAACTACGTTATACGGAGTGGTGACATCAAAATCTCCGTGGCAGTTGCCGTACGCGATGTGTAGTTGCGAGTTATACCCGGACTGCCCGGTCTGTTCATACTCTGTCCAGGCTACGTCCGTGCAGCCGTCACCATCAAAGTCTCCCGCAATCAGGTTGTAAAAGCCGGATGTAAGACTCGCCGCGCTGCCCGTCAGATTTGCAATTGTATACGGCCCGGTGAAGCTGCCATATCCGTCGCCGTAATACAGTTCGAGTAGATTTCCATCCAGAACGACAGCATCGAGCTTGTGGTCGCCGTTAAAGTCGGCAGTCACGATGGCGTCGGCGTCATAGTGCGTCACAGGAAACTGCTTGTAGAGTGTGAAATTCCCCGAACCATTATTCAGATAATCGCCAAAGGTATTGCTGTAGGTTCCATTACACCGGCTACCGCTGGTTGTGCTGACCAGCAGGTCGTTTTTCCCACTGCGTTGAAAATCTCCAAACGCCAGCGGATAGGCTGGGCAATACGCCGGTATCGAAACAAAGGTCTGGGCGTAACCGCCTTTGCCATCCGATTTAATTTCAAAGAGATTGGCGGGATCGGTATAGAGGTTCATTACAAAATCAGGATAACCGTCGCCGTTGATATCCCCTTGAATAATGGAGGAGGGTACGGTGAATTCATCGCCGTCGTAGTTCATGATGGGTTGAGTGTTCTGGCTGAAGGTGATGTCCTGTGCAAATGCTTTTTGGACACACAAGGTAAGCAAGCAGGTGGCGACTGCGGCCACAAAGATAGAAAGTTTTTTGCTAAACATGGAAGGTTCTCCTGTTAGCAAATGGGATTCGCGCCCACTCCCCTCCCGTTGCTCGGAGTTAACCTGCGTCTGCAGTTCGCCTCCATAGGATCAAAAACAATGAGATCAAAACGCCACGAACCTGTGGCGCTGCTTAGACGCAACGGGCATTAAACTCCGTGGGCTTTTGTGGTTGCCGGTTTTCCCGGCGCATTCGTCCGCGCTGCAGAGGAATGCACATCTGGCTTGGCTTGCATGCTTCTGATCTCAGGCTCGCTCATCCACTTCACGATCAACGACACTCGTCGGTTCGACGGGTCAAGTGGTCGTCCGGGCACCCGCAACATCTGGTCGCCGTAGCCGCGCACTTCGGCCACCTGATTTGATCCCACGCCATTGCGCTGCATTAGTCGTCGTGCTGAGTTGGCGCGGTCTTCTGACAATTCCCAGTTGGTATAGTCGCCGCCCTTCGAGAAAGGTGCAGCGTCCGTGAAGCCTTCAATCAACAGCTTATTCGGCAGCAACTTTAATTGCGAAGCGACGAGCGTAAGCAACTTGACTCCGCTGGGGCTGAGCTGTGAACTGCCCTTTTCAAAAAAGGTGCTGCCCTTGCCTTCCAGCAAATCCATCCGCAAACCTTCATTGGTGATCGTGATCAAAATCTGATTGGAGAGTTGATGCAGGTCCGCCTGCTGCATGATGATTCTTTCAATCTGATCCCTCAACTTCTGAATGTTCATCTGGTCCACGGAGATGGTTTTGCTTGAGCCCATTTTTGATCCCATCTCCGTGGTGCCTGTTTCGTGCCCGCTGCTATTGGGATCGTTGAAGTAGCCAGCGACTGCCTTTTTGATTTTTGGTGTGGAGTTCATCAGCCACAGCACGATGAAAAGCGACATCATCGCCGTCACAAAGTCGGCGTAGGCTACCTTCCACGCTCCACCGTGATGGCCGCCGTGAGAGATTTTTTTCTTAATGACGATAATCGGTCGAATCGGTTTGCCGTCGACGGCCATATGCGCTCCTTATGCTGCCGTGCCAGCGGCGGGTTGAGACGGTGTAGCTGCAGCCCGCTTCTTGCATTCCTTTTCCATCTCGTCGAAGGTTGGGCGCACACCTTCAGGGATTGCGCGGCGGCCCATCTCAATGGCAAGAATCGGTGCCAGTCCTTTCAGAAATGCCAGGATGATGACGCGCAGCACGTGCAGGTATGCATTATGTTCTGCTGCGCCTTTGGTCATGTTGGCGGCCAGCGGTCCCACCAAGCCGTAGCACATCAAAATACCAAGAAATGTTCCAACCAGCGCCGCCGCCACTTTTTTGCCGATCTCTTCTGGCGGGCCGCCCAGCGATCCCATGGTGATGACCACGCCCAGAACAGCGGCCACAATGCCCAGGCCGGGCAAGGCATCGGCAACTGCGGTGAGCGCCTGGATGGGCTCCAGCGCCTCGTGGTGCGCTACATCCATGTCGAGTTCCATCATCTGATCCATATCAAACGGATCGACGCCCCCGCTAATGGCCGTTCGCAATGTATCGCAAATAAATGCCTCGGAATGGTGATCTTTCAAGAACATCGGATAGCGTTTGAAAATTTCGCTTTCGTGCGGCTTTTCTACATCGGCTTCAATGGACGTCAGGCCGCCCTTGCGTACCTTGTTGAAGATTTCGTACATCATCTTCAGCGTGCTTAGATATCGATCTTTATCGAACGAGGAGGGGCTCAACACGCCCTTCACACCGGCGATCATCGCTTTAATTGTCGACATCGGGTTCGCGATCAGAATCGTTCCGATGGCCGCACCGCCGATCGTCACCATTTCTGCTGGCTGCATCAGCACCAGCAGCGGCCCTTTCTCCATCAGAAAGCCGCCAATCACAGCCCCAAAAACTACGACAATGCCAATAATAGAAAGCATCAATCTCTCCTTGCTTCGGTAACCCGGTTACCGCCTGCAAACTCGCTGCTATGCATGGCATCCTTCGCTCGATCCAATAGTGACTCCAATTTGGAGGCTGCTGACGCATGGGCAACGCCGATGCTAATGGTCAACGGTACGTTATCTCCCCACCACTGAAACCCCACGGTGCGCGCCAGGCCGGTTAGCCGCTGTGCGTGCTGCACCAGCAGATACGGCGAGCGCTCATGGCAGATCATCAGAAACTCATCATCTCCCCAGCGCCCCAGAATTTCCCCTGGTCTTTGTTGTCGTAGAAGCGCGTCGCCGACCAGATGCAGCATCTCTTCACAGGCTTCATGGCCGTGGGTTCTGCGCAGCGTTCGTGCCTGATCCACCCGAATCCACAGAACGCTCATGGATAATCCGCTGCTCAGCCACTGGTGATGCGCCGCTGCCAGGCGGTCTTCCATCTCTGCCTGTTCGTCGATCACGGCTGCTTCTTCGCTTTCTCCATGGGGCAGGGCGGCGGCCTCTTCCACTGGATAAAACAGCAGCGCCTCGCCGATATCTGCGCCCTCTGCGTCATGCAGCACAGCTTTGTGCAACATGCCGGGAATGCTGTGCCCTAGTTTGTGATGGATGGTGACCAGGGCTGGCCGCTCCGGACTTTTTTTCGCGGTGGATTGATCCAGATCGCCGGACGGGCGGGAGAAAAATCCAGCGTGCATGCGGACGCCATGCGCACGCGCCGCGCGTCGTGCCAACACACTGGCCGCTACCTGCTCCTGATGTTTCTGGTTCAGGCAAAACAGGTTCTCCGGACATTTTTGGCCAATCAAATCTGCCGCGCTGTATCCAGTCAGCGACGCAGCCACGTGGTTCCAATGGGCGACGTTCGAACGCTCATCGAGAACCGCGATACCCTCTTCCATAATTTCAAGGGTTGCCTCCAGCAATGTCACGCAATCACACATTCTGCCCGCTTTTGAAGTGTCGGCGGGGCTAAGGAAGTCACAATCTGGTTATCGACCGTGTGCCGCAGACACTTCAAAGTGGACAGGGGTGGATTCAGAATCTTGCCCGTTTCGGGAGAAAGAAAAGCCGCCCTTGCGAGCGGATTTTGAAGGAGATGCAATTTTTATTTACAGAACGCCCTGTTAGGATTCTTCAATGGCTTTCTTTCGTTGGCGCGTCGCACTGGTATTCCTGCTTGCGGCGTTGAGATTGCCGCTTCTTGCACAAACGACGGCGCAGAAATATCGGGCAGCCGCACAACAATTTCAATCCCACACTGCAGACGACGTTTTTCACGATGACTCCAAAGGTGGAGTCGATGCTTTAGAGCAGATGTGGAACGAAAGTGCTCAGGCTGTCCTTGAAGCTCTGTCAGCCAAACCGTCGGCCAGCGCCAGCGACCTTCACGCGGCCCTGTGCCAATTGCCATCCAGCACGGGCGATTGCGGCGAAAAAGACGGAGTGTCGACCTCCGTTATCGCCATTGGTCCGCTGCTGTTCCTGGCCACGCAATCCAACGGAGAAGCTGGACCTGTTTTTCTCGCGGGATTTCGCGGGGATCATCCTGCGCTGCTTTGGTGCATCAACAACGCGGCAGCGCAGGCTGTCGATCCGCAGCATCTGCTCCGCGCCTGGAGAGCAGACCGTGCAGGTGAAAAATGCAGAGAGGCGAACGCAAAAAATCCGTCGGGCACCTGCGGGCCTCTCGATGCTGAAATCGGTAAGCTGCCTACAGACTCGGCGGGAAGGCCACGATTTTATCTGGATGCGGAATACGCGCAGATGGCGGGAGCCACCTCTGCCCATCAGACCAGCGTGTGGCGTTGGGATGGAGATGCAGCCACGCTGCTTTGGATCGACCAGCATAACTTTGTGATCGACCAGAAAATTGGCACAAAGTTTTCCCACGGCACACTAACGATTGGAGAAAAGCAAGAGTTTCGAAGTTTTTATGGATGCGGTTCCTGTGAGGAGAGGCAGATGGTGCAGCGGCTGCAAATTACGCCCACAGGAATTGTGGATAAGGGAATCACGTCCACGACCCCGGAATTGGATTTGATTGACGAACTGTTCTGGCGCCTATCCAGCAATCAGCCAACCGCAGAGATTGCAACCCCAGAGGTTTCGCGCGTGCTTCGAGCAAAGATTCTAGCCGCGCGAGAAGCATCAAAGAAGGTGGATCCGAACTGGTTTTCTGTGGGAATGCTGGGGGATGTTTCGATCCAACGCAAGGGCGATATCGAACACGTTTGCTTTACTGCCGATGATATCGGGCGTGTGTACTTCACCCTTCAGAATCGTCCTGCAGGGAAGCTACGACTGATCCATGCCACGCAGCTATCAGAAAATTATGGGGACTGCCCGAAGTAGCGAAACCGATTGCGCAGCGCGCCTGACCCACGCTTACGGTTCAGGAACAAGTTTGAGCCGCTTGAGTAATGGGCCGACTGTCAACCCCTGCCCCAGCAGACTCAACAGCACCGTGCCCAGAACCATTAAGACCAGACGAGAGCGGTCAGCTAAATTTTCTGGAAGGCTCAACACCAGCGCAATGGATAACGAGCCGCGCAGGCCGCCCCAGAAAATTACGTGCTGCCAGCGAAGGGAAACAGGGTGCCGCAAAAGTTTTGACACAGGCAGAAGTCCATAGACCGTCACAACTCGGCTGGCCAGCATCGCCAGAATTCCCCAGGCAATAGCGCTCCAATCGCTCAGCAAATGGCGGACGTGGATTTCCAATCCGATCAGGAGAAAGACGAAAGAATTGACAACGAAGGCCGCATACTCCCAGAAGGAATCGACCGCTGCCTGGGTTGTCTCGGACATGCCGGTGGCTCGGCCATAGTTGCCGATCAGGAGTCCGGCAATCACAACGGCGATGACGGGGGAAACGTGGAGCCACTCCGCAACCAGAAACGTGCCGTAGGCCGCGATGGTTGTCAGCGTGATTTCCAGCAGGTGATCGTCGAATTGCGCTGTCAGCTTCATGCAAATCAGGCCAAGAACTCCCCCAACCGCGGTGCCGCCCAGTACGACGAAGACGAACTGAGTGGCGCAACTTACAACAATCTGTCCAGCTGAATGAACCGTCGTGGTGGCAACCAGCCCGAGAACGATGCGAAAAACAACAACCGCCGTGCCATCGTTGAAGAGACTTTCCCCCTCCACCAATGTGGCCAGTTTCTCTGGCAGTCCGTAAGTTTTGAAAAGTGCGACTACGGAGACAGGATCAGTAGCAGAGATGAGCGCACCAAAGAGCAACGACGATGACCATTGCATTCCTGCGACCCAGTGCAGGATGACAGCGACGATTCCCGTCGACAGGCAGACGCCGGGAACGGCAAGGATAAGAATGGGAATCGCATTGGCCCGCAGGGAGTCGAGGCGAAGATTCCAGGCCGCGTCGAATAGAAGCGCGGGAAGGAACAGCAGCAAAATCAGCTGTGGAGAAATGTGAACGCCGGGCAAGAGTTGAAACGGGCTGATCGCTGCGCCCACGATCACAAGGGCCAGGGTGTAAGGCACTTGAATCCATTTTGTTGCCATCGCCACGGCAGAAGAAATCAGCAGCAGCACCAGCACACGCGTGACGACGAAGTGTAGATCGACAACGGGCTGCGGCGTGGGGACGAGCATGTATCCACTCATCTTACAGAAACAACTAGGTCGCGCAGGTGGAAAGCAGACGACCTTATTGCTTTGCATTGTCTGGGTTGTTCACCTTGCCCAGAGGATTGTCCAGCCGGACACGGAACGAACGCGCCTTGTAATCCTTCGGCAGGTATTGATCGGGAATCGCGGTGCGATATCCTCGGACGAAGGTTCGGAGGAAAATCTGCCCGCGCCGTGTTACTGCAATGGAGTACGTGTTGCTGTAACACCGATGCTTGTCGCGAGGGGAATCCGACAAACCTCGACGGCACTGTTGTGATAGGGACAATCAAATCCGTCAGGAATGGGACCCTGCAGAATGACCCATGTGACGGGATATTGATGCGCCAAGCGAATAAAATCGGCAGCCTGAAAATGATTCCATCCCGCGACAGCCTGCTGCTGGGCTTCCCAATCCGGCGTCAGTTGGGGGAACAGGGAGACGACGCCGCTATCCTTCACTGCGTCGGCCAGCACGCTGCGTTCTGCGATGGCGCGGAAGCCGTGCTGGTCTTCCTCTGGAATTGCGAGATAGCGTGGATCCAAGGCGAAGACAGCATCCTTGGGCGTGTTTTGACGTACCCAGAAGAACGCAGAAATCCAGGGATTCGCCTCTGTGCGATTCGGCCATTCGATATGCGGACTGTGCGAGTATGTGGCGCGATTCACGGCGAACATGCCGATGGAGAGAGGCACGAACAGAGCGAGCCATATCCATACGCTATTTTTTAGAACATATTCCCCCAGCAAGCCCCCGAGCAAGATGAAAAACAAAACGTAGATCACATCGAAGGAGCGCATGGGTTGCAACCGCGTGAAGTTCGCGAGATGCCTGTTGGAACTCAGTATCAAAAAAACAATTGTGGAGAAGATGCCAAAGGGCACAAGCGCGCGGCAGATGCGCTGGAACATCGGCAAGGTGTTCCGCGGTTGTAGACGCGTCAGCGCATGGAGAATCGCGAGGGGCAGCAACACGCCAATCCACTCATACCATTGCCAAAGCGAAGCGAAGAAAAATGTTCGCGAATATAGAACCTCCCGATAGGTTCCATATACGGGATGAAAATTAAATCCCTGGAACCAATGGCTGGGCGATAAGGCGACAACGGCTGCGGTTCGCACAGGATTCGGCTTCTCTGCCGACGAGTACAGCGGAAGTGCGTCAAAGATCATAAAGCCTATACCAAATACCGCCATCTGCGGATGAACCAGCGCTGTAACGAAAATCAAAAGAAATGCGGCACCCTTTTTCCCGCGCAGAAAGAATTCAATCGCGAGCAGTGTAAGGGGCGTCGAGAGGGAACGCGCCGTCAGATATGGGTCCGAGATGACCAGAGCGGTGCCAGCGATGGGTACGGTAAGCAGTGCCGCCAGCAGTGATACTGCGGCCCAGCGTGCACGGGCAGAAAGGAAGCAAATGCAGGCAAGGCGCCAAACCGTCACCAACAGAAAAAAAATGCAAAAAAAGTAGGAAAGAAAAATGGCGACATCTATGGGCAGGTGAACCGCGCGCGCCACCAGCGCCACCAAGGGTGCAAAAATTGACATCCGGCTATGGTGCTGAAAAAATTCGGCACCAAAAGGATAGAGCTGCGGATCGAAGAATTTCTTAATGCCGGGGACGTAGATTGCGCCGTCGTCCACGCCGAGATGATATCCCTGAACGGCAACTGCGAGAATCGCAAGAAGAAAAAGTTTGGCGGATTGTACCCAGGATCGGGTCAATCTCATTTGCCCGATTCCTCAAGGAAGATGGACTGATCGATCGCGGGAGTTTCAAACGCTGGGGAATTGGCAATGTTGTATTGGGGCACGGTACGCAATCCCCACCGGGCCGCCATGCATTGCAGCGTTGTTTTTATCACGCCCAAACCATAGATGGTGCTGCGACGGAAATTGATGGACGAGGCTTCGGCAAAATAACGCGTTGGGCAGGATATCTCCCCAATGCGCGCGTTGGAAAGCAGGCATTGCGCCAGCACCTGATTATCGAAGACAAAGTCGTCCGAATTGTGTTCCAGCGGAAGCAGTCGCAACAGTTCTTCACTGTAGGCCCGAAAGCCCGTGTGGTATTCAGAAAGATTTGCACCCAGAAAGAAGTTCTGAAACATCGTCAATGCGCGGTTGGCTACATACTTGTAATGTGGCATTCCCCCGCGTAAAGCACCCCCGCCCAGCATCCGCGAACCTAGAACAATGTCGTAGGCGCCGAAGGCGACCATGCTGGCGATGGGAGTGATCAGTAGAGGCGAATATTGGTAGTCAGGATGCAGCATCACAACCACCTGTGCATTGTGCGCAAGTGCATGCGCGTAACAGGTTTTCTGGTTGCCACCGTAGCCAAGATTGAGATCATGGACAATCACCGTCAACCCAAGTTGCCGGGCCAGTTCCGCGGTGCCATCTGTGCTCCGGTCGTCTACTAAGATGATTTCGTCGACGATCGAAGGAATCTCTCGAACGGTGGCTCGAAGAGTCTTCCGCGCGTTGTACGCCGGAAGAACCACCACGATACGTTTATTGTTGATCATAAATTTTAGACGTTACGCTCAGAACAGTCGGCGAGCTAAATTTGCCGCAGGCAAATACACCATCGAGCAAGGAGGATGTCGTAGCCAGTATTGTTGCTCCTAAGATAAGGCCTGGGAGCTACCCGGCGCAACCTAATTTGACCTGGGCAACTGGCAGACCTTCACCGCCGCATTTTGAAACGGGCAAACGAACGCTGTATTGGCGTTTCGTTGCAGCACCAGCCAATTTACGCCGAAGGGTGCAAGTCGCTGGATGCGCTTTGCATCGCTGATGTGGCTCAGATCGGTTTCCGCAGTATGCTCCACCATCCACTTTTGCGCCAGTTGCGGAAAGACAGACGCTGCTCCCCCATCTTTGGAGTTATCGGCCAGGGAGTCCCGTTGTGCTGTTGCGCGGAAACCTAGCGTGTCTTCACCTTGGGCGCGAATGTAATTGGCGTCGAGCGCAAACAACGCGTCGGTGGGAGTGGTGTTTCGTATCCAGAGAAAGGCCTGATTCCAGGGATTAGAAGAGTGCGCACATGGGAATTCGTAATGTGCAGTAGCTGGATAGGTTTGGTATTGGACAAAGATCATCACCGTAGCCAGCCCTAAAAGTGTCACTGCCCAGCGCCAGGAAATTTGTTTCAGCAGGTATTGCCCGAGCAAGCCACCCAAGCCTAAAAACAGAATGAAGTAAAGAAGCAGGAATGGACGAAGGGTCTGCAGGCGGGCGATGAAATGGGAGTGGCTCTGCGGGTGGACGAAAAGCAGCGACACCGTAATGGAGGAGATGCCGATGGCCAGACACGCGCCACACAGGGAAACGCCGGGCTTGCGAAAATCCCATTTTTGCCAACAGCAGTACAGGGCCATCAGGATCAGCGGCGCGACTAGGCCAAAAAGTTCATACCACTGCCAGCAGGAGAGATAAAAATAACTGCGGGTGAGAACTGCTGTTCGATAGTCGGGTGACTCTGTAATGTTTCGCTGAGAAAATTGCAGCGCCGCGCCCAGGATCACAGACGTCGCACAAAGCGCGGATACCAGCAGCCAGCGCTCGGCTTGCACCGTCCAAAGCAAGAGCACAAACGCTGCCGCATAGATTGCCATCAGCGGATGGAAAAGCCCGACCAGTGCAAGCCAAAGTAAGACCCGGGGCCAGCGACGATCAAGCACTGCGTCAATGGCCAGCAAGGTTAGGGGCGTGGAGAAGGAACGGCTGGTGACGTAAGGATCCATCATGAATAGCGCTGAGCCAGCCACAGGCATAGTCAGGCAGGCCGTGACAAGAGCGACCGCGCCCCAGCGGGCTTCTGGCCGCGTAAAACATTTTTGAGCCAGCAGCCAGCAGCTGTAGATCACCAGCCATGTGGTGAAGAGCTGGATTCCAAACAGGACGTAGGGCAGCGGCGCGTGAAGAAGGCGCACGATGGCTGCAACCAGATGGGCAAAGATTGACAGATGCGTGTAGGCCGTAATGAATGCGGCGCTCGAACGATATAGATTCGGATGGAGCGCCAGGTTCACGCCAGAGACATAGATTCCAGCATCGTCGGCGTACGGGTGATAGCCCTGAATCACCGCCGCAAAAAAAGTGAGCCCCGCCAGAACCAGTGGCGTGGCGACCCTGGCTGTCCGAGCAGTCGCATTCTGCTGTGCATGGGCAGGGGCAGCGGTTGGAATTTCAGCGACGGAATTCAAAAAAGACCCTCTGGCGGCGGGGTTCATCACATCCTGGAAAAACCAGGGTCTGGCAGCAGCGCCCAAATTCCGCAGTTCGTCGTCCATTCTAATCCACCGGTTGTCGCCTTCGCCCGCAATTTTGTTCCGGGCTTGACCGGGGATGAAAAACGCCCTAACTATCCTTGCGATACAACAGATTCTTCATCGCTTGCCGTCGCGCTTCATTTGCTTCGCGTTCGGATTGGCGTTCCTCGGCACCCACAGCGCGCTGTTCTCCAGGCCCGGCGGCCTCCGGGGCGCTGCAATCTGGGCAACGGTTGGCAAAGCCCGGCTTATCGGGCTTCAGTTCAAACTCCTCGGAGCAGACA
>VFSW01012630.1_pt1 | contig 11780 bp, 7 predicted proteins | sample 5358111 | NCBI WGS metagenome assembly VFSW01 (sample SAMN11554181, study PRJNA540505) | mine drainage metagenome | isolation source: sediment from site ElyBrook_90M | place: USA: Ely Copper Mine, Vershire, VT | collected 2017 | reverse complement strand
ATCCAATATGGAAACTAGAAAGTACATGCTTGCTCTATAGAAATGTTATGGTTAATCCGTCTGCATAAATGCCGGACGGCTATGGTCGGTCAGATTACGGAGCCAGCGATCATGGAGTCAGGCCTGAACGATCTGGCTCAGGGAGAGAGGAACCGTCGGGAAGGTCACCTCGGACCAACTTTAGGCTCTTGCGTGTGTCTGAGGCGATGTGATTTTGTCCGCCAACCCTGCGGCGAAAAGAGTCGGATAAAGGGCCCAGATGTCGAGCGAAAAGATGTAGCAAACCCTCATTCAGTGCAGATCCGACCTAGTTCACGATGCAGCCGCAGGGCCGAAACGAGCTGACCGCCAGAAATCTCCTTGATTTGGAGTTGCATGCAGTGGATGCCATGTGCCTCCTTCTCTCCCTCGGAAATGCATGCGCCCATCACATACACCCATAAATTAACAGGACTATTCACCTAGTTACATCTATCGCTCCTGAGGCTGAAATTCCCTACGAAGCCGGTTTTTCAACCTCAGTAGCGCAAATCTGAAAGAATGGTGAAAGCCACCGCTGGAATAAATATCTCCGTACAACTTCGGTACACTAAAAAATGACTGAGAATGACTTCCTGGCCCCTAAGCGACACTGTATGAAGCACTTAGAATTTAATACTCTATAATTCGGGACCAGGGGGTCGGAGGTTCAAATCCTCTCTCCCCGACCATTCTTTGCTTTTCAACAGTTATAAACCCGCAAAATATCCCGTCATCGCATCCACCAAGCCAGGGATCGTATGCGACTGTGCTTCCACATTTGGTTCAATGCCATGCTCCCGTAGCGTCTGACTGGTGATCGGGCCGATGGAAGCCGCGACCATCCCTTGCGGTAATTCGAGTCCCGCCGCCCGCAGCAACTGAAAAAAATGCTTCACCGTTGACGAGCTGGTAAATGTAATCGCCTCGGGCAACTCTGCCCCCGCCGCAAAGATCGCGCGTAGCCGCTCGCTGGCATCAGCTGGCATCACCGTTTGGTAGGCCTCGACCACATCGACCTGCGCGCCCAACTTCCGTAACTCCTCGGGAATCACATCGCGCGCGACCTTGGCGCGTACCAGCAGCACTCGTTTCCCCGCAGCCTCTTCGTGTAACGCGCCGGCAATTGCCTCGACGACCGCCTCAGCCACATACTCCTTCGGCATCGCGCTCACTGCACAGCCGTGTTTTTCCAGAGTCATCGCGGTCGCAGGCCCAATCGCGATGATCTTCGGCGTGTGAAGAATCTCCCTATCCAATCCCAGCGCCTGCATCCGACTTTGCATAGCCGCAACGCCATTTGCACTGGTCAATAGAAGCCAGTCATAGCGCGACAGATTCCCGAGCGCCTCGTCCAGCGGCGCATACGAATCAGGCGGAGTAACCTCAATCATGGGTGCGGCGATCACCTCTGCCCCCAGCGCCTGTAGTGCTTCGGCGAGTGATCCCGCCTGCTGCCGCGCGCGCGTAATGCAGATACGTCGGCCTGCCAGCGGCTTCGACGATTGCATCATGTCCGAACTGGCCCTGTGTTTTTTGATACGCAGTCCGAGAGCATCTCTTCTGCCCCCTGCGCCAGCAAGCGCTGTGCGATTGATTCGCCGAGTGTGCGTGCGGTCTGTTCGGAGAAGTTGGTGGCCGCGACAGTTTTTACTTCACGCAGAATCGCCGTTCCATCCGGTCGAGCAACAGCAGTGCTAATCTTCCAACTGCTTCCACCCTGCGGCTCGCAGAACGCGCCAACGGGGAGATGACAGCCTCCGCCCAGTGCACCCAGCACCGCGCGCTCCACCGTCACGGCAAATCCCGTAGGTGCATGATGCAACGCTGCCAGAATTTTCCTTGTCGCCAAATCCTCACTGCGACATTCAATGGCCAGCGCACCCTGCGCTGCCGCCGGGCACATCTCCTCGACAGAAAAATATCCGCGCAGATGTTCGGTGTACCCCAGCCGCTCCAGGCCCGCTGCCGCAAGTACAATGGCGTCGTCCTGACCTTCCGTCAGCTTCCTCAGCCGAGTGTCTACATTACCTCGCAGTTCCTGTACCTGCAGATCGGGCCGCAGCGCGCGTACCTGCGCCTGTCGCCGCAAACTGCTGGTGCCGATCACGCCACCCTCCGGTACATCTCGCAGGCTGGTGTAGCGCGCAGAAACAAAAGCATCCCGCGCGTCGGCGCGTTCAGGAACCGCAGCAATCGTAAACTCCGGCGCCAGCTCCGTTGGCAAATCCTTCATGCTGTGCACGGCCAGGTCGATGCTGCTCGTCAGCAGCGCATCTTCAATCTCTTTGGTGAACATTCCCTTGGTGCCCACCTGCGGAAACGGAGCATTCTGCACGCGATCCCCCGTCGTGGTGATGATTGCAATGCTCACCTCGCAACCCAGACCGCGCAGACACGTTGCAATATGCTCCGCCTGCCAGCGGGCCAGCTGCGAGCCGCGACTTCCTATCCGGATCACGCGGATTCGTCCTCGTCAGAAGTGTTTTTGGCTTCTGTCTCACGATCCAAATCTTTCTCTGCGCGCTCTTTCTTCGCCGCGTCAAACAAATCTTCAATCACTGCCAGCGTCTCGCGGTCACCTTCGCGTGCCGCACGCTTGATCGCCTGAATCGGCGCGTGCTGCATCTTGTTGACCAGGGATCGCGTCAGCGCTTCCACTGCCTGTCGCTGCTCCTGCGTCAATCCCTGCAGGCGCGGCTGCAGGCGATCCCATTCATTCTGCCGCAGCGATTCCAAACTCTGCTGCAGCGCTACAATCCTCGGCACCGCATCCAGCGTCTGCTGGCGCTGCTGATATCGCAGCACCTCGCGATGGATGATCGCCTCCGCATCCTGCGCTTCCTTTTCGCGGTCAGAGATATTCGCGGCCGCCACCGATTGCAGATCGTCGATGCTATACACAAAGATTCCATCGACGCCATTCATCGCCGGGTCCACGTCGCGCGGCACGGCAATGTCGATAAAGAACATAGGCCTCTGCTTGCGTTGTTGTGTGTAGCTGCGTCCATTTTCAGGCGTAAAGATTGGACGCTCGGATCCGGTGGAGGTAATCACCACATCGGCCTTCGCGGCAAACTCATGCAGCCGCTCGAACGGCACCGCCTGCGCGCCAAACTTCTGCGCCAGCGCTTCAGCGCGCTCCAGCGTGCGATTGCAGACGTATAGGGTTCCCGCGCCGTGTTGCATCAGGCTGCGTGCGGCCAGTTCGCTAATTTTTCCCGCGCCCACCAGAAGAACGGTTTTATTTCGCAGCGATCCAAAAATCTTGCTCGCCAGCTGCACCGCCACCGACGCAATCGAGACAGACGAGGTGCCGATATTTGTCGCCGTGCGAATCTTCTTCGCTACCGTAAACGTGCGCTGCAGCAGCGGATCAAGATTCGTCTGCACCGCTCCTATTGCGCGCGCAACGGAGTACGACTCCTTTACCTGGCCCAGAATCTGCGGCTCGCCCACAACAAGAGAATCGAGACTGGCGGCCACGCGGAACAGATGACGTACGGCCTCCCCTGCACGAAATTCATACAAAAACGGGCGCAGCGCCACAGTGTCAACGGCAAAATAATCGCGAATAAAATCCATCAGGTTCGCCTGCGCTGGCTCCTGATAGGTGACAATTTCCACACGATTGCACGTCGAAAGAATCAACCCCTCGCGCACGCAGGGCACGCCCAGCAGCGATTGCGTCGCCTCTGGCAGCCGCGCCGACGGAATCGCCAGTCGCTCCCGCACCTCTAACGGCGCCGATTTGTGATTCACTCCGAGTAGCACTAAATTCATGGCGTCACAAACCGATGCACGGTGCTGAACTGATTCGCCACCCACACCGTCAGGGCAAAAAGAAAGATCAGCGTTGAGAGGTACACGGCGCGCTTGCCGCGTAGCCCCGTATGCCTGCGAACGTAGAGCATCCAGACGTACAGCACCCACATGCCAATCGACAGCAGCACTTTGGGATCAAGAAAATAAATTGCGCCTACGCTGTGCTGCGCGATCAAGGCCCCGGCCAGCAGGCCCACCGTCATGCACGGAAAACCGACGACCAATGTCTTTGATGCAATTTGATCGATGGTGTCCAGTGGTGGCAGATGGCGAAAGATTCCGTCCACCTGCTTACGCTTCAGTCGCCGCTCCTGAATCAGATAGAGCAGGCTCGCCAGCAGGCTCAGAATCAGCGCGCTGTATGCGGCCAGTAGCAGAACAATATGAACAAAAATCCAGCCACTGCGAACCCAGTGCATGGGGAGCACGCCGCGATCCGGCCCCGCCGCAGGCAATAGCAGCAGCAGAAACACCAGCGGCAGTACAAACACTCCCATGGAGAGGGCGCGCGTCCGCCAATAGACCAGCAGAAAGGCGGTCACCAGCAACCAGGCCAGCAGGGTGGTGATCTCGTGCAGAGTGGAGGGCACCCAGTGGTGGGCCAGGTTGAGCATCTCCATTAGTGCAACGAAATGGAAAAACGCGGCGGAGACACAGGCGGGCAGAACCACGCCGCGCCATCTCGAGCGTCCGCTCAGCACATCCGGCACAATGGCGACACACGATGCTCCGTAGAGTGCGAGCGCGATACGCAGCCAGACCAGATACATTGCCAACCACCCCTGAAAATTCGCGGAAATTCCCTCTTCAAGTATACGCGGGGTGCTTAACGTACCAGCGCACGAGACGGAATGAGATGGAAACGCGTTTCAATCCAATCGCGGACACGCTCCGTCTGAAACTCTGTTACGCAAGCTACGCCATACGCATATCCGAGGATAAGAATGAGAATTCCAAAACCCAGGAGCAGGTGAAGGGGAGTAGGTGCCCATCGCAAATGACCGAGGATCAACGCGGCCAGCAACGCACAAAGTGGGATATGCCCCACATACAGCGTGAATGAGAAGCGCGCAAGCTTCCGAATCAGCCGTTCACCCATAGATGCCCGGCTCAGAGATGTAGCTGAGAGGCAAACCCACACCAATGCGAATGTGCACATGGCCAACAGATACTCGACTACCAGTGCGGGCATGTGCGCCTTTCTTCCCAGCAGAAAGAACAGCAAAATGTAGATGGCACCCACAAGCCTTCGCGTTGTTCTCCCCAATAGTGGTGGAGACGGCATCCATGCCAGCACCGTTCCAAACAACCACACAGGAAAGTATTTCAGAATTCCAGGCCCAACCAACCACGCTATTCCAACGAAGGCGATGAGACATGCAATACGCAACTGCAGGCCGATCTTTGGGCGAATGGCAAACAGGCCAAGCGGAAAAAGAATGTAGTACCAGAATTCGTTCGCCAGACTCCACAGTGCTGCGTCGGAGCCAAACGTCTTGGCGAAGATGGTCTGAAGAAATACCATGTTCGCTGCAAAGATGCGCAGGGTATAGTGCGTGGCGACATGGCCAATCACATGATCGTGCGATAGGCCGCCGTAGAGTATCGGAGCCAGTCCGCTATGGATACCAATGCCATCCCATAAAGCACAAAGCAACAGCCCGGGAATCAGAACAATCCACAAGCGCACCATACGATGCGTAAAATAGCGTCTCCAACTCCAGAGGCCGTTATCGAGCATCTTAAAGACGCTACGGCTAATCAGGTATCCGCTGAGAACAAAAAATACAATCACCGCCTGATAACCTGCCGAGCACAGCGCGTAGAAAGGGGCCAGCATTAAACGATGCGGAATGACCTGCGGATAATCAATGAAAAAAATGTTTCGCCAGTGTTCTAAAAGAACGAGCAGCGCTGCCAGGCCACGAATCAAATCCAGCAGTAGCGATGCGTTCGTTTTGGCAAAGGCGGTGCGAGCCATATGGGGAAGTATTACACGCATGCTCCACTGCTGAGCCGCGCTATCCCGCTTTCACCATCTGCTTGCCCTGAATCTCAATATAGATATTGACCAGCGACAGCGCTGCTGGAGTCACTCCAGGAATCCGACTCGCCTGCCCAATCGTCTGCGGGCGCACGCGCGACAACTTCTCCTGCATCTCGCGCGAGAGTCCACTGACATTTGTGTAGTCAAACCAGAGTGGAATATTCTTCTCCTCGGACTTCTTCAGCCGATCAATCGACTTGCGCTGCTGATCCAGATAGCCGGAAAACTTTATCTCCGTCTCCACCGACTTCATCTCATTCCGCAGATGCGCGGGCACGCGCTCGGCCTGCAGTGCTTCGCGGAACACCTGCAGCGCGCCTGCTTCTTCCGGCGTCGTGTGCGCCAATTCTTCCCTCAATATGGGAGCCAGCACATCCACCGTAATCTCGGGCCGCTTCAACAACTGCGCGTAGCACTGGCCTGCGGCAGAATCCAGCTTGCCTGCCAGCTCAGGCGCACTCGCCTCCAGCCGCGCCAAGTCAGGCTTGCGCGTTGTTAGTAAGTGCTCCAACGCCGCCATGCGTGCTTGCTTGGCTTCAAACTCCGCCCAGGCCGCGTCGCTAATCAGGCCCAACCTGCGGCCATGCGCCGTCAGTCGTCGATCTGCATTGTCAATTCGCAGATGCAGACGAAACTCCGCGCGCGAGGTAAACATGCGATAGGGTTCGTTGGTGCCCTTGCTGATCAAGTCGTCGATCAAAATGCCTGTGTATGCCTCGGTGCGATCCAGCGTAAATGCGGGTGCCTGCATCACATACGCCGCCGCGTTAATCCCAGCCATCAGTCCCTGACACGCGGCCTCTTCATAGCCAGACGTCCCGTTGATCTGCCCCGCCAGATACAGCCCCGCAATGCTCTTTACTCCCAATGTCCGATCCAGTTCCGTCGGGTCAATCGCGTCATATTCAATCGCGTAACCGGGGCGCAACATCTCCGCTCGCTCCAGACCCGGAATTGATCGCAGCATCGCCGCCTGCACATCCATCGGCAGCGAAGTAGACATGCCGTTCACGTAGACCTCGTGCGTGTTCAACCCCTCCGGCTCCAGAAAAAGCTGGTGCTGCGTCTTGGCGGGAAACCTCACTACCTTGTCTTCAATCGACGGGCAGTAGCGCGGCCCAATGCCTTCAATCTGCCCGGAGTACATCGGCGAGCGATGCACGTTCTCGCGAATAATCTGCAGCGTCTCCGGCGTCGTAAACGCAATGTGGCAGCTAATCTGCTTTTGCGTAATCGCCTTCGTGCGAAAGCTGAACGGAGTCGGTTCAGCATCCCCTGGCTGCTCCTGAAACTTTGTCCAGTCCATACTGCGGCCATCAAGGCGCGGCGGGGTGCCCGTCTTCAGGCGGCAATTCCGCAGTCCCAGCCGCTTCAGCGCCTCGCCTAAGAGAAGGGAGGGCGGCTCCCCGCTGCGTCCGGCCGCGTAGTGCTCCTCACCACAGTGGATCAGCCCATTCAAGAAGGTCCCAGTCGTGATGATCGTTGCCCCGGCGGTGACAATGCGGCCATCACGCAGCCGCAGCCCGCGCAGCACACGCGTCGTTCCTTTTTCGCCGACAACATCTTCAATTACAAAATCCACCACCTCGGCCTGCTTGATCAGCAGATTCGGCTGCGACTCCAGCACCTCGCGCATCTTGACGCGATATTGCTGCTTGTCGCACTGCGCTCTTGGCGACCACACCGCAGGCCCGCGCGAGGTATTCAGCAGCCGGAACTGGATGCCCACCGCATCGGCCACCTCGCCCATCACGCCGCCCAGCGCATCCACTTCGCGCACCAGGTGGCCTTTGGCAATGCCGCCAATTGCCGGATTGCACGACATCTGCGCGATCAAATCCAGATTCAGCGTAAACAGCGCCGTCCGCAATCCCATGCGCGCAGCGGCCATCGCGGCTTCGCAACCGGCGTGTCCCGCGCCCACAATGGCGACGTCGTATTGTTCAGTAAATGTCATGCTGTTGGTTCAGGAGTCAAACACTGAACCTTTAGTCTACCAACCGGAGGCTGCAAGCGTACCCCGCACAGCCCGTCTACGTCTTCTGTGCCGCCGCTACCGTAATCACGGTCTCTTCGCTGTGGCTCTTCTGCCTGGCCAATTCCTCCGGCAGAAAGAGCGAGAAGGCCGTCCCGCTTCGTCCTTGCCGCGTCGTGCTCCAGACATGCAGGTGGCCTTGCAGCCGTTCCACCAGTTGCGCCGATACCCACATGCCCAGCCCGGTGCCGGTATCTTTTTTGGTCGTATAAAACGGTTCGTACATTCTGCGGCGCGTAGCTGGTTCCATCCCGATGCCATTGTCGGCAATCGTAATCCGCACGCCCTGCCGTTCTTTGTTCCGCCAGTCCGTGGACGTTCGTACGCGGATCGTCAGTGTTCCAGCCGACGGCATCGCATCAATGGCATTCGAAATGATGTTGGCAAAGACCTGCCGCAGATCGCCCTCCAGGCACAGAATGGACGGATCGCCCGGATATTTCCGGTTCACCAGGATACTGTTTACCGCGAGTTTTCCGTGGTACAGCACCAGCAGCGAATCCAGAATCTCCGACATCTGCACCCGAGTCGGCAAGGTGGATTGCCGATAAAACTTTAACGTCTGCTGCGTCACATACGACACGCGACTCAGCTCCTGCAGCGCCTGATTGACAAAGGATCGGGCTCCAGCTGCGTCGTCGTCCGTGGACGCAAGATAGAGCAGATTCGTAATCGCCTCCAGCGGATTGTTGATCTCATGCGAGATCGATGCCGCCAAACGGCTGGCAATCGCCAGCTTCTCTGCCTGGATCAGCGCCGATTCAATCTTCTTGCGCTGCGTGATGTCCGTAAACGAAAGCAGAATCAGCGGTGGCGCTCCTGGATCCTGCACCATGTACCGGCCGCTCAACAGAAATGACTTCCACCCGATCTCTGGAAAGTCATACTCCAGTTCATGGTTTGCAAATTCACGCCGGTGTGGCAGAATCTCTTCCAGCAAGACCCGCAAATCGGATTTGTTCCATTGCCCATTGCCCAGACAATAGACATACTCGTGCAATGTCGTTTTTGGGTCCACGGCAAAGGTGCGGTAAAAGGATTGATTGGCCATCTGTACCCGCAGATCGGAGTTCAGCACCAGCACTGGCCCCGGCATTGTATCGATGCTCGATTTCGTCAGCTCGCCGAAGCGGGTCAATTCCTGATTCAGCTTCTTGATCGCATCGATATCCACCAGAATCAAAACCGCGCCATCAATCTTGTTATCCAGCGTCTTATAGGGTCGAATCTGCAGTCGGTACCAACGGCCGTGCTGGTCTTGCACCTCGCGCTCCAGGTTCACCATATCCTGCAGTACCGTTGTCAGCAGCGGCTTCAAATCAACATTGATGTCGGGACGAATATCTGTAATCGGTCGTCCGATATCGGAAGACAGCACCTTGAAGATCGCCTCGGCCATCGGCGTCATGCGCCGAATGCACAATCCTCCGTCCACCATCACCACGGGAATCACCGTGCTGTCCAGCAGATTCTTCAGGTCATTGCCAATCACATGCAGCGCGGAGTTGCTGCTGTTCAACTCGTCATTGACGGTCGTCAGCTCTTCGTTCGCAGATTCCAGCTCCTCTTTGGAGGTCTCCATCTCTTCGTTGGAGCTTTGCAGTTCCTCGTTGGCTGAAAGCAGTTCCTCGTTCGCGGACTGATAGTCCTCGCGCAGCGCCTCCTGTGTAATTAGCTGTTCCCGCAGCAGCAGGCGCGCCGTCTGCAGCTCTTTCTTTTGCTCCTGCAGCTTTCTCAGCGCCACGTCGCTGGCCTTCAGCGGTTTCTGACTGCGACGATTTTTGCTGGACACCTGCATCGCAGGGGAGGCCTCTTCAAACAGAATCAGCAAATATCGTTCCGTTCCCGCACCCGGTTCTTTCATGGGAATTGCGGAGATATGCACCGCGCGTTTTTTGCCGTGGTACTCAAACTCAATGTTCTTCTTCTTCACGGCGATAGATTTTTTTCGGGCCTCGGCGATGGCCGTCCGCAGGGCAACGGACAGCTCTTCACATACCATGCTCAGGATGTTCAGATTCGCTCGGCCCGACGCAGGTTCCAGATAAGGACTGGTACGTCCGCGGAATTGAATCACCTCCAGCGCGTCGTTCACTACAGCACCCACCGGAGCACAGAGCTTCATCACCAGTTGATCGGCTGCTATCTGTAACTGTGCATCCGATAAATTGTCACGGCTGACAGTCGGCGCTTTCATGATCGGCAATATTCCCGATGGCAGCATGGCGCTGCTGGCTTGAAACGTCCGCTGCTTTCGTTGATTGATTACCTTTTTGGAGTAGACCCGACTCTTCTTGTTTAGTGAGGAAAACATCTGCGGGTAGGAGGCTGCGCGCTCCGCATTGCCCAGCAGCAGATATCCCGTGGGGTTCAGCGCATAGTGCAGCGTGGAGATCACCCGCTCCTGCAGCTCCGGCTGCACATAGATCAGAAAATTCCGGCAGGAGATGAAATCCAGATTGGAGAACGGCGGATCCTTCGTCACATCCTGCCGCGCAAACACGCATAGGTCGCGGATCGATTTATTCACCCGGTATCCGCCCGGCGCCTTGGTAAAGAACCGCTCTATCCGCTCCGCTGAAACATTCTTCAAAGATTTTTCCGTGTAGAGGCCGGTACGTGCCTTGTTGATGCCTTTCTCATTGATGTCCGTGCCAAAAATCTGCACCCGCACGCTGCTCGCACGCACGCCCAAAAACTCCAGCAACGTGATTGCCAGCGAATACACCTCTTCTCCGCTGGAACACGCCACCACCCATACGCGTAGAGTTTCTTTGCTCTTTTCCGCCAGAATCCTCGGGTACACCGTTGTCGCCAGTTCCTCAAATACGTCGGGATTGCGAAAGAACTCCGTGACCGGAATCAGAATGTGCTGTGAGAGATTCCCGATCTCCTCGGGATGCTCGTGCAGATAATTCAGGTATCCCGCCAGCGAGGTCACGCCCAGCTTGGACATGCGCTGGTGTGTGCGTCGATGGATGGTGTTCGGCTTGTACTCCCGAAAGTCCGCGCTCTGGGAATGGCTCACCAGCTGCAGAATTGCATTAAAGATGCCCTCGTTTGTCTTTGGCAGGGTAACCGCTGTCGGCTCTCTGCGCTCATTGCGATGCTCTGCCATCCACGTTAGTTCCTCGGCAATCTTTTTTGGCGATAGTACAAAATCAATGCAGCCTGATTCGATTGCATGGCGCGGCATTCCGTCGAACTTGGCGGTTTCCGGATCCTGAGCAAAGGTCACTCCCCCGGCCGCTCGAATGGCGCGCACGCCCATGGCTCCGTCCGAGGCCGTTCCAGATAGAATCACCCCGACCGCATCGCTCCCGTGAATCTTTGCCAGTGACTCCAGAAAAATGTCGATCGGCAAATGGGGGCGGCTGCTCTTGCTCCGAGGCGTCAGTCCGAAATGTCCATCCGTCACGGCAATGTCCACATTGCTCGGCATCACGTAGACGCGATTCGGCTCCAGCTTCATTCCATCCGTCGCCTCAATCACCTGGACCTTGCTTTCCTTGGCCAGCAGTTCGGGCAAAATGCTATGGCGTTTCGGATCCAGATGCTGAATCAGCAGAAAGGCCATCGTGATATCACTGGGAAGCGAGCGCAGAAGCTCGCTCAGCGCCTCCAGCCCCCCGGCAGAGGCTCCAATCCCCACCACGCGAATATCCTGCTTGACAGCCTTTTGCTCCGTTGGCTTGACTCGCCCAGCAACCTGGCTGCCCTTCGTTGCTTTTGATGGAGGCCGTTTTTTTCGGGAAGCTGGCGGTGGAGTCATCGCGGTTCCGACCTTTCGGTGGTATCAAGACGCAAACATATCCTGATGTACCGACATATAGTGGCTGGACTTCTTGGTGACGT
>VFSW01012629.1_pt1 | contig 11780 bp, 5 predicted proteins | sample 5358111 | NCBI WGS metagenome assembly VFSW01 (sample SAMN11554181, study PRJNA540505) | mine drainage metagenome | isolation source: sediment from site ElyBrook_90M | place: USA: Ely Copper Mine, Vershire, VT | collected 2017 | reverse complement strand
GTACATGTACACCGACCGGACGATTTCCGACTTCAACGCAACCTTTGACACCGCGGAGATCTATTTCCCGGGAGGAGCCACGGGAACCGCGGCAAATGACTTTCTGGCGGCGCGCGGCGATTGCGCGATTCCCAAGGGTTCTACCGCACTTCCTGCGGGTTGCACGCTCAACGCGGACGGTTCGATCACCGAGGGTTCGCCCACCGCGCCACTGCCTGAGGCGGGCAACGACGTTTCCCGCAACCTGACTGATATCCACGAACATGCACTGCTGGCGGGCATTTCAGCGCGGCCAACCGATAAGCTAAGATTGAGTGCAGATTTAATGTTCGGCTACAATGACAACTCGTTCACGCGCGTCAGCCCCCGGCAGATTCAAAGTTATAAAATCCATGCGACATACACTCCCACGCCGTGGGCCAGCATTGACGGCACGATTGACATCCACGAGAACCGCGACAACGTGTTTACGGTGAACAATCTCGAGCACGGCCGGACGTACGGTTTTGTAACCACGTTTTCCCCGACGAATGCGCGCTTGTGGGCGGACTTTGGATACGATTACACAAACATCTTCACTCAGACGGACATTTGCTTTGCTGATCCGGGCTCCACTGTGTTTACGACGCCGTGCCCCGTCGCGGGAGCTACCGGCCCGTTAGGCGCGCTTTCGTTTTACAAGAATACTGATCATTTCCTCTACGGTGATCTGATGTGGAAGCCGGTTAAGCGCGTCACGGCAACAGTGGGATATGCCGGAAGTATCGTGCGCGGGAGCACTCTTTTCATCAATCTGCTCCAGCCCACGGGACCGCTCGATTTCAACTACCTGAAACCCAGCGTGAGCCTGGCGTTCGTTCTTTACAAGGGATTGACGTACAAGACGGCGTGGAACTATTACGGGTATAATGACCACGGCATCGCCAATCCGGTGGGTCTGGCAGCGCTTCCCTTACAGGATTTTAACGGAAGCAATGTCACCTTCTCGTTTCTCTATGCATTCTGAACTGAGACCGAATCACTCGGCGGGCAGGTAAAGCCACAGTTTGTTATTTCTTGGAGGCGGACAAAAATGAAATATTCAGCGGCTCGACTTGGCCAGCAGCTACTCTTAGCATGCGCGCTCATTTTTCTCTTCAATCTATCCGCACGGGCCGATGACTCGGCGAGCCTTTATAAAACCAAATGCGCGATATGCCATGCGGCCGATGGCAGCGGTAACATCCTCATGGGCAAGAAATTGGGCGCCAAGGATCTTCGGTCCGAGGAAGTCCAAAAACAAACTGACACGCAATTTAACGACAGCATAACGAACGGCATGAACAAGAAAATGCCGGCATACAAGGGCAAGCTAACGGACGCAGAGATCAAAGGGCTCGTATCTTACATCCGCGAGCTCGCCAAGAAGAAGTAAACCTCCGGCGATTCTTTCACGCCGGACCGCTGCCGTATCATCCGTGGCAGCGGCATAGGAGAGTTCGTGACCGGATTGACCGGGATGCTGATCGTTCAAATTGTTGCTGCGATCGTGCTGGCTTCCATTTTCCTGATTCGTCCCTCAGTTACAGCCGGCCCCACCGGCAAGATCCTTGCCTTCGTGGGACTCTTTGTTCTCCCGGCTCTTTGTCTCGTGGGAGGAATGGACACGCAAATCCAGCGCTCCGAGCAGACTCAATTCTGCGTCTCCTGCCACGCTAGGGCTCCCTACGGGCGAAGCCTGTATGTCGATGATCCGTCTTACATCCCCGCCGCGCATTTTCAGAATCACAGAGTTCCCGCGGACATGGCCTGTTACGCCTGTCACGCCGATTACACGATTTATGGTCCACTGAAAGATAAACTTCGCGGCGTGACGCGGATTTATATGCAGTACGTCAGTAAGCCGCCAAATCCAATTCGTATCCCGGGCGGATACAACAATAACCAATGTTTGCACTGCCATCTGGGCGCTCGTGGTTTCGAAGGCAATCCAATTCATTCCGCTGTCATGGATTCTCTTACATCGAATCAGATGTCCTGCGTATCGAGCGGTTGCCACGACACAATCCACAATGTGACGGGGCTTAGCCACGTAAAATTCTGGAGGCCCGGCCAATGAAACTCCGTGGAATGGGAATCCAGCGGCTTCTGCGAATCTCGAGCGCTCTGGTCATCCTGGGGCTGCTCGTGGAAATAGCCAGCCTCCTGTGGTTTCATCCGCTCGCGTTTGTACTCTTTGTTTTCGTCGGCGCTTCCTTGATCTGCTTGGGGATTCTAGTCTACTTGGTTTCTCTGGTCTTTATTGCGGGGCCACCGGCTGGGAACCAGAAATCGCCATGATTTTCTGGCGCTCCAGAATCTCAGACGTTCTTGAACTTTCTGTCAGCCCTGTTTCCAGATCCCGGCACTTTCGCTACGCCGCCTTTTTCGCGCCACGAATCTGCCGGATCGCGCCGGCCTTGGGCAAATCAATTTCCAAGAATCGCCCTCTGAATCTGGCCGTGGCCTGCGAAGCTTCAATCTCGACGGGGAGGGCGAGAGTGCGAAAGATCAAATCCTTGTGCGCCTGCAAGCTACTGCTTTCGGGTGTCAGAAGCGGCGAGCATCTGCGCGCCGTTCCACAAATAGTGAGACGCCGTGGCTCTACGCAGACTTGGACAACTCCTTTTTAAAAATATGCGGCATCTGTACTCAACCGGATCTTGTCGTCCAGCAGCAGATGCCCGCAATTAAGCGGAGCCAATATTTCGGACTCAGCACGCCGCCAATCTTCTCGCCCGCGTCCCGCCCCACAGCCACGCCGTTCACAGATCTGAAAAGCACGCAGCGCGATGGCGTCACGAATCCTTTTGCTTTGCTCGGTCGCACTCACGGCCGTGATCTTCAAGATTCTCCCGTTCCATGATCGCTCGGCTGAAGTCTCTTGTCTCACAGGCCACCTCCTATGGAATCCGAAACCCTCAAACCCACCATATGGCTCGGCTGTCCCTTCCGGATATGACACGAATCACACTTCTTTGTGACCTAGCGCACAGTTCCGGTACGCGGGCGCCGCGAATGCGCCGAGTCCCTGCGTCAGTGCCCGCCGATCGAATCCCGAACAACTCCATACTCGCCGCCCCAGTGGTCCGTCATCTGGCTGCGAATTTCCCACAGCTCGGGGAAAAAGCGCACGCGCATCCCTTCATTCAGCAGATCGACCGAGCGCCCCTTCAGCGATTTTGCTCCCAGGCCAATCGTGCGCATGATCAGCTGCATATGCACGGCGCGGAATCGTTGGAATAGCTCGTCGAATTCCGCGAATGCTTCGGCGACCACGTAGGCGTCCGAGTGGCTGTACTCGGAATTGTAAATTTTCTCGAGCGTCAGCTCATGCTTGTCGAGGTAGCACGTCTTGAATGATTGCCAAAGCGGTGTGTGCATGCGGAGCAGCGTCCGAAACCCCGGCGATTCCTGCCCGCTGCCGTTTCCTAATCGCAAGCGAATCTCCTGATACTCCTTGGGCGACATCGTCTCCAGAAGGGCGAGTTGCTCAATCATCAGCCGCAAGGCGATGTGAACCCGGCGGAAGAGCGTGATCACGCGGTTGGTCTCCTCTTTCTGGATGTAGTCATCGATGTCGAGCAGCGTATATCCGATCAGCTTCATCCACATCTCTTCGACCTGGTGGACGATTTGGAATTGCAACTCGTCTGCGTTGCAAAAATCCTTGAAATCTTTTTGGCAGGAAAGCAGCGCCTTCGTATTCATGTAAAGCTCGTAGTCGAGCGTCCCTTCGCCATTCATGATTGAGTAAAAGAAATCTCGATCCATCGATGTGACCTCCTGGAATAAGAAGGCGGTTAAGCGCGTGGCCCGAAAGCCATCTTATCCCACGCACAGGAACGCAGCTACAGTGTGGTTCCGAATTCAGCTGGTTCGTCGAAGACAGAGCAGAAACGCGCTGCGAACCCGCAAAGTTTTATGCTGCGAGGCAAAAATCACAGAGGGCCCGGTTCCTAGGTGTCTCGTTTTCCGAGCACGACGCGGACCGTGTGCCCCGAACCATCATCGGCCAGAGGAATGTTGGATGAGAGCGGCAAGGTTTTGCCATCCAGCTCGATCACAGCGACGCCGCGCGAAACATGCTGCGGATTTTCGACGGTGATTTTATATACGGCTGAGTGATACCGAAAACGAATCGAGTAACTCGGCCATTCTTGCGGAATGCACGGATCAATTGACAATGCCTTGCCGCGCAGCCGGAATCCAAGGATCCATTCCAGGCCGGCGCGATGTAGCCAACCTGCGGATCCCGTGTACCACGTCCACCCTCCGCGGCCAACGTGCGGCGACTGGGAGTAGACGTCGCCTACTGCGACGTAGGGCTCGACTTTATAACGTTGCACACCGGCGCGTGTGTTGCTTCGGTTGATCGGGTTGAGCATGCGGAAAAGCTCAGCAGCCTTGGCGCCGTCGCCAAGCACGGCGAACGCAATCACCGCCCAGACGGCGGCATGTGTATATTGCCCGCCATTTTCGCGGATGCCGGGCGGATAACCTTTTATGTAGCCGGGGTCATGCCCTGCATTATCGAAGGGCGGAGTTAAGAGCAGAACGAGTCCCTCTGCGCGGTGTACCAGCCAGTGATCGACAGCCGCCATTGCGCGTGCCGCACGGCCCGGTTCCGCCGCTCCGGTGATTACTCCCCAGGATTGCGCAATGGAATCGATGCGGCATTCCGCGTTTCCCGCCGCGCCCAGTGGTGTGCCATCGTCAAAATAGGCGCGACGATACCATTCGCCATCCCAACCGTCGCGTTCAAGCGCCGCTTTCAGAAGGCTCACGTGGACACGCCAGGCTTCCGCGCGCTTCTGCTCGCCGCGCGAATCGGCAATTTTCGCAAACTCCCAAAGGATCGTGTGCAGGAACCACGCGAGCCAAACGCTCTCTCCTTTGCCCATCTCGCCGACGCGATTCATTCCATCATTCCAGTCGCCGGTACCCATGAGCGGTAGGCCGTGACTGCCAACGGGAAGGCTTCGGTCCAGCGCTCGGGCGCAATGCTCGAATAGCGTTCCGCGAGTCTGTGAAACTCGGGGCTGGAAATAAGCCTCCGTCTGGTCTTCAGCGAGAGATTCTCCTTCTAGGAAAGGCGCCACTTCGTCGAGCACGCCTGTATCACCCGAAGCTTCGATGAATTGCACCACCGCATAAGGCAGCCACAGCAGATCGTCTGAGATGCGCGTGCGCACGCCCCGTCCCGACGGCGGATGCCACCAATGCTGCACGTCGCCTTCAATGAATTGCCGTCCAGCGGCGCGCAGCAGTTGCGCGCGAGCCACATCGCGCTTTGCGACGCTCAAGGCCATGATGTCCTGAAGTTGATCTCGGAAACCGTATGCGCCGCTCAATTGATAGAAGGCTGCCCGCGCCCACACACGGCATGCAAGTGTCTGATATAGCAGCCATCGGTTCATCAGCGTATTCATGGCCGGTTCGGGTGTGGTGACTTGCACGGCGCCGAGGACATCGTCCCAACGGCGCTTGACCTCGACTAGGACTGCATTCAAGTCCGCGGTGCGGTAGCGTCCCAGCAGATCGCGAGCCTGCTCTTTGCTTTCTGCCTGTCCGAGCAGGAATACAACCTCGGCTTGCACGCCCGGTTGCAACTCAATCAACGTTTGGAGCGCGGTACAGGGATCGAGGCCCGCGCCTGTCTTTCCAGAAAGTGGGCCGCCCCTTTCCAATGCCAAAGGGCGTTCGAGCGTTCCGTTGCGTCCGATAAATTCAGCGCGATCTCCCGTAAAAGAATTTTGCGCGCCTTTCAGATCGGCGAAGGCGATGCGTCCCCCGAATTCTCCACCCCACGCGCTTTGCGCGAAAATCGCTCCCGTCTGTGAATCGATCTCCGTGAAGATGCACGGAGCCGCAGCGCTGCGCGCACGTCCCACCACCCCTTCCGCATAGGCAGGCACCGAAAGGCGGCGGACGCGGCCTGAATTGTTTTTCAGGACGAGTCGCGAAATTTTCACTGGGTCTTCCGGCGGAACAAATTGCAATAATTCCAGCAGAATCCCGCGCGAGCCATGTTGAAACCGGCTGTATCCCTGCCCGTGGCATGCCACGTACATCGCGGTTTCATCGCGAATCGGCAGGGCTGTCGGCGTCCAGACCTCGCCCGTGCTTTCGTCGCGAATATAGATTGCTTCGCCGGGAGGATCAGTCACCGGATCGTTCGACCACGGCGTGAGCTGATTTTCGTGGCTGTTGAGGGACCACGTGTGACCCGAACCCGACTCCGAGGCCAGGAAGCCGAACGATGCATTCGCGATAACGTTGATCCACGGCGCGGGAGTCCGCAAGCCTTCACTCAGTACAGTTACATATTCAGAGCCTTGTTCCGCAAAGCCCCCAACGCCATTGAAAAATTCCAGCGCAGGCAAAGCGAGCGGCAAATCCTGGCGTTTGGCGGCCCGCCGGGGCCGGGCGATGGTGAGGGCCGGTACCTCCAACCGCTGCGATCGAAGAACTTGCTCAGATAAGGTCCCGCGACGGCTGAGCAGGACCGCGCGCGCGATCGTTTGCAGCAGGGTTCGCTCCCGCGGAATGATAAGGTCTGCCCGCAATAGGAAAATACTGCCGCGCGCCTTGTCTGTATCGGGCCAAAGTCGCAAACGGCTTCCTCGCACCAGTTCATCCAGCGACTCTTGCAGATCCTGACCATACGACGGCGGTTTCTCATTGATGATGACGATGTCCGCGAACAACTGTTTCATGCGCCAGTATTCATGCGCGCGCAACAGTTGGCGCACAATTCCAACATCTTCCGGATCGTCGATGCGCACCAACACGATGGGCAAATCGCCGGAGATTCCATGCGCCCACAGTGCCGACCGCTCCAGGCCGCTCTGGCTCAGCACATCGGAGGAAGGCCGCAACGCAGGGTCTGAGTACAATACGAAATTTGCCAGCCGCTGGAACAAATGCGCTTCTTCCAGATCGATGCCCAGATGATGAAGTTGCACTTGCGCCTGCGTCCACGCCAGCGACAGCGTTCGCTCAAACGCTTTCGTCGCCCGATACTTGTCCGCGAGATCCACTACCAGATCTCGAGAAGGAGCAACTACGGTCGAAAAAACAATACTCGCGGCGCTGCCCGCGGGAATGCGCACTCTTCGGCGAAGGCTCATCACGGGGTCAAGCACTGAGCCAACCGTATTCGAGAGCGGCCGGCCGTCGATCACCGATATGGGGTTGCGAATGTCGTGGCATCGCCCGATAAACCGCGCGCGATCCGTCTCGTATTGAAGTTCGCCAACCGTCTCGCCTTCCACCACGGCCACGTGCGCGGCCCACATGGTTGTTTCTTTATCGGATTGCGGCCGCCGCGTCGCGATCAGGCCGTTGACTTCCGGCACGAATTCCGTCTCGACAAATAAATTGGAGAATGCCGGATGCGCCATATCGGCGTTCTGCGCTGCCAGGCAAATCTCGGAGTAGGATGTAACCTCAATTTCGCGCGCTCGTGCCCCCAGATTCGTTATGGAAACGCGGCGCACCTCCGCATCGTCTTCGGGCGAGACGATCACTTCGAGTGCCGTCGTCAGCGCGCCGTCGCGCCGGATAAATTCCGCGCGATCTTCAAAGAAGGAAGCCTCGTACGAATCCGCCTCGACGCCGCTCGGCTGAAACCCGGCGGACCACACTTGGCCCGTCTGCACATCGCGGAGAAACACGTAGCTTCCCCAGCAATCGCATGTCGCATCCTCGCGCCAGCGCGTTATCGCAAGGTCCTTCCAGCGGCTGTATCCAGACCCCGCCGCGGTGAGCATCACAACGTATCTCCCGTTGGAAAGCAGCTGAGTCCGCGGAGTCGGCGTGTGTGGAGTGCTGAAGTGCCGCACGACGGGCGGAATTAGTTCGCGTACTTGCGCGCTTGCGGACACGTCCTGCGCACGCGGCCGCGTCACCATCACGTCGCGCGGCGTCCTCTCCTGCAACAATAACTCCGTGGCCTGCACAATGGGTGCGGCATGGAAACGGTTGCGCACCGCGCCATCGTTCAGCACGTTGGCGAGCGCGATTAACGTCATTGCCTGATGGTGCGCGAAATACGTGCGCACCAGCGCAAAATCCTTTCCTTCGGGCAGGCGAGTGGACGTGTAATCCAGCGCTTCATAAAAACCGTATGTTCCCGCCGCGCCCGATTGTTCAAGGCGCGCAGAGTTTTCCAGGGCGGCCACAGGATTGATCGTGGCGGCGAGCGCGGTTGCGTAAGGCGCCACCACTAGATCGTCGCTCAGTCCGCGCTTCAGCCCCAGGCCAGGTACGCCGAAACTCGAGTATTGATACGTGAAATCCACGTCGCGCGCGTTGTACGCCGATTCCGATACGCCCCACGGCACGCCCCGTTCAATGCCATATTCCGCCTGACGCCGCACAACAAGCTCGAGCGTTTGGCCTAGCAAACTACCTTCGGGAGAGCGCATCACAAGCGCGGGCATCAAATATTCGAACATCGATCCCGACCAGGACGTCAACGCGGAGCCGCCCTTCACCGGCGTGAGTGCGCGGCCCAAGCGAAACCAGTGCGCCGCGGGTGCTTCGCCTTTCGCAATCGCGATAAAACTTGCCAGTCGCGCCTCGGACGCCAGTAAATCGTAGTAATTCGAATCCGGAGCGCCATCGTCGACGCGATATCCGATCGAAAATAGCTTGCGCCGGTCATCAAACAGAAAGCCAAACTCCATCGCTTCGACCATGTCTTCCGCTGTTTGGATGATGGCCGATAGCCGCCGAATCAGCGCGACGGCATCGGTCGAAGATTGCTTTACGGCTTCGATCAGTGCTTCCACCGGAAGAGCAATGTCGCGTTTGGCTGGATTGCTGCCGTCCTGGACAGCATCTTTCAGGTGATTGCGCAGGGCGGAAAGCTCTCGGAGTGCCGCTTCGAATCGGTCCGGTGCGTTTGCGATCGTCGGAACCGAATAAAGCAGCTTAATGGCGTTCGATTCGGACGCGTGGTCGCGGAAATAGTTCGCAACGCCGGCGATGTCGTTCGAATCGAGTTGAATCAGCGGAATCAAAATCCCTGCATCGCGGGCGTGGCTTTCAATGCAGGCCTTCAATGCATTTGCCCAGGTCGGCAGATCAGAGTCCGCGGCGTCTCCCCGTTCTTGGGTCAAAGTCTGCGCAATGTCCGCCGCATTTTGCGTCAGTGCCTTCCACTGGACGAAGCGATGGGCCCAATCCAAGGCTCCGCTGGGTGGTAGTTCAAGCGAGGTCGCAATCTCATCGGCTGCATCGCTGAGCTGTTTACGCGTGACGACGTGCGTGCGCGGAGTGTGGGGAATTCGTGCCAGAGCGTCGCCCAACAACTGGCTGGTATCTCGCATCCCAGCGAGCACCCCGGCTTCAAAAGCCGATTTTTCCATCAACTCGCGGCAACCGTTTGCGAGCGTCAATAAATGACCCGCAAGATTTCCGCTGTCCACCGTGGAAACGTATTTCGGACTGAGCGGATGAAGGTCGGACGTATCGTACCAATTGTAAAAGTGGCCGCGAAACAAATCCATCTCGCGCATGGTCCCCAAAGTGGCTTCGAGCCGTTCAACCATTTCCACGAGGCCCAGCCATCCGAGGTCGTGAGCGCAAACGATCGACAGAAGATACAAGCCGATGTTTGTTGGCGATGTGCGCTGCGCCACAACCGCCTTGGGACTCTCCTGAAAATTATCAGGCGGCAGCGCGTGGTGCTGCGAAGTCACGAATTTCTCAAAGAAACGCCATGTTCGCCGCGAAATCAGGCGCAGACCCTGCTTGCCTTGCAGAGTCAATGCCTGTGCTTCTCTCTCCGGGGGTAGGCTGATCCACCACGCTGCCGCGGGCGCCGCCGCCCAAAGCGCCAGCAACGGAGCGGCAAACACCCAATTCCCGCGGGGCGCAAAAGCCAGGACGGCAATTGTTGCGGCGAGAACCACAAATCCACCCGCCATGCGCTTGTATGTGCCCAGGAATTTCAAATCGACTTGGGCCTTGGCCTGTGCTGCGGTAACCCATTCAAGCAAACGTCTGTGCGTAATCACCAGCCGAACGAGAGTCCGGAGGATTGCCACCGACATCAGCCAGGTCTGGTATGCGAGGAATGTTAACGTCAATCCGATCTGCCACGCTCCAAGCATCAAGTCGCCGAACAGCCCCCGAAAATGGCTTCGCCACGAGATACCCTTGCGGCGCGGCATGAAATCGAAAAGCGATGGCAATAACACCGGTATCGCCAGCCCCACAACAATGAACAGCATCCACACCCACGGATTCGGTGGTCGCAATGCCCAGCCGGCAATCAGAGTTAGAAGTGTCGCCGGAGCCGACAACGTGCGGCGCAGATTGTCGAGCATTTTCCATCGGCCGATTGCTGGAATCTTGATTGATTCGCCGCTCCCAAACGCCACGCGATGCACGCCCAACAGCCAGGGCAAGAGTTGCCAATCGCCCCGCGCCCAGCGGTCTTGGCGTGCCGCGATCGCTGCATAGCGTGATGGGAATTCTTCGAATAATTCAATATCCGTAGCCAGACCAACCCGCGCAAAAATTCCCTCAAAAAGATCGTGGCTCAACAGCGAGTTTTCCGGCACTTTACCGGCTAAGGCGGTTTCAAAAGCGTCGACCTCGTAAATCCCCTTGCCCGTGTAGGAACCTTCCCGGAATAAGTCTTGATACACATCCGAGACAGCCGCCGAATAGGGATCAATGCCGCCTGGACCTGAATATATTTTTTGAGCCAGTGAACCCTCGCGGCCGATCGGAAGCGCGGGCGTGATGCGCGGTTGCACGATGGCGTAACCTTCCACCACGCGCCCGTCACGAGCGCTGAAGCGGGGTCTGTTGAGAGGATGTGCCATCGTTCCTATCAGGCGGGCAGCCGTCCCGCGTGGCAGACGAGTATCCGCATCGAGCGTGATCACGTAGCGGACGCTTCTCAGATCCTGCGCAGGCTGGCCAGTGTTTGTGATAAACGTTGTGTCTGTAGCGCCGCGCAAAAACCTGTTCAGTTCGTGCAATTTCCCGCGCTTGCGCTCCCAACCCATCCATTTGCCTTCACGTTCGTTCCACAGGCGCTTGCGATGGAAAAGGAAAAAGCGTTCGCCGCCTCCCGGTGCGGGCCCATGGCGCTGATTCAACTTCAATATGCCTTCGACCGCTGCGGCCAGTGAATCATCGTCCTCGGGAAGCGTTTCGGAGGCCGCATCGGCCCAATCGGAGAGCAGCGCGAAACGCAAATCTCCGTCCGGATTCGCCAGATAATGCACTTCGAGGCGCTCAACCTGCTCGTTCACATCCGCCGGTGTAGTCAGCAGCGTTGGCACAACGATGATGGTTCGCAACTCCGCGGGAATCTCGCGCAATTCCAGCCGCGGCAGCCTTCGTGGCCCGAGCGAGTCCATGACGGCACGATTGATAAGCGCGATCGCCAGGTCTGACGCGGGCACTGCCGCGAAAACTGCCAGGAGCAAGAGGCCCTTTACACCCACACCAGTTTCATAGCTCAACGACAGGGGCAAGGCCAGCAGGACTCCAGTGAGCAAAGCAATTGTGCCCAGATAGCCCGGCACCGCACCGCGAATATATAAACGCAGCAGCCAGCGCCTCAGCGAAACCCGAAAACCGAGCTCACGCTCAAAGGCGGGACGTCCCCGCGAAACCAGGTAATAACCGGGCTCGGTTTTACGGTTGAGGTTGGGATCATCGCCGTTTGGCGAACCGTCGGAACCTTTGGAAGCGGCTTGCAGAACCTTTGTGACGACACGCTTAGCGACCTC
>VFSW01012628.1_pt1 | contig 11780 bp, 11 predicted proteins | sample 5358111 | NCBI WGS metagenome assembly VFSW01 (sample SAMN11554181, study PRJNA540505) | mine drainage metagenome | isolation source: sediment from site ElyBrook_90M | place: USA: Ely Copper Mine, Vershire, VT | collected 2017 | reverse complement strand
GCCTGTCCCGGTTCTTTTACCTCAAAGCGCAGGAGTATGCCTTCGTCCGGCTGTATTGCGATCAGCAGTCTGTTCGGCCGCCAGTCCATCATGCCTGCAAAGGGGAAGGTCTGGTGCGGCACAGGTCTGAACTGGATCGAGACCTCTGAAAATTTCTTCGGCAGGCATTTTCCTGTTCTCAGGTAAAACGGCACATCCTGCCAGCGCCAGTTGTCCACAAACAGCTTTACCGCTGCATACGTTTCTGTCAGCGAATCGGGTGAAACTCCGGGTTCTTCCCTGTAGCCGGGTATATGCTTGCCCTTGAGCCACCCTTGTCCGTACTGCCCCCTCACGGCAAACTCGTTCACCCGGTCAGGGGGTATGGAACGTATTGCGCGCAGCACGTCCACTTTTCTATTGCGGATCTCATCAGCTTCGAAAGATACCGGGGGTTCCATTGCTACCAGACACAGTACCTGCAGCAGGTGGTTCTGTATCATGTCCCTCAGTGCACCGGCATTCTCGTAATACCCGCCGCGGTGCTCAACCCCTACACTTTCTGCCACCGTGATCTGAACGTTATCGATGTAGTTGCGGTTCCAGACCGGCTCGAAAAGGGCATTTGCAAAACGGAATGCAAGAATATTCTGTACGGTCTCTTTCCCGAGGTAGTGGTCTATCCTGTATATCTGATTTTCCTTGAAACGTCTTCCCAGAAGCTGGTTCAGCGTCATGGCGCTCTTCAGGTCGCTTCCAAAAGGCTTTTCCAGCACAATCCTTGCCCGTTGCGTGTCTTTTGCGATCCCTGATTTACCCAGATGTCTGGTGATCGTTTCTATGAATGCAGGTGATACGGCAAGATAGAAGATCCTGTCGGCTTTGTCGTTCCATGCTTTTTCCAGCGAGGAAAGCACGCTTGAAAGGCTTTTGTAAGTACTGTCGGCGGTAAAATCCGCCTTCCGGTAGATCAACAGGGATGAGAACTCCTTCCATCTGCCTTTTTTGCCGGTTCCGTTGCGGGAAAACTTGTTTATGCCTTCGCGCAGGTGCTGACGGAATTCCCGGTCTTTCCAGCCTTTTATGTCAAGCCCCATGACCATAAAGGGCTGTGGAAGCAAACCATCACAAAAAAGGTTGTAAAGCGACGGTATGAGCTTACGCCATGTCAGGTCACCGCCCGCACCGAATATAACCAGGATAACAGGTCTTGTTAGTTTTGCATTCTCCATCTCTATCTCCTTAAGGTTTTTTCCAGACCGTATGAAATGTACCATTCCCGTCCGTTCTTTCGTACGTGTGGGCTCCAAAGTAATCGCGCTGTGCCTGGATCAGATTTGCCGGGAGATGCCTGCTGCGCCCGGCATCAAAGTATGCCAATGACGACATGAGTCCGGGCACGGGTATGCCGCTTTCTACTGCCCTGCTGATAACATGACGAAGGTCATGCTCCGTGTCCGTCAGGAGGGAAGCCATGTGCGGATCCAGCATGAGGTTATTAAGCCCCGGTTCTTTGCCGTACACCTTCGCAATCTCATCCAGAAGCCGCGCCCTTATAATGCATCCTCCGCGCCATATTCGTGCAACCTCTTTAAGACTTATGCCGTAACCGTATGCAGCGGATGCCGCCCTGATCAGGGAGAAACCCTGGGCGTAGGCGGCAATCATAGAGAAATACAGAGCGTTATCGATCTGCTTCAGGAAAGGAGACCTTTCACCTTCAAATAACGTATCAGCGCCTTTTAATATACCTGCTGCTTCCTCCCTCTCCTCCTTATTGCCGGAAACTGCGCGCATCATTACCGCGGCATCGATCGTGGGCACAGGTACCTGGAGGTCCATGGCGTCCTGAGAAGTCCACTTGCCCGTTCCGTTCTGCGCCGCCCGGTCAAGGATCATATCTATAAGCCTGCTGCCGGTCTTCTCATCGTTCTTCAGAAAGATATCGGAGGTAATCTCTATAAGAAAAGAACCCGCCTGTCCATGACTCCACGCATCATAGACAGTATGCAGATCATCGTTATTCATACCCATATACCTCTTCATAAGGTCATACGTCTCCGCGATAAGCTCCATAAGCCCGTACTCTATGCCGTTATGCACCATCTTCACATAGTGACCTGATGATGCCGGTCCGAGATATGTTATGCACGGCTCGGTACCGACCTTAGCTGCCGCGGCTTCCAGGATCGGCCTTACCCGTTCGTAAGCTCCTGCATCCCCCCCCGGCATCATGCTCGGCCCTCGTCTTGCGCCCTCTTCGCCGCCGGAGACCCCCATGCCGATGAAATGCATTCCCTTCGCAGCCAGTGCTTTCATGCGGCTGTCCGTATCCCTGTAGTACGAGTTACCCCCGTCTATGATAATCGATCCTTGCTCAAGATGCGGCAGCAGTCCGTTTATCGCCGTATCAACGGCCTTACCTGCAGGAACAAGCATTATGAAAGCCTGAGGCCTGCGTAACAGTGATGCAAACTCACTTGCTGAAGCAGTACCCGTTGTCCTGCCGTTGCCTTCTTTTTCAAACGCCCCTGCCTTTGCAGGGTCTGTATCAAAGCCTGCGACAGAAAACCCATGGTCGGCAATGTTCATGGCAAGGTTCCTGCCCATAACGCCGAGCCCGACTATACCTATTTCATAATTTTTTCCGCTCATATAAAAACTCCTTGTCTTACCTTCCCTTCTCCAGCTCTTCCACCTTGGCAAGCCTGCGACGGAAGCGCTCTTCGCCTCTGAAGTTTGCCGATAGAAATGTTTGTACAATATCCAATGCAAGATTGTAGTCTGTAACTCTGCCGCCAAGGCATATCATGTTCATGTCGTCGTCCTCGACTCCCTGGTGTGCCGAATAGATATCGTGGATCAGTCCGGCGCGCACGCCCTTTACCTTGTTGGCTGCTACGCACGCACCGACACCGCTGCCGCAGATTGCCAACCCCCTCTCAACATCGCGATGTGCGACCGCCCTCGCCAGCGGTATTACAAAATCAGGATAATCATCATCCGGAACAAGCGTAAAAGCGCCGAAATCAACCACCTCGTTACCGGATTCCTGCATCGTTTTTACAAGCTTTTCCTTCAGTAAAAATCCTCCGTGATCCGTGGCGATTCCTATGCGCATCCCTTATCTCCTTTACGCGATAATAAATGCATTGCGTATGCCGCGGCACCAATTACTCCTGCATCATTGTGCAGTCCCGACAGAACAACCTTGAGATTCAGGCTTGCTGCACCAAGTGCACGGCCGTGCACCCCTCTCTCTACGATGCCGACCAGCTCCGGCATACCCTCAACGACACCGCCCCCGAGTATCAGCATGCAGGGGTTGAACGCGTTGACCAGACTTACAGAGCCTGCGACAAGCGCATCCGCTGCACCGTCAAAGATCTTTGAGGCAAGTGCATCTCCCTGATGTACGGCTGCAGACACTATCTTAGCTGTTATGTTTTTTGCATCACCGCCTGCAAGTCTTATCATCGCTGCTCCTGCAACAGGATCGCGTGCAACGGCATCCTGCGCATCCCTTGCTATTGCCCATCCTCCCGCAAGTGATTCAAGACATCCATGATTCGGACAGTGGCATGCGGGCCCGTTGATGTCGATCGTCATGTGCCCTATCTCTCCGGCGGTGTTGCTGCACCCTGACAGCATTTCTCCTCCGCTGACTATACCTCCGCCGATCCCCGTGCCAACAAAAACGCATACAATATCATTGTACCCCCTGCCTGCACCGTACATCCACTCCCCCCATGCGGCTGCGCGGACATCATTGGTAACCACAGCAGGCAAAACAAGCTTACGGGACAGATCATCCTGAAGCGGCACATTGTGCCAGTCAAGGTTGGGTGCGAAAATAACCCTGCCGGTTGCAGGGTCTATCTGTCCTGCCATACCTACACCAATGCCTCCGGGCCTGCTGTCGGAAGATTTCATGATTTCCTGCACCGCTGTGATAATATCGGCCTCAACTGAATCCGGCCCGCCGGCAATATCAGTGTCACGGCGAATACGTTTTAAAATACTACCGGTACTGTCTACACCCGCTACCTCAATCTTTGTGCCTCCGAGATCAATACCTATTCCCCACGTATTTTTTGTCATACGAACACCTTTTAAAGATAATTTTTCTATGATTCAGTCTCTGATGCAGATTAATCCTTATCGATAAATAATATACTATGTATTTAAAATAAAAAGTAAACCCCGTTACAAAGTCACCTTTGGCTGAGCAGTCCTCACAATGCTTACGCCGGAGACGCATCCGGCTATGGCGTAGAAAATGGCAGGGTATTCTAAGGGGGTTAAACATATTGAGTCAAGATGAGTTCTTTTGACAAGAGAAATAAACTTTGTTAAAGTTTTTTTCACTAAACCAGCAGGGAGGCTGTATGAAAAACAAACTTATAACCATTGCTCTTATACTCTGTTTCCTGGTACTCCAGGGATATGCAGCAGCGCAACCTATCTCGAAAAGTAAAGAGAATGCCGCGACACAGCAGCTTATACAAAACCAGACCGGCAAGCAGCTGACGGCCCTTGATTGGTATAACAGGGGCGTTGCACTCAATGATAATTCGGATCAGGAACTCGCCTGCTACAAAAAGGCTGTTGAACTTGATCCAAAGTTTGCACCTGCTTATTACAATATGGGAATTTTATATATGAGAAGAGGTAAAAATACCGAGGCCATAAACAGCTTCAATCAATTCCTGACATTCTCCAATGATGAAGCAAAAAAGCAAGAGGTCCAAAAAGCAATTGTTGAACTGGGCGGCGAACCTGCCAATCAGAGCGGCGTCTCATCAAACCAGGCCGTATCCGCAGATTTGAAACAGCAGGCAATCAGGCTTTACAACGCGGGAATAGCCTTGAATGATAATTCTGACAAAGAAATGCAGTATTATCTGCAGGCAATAGTGCTTGATCCCGGGTTCGCGGCAGCACACATGAACCTCGGCCTGCTGTATTATCACAGGAAGGACTATAACAACGCCCTATCGGAACTTACAAAGTACATAGAATACACCAATGACCCTCCTGCCAGGCGTAAAGAAGTATTGAACCTTATTGAGTGGTTAAAGACTGCAGGAAAGGCGCCCGCTCAAGCAACGACGCCGAACGTACAGCCTCAACAACCAGCCCAGACACAGACACCCCCTGCACCGTCACCGCAACCGGCCCAGGACAATACCGGTACCGGAACGCCGCAGATGCAGGAAGTGCCCCTGCAATGATGCGTTCATGTGAATAATTCAGATGCAATCCAATACATTCTATCCATCGTACAGGGAATTCACCGGGCTTGCAAAACACGCGAACATTATACCCGTATACACCGAAATACTATCGGATATTGAAACGCCTGTTTCCGTACTGCTGAAACTCAAGCACCTGAAATACCCCTTCCTTCTCGAGAGTGTGGAAGGCGGTGAAAAATGGGCACGGTACAGCTTTATCGGCTTCGAGCCATCGGTTGTGTTCAGGGTGAAAAAAAAGGATGTTTTTATAACAGAAAACGGGAAGACGAAGGTACACCATGAGGTCCCGGACCCCCTCGGGCTTTTAAAAACAGAACTGAAACGATACAAACCTGCAATCATAAAAGGCCTGCCGGGGTTTGTCGGCGGTGCTGTAGGTTATTTTGGATATGACATCGTAAAAACCTTTGAGAAGGTCCCGGACCTCAATAAAAAGTCACCGGATTTTTATGATGTATTCCTGCTTTTTACGGATAAACTCGTGATCTTCGATAATCTCAAACACACCATGATCGTCCTGTCAAATGCCTTTATAAAGAACGGTAATACAAAACAGGCGTACGAGACTGCCGTGGCCTCCGTAAAAAAGGTTATATCCATACTCAACAGACCGCTCCGGGCGACAAAGAAACAGAGGACATACAGGATTAAACCATTCGGATCGAATATGACGCAGCATGAATATGAGCGGATGGTTATCAAAGGAAAATCCCACATAAGAGAGGGCGATATTATTCAGGTTGTATTGTCCCAGCGTTTCTTCTCACCGTCAAAAATCGATCTTGTTTCTTTTTACAGGGCACTGAGGCTTATCAACCCATCACCGTATATGTTTTATTTTGATCTCGGAGATAAATATCTTATCGGTTCTTCCCCTGAGGTGCTCGTACGATTCGAGGACAACAGGGTCATCATAAGACCTATTGCGGGCACAAGGAAACGCGGAAAAACGCATGAAGAGGATGAAGCACTGGAGAGGGAACTGCTTGAAGATGAAAAGGAAAAAGCAGAGCACGTTATGTTAGTCGATCTCGCAAGGAACGATATCGGAAGAATTGCGAAAACAGGCAGCGTGCGGGTCGATGAGCTTATGATCGTGGAAAGATATTCGCACGTTATGCACATAGTCTCCGAGGTAAGCGGCGCCGTACTCGATGATAAGGATGCCGTGGATATACTGAAGGCAACATTCCCCGCAGGGACACTTTCGGGTGCTCCCAAGGTCAAGGCAATGGAAATCATAGAACATCTTGAGAAAGACAACAGGGGGCCTTACGGAGGTGCTGTGGGCTATATCAGCTACACCGGGAGTATGGATACGTGTATTGCGATAAGAACAGCCTTCATCGATAATAAGGGCGTTTCCATACAGTCCGGCGCAGGCATCGTATACGACTCCCAGCCTGAAAACGAGTATTTTGAAACACGATCAAAGGCTCAGGCTTTGATGGACGCCCTGAAAAAATCTGGAGATATAAAATAGCCTCTATGAAGATACTGGTGATAGATAACTATGACTCGTTCACGTACAACCTCGTCCAGAATCTCGGCGAGCTCGGTGTTGATGTGCTCGTGTACCGGAACGATGCAATCAAGGTTAACGATATAAAGGCCCTCGGAATTAACGCTCTCGTAATATCGCCGGGTCCATCAACCCCGGCAGATGCCGGCATATCCGTGGACGTCATAAAGCAATACGCCGGTATTTATCCTATTCTCGGTGTATGCCTTGGCCACCAGGCAATAGGTTATGCATTCGGTGCTGATATAGTAAAAGCCCGAAAGATCTATCATGGGAAAACGTCTTCCATACGGCATGACGGTAAAACGATATTTCTGGGGCTTGACAACCCTTTCACAGCCACACGGTATCACTCTCTCGTAATAAACAGGAACACGCTGCCCGGAGGATTTATCATCAGTGCCGAGTCTGAAGAGGACCACGAAATCATGGCAATACGGCATACAAACCTTCTCATAGAAGGTGTTCAGTTCCATCCGGAATCGATACTGACTGTTAACGGTAAAAAGATACTTGCGAATTTTATAAATATGGTTCAATGATATTCCAATGATAAAAGAAGCCATAGAAAAGGTTATACAGAATATTTCCCTGCAGGAGAACGAGATGGAACTCGTCATGAACGAGATCATGTCCGGCGGAACGACGGATGCACAGATAGCCTCATTCATTACGGCCCTGAGGATGAAGGGAGAAACGGTCGATGAGATCACCGGCGCTGCAAAGGTGATGCGGGAAAAGGCCTTAAAAGTAAACCCGAAGTACGATGTCGTGATCGACACCTGCGGCACAGGCGGAGACAGGAAAGGGACATTCAACGTATCGACTGCTACGGCATTTGTTGCGGCAGGAGCAGGCGTGAAGGTTGCAAAACACGGCAATCGTTCGGTTTCATCCAAAAGCGGCAGTGCCGATGTACTCGAGGCACTCGGTATTGATATCAATACCGACAGCACAAAGGCTGAATATCTGCTGAATACAACCGGCATGTGTTTTCTTTTTGCTCCCTTATATAACCGCGCAATGAGGTTCGCCATCGGTCCGAGAAAGGAAATCGGGATTAGAACTATCTTCAATATGCTGGGACCGCTTACCAACCCTGCAGGCACGCGTTACCAGCTGATCGGCGTTTACGACGCTAAAATAACAGAAACAATTGCCTATGTTTTGAAGAAGCTCGGAAGTATATCTGCATGTGTCGTCCATGGAAGCGACGCTACGGATGAGATAACCATAAGCGGCACAACAGACATCTCGGAACTCAGGGACGGAAGGGTTCAGTCTTTTACTTTTGATCCGCAGGAGTATGGATATAAGTTGTCATCTCTGGACACCTTAAAAGGCGGAGACGCACAATACAATGCCTCAATACTCAAAGACGTTCTTGGCGGCGTAAAAGGCCCAATGCGGGACATGACCGAGCTGAACAGTGCCTTTGCATTGTATATCGCAGGTGTTACCGATAACATACAAGAAGCCCTGCGGATTGTTAAAGATGTCATTGATTCAGGCGCGGCAATGAAAAAACTCGATGAGTTCAGGAAAGCAAGCACAGAGGGTGTCAGACCATGAACCATAAGGGTAATTTCCTTGCGGACATAGTTATCAATAAACAGAAAGAAGTACTGTCAAAAAAACAGAGAACGACCATGGACGCTATTACGAAATCAGCGTACTCTGCAAAGCCTGCAATTTCATTCCTTGAGGCTATCTCAAAGAGTGAACCTCCGTGTATCATAGCTGAGATCAAGAGGAGATCCCCCTCGAAGGGCGAACTCATCAGGGAGCCCGATATAAAAAAAATAGCGCAGGGATTTGCCTCAGGCGGCGCGTCTGCAATATCGGTACTTACCGATGAACAATATTTCGGCGGCAGTCTTGAGGACCTCATCACCGTAAAGAAAACGGCAGACGTCCCTGTCTTAAGAAAAGATTTTATTGTAGATGAATTCCAGGTTTATGAATCAAGGGCTATCGGCGCCGACACCGTACTTCTTATCGTAAAAATATTGGATAAGAAGATCATAAACTATATTGATCTTTCAAGGCAGCTCGGTATGGAGCCTCTGGTGGAAATTCACAATGAGGAAGAGTTAAAGATAGCAATTGATGCCGGCTCCAGGATAATAGGCATCAATTCACGGAACCTCGAAACGTTTAACACCGACACAGATATCGTGGAACGCATAATACAGGACATACCAAAATACATATTAACCATAGCGGAAAGCGGGATAGTATCAACGGACATCATATCCGAGCTTTTGAAGTCGGGTGTGAACGGCTTCCTGATCGGAGAGACCTTTATGCGTGCCGAGTCACCGGAAAAGAAATTAAAAGAGTTCATAGATAAATTCAGAATAAGTTCATTTATCGAAAGGAGATAAAATGCAGACAAAGATACTTTTGGATGAAACAGAAATACCAAGGCGGTGGTATAATGTTATGGCAGATATGCCGAAGCCTCCGGCGACGGTACTTCACCCCGGGACCAGGAAGCCGATAACACCGGACGATCTAAAGCCGATCTTCCCCATGGCATTGATCGAGCAGGAGGTATCAACGAAAAGATGGATAGATATACCCGAAGAGGTGTTGAAGATATACTCGATGTGGAGACCAACACCTTTAGTCAGGGCACGCAACCTTGAGGCTTACCTCAAAACACCTGCACGCATATACTATAAGAATGAAAGCGTAAGTCCTCCGGGCAGCCATAAACCGAACACAGCGGTTGCACAGGCTTACTACAACAAGAAGGCAGGCATTAAAAGGCTTGCAACCGAGACCGGTGCAGGGCAATGGGGCAGCGCACTTTCCATGGCAGGCATATTACTGGGGCTTGAGGTAACCGTATATATGGTAAGAGTCAGCTATGATCAAAAACCATACCGCAGGATTATGATGGAAACATGGGGCGGACACGTTCATGCAAGCCCTTCGGACCTGACAAATGCCGGAAGAAAGGTCCTCGAAGCAGACCCCGGTTCTCCGGGCAGCCTCGGCGTTGCCATCAGTGAAGCTGTTGAAGATGCGGCATCACACAACGATACCAATTACTCTCTTGGAAGTGTTTTAAACCACGTATTGATCCATCAGAGCGTTATAGGTATTGAGTCAAAAGAACAGCTGAAAAAGATCAACGAGTATCCGGATATCGTCATTGCTTCATGCGGCGGAGGCAGTAATTTCGGAGGCATTGCATTCCCATTCCTTATGGATAAATTTGCAGGCAAAAATCTACGGGCAATAGCTGTCGAGCCTGCATCGTGCCCTACCCTTACCAAGGGACCTTACACGTATGATTTTGGCGATGAGGCAGGACTTACACCGCTGATAAAGATGTATACACTCGGACATAATTTTATGCCTCCGGGCATACATGCAGGCGGCCTGAGGTACCACGGTGATTCCCCGCTGGTAAGCCAGTTTTATAATGAAGGCATCATAGAAGCCGTTGCTTTCAACCAGCTTCCGGTATTCGAAGCAGCCATAACATTTGCAAGAACAGAGGGCATCATACCGGCACCCGAATCGGCCCATGCAATCCTTGGGGCAATAAATGAGGCTAAAAAAGCAAAGGAAGAAGGCAAGGAAAAGGTGATACTATTTAACCTCAGCGGCCACGGACACTTTGATCTGGCTGCGTATGACAGCTATTTGCGCGGGAAGCTCCAGGACTATGAATATCCCGAAGCAGAGATTAAAAAATCATTAAAAGACCTGCCGGTGGTATAAAACGCATGGGCAGACAGAACCCGTCTATCCGATTGTAGGGGCAATTCGTGAATTGCCCCTACTCTTTACCTTTTTATCAATATCGCTCCATGTCGTTGCGCGCCGAAGGCGAAGCAATCTCACTTTTCCATGGTAAACAGAGGGGATTGCTTCGTCGCTTCGCTTCTCGCAATGACGCCTTGATTCTCGATGGCTCTAAAAAAATAACCGAGATTGAGAAAAATCAGTGAAAGTAAAGATCTGCGGTATAACGTCAATAGATGATGCCTTAACTGCATGTGATTATGGTGCCGATGCAGTTGGATTTATTTTTTATGCGAAAAGTCCGCGGTATGTAACGCCTGAGAATGCAAGAAAGATAATCACGCAGCTGCCTGTTTTCGTATCAACGGTGGGTGTATTTGTCGATGAAAATATCGGCACGATACAATCGATAATCGACACTGCAGGGCTCGATTATGTACAATTGCACGGTGATGAGCCATTGAGCATGCTTACAAAGCTTGGCAGGAAGGCCATCAAGGCATTCAGGATCAAAGATGCCTCTTCTATAGAAGAAGTAAACAGCTACGGGAGAAGTATCGTCCTGCTTGACAGTCATACCGATAAATACGGAGGGTCGGGCAAAGGCTTTGACCACGCACTTTTAAAAGGTTTGTCCTCAGACATAAAATTCATCCTATCCGGCGGTATAACACCGGACAATGCAGGTGAAATAATAAAAACGTACCAACCTTATGCGATTGATGTATCAAGCGGGGTGGAGATATCTCCGGGCAGGAAATCCAAAGAAAAGATGAGGTTGCTGTTCGAAAGAATCAAGGGTTGTTCTGTACCATAAATTTGACTTTATTCCAGAGTTCTGATAAATTGAACTTTATGAGCGAAATAAAGATACCTGAAAAATTAGAAAAGATAATGGATATTGTTAAAGAGAATGCAGTAACGTATGCACATTTTGTTAAAACAAGGATCAAGCTCTACGAAGCAACGAGACAGTACAACTTGTCCGTTTATGAGCTTGGACACCAGTTTTATGCAACTGCAAAATCAGGACTCGATGATGTTAAAGTTTTTTCTTCTTCCATTGAAAGATTGAAAGAACTCGAAAACAGACTGTCAAACCTGAAAGAAGAACTACATCAACCTCTGTCAAAAGAAACCTCTGATACCAGTTCGAAACAATAGACATAGTTAAAATAACGTATGGGGCTGTAGCTCAGCTGGGAGAGCGCTACAATGGCATTGTAGAGGCCAAGGGTTCGATCCCCTTCAGCTCCATT
>VFSW01012627.1_pt1 | contig 11783 bp, 6 predicted proteins | sample 5358111 | NCBI WGS metagenome assembly VFSW01 (sample SAMN11554181, study PRJNA540505) | mine drainage metagenome | isolation source: sediment from site ElyBrook_90M | place: USA: Ely Copper Mine, Vershire, VT | collected 2017 | reverse complement strand
CCTTGATTGTCACCCTGCCGCCGGGCGGGCTGTCCCGCCCGGTGCTCGACTGGGTCGGCGCGGCGGCGCTGATCGGCTTCAGCGCCCTGGTCTCTCGGTTCATCAACGTCAACCGCTTCTCGCTGCACGCGGTGTACCGCAACCGGTTGGTGCGCGCCTTCCTCGGCTCCGCGCGCCGCGGCGCGACCCCCGGCCGGATGCCGGACCCGTTCACCGGCTTCGACGCAGCGGACAACCCGAACCTGAGCGAGATGCCGACCGACCGGCTGCTGCATGTCGTCAACGTCGCGCTGAACGTGGTCTCGACCGACAATCTGGCGTGGCAGGAGCGTAAGGCGGAGTCGTTCACACTGACGCCATTGCACGCCGGCAACCCGCTGGTCGGCTATCGCGCCGCCGAGGCGTTTGGCGGGCCGAATGGCGGCATCTCGCTGGGTACGGCAATGGCGATCTCCGGCGCCGCCGTCAGTCCGAACATGGGCTACCATACGTCGTCGCTGCTCGGCTTCCTGCTGATGCTGTTCAATGTGCGGCTGGGCTGGTGGCTCGGTAACCCGGCGGGTGACGACCATGGGCGCGAGGGCCCGACATTCGGCCTGCTGACGCTGTTGCAGGAACTGGCCAACATGACGACCGCGACAGGACGATGGATCTACCTCTCCGACGGCGGGCATTTCGACAATCTCGGTATCTACGAGATGGTGCGCCGCCGTTGCCGCTACATCGTGGTCAGCGACGCCGGCTGCGACCCGGGCGCGACGCTGGCCGATCTGGGCAACGCGGTGCGCAAGGCCTCGATCGATTTTGGTGTGCGAATCCGCTTCGATGCGCTCGATGTCGCGGCCGTCGCCCGGCCGCCGACCGCCGGCGGCAAGGCCGCCTGGATCGGCCGGATCATCTATCCGGGGTCGGAGGCGCCCGGCTGGTTGCTCTATCTGCGCCCGACCTACCAGGGCGACGAGGCACCCGACATCCGCGCCTATGCCGAGGCCAACCCAAGCTTTCCGCACCAATCAACATCCGAGCAGTGGTTCGGCGAGTCGCAGTTCGAGGCGTATCGCGCGCTCGGCGCGCACCAGATGGAGTTGCTGTGCGGAAACTCTCCGCTCCGCCGGCCGCCGGCTTTGGACCTTGATGGGCTGCGGCAGGCCGCCGAACACCACATCACGCCGGACCTCGATCTCGCCGCGCAGCTTGACGAGACCGACGGCCAGCAGCCCGGCCAGGGGGGAGAATGACGATGGGACGCTGGGCCACACTGTTGGCCGTCATCGTGGCCGCCGCCGGCGCCGGCTATTATTGGTTCGGCGCCAGCGCGCCGATCCGCGACGAGGCGCTGCGCGCGGGCCGCGACCCGGCTTCGTTCCCGGCTGCCGCCGACGACTATTTCCACGACATGGACGGCGGCCTCGCGCTGACGCCGGCCGAGATCCAGGGCCGCAATACCTGGCTGGTCTGGACTGGCGGCAACGACCGATTTTGGGACGGCATGACGGCGACCACCTTCGGTGCCTTCGACCTGCTGAAGATCGTCAGTTCGCATCCGGGCCTGAAGGCCAATCGCGCCAATCGCTGGACCTATCTCGGCGTCGTCAACGAGCCGTGCTTCGACCAGCCGACCGGCCCAGATCCCGACCATTTCGGCCTATGGCTCGACAAGCGCCGCGCCGACTGCGCGCCCGACCCATTCGCCGACACGCAAAAATATCCGGGGGTCAGGATCGGCGCGCGCGGCGGCACCGTGCCGGTCGGTTCGTACTACGGCGAACCCACCGGCATCGTTGGCCTGCGCCTGTTTCCCAACCCGGACTTCGACGACGCGGCGAAGCTGGCCTGGGACCCGGTGCGCTATTACACCGACGAAAAATACTACGACAGCGCCAAGCTGGTGCGGCCGTATCGCGTCGGCATGTCATGCGGCTTCTGCCATGTCGGGCCAAGCCCGATTCATCCGCCGGCGGACCCGACGCACCCCACCTTCGCCGATCTCAGCTCGACCGTCGGCGCGCAATACATGTGGGTCGATCGGCTGTTCATCTACGACAGCCGGGCGAGTAATTTCTTCTTCCAACTTGTCCACACCTATCGCCCCGGCGCGATGGACACCTCACTGGTCTCCACCGACAACATCAACAATCCGCGCACGATGAACGCGATCTACAATCTCGGCCCACGGCTGGACCAGGCGTCACGCTGGGGCCGGGAGCATCTCGCGGGCGGGCAACTCAACAACAAGCAGTTCAGCGACTACACCACCGATGCCGCGCTGACGCGGTTCTTCCAGCCGCCGGACACCGTGTTTTCCCCGCGCGTGCTCAAGGACGGCTCGGATTCGGTGGGGGCGCTTGGCGCGCTCAATCGCGTCTATCTGAATATCGGCCTGTTCAGCGAGGAATGGCTCACGCACTTTAACGCCGTGATCGGCGGCAAGCCGATCACGCCAATCGAAATCGCGACCGCCGAGCGTAATTCCACTTACTGGAAGGTGACGGAAGCGCAAACACCGGCGACAGCGCTATTCTTCCTCAAGGCTGCCCGCCCCGACCATCTGCGCGACGCGCCGGGCGGCGCACGCTATCTCGACGCGGACGACGCGGTGCTGGATCGCGGCAAGTCGGTGTTCGCGGACACCTGCGCGCGCTGCCACTCCAGCAAGGCGCCGACGCCGGCGGTGGGCCTCGACCCGGGCGGCTGCTCCGGGCCGAAATACCTCGATTGCTGGAACGCCTACTGGGCGTGGACCAAGACCGACGAGTACAAGCGGAAGATGCGCGCGATCGTCCACGCGCCCGATTTTCTCGATGGCAATTACCTCTCCGCCGAATTCCGCGTGCCGGTGACGTTGTTGCAAACCAACGCTTGCAGCCCGCTTGCCACCAATGCGCTGCGTGGCAACATCTGGGACAATTTTTCGTCGGAGGACTACAAGAACCTCCCCTCCGTCGGGGAAACCACCGTGCATGACCCGTTCACCGGCGCGCCGTACCCCTGGCACATGCCGGCCGGCGGGCGCGGTTATACAAGGCCGCCGTCCTTGATCAGCGTCTGGTCCACCGCGCCCTTCCTGCTCAACAACAGCCTCGGCCCGTTCGACCCGGATCCCTCGGTCGATGCGCGCATGCGGGTGTTCCAGGCGTCGATCGAGCAATTGCTGTGGCCGGAGAAGCGCGACCGCGATCCGGTGCTCGGCGACAAGATACCGGGCGTGATCGACCGGACGACGACGCGCGGTTTCATCACCATCCCCGCGGGCTTTGTGCCAAGCGCGCTGCGGCCGGCGGGAAACCTGCTCAACCGACTGCTGCCCCAGTTCTTCGGCGCGGCCGGCGATATCACCATCGGGCCGATCCCGAAGGGCGTGCCGGTCAACCTCCTCGCCAACCTGCAACCTCTGGCCGAGAGCAGCGATCCGGTGCGGATCGCCGAGCATACCGGGAAGTTGCTCGCGCTGCTGGATGCGCTGCGGCGTGATCTCGCCGCCGCCCCGCCGGACGCGACGGACGAGCAACTGCAAGCGAAGTTTTCCAATCTTGCCAAGCCGATGCTGGAGCTCAGCAAATGCCCGGACTTCGTCGTCAACCGCGGCCATTATTTCGGCACCGCGCTGTTGACCGAGGAAACGCCGCTCTCGGATGACGACAAGCGGGCGTTGATCGCGTTCCTCAAGACGTTCTGACCGGCATGCCCGCCCTGCCCGAGGCCGAATGCGACCACATCGTCGTCGGCGCGGGCGCTGGTGGCGGCACGCTCGCGGCGCGGCTGGCGGAGGCCGGGCGGCGCGTGGTGCTGATCGAGGCCGGCGGCGACCCGCGCATGGCGGACGATCCGCGCCTCCCGGACGATTACGACGTGCCGGCGTTCCATCCTTTCGCATCGGAGAACCCGGCCTTCCGGTGGGATTTCTTCGTCCGCCACCACGCCGACGCCGCGCGGCAGGCGCGCGACCCGAATTTCCGACCGGAGCGAGGTGGCGTGCTGTATCCGCGCGCCGCCGGGCTGGGCGGCTGCACCGCGCACAACGCCATGATCTTTCTTGCCGCGCCCGACGCCGACTGGGACGCGATCGCGGCGCTGACCGGCGACCCCGGCTGGTCGGGTGCGGCGATGCACCGGCATTTCCGCGCCATCGAGGCCTGCCACCACCGCGCGGAATGGCGGGTTCCGGGGCTGCTCGGCATCGACCCGACCGGACATGGCTGGACCGGCTGGCTGCGCACCGAACGCGCGATTCCGGCCGCGGCGTTTACCGACGACACCCTGATGCGTGTGCTGCTGGAATCCGCCCTGGCGGCATTCGACGACGCGGACCGCCCGCTTGAGGCGCTGTGGCGGCTATTTGAGGGGCAGGCTGATCCGAACGACCGGCGGGTGGCGCGCGAGGGGTTCGAGGGGCTTTGCTATACACCGCTGAGCACCAGCGCGCATCGCCGCGTCGGCACGCGCGAGCGGGTGCTGGATGTCGCCCGACGTTTCCCCGACCGGCTGCGGATCGAGACCGACGCCCTTGTGGCCCGCGTTCTGCTGGAGCCGGACGGCATCGTCAGCGGCGTCGAATACCGCAAGGGCGCGCGGCTGTATCGCGCCCACGCGCGCCCCAACAGGGAGGCGGGCGAGATCCGGCGGTTGCGGGCGCGCGGCGATGTCATCCTCGCGGGCGGCACCTTCAACACGCCGCAAGTGCTGATGCTGTCCGGTATCGGCGACGCGGCCGGCCTCGCGGCGCTGGGCATCCTGCCCGCTGTCGATTTACCCGGTGTCGGCGGCAATTTGCAGGACCGGTACGAGGTTGGCGTGGTCAACCGCATGGCCGAGCCGTGGTCGGTCCTGGCCGGCGCGCGGTTCGCGTTCGGTGACCCGCCGTACCAGGCGTGGGCGCGGCGAAAAGGCATGTACACTTCCAACGGCGCGGCCATCGCCGTCATGCGCCGCTCGACCCCGCGGGCACCGCTGCCTGATCTGTTTTGCATGGCGCTGCTGGCGGATTTTTCCGGCTACTTCCCGGGCTATGCGCGGAAGATAGCCGAGAGCCAGAACTATCTGACCTGGGCGATCCTGAAGGCGCATACCGCCAACCGCGCCGGCCGCGTGACGCTGAGGTCGGCGGACGCCCGCGATCCGCCCGACATCCTGTTCAACTCGTTCGTCGGCGACGGCGCCGATACCGATCTTGCCGCCGTTGTGGAGGGCATCCGCTTCGTCCGCCGGATGACCACGCACCTGATCACCAGGGGTCTGATCGAGGCCGAAGTGCTCCCCGGCCCCGACATCGCCAGCCAGGAACAACTGGAGCGGTTCGTGCGCGACCACGCATGGGGCCACCACGCCGCGGGAACCTGCGCGATCGGCGAGCGCATGGCGGGCGGCGTCCTGGACGGGGCTCTGCGGGTGCATGGGACACGCGGCCTGCGCGTGGCCGACGCCTCGGTCTTCCCTCGCATCCCCGGCACCTTCATCGCCAGCGCGGTGATGATGGTGGGCGAACGCGCGGCCGAACTCATTTTGGCGGACCCGGTGTGATCTCGCGCGGTCGCCTCGGGCGGTCCGGAGCCGTTATGCGGACTTGCGCACGAGCCCGCCGTCGTTGCTGTCCCGCGGACGCTGCTTCCGCGAGCGGAACTGCCCGGGCATGTTCGCGGCAACCTGTGATGGGGCCGACGCCCCTTTGCTGGCGCGGTCCAGCACGAAGCGCGCATAGTCGTCCATATCGCCGTCGAACGGCACCACCGTGCCGTCCGCCGCCAGCCAGAGCCGATCCGCCACCAATTCCATCAACGACCGGTCGTGAGTGATGAGGATCACCGCCCCCTGATAGTCGTTCAGCGCGTCGAGCAGCGCGCGCCGGCTGTCGATGTCGAGATGGTTGGTCGGCTCGTCGAGGATCAGCAGATGCGGCGCCGACATCGCCACCATGTTCAGCAGCAGCCGCGCCCGTTCGCCGCCCGAGAGGTCCGCGACCGTCGTCGCCTGCTTGTCGAAGCCGATGCCGAAGCGGGCCAGCGTCGAGCGATGTCCGCTCTCGCCGAGGTCCAGCCGTGTACGGCGTATGATGTCGAGCGGCGTTTCCGCCGGATCCAGCGCCTCGATCTGGTGCTGGTGGAACCAGCCGACCTGGATGCGCCGCTCGCGCTGCATATGGCCGGCCTGGATCGGCAGCGCGCCGGCCGCCATCTTCGCGAACGTGGATTTGCCGGCGCCGTTGACGCCGAGCAACCCGATCCGGTCGTCGATGTCGAGCCGCAGGTCGAGGTCCCGCAACACCGCGTGGCCGTCATAGCCGACGCTGACCCCTTCCAGCCGCATCAGCGGCGGCGCCAGCGGGCGCGCGGGCGATGGCAGGGTGAAGGGTGCCACCCGTTCCTCGATGGTCGCCGCGATCGGCTGTAACTTGGCGAGGCGCTTCACCCGCGACTGCGCCTGCGCCGCCTTGCTGGCCGAGGCGCGGAAGCGATCGACGAAGCTCTGTAGATGCGCCCGCTCGGCGTCCTGCTTGGCGCGGGACGCCGCTTGCAGCCGCTGCTTCTCGGCCCGCTGCCGCTCGAAATCGTCGTATCCACCGGTGTACAGATCGAGCCTGCCCTCGGAGATGTGCAGGATGTATTCGACGGAGTTGTTCAGCAATTCGCGGTCGTGGCTAATAATCAGGGCGGTATGCGGATATTTCTTCAGCCGTGCCTCAAGCCATAAGGCTCCTTCGAGGTCGAGATAGTTGGTCGGCTCGTCCAGCAGCAGCAGGTCGGGCTGGGCGAACAGCGCCGCGGCCAGGGCCACGCGCATGCGCCAACCGCCCGAGAATTCCGCCATTGGGCGGGCGAGGTCGGCGGTCGAGAAGCCAAGGCCGCTGAGGATTTCACCCGCCCGCGCCGGCGCGCGGTCCGCGTCGATCTCCATGAGCCGCATATAGATATCGGCCATGCGCTCCGGTTCGGCCGAATCCAGTTCGGTGTGCAGCGCCTCCCGTTCCGTATCGGCGGCCAGGATCGTGTCCAGCAGGCTGACCGGTGTCGCCGGATGCTCCTGATCGACGGCGGCGATCCGCGCCGCCTTGGGCACGCCGATCTCACCGCTGTCGGCCGACAAATGCCCCAGGATCAACTTGAACAGCGTCGATTTGCCGACGCCGTTGCGCCCGACCAGCCCCACTTTTCCGCCGACCGGCAACGTCACCGTGGCCCGGTCGAAGAAGCGACGCCCCCACGCGGTGAAGACGAGTTGGTCGATTTGCAGCATGTCAGGGACCGCCAAAGGGTAGAATAGGACGATCCCGCGCGCCGAGCCGCCGCGCGTCGTCTAGCCGACCGCGCGGCGTTGCGCGAGGGCGTTCGGCACATGGCCGGTCTGGGCTGTCGTCGGGATGGTCCGCCGAGGATCGCCCCACCCCGTTGGCCAAGGGGTCCGGCGGTCAGTCCGCCGCTTGCCGCGCCGCCATGTGCTGGCTCAGCCGGGGCATGACCTGTTCGGCGATGAGGCGCATCGACATACGGTGCAGCGACGGGTTGTCCCAGTCCTTGTGCGTGACCAGCAGCGTGCCGAACCAACCGAGTTCATCGACCAGCGCCACGAGCCCGTCGAGCACCCGGCGCGGGCTGCCGGACACCACCATCATCTCCAGCATCCGGGGCACGGTCAGCTCCGCGTCGGGCATCGTGGCGTCGCGCTTGAAGATCTTGGTCATCTTGTAGGTGCTGAGGTTGTCGCGCAGGTATTGGTAGTACCAGCCGGGACTGGACGCCTCGTTGGCGAGGTAGTCGGCCGCCTGCTGATCGGTCTCGCAGCAGACGATGCTGCGCGCCACCCGCCACTTCGCGCGATCCGGCCGCGCGCCGGCCGTGGCCGCGCCCTCCGCATAGGCATGCCAATGGCTCAGCACCTGGTTGCTCGGCGTGAAGTTGGCCGAGACCAGGCCCCAGCCGCGCTCTCCGGCAAGGCGGGCGGTGGCGGACCCGGGACTCATCGCCGAGACCGCGACCGGCGGATAGGGTTTCTGGAACGGCTTGAGCATCGGCCCGATGCCGAGCTTGGGCTGGGCCTGCTTGTCCACGACAACGTTCCAGTATTTGCCGTGGATTCGGTACGGCAGGTCGGAACGCCAGATCTCGTGGATCATATCGACGGCTTCGACCATCATCTCGCCACGGTTCTTGTCGAACGTCTCGAACAACTCGAAATCGGAGCCGAGGCCGCCTGGGCCGACGCCCATGATGAAGCGGCCTTCGGTGAGGTGGTCGAACTGCGCCACATTGCCGGCGACCTGCGCGGGATGGTGCTGCGGCAGGTTGATGACGCCGGTGGCGAAGGTGATGTGCTTGGTCAGCGGCGCAAGCGTGGCCATGAACTGCAACGGATCGGCGATCGGCTCGGTCTTGCACGAATAATGCTCGCCGACCCAGGCCTCGTCGTAGCCGAGTTGGTCCGCGAGCAGGATCGCCTCGCGATCCTCCTTCAGCACCGTCAGGTAATCGCGGCCCGGGTCGTGCAGCGGCATCATGAACAGACCGAGCTTCATGGCAATGTCCTCCTCAACGGTTCGCCGGGACCGGCGCGCGCACAAGTTTGCCGGGCAGCTTCCCGGTCGGCGTGCCATCGCGATAGGTGACAACACCGGACTTGATCGTTGCCGCGTAGCCCGATGCCTTCTGCAACAGGCGCCGCCCGCCGGCCGGCAGGTCGCCGACCATGTATGGCAGCGCCAGCCCCAGCCGGGAAAAGTCGATCAGGTTCAGGTCGGCGAGCATGCCCGGCGCCAGCACGCCGCGGTCGCGCAGTCCGACGGCTTGGGCGGTGTCCGAGGTTTGCCGGCGGATCAGGTCGGCAAGGTCGAACGTGCCTTCGATGCGGTCACGGCCCCAATGGGTCAACAGGAATGTCGGAAAACTCGCATCCGAGATGAAGCCGACATGCGCGCCGCCATCGCCGAGACCGACCAGGGCGTTGCGGTCGCTGAGCATCGCCCGTACTGGGTCGAGCGTGTAGCCGGCGTAGTTGGTCAGCGCGGCGAAAATGAAGTCGTGCCCTTCATTGCCGAGCAGCGCGTCGTAGGCGACCTCCTCGGCGCCGCGGCCTTCCCGGGCGGCGCGGGCGGCGATCGAGGCGTCGCGCGACGGCACGTAGTCGGGCGGCTCGCCGAACGGGAACATCCGCTCGAACGACAGGCGCGGCAGCAGCGCGAACGTGCTCTCGGCGAAGCGGTCCTCGCCCAGGATTTTCGCGCGCACCGCGGGGTCGCGCAGGATGCGCACGCGCTCGGGTAGGGCCAGATGCGCGATGGCGCGGTAGCTGGGGGTGCCGGCGAACGGATTTTGGCTGCCGTCCAACCCGAGCAGGATGCCGATCGGGCGGGGCGGCACCACCGGGCGCATCGAGACCCCCTCGCGTGCCGCCTGGGAACTCAGCGCCATCAGTTCGCGCCAGATTTCCGGCCGGTCGTGGCGCTGGCTCAGCGAGAACACGAGAGGACAACCCGCCGCCTCCACCACCCGGCGCAGCATGGCGAACTCCCCGGCGGCGTCCGGCAAGTCCCAGTCCGACACCACCTCCAGCATGCCGTGGCCGGCATCCTTCAAGCCGAGCGCGATGCCGGTCAGCTCCGCCTCCGCGGCGCGCAGGGAGGGTGTGTATTCGCCCGCCAGCGTCTTGTGGCTGATCGTGCGCGAGGTGGTGAAGCCGAACGCGCCGGCCCGCATCGCTTCCGCCGTCAGCGCGCGCATGCGCGCGATGTCGTCCGCGGTCGCGGCCTCGCGGTAGCTGGCGCGCGCGCCCATCACGAACACACGCAGCGGCCCATGCGGCAGTTGCGCGCACACATCCACATCGCGCGGGCGCCTGTCCAGCACGGCGAGGTACTCGGCGAAGCTTTCCCAGGACCAATCGAGTCCCTCGTGCAGGGCCGGGGCGGGAATATCCTCCACGCCCTCCATCAGCGCGATCAGGCGCTCTCGGTCCGGGCGCTTCACCGGGGCGAAGCCGACGCCGCAATTGCCCATCACGACGGTTGTCACGCCATGCCAACTGGAGGGGGCAAGATGGCTGTCCCACACCGCCTGCCCATCGTAGTGCGTGTGGATATCGACGAAGCCCGGCGTCACCAGCAGGCCGCCGGCATCGATCTCCTCGGCGCCGCGTCCATTCACCGTGCCCACGGCGGCGATCCGGTCCCCGGCCAGCGCCACGTCGCCCTCGAACGGGTCGCGTCCGGTCCCGTCATGGATCGTGCCGTTGCGGATCACCAGCGTATATGTCGGGTCCATGCTCGCGCTTCCCCCCTAAATCTCTTCCGCCGCTCCGCCAGTGACGCGGCTGAGCACCAGCGACACCAGGATGATGGCGCCGTAAACGGCGTCGATCCAGAACGCAGGAATTTCCGCCAGCGTCAGCACGTTCTGCAGGATGCCCAGCAGCAGCACGCCGGTCAGCGCGCCAAGCAGCCGCCCCTTGCCACCATTGAGGCTGATGCCGCCGATCACCGCCGCCGCGAACACGTAGAAGATCATGTTCTGACCCTGGCTCGTGACCACCGAGGCGATGCGCCCCGTCAGCATCAGCCCGGCCAGGGCCGCGAGCATGCCGGACACGATCAGGGTGCCCCACAGCACCCGATCCACCCGGATGCCGGCGACGCGCGCGGCCTCCGCGTTGCCGCCGATGGCATACAGCGCGCGACCGAGCCGGTGGTAGCGCAGGAACAGCCCGAACACGAGGTAGAGAATCCCGGCAATCCAGATGGAGACGGGAATGCCCGCCCACTTGCCCGAGCCGAGATAAAGGTAGCCGTCCGGCAAATCGAACAGCGTCTTGCCGTTGGTGGTGCCAAGCTGCACGCCGCGCAGCAGAATCAGCATCGCCAGCGTGACGATGAAGGCGTTGAGCCGCAACTTGACGATCAAGAAGCCATTGACCGCGCCGACGACGGCGCCGGTCAGCAGCACGACCACGATCGCCAGCCACCACGGCAGCCCGACGCCGGAGCCGCCGATTTCGACGTTCTTGATGATCAGCCACGCCCCCAGCATCGGCGCCAGCCCGACCACCGACTCCAGCGACAAGTCGAATTTACCGGTCAGCAGGATCAGCGTCTCGGCGATCACCACAACGGAGAGTTCCGACGATTGCTGGAGGATGTTGAGGAAGTTGTCGGTCGTCATGAAGGCGTCCGAGGCAAACGCGCCGATGATGACCACCAGCACGATCACGGGGATCAGCGTCAGTTCGCGCAAGCCGAACAGGGTCGCCCGCTGGCGCGGCGCGGCCGGCAGGTTCGGTCCGACGTCAACCTGCTCGCTCGCCATGTCCGATTCCCTCGATCGCGGCCACCAGCGGCCCGCTGTGCCAGCCGGCGGCGAACTCGGCCGTCAACCGGCCCTTGAAGATGACGAGCACACGGTCGCACACGGACAACTCGTCCAATTCGTCGGACACGATCAGCACCGCCATGCCGCCCGCCCGCGCGCGCTCGACAATGCCGAACAGCGTCTCCTTCGACGCGATGTCCACGCCCTGCGTCGGATAGTGCAGCACCAGCACGAGCGGGCCGGAGGCGAGCGCGCGCGCCATCACCGCCTTCTGCTGATTGCCGCCGCTGAGTTCCTTGATTGGCTGCTCGGTGGAGGACGCGACGATCTGTAACGCGCGGACCATGCGCCGCGCGGCATCCTCCCGCCGTGGCGGCAGCACCAGGCCCGCCGGGCCAAGGCGCTCGACAATGGTCATCGTCATGTTCTCGGCGATCGACAGCAGCGGCACGATGCCGCGCGCGTGGCGGTCGCGGGGAACGTAGCCGACACCCTTGC
>VFSW01012626.1_pt1 | contig 11783 bp, 14 predicted proteins | sample 5358111 | NCBI WGS metagenome assembly VFSW01 (sample SAMN11554181, study PRJNA540505) | mine drainage metagenome | isolation source: sediment from site ElyBrook_90M | place: USA: Ely Copper Mine, Vershire, VT | collected 2017 | reverse complement strand
ACATTGACGACTTGCGTGAGTCGCCGGCGCTGACCATCATCGAACTGCTGCAGAAGGCCGGCGCGGCGGTCAGTTACCACGATCCCTACTTCCCTTTTATTGGCAAAGGCAGAAAGTATGACTTGCAGATGCAGTGCGCAGACCTCAAGAACCTGGACCAATATGACTGTGTGCTGATCGTAACCGACCACTCCGACTACGATTACCGGCACATCGTGAAAGAGTCGCAGCTAGTTGTCGATACGCGCAATGCGACCCGTGGCCTCGATAGCCCCAACATCGTTCGCTGCTAAAGATGATTGTAGGAATGGCCTGGTGAAGGTGGTGGGGAAAACATTGTGCTGCTTCTTAACCCCACATCGCTCTTCCTCGAAGCTTAGCAACTGCGGCCGGACGCGGCGCGCAAGTCGCATGCAGCGATAGTAAACCTGACGTGTTCCCGGCCCGCGCCACCTCAGTCCATGAGGCTGAGCGAGCTGTGGGCGCCGACACGCAATTAGCGCTATGCAGGCGGCGACTGTCTTGTTTCACAGTCAAAGCTCCAGCTGCCTGTACGCTTTTCTTCACGGAGAAACTTCAAGAGCGCCAACGTGACCGCCAGGATGACCGGGCCGATGAACACCCCCAGGCCGCCGAAAGCGTTCAATCCTCCGAGCAATGCAAAGAAAACATATAGTGTCGAAAGCTTTGTGCGGCTACCGATGAGATGTGGGCGCAATAAATTATCCACCGGGTGGACAATTGCCAGTCCCCAAGCAAGAAGAACAAGGCCTTTGATCCAGTGACCGCTGAACATGAGCATCGAGACTGCGGGCAGAAGAACAATCCCCGTTCCAATCAATGGCAATAGCGCGCACAGTGCAGTGACAATCCCCCACAATCCTGCTGAAGTAACTCCCAAAAACCAGAATGCAAGACCTGCGAGAACACCTTGCAGCGCTGCAATGGCTAGAGTTCCATACACCGTAGCGTTGAGAGTGTCTCTAACTAAACTAAAAAGCCTTCTTGTCTGGTCACGGCGCAACGGGAGCAGAACGACGGCACGGCGCAACATCGCCTTGCCATCGCGAAGTAAGAAAAACAGAATGAAAAAAGCAATGAAGGCGTTGGTGAGCAGTGCCGTAAGGCTTCCAAGGGCACCCGCCGTCATACCAAGGAGAGCCGCAACTCCTTTCCGAGCTTGGTTCACAGTCGCCGATCGCAAATCAGAGGTAGAAATCGGCAGATAACTGCTCACCAGTTCAAGGGCTCTTTCAAAAAGATGAATAAGGTAAAGGCTCAGACGTTCGCTTCCGTCGGCTGAACTGCTTAGTGACTGGTAGACATCGCGCAGTCCGGTTGCCAGTGCCCGTCCAAGGAGCGTCATTGACAGAACGATGAATAAAACGACAAGACAAGTGGACGAAAGTGCAGAGACATTACGATTCCGGACACGGCGTTGAATACGCGAGTGCAGGGGATAAGAAAGAACAGCTAAGACAGTGGAAAACAGGATGGGCCTTAGAAACGGAACAACGAGAACATAGCTGAAATAGAGACCCAGCGCTGTCAGGCCCAGCAAGAAGACAAGGCCCGCAGCCCGATTCTTGAGTTTATTGCCGTTTTCAAACACAGATCCTTCCTTAAGATGGCTCGACGTGTATCAACTCTCGAAGTGCAGTCAGTCCCGGCGGAATTCTCACCTCGGTGTCATTCTGCGGGTCGAATTCTAGTCTCGGACCTCGTACCCACTGGTTCACATTTGGACTTCTGCATGACCATGTCTCGCCTGTTCGCTTTCTATCTGCCGCGCGTTCTGGTACCCGACCGCCGCAAAATGGAGGATACAGTCAAAAAAGTGATCCAACGAGTGAAGCAAGTCCATACCGCCAAGCATGTTCTTCCGCCTGCATGAATTCCCATAGATGCTCTTTGGTCGCCCTAACAGCCCAGAGAAAATCACAGTAGGGTACGCTTTGATTCGCTCTGCTCATGCTCAGCCCGATGTAGCGCTCTTCGATTTCCGATTCGGTCTTGTTCCGTAGCCAATCGTTGAGGTTGCGATAGATCTCGTGGGATCGCCTCCTGAGGTCATCCGAAGGCACTCGCTGCACCAGTTCGACGCACCTGTCATCTTTCTTCATTCTGCGCATGAGGTCCTGCAGACAAGGGTTCCGCACGGGTTTCTATAAGTTGGATCAATTTGAAGGAGAACATAAGTTCCTCCTGACGACAATGCATTCCGAGGGGGCTGCATGTATCGCCAGCCCGCGCCATTAATCTCTCTGATCGCACCGTTCGCTTCTCAGTTCGTTTCCATGTTCCCAGCTGCCATGGTTCAGCGCTGGGTGCAACCATCTCAAAGCGGACGATGCGCTTAACTGCAAGATCCTCAAAAATCGGCCAGGTTTCGAGTGGGGAGAGCCACTCGAACCGCGTTCGCTACTGCTGCCAAATCGATAATCTCCTGCAGGATGGCTCCCTCCAGTGGAGGCAGGTAGCCCAGCGCGGCGGCGATCATACCCAGCACGCTGGCCGCCATTCCTCCCACGGCACTCTGCAGCGCGATCGATCTCATTCGGTGACTGACATGAATCAACTCATCTACCTTGCCCAGCGAAGCAGTCAAAATTACTGCATCAGCGGCCTCGGAAGTAATGTCGCTGTTAGCCCCAAAGGCAACGCCGACAGTCGCCGTCATGAGTGCCGGGGCATCATTAATGCCATCCCCGATGAAGAGGGTTCGAGCTCTCTTGGTCTCCGCTTCAACAATCGCAACCTTCTGTTCTGGCGTCTGTCCGGCATACACGTCGGTGATCCCGACTTCTTGCGCTAGGTAGCGAACCTCCGACTCGCGGTCTCCGGACACCAATAGCACGCGGTTCACCTGATGACTTGGGTTTAAATGGTGGACAAAGGGCTTGGTGTCCTGACGAGGCGCATCGTGGAAACCTAATGCCCCAGCATACTGCTCGGCTACAACGACAACGCACTCCAAACCCGAAGCAAGGGGAGGCAGTGAGGACAGCAGTTTGGGATCTACTTTGCCGCGTCCGGTGATACGCACGCTTCTACCGGCAACCATACCGCGAAGGCCGTCTCCCGGTTTTTCCTGCATCTGGCTGACCGCTAGTAAAGCCAGCTTTGAGTCGTGCGCGGCCCGCACCACCGCGGCTGCCAGTGGGTGCTTGGAAAACTGTTCAAGACTGGCGGCCGCTTGTAAAACTTGGTCCTTGGTAAAACCAAGCCCGCACAAGACACCGGTCATCTGAGGCTGGCCGTAGGTCAGCGTTCCCGTCTTGTCGAAAATGAGCGTGCGACAGGTTGTGATCTGCTCCAAGGCCGCAGGATTCTTGATGATGATGCTGTGCCTCGCAGAGAGCGAGATTGCGCCAATCACCGCCACTGGGATCGCCAGGATTAGAGGGCATGGAGTGGCGATGACGACCACAGCCAGAAAACGAGTGGAGTCGCCGGTAAGCAGCCATGTTAGTCCCGCCACACCCATGGCCAAGGGCGTATACCACGCCCCAATTCGGTCTCCAATGCGGCGAAGCTGTGGGCGCTTGTCCTGGCTCTGCTCCATCACCTGCATGATCTTGGCGTATCGCGAATCGACTGCCAGTTTCTCGGCTTCGATGGTCAGGGCCATGTCGCCGTTGATCGCTCCGGACAGGACCCTCGAGCCAGGAGTCTTCGAGATCTCGAAGGGCTCACCTGTCAGATAGGACTCATCCATTACGCCATGGCCCTCTACGACCACTCCGTCGACCGGACAGATCTCGTGAGGCAGCACAATGACGTGATCGGCTATCTGGATCTGGTCGAGTTTGATGTCCTCAACAGACGTTCCACTTTGGCGGTGCGCAACTTGCGGCATGCGCTTCGCCAAGGCGTCGAGGACGGAGGATGCTCTGCGCGTGGCGAATTGTTCCAATGCCGTGCCGCCTGAAAGCATTAGAACAATGATCGATCCCACAAGGTATTCGCCCATTGCAACGGAAGCGACGATCGAGATACCAGCCAGCAGGTCCGAGCCGAATTCTCGCTGCCAGAGTTTCTTGCCCAGGCTCAAAAGGACTGGAATTCCTCCGACGATCAGCGCAAGGAACAGCGGGCCCAGATAAATCGACGGTGGCAGATGGGTCGAGTACCGGAGAATCAGGTGTGTAGCAATTGCGATCACCGATATAGCCGCGATATAGGTCTCTCGCGCAGTCGAGATTGCTGTCTTGGCACGAATGTTCACTGGAAGGGACATAAGGCTAGGCGGCCAGAGTGGTGCTTGGAATTGATTGACCCGAACGAAGTTTCCTTCGCGTTGATCCATCTGGTTGGACTAGCTTCCTCGTGATTTCAGACCCATACCGTACATGTTCGACTCTCAACCTTCTGATCCCTCCGGGAACTTTCGCCTCGATGACGTCTCCCCTTCTGCGACCGAGCAGAGCAATCCCCAGCGGCGCGAGAACTGAAATGAAGCCTTGAGAGATGTTTGCCTCCTCAGGAAAAACCAACGTGTACATCCCCTTCCTTCGCGTATCAAAATCGAGAACGCGGACGCGGGAATTCATCCTGACTACATCTTTGGGGACTCGACCCGGAGGCCTCACCTCGGCGCTCTCCAGCGTCTGATCGAGAAGTTCGAGCTGCCTCTGATCTCGAAAGAGAGAATATTTGAGAGCCCGGACCAAACGCCTGAGCCTGTCCACGTCGCCATCAGTGACGATAATGGAACGATCTGTCATGATGAACTCCTTTGCGTTTTCGCTTTGGTTGAGGTTATGCAGCCTTCCTTTTGTCGCCGTTAGCTTCAACCGTGGTCTGGCTTTCCTTCGGTAACGTTTGCACACCCGCGGACCGCGCCGTCTTACTGGCTTCGTTTCGGCGCCAGTTGATTTCAAACCATACAAGAAGAGCTACAACTCCCGCGCATGGTAGCAACACCAGAATCGTCGCCGGATCCATAAAGGCACCTCGTCCATCTAGTCGTCCTCAGATTTCTGTAGGTCGCCGACAGTCATCACCGGACACGAAGCGAGAGCTACGACCCTGTGCGCAATCGAGCCAAAATGACTTGCTGTGTCCGCGAAGGCTCCCGCGCCCCGCACACCCATGACGATGATGTCGGCTATCAATTCATTCGCAACGGCCAGGATGCGCTCAGCCACCGGCCCGATCTCTACCACCACTTCCGGCTCGTACAGTAGCTGGGGTTCGGAGGGGATCATTTGGCGTAAGCGCTGTTCGGTTGGCCGTATTGCGCGATCCGGCGACTCTGTGAGAACGTCTTCGACCACGTGTACCAGTGTTAGATCCGCTTGATATTCATGCGCCAGCGAGACGGCGAATTCTGCTGCTCGCAACGACCCGAGCGAGAAATCCGTGGCGCAAACAATGCTGCGAATTCCGACAGGCGCCTCTGCCGTCACGTGCGGTCCGACCGTCAGCACTGGACAAGGCGCCACACGAATGATTCCCTCGGCAGTTGAACCAAGAAGCACTTTACCCAGTCCGTGGCGACTACTCGTGCCCACTACAACCAAGTCGACACCGTGGTTTCGTACGAACTCCATGAGCACGGCGATAACGTCTCCAGATCCTAATAGCAACCCGCAACGCTGACCATGCTGTCTTAACGGGTCGATGATCTGGTTAAGCGCACGACTCGCGTGTGCTTGGAGTTCCTCCAAGGTTAACTCTATGGATTCGGGACGAGCGAGGGCGTAGGCCCCTGATGGTATGACGTGGGCAGCGTAGAACTTCGCTCCGTATCTGTCTGCCAAAGGGACTGCAAATGACAAAGCTCGGCTGGCCGACGCTTCAAAATCAGTTGCAAACAGAATGGTCTTGAGTGCGATCGGCTGTTTTACTTCCAGCGCTTTCATATCACCCTCCCGTCGCGGCAGTCTCAACAAAACCGACTTCTTTCGGAACAAGCCGCCCTAGTCGTTCTTCACTCGCAGACGGTTCTCCACCGAGAACCCACCGGACACGCTATTCACTTGTATTCCAGCGATCCATTTCGAGCCGGAAAGGCTGCTGTTGCTCAGTCGCATTAGCGCCAACAGCCCCAGTTCCATTTGTTTGATCCGCAATCGTGCGGCATCAACTGCCCGACCCGCTATGTGAAGCCTCCAGCTTGTCAAGACGGTCATCTGCGTTGTGGTAATCCACAATCGTGTCCACTGTTTGATAGAGAATGTCCGCTTGCTTGGACAAGTCAGCGACTGTCTCTTCGTATTGAGGCTGCGTCAGGTTCCGGCTTCCGCCCCGGAGCAAATCGAGAGCTTCACTCGTTTCATTTGCTAAGGCCACTAAGTGGGGTCGAGCACTCTCAATGGCCATCTGCTGCGCTTCGCTGGCTTCTGGTTTCATTTCCTCCAGCTCGGCGAGCAACCGGCCCATGCTGTTCACATCCTCCCGAAGATTGTTTAAGTAATAGGCATGGCTTTGCCAGTTTGTGTGATGGTCTTGTGAGAGGGACCACACGGTTTCGGCATCGCGACTAACTTCCGCCGCCCGCTCTTCCAACGTTGATAAATGGTTTCCTACGTCTTGCACTTTCGCCGGATCAGAAATGGAGCTCTTAGTGTCGGCCCTCAACGCAGGCGGCACTGCGATAATCGCCCCCACCAGGCAGGATGCTAGAAACATGTCCTTGTACTTCATATTCGTTCCTCCTTCTCAGTACTCGTTGATCATCATGTGGTTAAGGAGTTCCCAGAGTCGTTGAAGCGTTGATCTGCCGCGAATCTGGATCAGCCTCCGCTTGCGTTTCAGTCGCTCGTGGTTCAATTCGAATGCGTCACCTCACTGCAGAGCGACGCGTCAGCGCGATGCTCGTGGATACGCGGCCCAGTCACGGGTTTCGCGTGTCGAACCCTCAGGATCTCGGCCATGCACGGGCAAGCAACGTCTGGTTCCACGATTCCGACCGCGAGAGCGCTCTCCAGCAGCCCCATCGAGATTTCTCCGCTCTCAACAAGGAGGGCTTGCGCGAGCAAGCGGACTTCTGGATCCCTGGATTTGAGACCGTCTACCAGATCCCATCCTGCTACCGGATCGGCCGTCTTCCGCCAGACGATGCCGCAGGCCAGCACGTAATCGACGTTCATGGTAAACCTCCTTCAGGGACTTTCCGCCCTGTCCACCCGGCTCAGACAAACCGGAGTCGCTTCCCCGCGCGCTCAACGAAAGTCCGTGCATGTTGAGTACCGGTCCCCCGCGAAGGAGAAGACGGTTACGAATCTTTACTTCGTCGGGGTTTCAATCGACGGAAGGAAGTGCCAAGCGACAGAGAACAAAAGGCAACAAACAGTTCGGAGACTGTCCTCGTCCGAATCCACTCGTCACAGAAAGGAGACCTGAAGCGTTGTGACGTCCGATACTTTGAACATTCGCGGTCCGATTCCTTTGACCGCTGCGGGCGTGCAGATGGGACAGGTGGTCTCCTTGATGTTTGTTTTGTGCAACAAGAAGGTTGAGACATATTTTTCCTCTTTTAACTATTTTCTAGTCCTCTTGCAAGGGAGAACCCAATCGGCTCTGCGCCGCCCGCCTAAAAGCTGACGAGTTTTATGTCGAGATGGTTGTTTTCTATTAAACAGTTTACTTGGCAGGCATGGAACAGATCTCCTCGATCGGTTGTCCAGCCTTGTACTCAAGTTTCTTCGGAGGTTCACACCCTTCTTCACGGGTGATCAGCAAGCTGGGCTTGCCAATTTCCTCTTTGTCGGCTTGCGCTGCAATTGGCGCCAGTCTTTTTTTCATTTCTTCGAAATCCGTTGTTTGTAGAATCAGGTCGGACTTCGCTGGCAGAAACGAGATTTCACGTTGCGTTTCGACCATTCGCTGATAAAAGGCGGGATGCGTCCGAAACCAACTTACTCCTTTGATGTAACCTTCCCGTGTCGCAATCTTGTCGAAGAAGCGAGTAAAACCGGCAGGGTCATACCCGGCATTCCAGGCATACTGCACTCCTAGTTGGTCGGCTTCGAGTTCGTAGTCGCGACTGACACCCAACAGTTTCAGATCGAGCACCATACCTAAGCCGTAGAAGCCATACTGCAGAGCGTACATTGTGCCAATGCCCGCCACGCCCCCGGTTAAAACTATCGCAGCGACCTGTGCCGCCTGGTAGAAGATTCCTGCAATGGTGGCTCGCTTCATGAGTTTCTTGCTGTGTCGCGCGACATCATGGGACATTTCATGCGCCAACACTCCCGCCAGTTCGGATTCATCCTCGGCAGCTTCCAGCAATCCGCGCTCAATGAACAAGTACCCTCCCGGTAGCGCGAAGGCATTAATTTCCTGGGACTGGAGAACTACCACGTGCAGTGGGACCTTGAGGTCGGAACGTCTTGCCACGCGCTGCGCGACGGTATTCACATAATCCTGAATCGCCTTGTCCTCCACTTCTGGTGGCAAAAGATGGGCTCGCTTCATCTCCTCGATGGCCTGCTGGCCTCGTTTGATGTCGTCCTGCTGGTCCGGTTCGATCTCACGGAACCCGATGTCCTGTACGTCTCCCCATCGCCGCTTTGCAAAAGAGCCATCGGCGAGTTCCTGTTGTATTTGCCGGCGAACTCCAGGCCATTGTTCGATTAGGTCAAGCTTCGCCTTTAGATTGTCGTAAGCAGTCGGAATGGCCTGTGTGGCCAACACCTCGGCTTCACTCTTGACCAAATCGAGGTTTTGGATACTGCAGTGCGCCTGCTTGCGTTGGTCTTTGCTGAGTGTGGCAGTCGTTTTCTTGAGATTCGAGCGAGCCTGATCAAGTTGTTTATCGTATCGTTTAGTGTGATCCTTAAATCGGCTGACACAGGAATCTTTTCCTTTATCGAGAGCTTTGCGCTGATTCTGGATCTCCTCCGCACTGAAAGTGAGCGTTGGAGCTACTTCGAACAGTTCCAGATAAGATTTCTGCAAGTATCCCCGAAGATCCGTCTGAGAAGGCGGGACGGCCATCGCTGACTGACTACTCGAAAGTCCGGAAAAGCTGATCGTCGTTCCACACAAGCCTAGTGCAACCACCCGGCGGACCAAATCTTTCATCGCAATTACCTCCTGTTTTAAGGTCGGCAACTAATATCGGAGAGTCGTACTCAGTTACCGGCCTAATCAATGGCTGTCGCCGGGGTCATCGGAGATGTATATCCCTCGCGGGCGTAAACCATAACTTTTCTCGGCTTTCCCTTCTTGTCAGTCACTTTCAGGGGAAGGCCGTCGGGTCCGATGATTTCCACCTTCAGCTTGTGATATTTCCCATCACGAGACTCTTGCGTTGGCGCAAAACTTATCGCGTATTGATTGCTCAGCGTCCCTCCGACGCTGCGGAACATGTCGGGAAGCTCGCCTTCGAAACGAGGGAACCATGCGAATCCGCCAGTCAGGTCTGCAAAAGTCTGAAGTTGATTCTTCAGCTGGAGGTATCCAATGCTGGAGCTCCCCCCTCTCATTTCGGCCATTATATATTCGCTTTCCGCTATGCCGACGCAGAAGACGGTGACGTTGCTCTTCTTCAATCTGTCGTACACCTCATCCAGAGTTGTGCGGCTAAAAGTGTCAATGCCTGTTGTTATCAATAGAATCGACTTCTTTCCTTTTACCTCTTCGAGCCGGTCGAGCGTGTCAACGATAGCGTCAAACATGTTGGCTTCGTGAAATCCTGGATAAGACAAATTCCTCAGCGCTTGTTCCACTGCGGGCTTGCTCCTGGTGAAGTCCACCGTGACCTTCGGCTTCATATCGTAGGTAACGAGCGCTACCCAGTCTTCTTGCCCCAGATGATTGAGGAACTCCGTGCCCCAAAATGCGGCCTTATAAGCGAAATAGTCGTATGCGATGCTGCTGTACTCCATCAGGATGACGATCGTGATGGGGGCATCGGTCATGGCAAAATCCGTGATGGTTTGTGGTTTGCCGTCGTTCAGGAGTCGGAAGTTCCCCTTCTTTAGCCCCGTTAAGACGTTTCCATCCCCGTCAGTCACGAGTACGTCCACGACGACCAGAGGCGATTCAACCGACAGTGAATATTCTGGCTGCTGGTGCTCGGCTTGGGCGGGACTCGCTGAAACGCCATCCTGCTCGTCAACTTTCCCTGCGGCAACTGGCTCCGCCGCAAACGCACAAGCAAGCGCGAGTGTGGAAAACAATGTGGAGCAGATCCCGATGCTTTTCATAGACGGCCTCACGAAGCTCGTGCATGTTGAGTACCGGGCGGTGCGAAGAAGAAGGCGGTTACGAATTGTTACTCGACGGGCGTTTTCAGTCGATGACAGGAACTGCCAAACAACAGACAACAAAGGCGACAGAGGCTTCGGGGTTTGTCGCCCGTCCTCATCCACCCCGTCATAAAAGGGAGACCTGAACTGTAGCGACGTCCGATACTTCGGACATTCGCGGTCCGATTCCTTTGACGCGTCCGGTCTTCAGGTAAGACCGGTCGTGTCCTTGATGTTTGTTTTGTGCAACTTATCACCCGTCAAAGCCTGGAACAGGCGGTGCTGCAGATCAAAAGTTCTCCTTGTGTTCGGAGTTTCGAGGACGCGGCCAAGACAAAACTCACGGGGCACGAGAAGAGCAAGACGACGGAAGGACCCTGTATCTCGGTTCACAGCAATCTCATTCAACAACTCTGGATGGTGTAGCACGCAGATACCGCGCGGCAATCGCATCTCTGACTTGGCTAAAGCTTAATCGGAAGCAGCTAGACAAATCATCTGAAGGAGAAAATCGAAATGAAATCTTCCCAGGCAGTCCCCTCTGTGCCGATCAAAGCAGGCCTCCAAAAGACGGAGGGTGGCGGTGAATTGCAGGACCAAGTTCGTGCGCGTGCCTATCAACTCTACGAGCAGCGTGGAAAGGATGACGGACACAGCCTGGACGATTGGTTGCAGGCTGAGGCTGAATCATCCCAAGTCGAGAAGGCGGCCTAAGTAGTTCTTGCGAGCAGAGTCGAAGGAGGCAGGGCCGGGACTACAGGTCAACAAGCTGAGGCTCGTCCCTCCCAAAATCGTGTCCGAGTTCATGGAGCATTGTCTGCAGGACTTCGTGACTGATCTCGATTTCATTGCAGCAGACCGCCTCGACGTTTTTCTAGTAGCCGGCACTAACTTGTTGATAACACGGCTCCGGTCGGGGCGGTCACACTCATCGTTAAGGAAGATCGGCAATGGCGAATTCGAACGGAAATCAGAATTGGCTGGCGCTTTACAGAGAAGCCGTGTTGGAGCCAGACCGCAAGAAAGTCAAGACACGCGTCGCCCAAGCTCGGTTGGCCATCCAGCGTCGAGCCAGGGAGTTGTGGTACGCCCGAGCGCCAGAAACGAGCGAGCGACGCCAGATGGACGCGGCTATCCATTTCCTGGGAATCCTCTGCATGATCGGAGAGGAGAAATGGTGACGCACGAGTACGAATTATCGTTCCCACTCCATGACGCCGAGGTGTCGCGCTCTCACCAACCAGCGTCATTGGAATCGAACATGACGAGAACGGGCACAGACAGCCCAGACTAAAGATGGTTTGGAAAGGAGCAAACTGATGAAACGACTCTTCTTTTTGATGGCTATGGTTGCGCTGTTTTCTCTGCCTGCGTCTGCCCAAAAAGACGAAAACAGTCGCATTAAGAATGCCGGCAAAGTGATGGTGGAGATTCTAAATGTTCCCGACGATATTCCAAAGGATCTTCTGGATAAGGCGGAATGCGTCATTGTGCTGCCTTCGGTGTTGAAATTTGCAATCGGCTTCGGGGGCAGTTACGGTCGCGGCGTGATGACTTGCCGGAGCGGCAAGGAGTTCA
>VFSW01012625.1_pt1 | contig 11783 bp, 9 predicted proteins | sample 5358111 | NCBI WGS metagenome assembly VFSW01 (sample SAMN11554181, study PRJNA540505) | mine drainage metagenome | isolation source: sediment from site ElyBrook_90M | place: USA: Ely Copper Mine, Vershire, VT | collected 2017 | reverse complement strand
GCGCCCCCCCCGCGCCCCCCCCGCCCCCCCCCCCCCCCCCCCCCCCCCCCCCCCCACGCCGGCTTCGAGGACCTTGAGGCCCGGCGCGATGTCGGCCTGCATCAAGATCGCCCCGAGGTCCTTGGGATAGATCACCTGCGCGCCTCGAGGCATCTTGAGGACCACGTCGGCGAGCGTCGGGCGAAGGACGAGGAAGCTGCGTTCGGTGTTACTTCGGATGAGCGATCCCTCGAGGGCTCCGATCACGTCGTTGTGCTGAACGATGCCGGCGTGGGTGTGGAAGGCCGCGTCCTCGCGCAGCGTCACGAGATACCGACGGTCCTTGGCGTCGATCAGCATGACGCGTTCGCCTGCGCCGAGCGAGGCGTTCACGTCGAACGGCGTGAGGCCCGACGACCCGCGGCCCGGGCGGCACCGTCGAGGACTCGCAGCAGCACCAGGCCACTGGCGACCGTCGTCCACTTCTTGGATCGAAGCGCGATGGCTCGACTCCCGGCCAACGCCACGGCCACCCGGAGCAGGCGTCGCACTAGCGACGACCGCGTCGGGTCCGGGGTCGCGACCGGCGCCCGCGTACGAAGCCCCACACGTAGCCGAGCAGCAGCCCGCCAACGCCTGCCATCGCCGCGTCCGCGGGGTCGTCCGAGCGAAGCACGATCGAGCTGACCGGGACGATGGTGCGCACCGAACGCTCGAGATCCTGACGGGTCGAGGAGTGGCTCACCGGCCGTCCTTCAATCGACGACGTACCGACGAGTCACCGACGATGCGCCACGCGGTCAACGCGAGGACGCCGACCGCGGCGATGGCCACGATGAGGTACGGCAGCCATGACAGCGACCCGTCGAGCACGCGGAACTGTTGCAGGAACCGGAGAAGGCCGATGAGCAGCATCACCGCGCCGAAGCCGACGAAGAGGCTGCCGAGCGCGCCGAAGGCCGCAAAGCGGGCTACGTCCTTGAGCGGCTGGAGCGTCTCCTCCTTGATGTACCGCACGACAAGGTCCTTGACCTCGTCGACGTCGCGCCGAAGTGACGCGCCCCGCAAGACATTTCGCCACGACGGAAACCTCACGGCGCCAGCCTACTCAGTCCGGTCGCGAACGAGGTAGGTCGAACTCGCCGTCGCCACCAAGGCCGAAGCGTCGTCGACGATCTGGGCTTCGACGAAGGTGATGACGCCGCCCGACCGAATCACCCGCGCCCGACAGGTCAGCATCGCGCCCAATCGAACGGAGCGGAGGAACGAGATCTTCATCTCCGTGTTGGCGACCGAGACCTTCCGGTCGCCAGCGGCCACGACGGCGGCCGCCCCCATCGCCGAATCCGCGATGGCGGCGAGGTAGCCCCCCTGGACGATTCCGGCGGGGTTCAAGAAGCGCTCGTCGACGCGCGCCCCCCACAGGCTGACCCCGGGGTCGTCATGGTCGATCCGGTTGAGACCCAGCGTGAGATCGCAGTTCGGCGGTATTTGCAGCATCGGCGCCAGGATACCGGGAGCTCGGGCGGGGACCGAAAGTTCACTACTGTTCTTCGCATGGTCGACCAACTGTTTCAGGGTGCGAGCGAACTCGAGGGACGAGCGATCCGCGAGATTATGGCCCTGGCCATGGACGCTCCGGCCCAGGCCAAGTCGGGCCACAGCGGAACCGCCATGGCCCTGGCTCCTCTCGGGGTGACCGTCTTCGCCCGGCTCATGCGCCACGACCCGACGGACGCCCAGTGGCTCGACCGTGACCGCTTCATCCTGAGTTGCGGCCACGCATCGATGCTCCAGTACGGTCTCGCGCACGTCTTCGGCTACGACCTCGACGAGGACGATCTGCGAGGCTTTCGGCGCCCCCACTCGCGCACCCCCGGTCACCCGGAGCGCGGCGTCACCCCGACCGTCGAGGTGACGACAGGGCCACTCGGCCAGGGCGTCGCCAACGGGGTCGGCATGGCCATCGCCGAGCGGATACTGCGAACCGACTACGGCGACGACCTCGTTGACCACCGGACGTGGGTGGTGGCGGGCGACGGTTGTCTGGAGGAGGGCATCAGTCACGAGGCTGCGTCGCTGGCCGGCTCACTCGGGCTCGACCGGCTGACCGTCTTCTACGACGACAATCACATCACCATCGACGGACCAACGGAACTGGCGTTACGCGACGACACCGCTGGCCGGTTCCGAGCGTACGGCTGGCACGTGATCGAACTGGGCGAGCGGGCCAACGATCTCGACGCGATCGAAGCAGCCGGGCGTGACGCGATGGCGCAGACGGCTGTGCCGACCCTGATCATCGTGCGATCGCACATCGGTTACCCGGCGACGTCGATGATGGACCGTCGCGAGGCGCACGGCGCACCGTTCTCCGCCGTCACGATCAGCGAGGCCAAGTCGACACTCGGCGTGCTCGACCGTCCGTTCACGCTGGACCCCGATCTCCCTTCGGCGATGATCGAGGCCCTCGCCGAACGACGTGGTCAACGCAGCCGATGGGAGGCCGCGATGGTGGCCGCCGGTGAACGAGGCACCCGCCTGCGCCACCAGTTCGAGACCGGTGGTGCATTGGAGGGACCGGCGAAGGCCGAGTACTACGACGATCCCGGTCCCGTGGCGACGCGCAAGGCCCTGCAGCGGGCGCTGGATGCGTGGGCGCCCCACACGGCGGGTCTGACCGCGGGGTCAGCGGACCTCACCGACAACACCGGGGTCGTGCTCGCTGGTGCGCCACAGGGTGCGGATCACCCGGGAGGTCGTCAGATCCACTTCGGAGTCCGCGAGTTCGCGATGGGCGCGATCCTGGTCGGCCAGGCCGCTCACGGTGGTCTGCGGCCCTTGGGATCGACCTTCTTCGTCTTCAGCGACTACGAGCGACCCGCGATCCGATTGGCGGCGTTGAGCCACGTGGGGGCACTCTTCGTGTTAACCCACGACTCCGTCGGCGTCGGCGAGGACGGTCCGACGCACCAGCCGGTGGAACACCTGATGGCGCTGCGCGCCATGCCCCGGCTCCACGTGGTGCGCCCGTCGGACGCCAACGAGACGCTCGACCTGGTGGAGGGCTTCCTGCGCGATGAGGAGCCGCCGACCACCGCCCTCATTCTCACCCGCCAGGACATCCCGGTCATGGGCGAGCGGGAGCGATGGGCATCGCGCGAGGGTGCCGCACGAGGGGCATACGTCGTTCGAGAGCGTCCCGACGCTCGATTCACGCTCGTCGGTACCGGTTCGGAGGTCGCCGTGTGCTTGGAGGCGAACGAGCGTCTGACCGACATCGGCATCGCCACCCGGGTCGTGGCGATGCCGTGCTGGACGTGTTTCGAGGCGCAGAGCCTGGAGTATCGCGACGCAGTCCTCAAGCGCGCTACGCCATCGATCGCCATCGAAGCCGGTGCCACTCTCGGTTGGACCCGCTACGTGGACGAGGCGGTGGGCATCGATGCGTTCGGACTGTCGGCCCCGGGTGCTTACGCGTTCGACTACTTCAACATCGAGGCTCAGACCCTGGTCGACCGGGTCACCGAGCTGCTAGGAGAGGACCGATGACGCGACTGCACGACCTCTTCGGGCAGTACGGGCAGAGCCCGTGGATCGACAACATCCGCCGGGACTGGCTCGACGACGGCACCTTGTCCACGCTCGTCGTGGACGGGGTCCGCGGCGTGACGTCGAACCCGTCCATCTTCGCCAACGCCCTACTCTCGACCTCCGCCTACGACGAACGGGTCCGCACCGCCGCAACTGATGACCCTGAGGCCCTGTTCGAGCAGTTGGCGGTCGAGGACGTCCGCGACGCGTGCGACGTGCTCGCCGACGTTCACCGCGATTCACGTTCGGCCTTTGGTGGCGGGAACCGTCGCTACCTCGACGGGTTCGTCTCCCTCGAGGTCTCGCCGCGCCTCGCCCACGACGCGGCGGGCACGGTCGAGGCGGCGCGTCGGCTGGCGGCTGCCGTGGCGCGGCCGAACGTCATGATCAAGATCCCGGCGACCCGCGCCGGCCTGTCCGCTATTACCACCGTGCTCGGGGACGGGATCAACGTCAACGTCACGTTGATCTTTTCGATCGAGCGCTACCGGGAGGTCCTCAGGGCGTGGTTCGACGGGCTCGAACTGGCCGAGCGCCACGGTCATGAACTGGCCGGTATCGCGAGCGTGGCGTCCTTCTTCGTTTCGCGACTCGACGTGGCCGTCGACGAGCTGCTGCCACCAGGTGATCGGCGTCGAGGTACCGTGGCCGTTGCGCAGGTGGCGCGGGCCTACGAGGTCTACCGGCAGGTGATCGCGAGCGATGCAGTGGCCCCCGTGCTTGGTCGGGGCGCCCAGGTCCAGCGGCCCCTGTGGGCCTCCACGTCGACCAAGAACCCCCAGTACGACGAGCTGCTCTACGTCGACTCGATCGCCGCCGACGAAACGGTGAACACCATGCCCGACGCGACGTTGCGGGCGGCACTGGAGCGGGGGGACTTCAACCGGTCGCTCTTGCGCAACGACGACGCCTCGTTCCGGGCGGCGGCGACGCTGGAGGACCTGCCGGCGTCGGTCGACCTCGAAGCGATCGCCCAGCGGCTCGAGGAGGTTGGCGTGGCGGCCTTCGTCCGCTCGTACGAAGAGGTGCTGGCCACGGTCGCGGCCAAGATGAGCCAGCGCGCGCGATGACCAAGTCGGTGGCCGGTCGTCTCGTCGACGGCGACCCGAGCCTCTTCGTCGGCGCGACGGCCCAGCACGCGCTCGGATGGCTCCATCACCCCGACCGGTACGGCGGGCCGTGGCTCGACGAGGTGTCGGCGGCACTCCCCCGCCGATTCGAGCGCACCGTCCTGCTCGGGATGGGCGGCTCGTCGGCCGCGGCGCGGTTCTTCGCCGATGCGCGAGCGAACTCGCGCCTGGAGGTGGTGGACACCTCGAACCCGGACACGGTGGCGTCGGTCAACTTCGACGAAGCCACCGTCATCGCGTCGTCGAAGTCCGGCGCGACCATCGAGACGCAGGCGCTACTAGCGCACGCGTTGGCCAACGGCCTCGACCCGCGAGATCTCGTCGTCATCACCGACCCCGAGACGTCCCTCGACGAACTCGGGAGTTCGTTGGGGGCCCTCGTCATTCACGGTGACCCGGACACCGGCGGCCGCTTCTCGGGTCTCAGTCCCTTCGGCCTGGTCCCCGCGCTGTGCAGCGGCTGGAGCGTCAGCGAGTTGCGAGCCACGCTCAACGCGTGTGTCGTTGACCAGGCGCTGGTGGAACGAGCGGCGGAGGCGGCGACCGCCATCGAACTCGTCGAGGGGCGCTGGGCCTTCGTCGAACTCGACCACGACCCGGCGACCTCGGGTGGTGCGCTCTGGTTGGAGCAGCTGTTCGCCGAGACGACGGGGAAGGTCGGCCGCGGGGTGATTCCGATCGTTTCGGGCGACGCCGACGGGCGGACGCCGTACCGGGTGGCCGACATTCAGTTCCACCACCTCGTCGCCGCGCTGGTGGCCCGCCGACTCGGTGTGGACCCCTTCGACCAGCCCGACGTCGAACGGGCGAAGATCGCGGTCTTCGAGCAGCTGCGCCGACCGGTGACGTGGGAGGCGTCGCCGGTCGCACCGATCGAGATCGGCGAGACCCTCGGCTCGGCGCTCTACAACACGCTCCAGCTCTACGCGCCCCTCGCCCGATCGAGTGAGGTGGCCGCGCTTCGGCGCCGGATCGAGCAGACCTACGGCCGCACGACGGCGAATCTCGGTCCACGGTATCTCCACTCGACCGGTCAGTTGCACAAGGGTGGCCCGGAGGTGGCGGCCCTGCAGGTCGTGGTGCGGCCCCGGAGTTCGCCGATGCGCATCCAGGGCCGCCGCTACAGCTTTCACGACATGCACCTGGCTCAGGCCCGAAGCGACTTCGCGGCGATGGTGGCCAGTGGTCGTCGAGCCGTCCAGTTGCTGGTAGACGACCTCGACGAGGTCCCGACGACCGTCGGGATCGGGTCGTAGTGGCGCGAGCGCACCAGTAGGCTGCCATGACGAAGCTCTGGCAGGGCACGGTCGCATCGGACCTGATCGCGGCGACCGCGGAGGAGCTGGCGCCCGAGGCCTTCTCACGGGCCCGAGCGGCCCACGGCTTCATCGTCACCTACTCGCCCAAGGTCTTCATCCCACTGACCAAGCTGTGTCGAGACCGCTGCGGCTACTGCACCTTCGCGCAGGCGCCGGCCCACGTGATGTCGCCGTACCTATCGCTCGAGGAGGTGATGGCGATCGCGGAGCGCGGTCGAGCCGCGGGCTGCACGGAGGCGCTGTTCACCCTGGGCGAACGTCCGGAACTGCGCTACGACGAGGCGGCTCGATGGCTCGCCGCGCGCGGGTACCGCTCGACGGTCGACTACGTGGCGACCGCCGCCCAGATGGTCCTGGACGCGACGGGACTGCTGCCGCACGTGAACGCGGGGGCGCTCTACAAGCACGAGCTCGAACAGCTACGGGCGTCGTCGGCGTCACAGGGGATGATGATTGAATCGCTCGCGGACCTTCCCGCCCACCGTCTGGCGCCCGACAAGGCGCCCGATAGGCGCCTGGCGACGCTTCGGGCGGCCGGCGAGCTGCGGATCCCCTTCACGACCGGACTGCTCGTCGGCATCGGCGAATCGCGCGCGGACCGCCTCAAGACGCTCTCGGCGATCGTCGCGTCGCACGTGGCGTACGGTCACGTCCAAGAGGTCATCGTTCAGAACTTCCTGCCCAAAGCCCGCACGGCCATGGCCCACGAGCCGCCACCGAGCACCGAGGAGTTTCACTGGACGATCGCCGCCGCTCGCCACGTGCTGCCCGATGCGATCCACCTCCAGGCGCCGCCGAATCTGAGTGATGATCCCGCCGGACTGTTGGACTTCGGAATCGACGACTTCGGCGGGATCTCGCCGGTGACCGTCGACCACGTCAACCCGGAGCGCGCGTGGCCGGCGATCGGCGTATTGCGCCGCGAGACGGAGGCGAGGGGGCTGCACCTCCTGCCTCGGCTCACCGTCTATCCCCAGTACATAGCGCGCCACGAGGAGTACATCCACGAGCACGTACGACCGATGGTCCTGGCTAGCGCGGACGCGACGGGGCGGGCCCGAGACGACGCGTGGGCCTCCGGGGCCGAGACGCCGCCCCCCGAGGCGCCCGTGTCACGAGTGCACACCACCGCCGTCGAGCGGATCGTTTCGCGCTACGAGCCCGGGTACGCCTTCGACCACGCTGAGCTCGTCACCCTGCTGGAGGCGCGTGGCGGCGACTTCAACGCCGTGGTCGAGCTCGCCGACGACGTGCGCCGTCAGCTGGTCGGAAACGACGTCACCTACGTCGTGAATCGCAACATCAACTACACGAACGTCTGCACCTTCAAGTGTCGCTTCTGCGCCTTCTCCAAGGGACCTCTCTCGCTCAACCTCCGTGGCGACCCCTACCTCCTGAGTCTGGACGAGATCGCCGATCGGGTGCGCGAGGCCGAGGCGCGCGGGGCGACCGAGGTCTGCCTCCAGGGTGGAATCCATCCGAACTTCGACGGGGAGTACTACCTCGACGTCGTTCGAGCGGTTCGCGAGGCGTCGCCGACGATGCACATCCACGCCTTCAGCGCGCTGGAGGTCTTCGAGGGCGCGCGGCGTTCGGGTCAGGATCTGGAGACCTATCTGGCCGGGTTGCGCGACGCCGGACTGAAGACGCTGCCCGGGACGGCCGCCGAGATCCTCGTCGATGAGGTCCGCGCCATCCTCTGCCCCGACAAGCTGTCGACCCAGCAGTGGCTAGATGTCCACCGGGCCGCCCACCACGTCGGCCTGCACTCCAATGTCACGATCATGTTCGGCGCCGTCGAGGACGCGTCGAGCTGGGCCACGCACCTGTTGGTCACCCGCGCACTGCAACTGGAGACGGGCGGATTCACCGAGTTCGTACCGCTGCCCTTCGTACACATGGCGACGCCACTGTTCTTGCGGGGCCGGGCGCGGCGCGGCCCGACCTTCCGCGAGGCGGTGTTGATTCACGCGGTTGGGCGCCTGCACTACGCCACGGTGATCGACAACATTCAGGTGAGTTGGGTGAAGATGGGGGTGGAGGGGGTGCGCCGCGTCCTCAGCGCCGGCGCCAACGACCTCGGCGGGACGCTGATGGACGAGAACATCTCGAGGGCCGCGGGCGCGGTCCACGGTCAGGAGCTGGACGTAGAGCACCTCCGAGCGCTGGTCGCTCCCCTGGGTCGGCCCCTGGTCCAACGCAGTACGCTCTACCAGCCGCTGTGAGCGACCTGGCCGTCGAGGGCTTCCTGCGCGAGAGCGGTCTGCTCGAACACGCCGCGCCGGAGGAGCTCGACCTCGTTCGACGTCTGCTGGAGGACGTTCAGGCGCTCGTTCACTCACAGCACGACACGGGCGATCTCCGAGTCGCGGTGATCGCGATGGGCGAGCTGTTGACGGCGGCACGGATGTTCTCGCCGTGGCGCGAACGACCCAAACTGACCGTGTTCGGCTCCGCGCGCACGACGGCGTCCTCACCGCTGTACACGATGGCGCGCGAACTCAGCCAGCGGATGGCGCGGCGCGGCTGGATGACCGTGTCGGGCGCCGGTCCGGGCATCATGCAGGCCGCCGCCGAGGGAGCGGGCGTGGCCGAGACCCTGGGGGTGAACATATCGTTGCCCTTCGAGCAGAGCTCGAACCGGTACGTCGACGCTGAGAGTCGACTCGTCGAGATGAAGTACTTCTTCACGCGCAAGGTGGCCCTCACCAAGGAGTCACTCGCCTTCGCGTTCTTCCCCGGCGGGTTGGGGACCATGGACGAGGTCTTCGAGATCCTGACCCTCCTGCACACCGGCAAGGGAGGTCCGGCCCCGGTCGTACTGATCGATACGGCGCGGGGCACGTACTGGGAGTCGTGGTGGCGATTCATCGAGACGGCGGTGGTAGGGGCCGGCTACCTGGAAGCCGACGCCGCGTGCTTGATCAGGCTCTGCCACTCGCTCGACGAGGCCGAGGACGAGATCGAGCGGTTCTACCGGAACTTCGTTGGCTTCTCCCTGAACGGGGGCCGGGGCCGGATCGACCTTCGTCACGCGGTGGCTCCCGCCGACCTCACGGTGCTGAACGCGTCGGTGCCCGAACTGGCGACCGGGAACGGCTATCGAGCCGAGGACACGTCCGTCACCTTCGACTTCGACGGTCGGCGGTACGTGGAACTCCGTCGACTGATCGACGCCGTCAACGGACTCGGCCGCTAGTCTGCGTGGCCGCGCAGGATCGCCTCGGCCTTCTGAAGGCTTCGCCTGGCCCGCGCCAGACGCCGCTCGGTGTCGCGCGCTCCTTCGTCGGCACCTTCGCGCAACTGGGCGCGAACGGCGTCGAACACCGCATCACTCACCCGCTGCTCGATGGCGGCGACCTCGTCGGCCAGATCGCCGAATTCACTCACTCGTAGACGTCCTCGACGGCGAAGGCGCCCCGCGCGAAGTCGGCCCGCAGCACCTTCTTGTCGAACTTGCCGACGCTGGTCTTGGGGATGGACTCGATGAACGTCCAGTGCTCGGGTAGCCACCACTTGGCCACCCGCTGGGTGAGGAAGGCCCTCAACTCGCCCGCCGTGGCCGACGAGCCCGGTCGCAGCACGACGCAGCATAAGGGGCGCTCCTGCCACTTCTCGTCAGGCACCGCGATGACGGCGGCCTCGAAGACCGCTGGGTGGTCCATCACGGCCCCCTCCAGTTCGACCGAGCTGATCCACTCTCCGCCCGACTTGATCACGTCCTTGGTACGGTCGGTGACGACCATGAATCCTTCCTCGTCGAGCGTCCCGATGTCGCCGGTCCTCAGCCATCCGTCGTGGAAGCGCTCCGGGGCGTCGACGCCGAAGTAGGAACCGGTGATCCACGGACCGCGGATCTCGAACTCACCGACCGTGTGTCCGTCGCGGGGAAGGACCGAACCGTCATCGTCGGTGATCCGCAGTTCGACGCCCGCGACCACACGTCCGGCCTTGACCCGGTAGTCGATCTCCCTGTTCGGCGGCGTGCCCGCCGGCGGGATCGAGACCGCCGCCAAGGGGCTCGTCTCGGTCATGCCCCACCCTTGGAGCATGTTCCGGCCCCACCGCTCGCTGAAGGTCTCGATCATCGAACGGGGCACGGCGGCGCCGCCGGCGAGGATCCCGCGCATAGAGGAGAAGTCGGCGTCGGCGTCGTTCTCGGCGGCGCGCAGCACGTCGTTCCAGACGGTCGGCACGCCGAGCGAGATCGTCGGGCGCAGCTCGCGAATCATCTTCACGATCGGCTCGCCTTGGAGGAACATCTGAGGCATGATCAGTTCGGTCCCCGCGAAGAAGGCCGTGTAGACGGCGCCCCACGCGTTGACGTGGAACATCGGGACGATGAGGAGGCACCGGTCCTTCTCGCTGAGCCCGATCGAATTGACGGTCGTCGAGGCCAACGAGTGGAGCCACGTGGACCGGTGCGAGTACACGACGCCCTTGGGATTGCCCGTTGTTCCCGACGTGTAGCACATGATCGCGGCGGACCGCTCGTCGAGCTCGGGCCAGTCGAAGCCGGGCGACTCGGCGCCGATGAAGGCCTCGTAATCGATGGTCGGGCCCAGCGCGCCGGTGTCCTCGGCGCCGTTCACGATGAAGTGGCGCACCGACGGGATCTGGTCGCGAATCTTGGCGAGCAGCGGTACCAGCGAGCTGTCGACGATGATGACCTCGTCTTGGGCGTGATTGATGATGTACGCGAGTTGCTCGGGGAAGAGTCGGATGTTGAGCGTGTGGAGCACCGCACCCATGGCCGGGACGGCCAGGTACGCCTCCATGTGGACCTGGTTGTTCCACATGAACGTGGCGACGCGGCTGGAATCTCCCAGACCCAGCCGCGAGAGCGCGGCGGCCAGGCGTTCGGCTCGAAGCGCGACGTCCCTGAAGGTGGCCTCCTGGACGCCGTCGGGCTGCACGGTGTAGACGACCTTGTTCGCGTAGATCCACTCGCCGTGGCGGATGATGTTACTGATCAGCAGTGGTGAGTCCTGCATCGTGCTCTGCATGGTCGCTCCGTTCTCTCTAGATCGACTCTACAAAATTCCTCTTGGCGACGTCACCACGAAGCACCGTAGGGGCTAACGGGCGCCGGTAGTGGCGAGTCGCCGCGTAACGTGGCGTCGATCGCCGCGGCCGCGCTGCGGCCCTCGGCGATGGCCCAGACGATGAGACTCTGCCCCCGCACGGCGTCGCCACAGGCGAACACCGGCGACTCCCCCGGGATCGACGTGCGCCACCGCTGGTCGACGAGGATCGTCGCGCGGTCGGTGACGAGCGTCGGCCCTTCGAGTCCGAGGGCGCCCAGGTCGGGTCCGGTGAACCCGGCCGCGATGAGCACCAGGTCGGCGGTCACGGTCTCCACCTCCCCCGTGTCGAGGTGGCGCACGACCGCGGCCGTCACCGCCTCGTCGCCGAGGAACTCGATGGTCTGCGTGGCGAAGACCCGCACGCCTCCCTCGTCGTGAGACGACGACGTCTTGAAGGTGCGCGCCATGACCGGCCAAGGTTGATCAGCGGGACGGTGGTCGGGCGGGCGTTCGAGTATCTCGATCTGAGTGACCGACGCCGCCCCTTGCCGGTGAGCGGTGCCGAGACAGTCGGATCCCGTGTCCCCCCCACCGAGGATGAGTACGTGGCGACCGCGCGCGTCGTGGATCGATGGTTCGCCGGCGGCCCCCCCCCGGGTGGCCCCCGCGACGTAAGCCAACGCCGCCAGCCCCCCCCCGCCGGCCGCCCCCGGCCCCCCGCGCAGGCCCGGGCG
>VFSW01012624.1_pt1 | contig 11784 bp, 13 predicted proteins | sample 5358111 | NCBI WGS metagenome assembly VFSW01 (sample SAMN11554181, study PRJNA540505) | mine drainage metagenome | isolation source: sediment from site ElyBrook_90M | place: USA: Ely Copper Mine, Vershire, VT | collected 2017 | reverse complement strand
GCTGGCCCACGCGGCGGTCCAGGTGCGCGGCGTGGGCACCTCGGTCGTCGGTTACCTCCTGAGCGGTGGTTCACTCATCGTCCTGGCCTGGTGGTGGCTGCGCACCTACCGGCGCAAATCTCGCGGACGACACGCGCGATTAACGCGCGCGCCACGCACGGCGGCCGTGTCCTCTCGATGGCGCGCGGGACCGCCGCCTCGCGCTTGAGTGGCCTGTTGCGGGTTCTCGCCCTGGCGTGGGTCCTCGGTTTCACGCCACTGGCGGACGCGTACAACTTGGCCAACACCATCCCGAACATGCTCTTCGATCTCGTCATTGGCGGCGTGCTGAGCGCCACCTTCATCCCGGTGGTGGTCGAGCGCCTGACCCTCGACGGCGAACGCCGCGCGTGGCGCTCCATCTCGACGGTGGTCACCGCGGCCCTCGTGGTCCTGGTCCTCGCGTCCGCGCTGGCCTGGGTCGTAGCCCCCTGGATCATCGACGGCTTCACCTTCTTGCAGCACACCTCCACGAGTGCGCAGGCCGACGCGCTGCGCGCGCAGCGCCGCGTGGCGACGGAGTTCCTGCGGTGGTTCGTACCCCAGATCTTCTTCTACGGCGTCATCGGAATCGCGACGGCCCTGCTCAACGTGCGCCGACGCTTCGCAATCGGTTCGTGGGCTCCGGTGGCTAACAACATTGTCTGCATTGCCGTCCTGGTCTGGTTCCACCTCGTCGACCCCAACCCCCACGTCGCGTCGGCCGCCGGATCCAGCAATCTGTGGTGGTTGGGCCTCGGCACGACCGCCGGGGTCGCCATCCAATTCGTCATCATGTGGCCCTCCCGCGTGCGAAGCGCCCTGGGTCGCCTCCGCTTCCGGCTGGACCTGCGCGATCCCGCGCTGCGCACCATCGGCCGCTTGGGGTCCTGGACACTGCTGGTGGTCCTGGCCAACCAGGCGTCGCTCTACGTCCTGTTGGCCTTCGCCTTCGGCACGGGGGGCAATGGCCCCGTGAGCGCGTACACCTACGGCTGGTCGTTCATGCAGATGCCCTACGCCGTGGTGGTCGTGTCGGTACTCGGCGTCTTGACTCCTCAACTCGCCGAGTACGCGACCCAGGGGGACCTCGCCTCATTGGGCGAGCGACTCAGCTTCGGCCTACGTCAATCGGTAGTGCTCATCGTGCCCTCGCCCGTGGCGCGGCGGATCCTGGCCCAACCTATCGTGGGCATCCTGTTGAACCACCTTGACGCGACGCAGCGGCTCCCGGCCGGTACCGTGCTCGCGATCCTCGCCGCCGGACTACCCGGCTTCACCCTCTTCCAACTTTGCGTGCGGGGTCTGCAGGCCATGCAGCGCGCCGTCGACGTCTTCGCGCTCTACGCGGTGCAGAACGCCGCGACCATCGCCCTGTGCCTCCTCCTCGGACGTCACTCACTCGCCGGCCTCACGGCCAGCGTCTCGATTGCGTACGCCCTGGGCGCCGTCATCGCCCTCGCCGTGCTCGCCGCACGAGGGGTCTCGGTCGTCTCTTCGGTCTGGAGCGTGCACGTGCGCCGCAGCGTGTACGCATCGCTCGCCATGGGTATCGTCATGGCCGCCGCGTGGTCCACCCCCACGTGGACCCGCGGCGCGGGCTTGGTGGCCCGCGGCGCCTTCGCCGCCACACTGGGCGCGCTGACCTACGTCCTCTTCGTCCTCGTCGCCCAACGAGGGGTGGAACCGGTCCGGCGAAAGGTGTAAGGCTAGAGCCGACGCGGGGGTGACAGTGAGCAATATCCGAGTGGTGTGCGACAGCGCCAGCGACATTCCCCAAAGCGAGCTCGACCGATTGGGCATCACCATGGTGTCACTCTCCATCCGCTTCGGCGAGGAGGAGTTCCTCGATCGCGTCACCCTCTCGACAGAGGACTTCTGGCGTCGGTGCGCCCAGTCACGCACGTTGCCCGAGACCGCCGCCCCCTCCCCCGGCGCCTTCCGCACCGCCTACGAGTCGGCGGCGGCCGACAGATGCGACGGAGTGATCGTGATCACGCTGTCGAGCGCACTCTCAGGCACCTACCAGTCCGCCCTCGTCGCCGCGGAGGCAGTGAAGGGCCTCATTGACGTGCGCGTCGTCGATTCGCTGGCGGTCTCCATGGCCCAGGGCCTCCTCGCGATTGACGTGGCCGAAGCGGCCCGCCTCGGAACGTCGCTCGACGATCTTGAGCGCCACGCCTTGGCGCAGCGCCCCCACGTGGGTGTCGTCGGGATGCTCGATACCCTCGACCACTTGATCAAGGGGGGGCGCATCGGCGGTGCCAAGGCTCTGTTGGGACAGGTCCTGTCCATCAAGCCACTCCTGGAGCTCCGCGACGGTGTCGTCGCCGAAGCCGGACGCCAGCGCACCGCGTCGCGCGCCATTGCCTCACTCGCCGCCACCGCACGCGAGCACGCGCCATTGCGTCGCCTGGCTCTCATCCACGCCCAGTCCAATCAGGTGGAGGCCTTGCGTGCCCTCGTGGCCTCGATCGAGGTCGAATTCCCGCTGCTCGTGGCCGACATGGGGCCAACGGTGGGCACCCACGGTGGTCCGGGTCTCATTGGTCTGACCTGGCTCGAAGCGAGCCGCCCCGAAGACCACTAAGTTTTAGTTGTGAGTTCCGGCCCCGACCAGCGCGAACCTGACGTCGTTGACGCGATCTTCGCGTACTTCGACCGTTTCATGGACGCTCTGCACGATCGCGTCCTGCGACCAATCTTGCTGGTGGGACGCTTCATCGCCTACGGATTCATCCTCTTTGTCGTCGCCCTGGTCGTCCTCAGCGCCCTCGTCATCGGTGTCGTGCGTTTTTCCACCACCTACTTCTTCGACCACCGCGTGTGGATCACCTACCTCGTCGTCTCGGCGATCTCGACCAGCGTCGGCCTGCTGATCTGGCGCAAACGCCGACCCGTCCCGCTAAGGAAACCATGACCCACACTCGCGTCCTCATCATCGGTTCAGGACCGGCCGGTCTCACCGCCGCGATCTACGCCGGTCGCGCGCAGTTGAATCCAATCGTGATCGAGGGCGAACCCTCGTCCACCACCGACCAGCCGGGCGGTCAATTGATGCTGACCACCGACATCGAGAACTTCCCGGGATTCCCCGAGGCCCTCACCGGTCCCGAGTTGATGGCACGTATGCGAGCCCAGGCCGAGCGCTTTGGCGCGGATCTGCGCGTCACTAAGGTGCAGAAGCTAGACGCCACCGCTCGACCGTTCCGGGCGTGGCTGAGCGAGGACGACGAGGAGCCCAGTATCACCGCCGATGCCGTAATCCTCGCAACGGGTGCGAAATCCCTGATGATGAATGTTCCTGGCGAGGAGCGACTGCTGAGTCATGGATTGTCGACGTGTGCGACGTGCGACGGTTTCTTCTTTCGTGGCCACGACATCGCCGTGGTGGGAGGAGGCGACTCAGCCATGGAGGAGGCGCTCTTCCTGACGCGCTTCGCGAGTTCGGTCACGATCGTGCACCGGCGTGACGCCCTGCGAGCCTCCAAGATAATGCAGGAGAGGGTCTTTGCCAACGAGAAGATCCGTTTCGCCTGGAACTCCCAAGTGCTAGAGGTCCTCGGCGATGACCGCGTGAGCGGGCTACGCGTGCGCGACACCCTAAGCGGCGAGGAACGCGTGCTCGACGTCACGGGCATCTTCGTAGCAATCGGTCACCTCCCCAACACCACTCTCGTCCAGAACGATCTCGAGCTCGAGGAGAACGGTTACGTGCGCACCGGGCCGGGCTCCTTCACCTCGATCGAGGGGTTGTTCGCGGCGGGGGACGTGCAAGACCACGTCTATCGCCAGGCCATCACCTCCGCCGGTTCGGGGTGCGTGGCCGCCATCGACGCCGAGCGCTGGCTCGAGTCGCAGGGGCACTGAGTTCGCGTCGCTAAGGTGTATCCGCGTCACGAGTGACCGACGCCACAGCTGGAGGATCCAATGAACGACAAGATCACGACACTGACCGCCGCCACCTTCGACGAGGTCGTGGGCGCATCAGCCAAGCCCATTCTCGTGGACTTCTGGGCCGAATGGTGCGGTCCCTGCAAGATGATCGCTCCCATTCTCGATGAATTTGCTGATGAGCAGCAGGATAAGTTCGTCATCGGCAAATTAGACGTGGACGTGAACGTCGCAACGGCGACGAAGTACTCGGTGATGAGTATCCCCACGCTGTTGTTGTTCAAGGATGGCCAGGTCATCGCCCGCCTGGTGGGCGCGAAGCCCAAGGGTGCTCTCCTGCAAGAGATCACCGCGAACCTCTAACGTCGTCGTCTCTGGACACCACTCCACTCTCTCTCGGGTCCTCGTCCCGGCGCGTTCGCGAATTGCACGAACGTCTGACTTCGCTCGGCCTCGTGCCGCTCGAGAACCTGGGTGACACCTTCTCCGAAGCGACCCTGGCGACCGTCCAAGCGTTCCAGCGTTCGCGGGGTTTGCCCATTACCGGTGTGGTCGATGAGACCACCTGGGCCCGCCTACTCGAAGCAGGATGGCAGCTCGGTGACCGACTTCTATACCTGGTAAAACCATATTTACGAGGCGACGACGTCGCTGAGTTGCAAGTGCGACTCTCCCAATTAGGCTTCGACCCCGGGCGCGTCGACGGTGTCTTCGGTCCCCTCCTCGATCGGGCACTCAGTGAGTTCCAACGAAACTGCGGCCTCGAGACCAACGGTACCTTGACTCAACGCACCCTCAATGAGCTGCGTCGGTTCGCCCCCGTGACTGATCGCACCCTGGTCAGCGAGGCGCGCGACGAAGCTGGCTTCGGCCACGCCCAACGCGGTCCCATCGTCGTCTGGGGACCAAGCGCCTTGACGGCGGCCATCGCCGAGATGCTCCCCCACGCTGATTACGACCCGAGTCGTCGCGAGTGGTCGGTGGAGCAGGTGGCGGCACACGCCAACGCCGTCGGCGCGATCGGTGTCGTCTCCTTGAGTGAGCAAACGGACTGGAGTGGAATCCACCTGCACTACTGGGCGAGTTATCGCTCATACTCGCGTCGCGGTGAGCAACTCGCCAGCACGATCGCGAACGCCGTGGCGCGCGACGACGTCGCCCTGCGGATCGAGGTGACCGGTATGGCGCTACCGATTCTGCGCGAAACGCAAATGACGACGTTGCACGTGGAACACGCTCACATGCCCGTCGCGGAGGCCACGCAGTTGTCGAAGGCCATTTCTCAAGCGATTCGCGACTTTTTCCACAGTTAACCCTCCTGAAATACCGGTGCGAGGGCGCCTTTATCAGTGGTTATGCCTGAAAAACCTTCTATTTTGTGGTTAACCCACAGGTTCATCCACAACTTGGGGATAACTTGAACAAGAGGGTTATCTTGAAGGTTGAGGGTTACTTGACCTGCGAGATCGAAATGTAGATGCGTTCGAGGTCGTCCAGGTCCGCGAAATCGATGATGATGCGACCATTCCTCCCCTTCAAGTCAACGTGGACCCGCGTGTTGAGATAGTCCTCGAGTAGTTGTTCGAGTTCCGCGACACTCGCGTCGGGTACCGGCCGCAAACGAGGTGGTTTGCCCGCGACGTCGGGCACGGTGATCGAGGACGCGTCCGGTGTCCGTGGCTCCAAGAAGACCTTCACTGCTTCTTCGGTGGCTCGAACGGAGAGCTCGTTCTTGATGATGCGCGCGACCATGGTGGCCTGCGCCTCCGCATCACTGATCGCGAGCAGCGATCGCGCGTGACCCGCGCTGATCTGCGACTGAGCGAGCGCCGCTTGGGCGGTTTCGCCAAGTTGAAGCAGTCGGAGGGTGTTGGTGATGTTGGCGCGACTCTTGCCGACGCGCTGAGCTACCTGTTCGTGGGTCAGATCGAATTCGTCGATGAGTTGCTGATACGCAGCCGCCTCCTCTAAGGGGTGCAGATCGACACGGTGAAGGTTCTCCACTACCGCCTGCTCGAGAGATAGTCGGTCGTTCACCGAATCCTGGACGAGGACTGGGACGGTCTCCAGGCCAGCGATTCCCGCCGCTCGCCAACGTCGTTCTCCCGCGATGAGTTCGTATCGCCCTGGCTCGCCTTCAAGGGGCCGAACGATGATGGGCTGGAGAACGCCGAGTTCGCGGACCGAAGAGGCCAGCGACTGCAGGCTCTCGTCATTGAACGCCTTACGAGGCTGGAATTGGTTGGGGCTGATGGCTGAGACCGGTACCTGACGCAACGGCCCCTGCGTAATTACTTCCTCGGGGACGGGGGTGACTTCTTGATTCTCGGGGATCAGGGCTCCTAGCCCCTTTCCGAGTCCAGGCTTCCTAACCATTCATGATCTCCTCTGCTAACTGACGGTACGCCTTAGCGCCCTTGGATTGGGGATCGAACACAGTGATGGGCTGACCGAACGACGGCGCCTCCGCCAGCCGAACGGTCCGTGGAATCTTGGTGCGACACAATTCTTCAGCGAAATGCCGCCGCACTTCAAGTGCCACGTCCTGAGACAGAGTGTTGCGCGCGTAGTACATGGTGAGAACCACCTTGGTGATTCGAAGCTCTGGATTGAGGTTCTTCTGCACCAGATCGATGATCGCGCGAAGCTGCGTCAAGCCCTCGAGAGCGTAGAACTCCGTCTGCACGGGCACCATGATGTCAGTAGCCGCAGCGAAGGCGTTGATGGTGATGAGGCCCAGTGAGGGTGGACAGTCGATGAAGATGTAATCGAAATCACCCTCCACCGACGCGATCGCTCGCTTAAGGCGCAATTCACGCGAGATGACGGCGGTGAGTTCCTGTTCGACCCCCGCCAGGTCCAGGGTCGCAGGCGCCACGAAGAGGTTGTTGAATCCAGTCGGTTCGACGATATCCACCATGGGAACATCGTTCAACAACACGTCGTAGACGGACTTCTCGAAGCGCCGACCGTCTACCCCCAGACCGGTAGTGGCGTTGCCCTGCGGGTCAAGGTCAACGATGAGAACTCGCTTGCCGGCCTCGGCCAATGCAGCTCCGAGGGAGGTCGTGGTTGTAGTCTTACCAACTCCGCCCTTCTGGTTGGCAACAGCAAAAATCCTCATTTTGGCGGCGTCTGCCATATGCCTCTTCCCCGCTCACAACTGTTTACCGTTCGACGAATCAAAGATATTCTTCGACATCAAGGTTCTGTCGTCAAGTGCGGATGTTTCACGTGAAACATCTCGTAGCAACACTAGTCTTCACCACGGGACAAAGTAAACGACTACTTTGCGAACCGACGCGACACCCGCCACTCCCCCGCCGAACCATGATCTCAGTCAGCTCACCTCTTCCTTCCCGCCCGGGCTGACGTCGCGTCTGAGCTGAAACTCAACAGCGAACTCGCTTCCGAAACGCGTCATTTCCCACTCCTGCCTCGCAATCACCCGTGAAACCCAGATCGACACACAACACCTGGACATCGACCGTCAACCCTGAAGGAAGTCTGCGACCACGACAATGCCATCGGCCAATCTCATTGGCCCTCCGTGGGCCGCGCTCGACCGACGTGCGCCCCCATAGAAAAGTCATCGATGTCTAGATACCGTCACAAGAATGACGTTGAGACGTCGTGAAACGCACACCTGCAATGTTTCACGTGAAACATCAGCGTATTCAACCGAGCTAGCGCCCGCATGAGGATCGCTTGAACTGACCAGGTTGTCGCCCAGCAGGTTGCCGCACCATTGTTGATGGTGTTCCCAGCATGACAGAATTTGGCCATTGTTTCACGTGAAACATCAATCACCTTGGGTTCCGGCGATGTCACGGGGGCGGAGTCGACTGCTATTCCGCCGGTTGTGATGTTTCACGTGAAACAACTTGCACCAAGACCAGGTGATTGTCCGATTGCGGGTGAATCAGCCCAGGAACTCCCGACCAAATGGGGTGTTTCACGTGAAACATTCTCAAGTCGAGTTCCAGTCTGGCGATCTCCTGCCACCTGTTGAACTTCATGAACATCCGCAGAAAATATTGACCGAGTATGGCGTAGGTGATCGTATGGTCAATCGACGATGTTTCACGTGAAACATCGTCGACTTGCAACAGCATCTTGAAATCTCGAGATCTCCGGTGGTGACGTGACGTCGAGGAGTGCCCCGGGTTCTCCTACCCTCGGTGATCCCCTCAATCTCACCACTTGTCACTTTGGGGGACGGGAGACTCCGTTGATTCGATTCTCCACCTCGCCATCCTTGAACTACCACCGCGGAGTGGGGGAGCCAGTGTCAACGCCGGGCGACAGTACAGGGGAATCCCAGCGGCGCAGACGGCAGCGTTTCGGGTCCTTGTTCACCAACTTCACTCATCGAGCAGGGGACAATTCCTGCGGCTGACTGGATGGATCGATGGGCTGGCGGAACTGGCGTCGGTAGAGATGGGGGAGTAGTACCACGGTCAGGGAGCCGGCACGTCCCTCGACCATCTCGTCAACCACGTGGCTGTCGGGTGCGCCAGTTCCATCAGAGATTCACCTTTAGGCGACCCCCGAGAATCCCTGAGGTTCGACTAGATGGTCGTCCGGCTCCAGCGACAGCGGTGAGATCTTGGCTTTCGCTCGTCGCGACACCATTCGAGTGTTTCACGTGAAACATCAGAAGAGTGGTGACTTGCCAGGAATTCCTACAGCCCGAGGATACCTATCTGGTGTCTCACGAATCTTTCGGACGACCTGGAAGGCAGCACCCTCACGAACACGCCCCTCGGGACTTAGCCCCAATTGACCCAGAGCGGAGGGGTTCCATCTTTCAGTCTCTGAGTCGTCCGGCGGTTCCGAGACCACCAAGATTCCTCCCACCTTCAAGAAGCGTGCCGCGCACTCCGCCGTCACCGCTGGAGGTCCGAAAGAACGAGCGGTCACGAGGGGGAAGGTCTGGTTCAAGTCGTGGTCCCGTGCGATCTCCTCAGCACGTCCGTTGATGACACGGCCACCCGGGGGAGCATCCTCTTGAGAGATGATCTCCTCGAGGAAAGTCGTTCGTTTTATCATTGAATCCACGAAGATGGCGGGCGTGGCCCAGTGCTCGAAGAGAACAAGACCCGGGAGGCCACCTCCGCTGCCCAAGTCAAGGAATTTGGCCGGGGGTCCCTCACTCGTCGCCTCCCACACTCGGGCGAATCCGAGGGCGTGCTCGATCTGCGTCTCGATCGCGACGGGGCCCAAAAAGCCCCGCGCCCTCGATTCCTCGAGGGCGCGGTACAACCATTGAATTGTCACGGTATCAATTATGCCGGAGATACCACCACGAAGCGACGAGGCTCTTCACCTTCGGAGCGCGTAGCTACCGAGGTCAACTCCGCCAACGCATCGTGGACCGCCTTACGGTCGGCCGCCGACATCGGCTCCAGGGCACGTTCCTCACCGGTCTCGACGACTTCTTGCGCCACCTGATTCGCGAATCGACCTAGGGCTGCCACACGACGCTCGCGGTATTGGGCGACATCCACCAGGATCCGGTCGGTTCGACCGGGACTCTTGGACTGGACGACCGTTCTGGTCACCTCCTGCAATGCCTGCAGTGTTGTTCCTCGCGGTCCCACGAGAACACCGAGTTCCGTTGGCGGATTCGCGTTGACCGACAGTTCAACGGTCTCCTCATCGACCTCTCGCACCGTCACCTCGGCAGTGATGTTCATCGACGACAGCAGACCTTCGAGGAATCCCTTTCCGATGACACCTTGTTCCGCCAGTGTGATTCCTTCAGCCATGTTGCTCTCCTTTGATGAAACCTTTTCTGCCTTCTTGACCGGCGTGGTGCCCGTCTCGGATTTAGCCCGACTCGACTCCGTGCGCTCTCGCGTGGCGCGAGATCGTTCGCCATCCGTCGGCTTTGACTTGGGGCCCTTGGCCTTGGTGTCACGGGATTCTGGATTACGGGGCTTGTCCTCTCGTCCACCTGAACGGCGCGAACGCTTGGGTCGCGGTCCAGCGGGTCGAACACGGGCTCGCACGCGGGCTTCGCCTCGAATTCGCCCGAAGAGTCCAGCTTTCGGCTCCTCCAGGATCTCGACCTCGGCGTCGTCACGGTGGACACCAAGGTGCGCTAAGGCGCGATCGGTCGCCTCATCGATTGATTTACCGGTAGTTTCTACCCAGTCCATTGTTAGCGGTCCTTCCTTTTGCGCTTCGCCCTAGATCGGCTCTGCGGTTGTGGCTTGATAGTTGAAGGTTTTGGTTCGACCTTCTTTTCCTTGCTCTGCGCCGCCGCCGGAAGCTCCTTCTCGACGGACTTCACACCGTTCTTCTGAGGGTTCGAAATACCGGAGCGGAACATCAGATCTTGAGTAATTATGCGAATACCTGTAGAAACAATCATGTACAGCACGACTGCCGCAGGAATAATCAGGTAGAAGTATGCGAAAAACACCGGGAGGAAGCGTTGCATCATCTGTTGCTGCGACGGCATCGGCTGGCCGGCTTTGCGGCTGCGATTATTCAACTGCGCCATTTGGAAATACTGCAAACCCACCGCGACCGCCACGAAGGCGAAGAAGGGGATCTGTGCGGCGAACGAACTGTGGGGACTGAAGGCCTTGAGATTCAGATCCATCCCGAACACGTTGATCTGTCCGTGTGAGGCCACCAAGTTGTGGGAGATCGTGGACGACTGAGGAATATAACGAGGTTCTGCCACCAGGACTTTTCCCTTGAGAACCTCGTTCGCGAGCCCCTTGATAACGCTGTAGAGGATGAAGAGGAAGGGTGCTTGCAACAAGACGGGCAAGCAACCGCCCAAGGGGTTGGCCCCTTCCTCCTTATAGAGCTTCATCATCTCCTCATTGAGGATTTGGCGATTCTCAGGACCCTTGTACTTCTGTTGAAGTTTCTTGATCTCTGGTTGCAACTTCTGCATCGCCTGCATCGACTTCGTGCTCTTGATCGTGAAGGGGGTCAACGCCCCCATGATCACGATGGTGAGCAGGACAATCGCGACACCGTAGTTGGGGATCAACCCGTAGAAGAAGGCGAGGATCCAGCCGAAGAGTTTGAAGATCGGCTGGAAGAGTGAGCCGATGGAATGAGTGAGAGACTTCATGAAGTACTTTTCCTGTCTTTCTTCGGTAGTGGGACGAGGTCGATGCCGTGTGGCCCCAAGGGCCGACACTTCGATACGCGACGTAGCGCGAGACCGCTTCCGTGGAGGAATCCGTGGACCTCCACCGCCTCATAGGCGTACGCTGAGCACGACGGGTAGAAGCGACATGGCGCGATTCGACCGGCGTGGAGCTTTTGATACCACGAGATCAGCGCTAGGACGGCTCGCGTGCCTCCCGAGCGTCTAGAGGGCGCGGGCTCGCTCAAGTGCAGATCGGAGGTGTTGTTGGATTTCGTCATAGGAGAGTTGTCCAGTCCCGATACCACACTTGATCAGGTATAAACCAGGTCTAGGTACGGGGGAGAGGTCGTCCATCACTGCCCGGAGCCGCCGTCGAATCCGATTTCGCTGCACCGCATTACCGACCTTGCGGCTGATGGCGTACGCCACACTGCGCGAACCTTGGTCCGAGTGTTCCACGAAGACAACCCGTAGCGATCCACTCTGTCCTCGGCCCGTGGGAGTTGCGAATTCGGCAAACTGCCGTCGGGTACTGACCCGACCGGGCACGAGAAGGCTCAGACCGTCAGCTGGTGACGGCCCTTGAGGCGACGTGACTTGAGGATGGCGCGACCGGCACGCGTGCTCATTCGGGCGCGGAAACCGTGGGTCTTGGCCCGCTTCCGCTGGTTGGGCTGGTATGTACGCTTCACAAAATCCTCTTCTCAAGCTGTGTCGATGCGCTTCGCGGTACCCCCTGGGGGTCGCTGGCG
>VFSW01012623.1_pt1 | contig 11784 bp, 9 predicted proteins | sample 5358111 | NCBI WGS metagenome assembly VFSW01 (sample SAMN11554181, study PRJNA540505) | mine drainage metagenome | isolation source: sediment from site ElyBrook_90M | place: USA: Ely Copper Mine, Vershire, VT | collected 2017 | reverse complement strand
CAATATTACTCTTGCAAATAAAAATTTAAAAATAATTATTGAAAAAATCAATGCTAAGATTTATTACTGACTTGAGGATCACTGGGAACGTGACTAGGAGACTTTTAGTTGTCTCAGTGATAACTAGCTTGGTTCTTTTTGGTTCAGTTTCTCCAAGTTTTGCGACAGTTAACTTTAGTGCCACTTTACCTATTGCAGGCGGTCCCATCAATCCCGTTTATAACTTTGAGAAGAGTTTCTACATAGACTATCCCGCAGGCAGTAAGTTACAGAGTATACTACAGAATAAAAACATGACAATATCATTTACTGATAACTCGACCAGTGATGCCGCCGTCAAAACGTTCATGGATCAGATTAATACAGATATTGCTTCAAACGAACATAGTACTGCGGTTATGACTAATTTGGTCATCAACTATCAATTCGTCGTAAACGGGTATTCCGATCATGCTTCTTTTGATTACAAAATTATACTCATTCCTACCATTACAGGTTATGTCTTGAACCAGCCTAGCGGCGATATACCAGAGACATTTGACGCGTCTTGGATGGCATTTAATGCGAGTGCTCCGGTCACTATAACCACCAGCCAGTATGGATCCATAGAGATCAATTATCCAATAGATTCAATTCAAAGTCAACTACCAGACCTTTACAACGCAATAAAAGACACTACTGCATATAGCGTATTCCAACACCCAAACTTGATTGATGCAACAGGACTTTTCAGCCAGCAGCCACTTAACAAGTGGGATAGTCTTTTCGATCCAGCATATACTTTGAGTGAAACAGCTGGATACGGATACAAAGGACAGAAGATAGCAGTTACTACATTTTCCTCAGGACAGAGCGAGATTGGAGCTGGCGCGTTAAATGTAAATAATATCGACGAGGACTTTACAGGCTCTGGTGGCATCAAGTATCACATTTCAACGAAAGAACAGGCAGATGCAGGAACTATTAACGTACAAGGCCATGCAAATCCAAATCAAGTTCAAGGAGGATGGACTTTTGCAACAACCGCCCAGGCAGCTGCCGGAATTTCAAACACTACAGCAGGAGGAACATCAACCATGACAGTATATGGAATGGCTGGCTTTGCCGCAGTCATAGCTGTTGGAATATTGTGGTGGAGTAACAGGATGATGAAACGTGAAAAAGATAGAAAACCAGATGAACCGTGGGGCCCCATGCAGTACGAAGAAAGACAGCATTGGGCAGACAAGTTTGACGACGCACCAAGTGATACAAATGATACTTATAATACCAACACTAGCAATCAACCAAACAGTCCAGACAACAAGTCAAAGAGATCAGCTATCTAAAAAACCACAATAACCACATGACATCGTTTAAAAAAAAAGTGCGTGCCAGCTGTAACCCTCCTTCTGTTTTACGAGATTTCGCTATGCGGCCTACCTAAACAAAGTGCAGCGCTTATAGTTTGATTTGGCCTTGCTCCATGCGGGACAGCTTTTTCATTCCATGCTGGGAATCTCAGGCATTACCATCACAGTGCCCCAGATAGGATTATTTTCTGTTCTGTTGCCAACCATCTCTGGTTATCCGTCTCCGGATCACATTTGCTGCATGGAGGGAGGAGTTTCCTCTGCCGTAGCAGTGCCTCATTCACCGGCTCGCACTATCTTGCATTAGAAAGCATTCTATTTTAGCATGACTACATTTTGGGCGCAAAATAGTCTTCCTGAGAGGTTGTTTTCTTTTTAGATTTTACAAGACCGTGTATAGTACGATATAACTTGTAGACGAATCTGTTTTCCCTAAGTCTGGGGGCAATCACATGCCAAAAGTATCTTGCCCGTATCTCTGAAAATCTAGAGTCTCGCACTACAAAGACACTGTACTTTGATTTTTCAACAATTTCCATTGTCTTTGGACTAAATGCCTGCTCTGGTTGATTTCCAGCTCCGACAATAACTATTTCAGGTTCTTTGTTTAGATTTTGCAATAGATCCTTAGTAATATCCATACTTGTAGGATAGATTCTTTCAACAGGAATTTTTTTCAGATCGAGATCGAACATTTTTTCATTGATCCTGCTCAAGATATCACGTTCCTCCTCAGGAGATTCCACTACACCGCGTACAATGCGTATCTTACTGTTCGTAGAATTTGAAAAAGATGTGGCAATTTCAAGACCAAGATCAGAATGCCTTCCTTTATCGTATGCTACCACTATGTGGGAAAGTTCTTTTTCGAATTCTTTTTTTATGCTCACCCCAACGACATCACATGTTGTAAGAGAAAGTAATTTTCTATTATTGCGAAGATCGTAGAAGTCCATTATGAGCAGGTTGATCCCCTGCTCTTCCGCAGTAGCAAGAATCGCTTCAGTTGTGTCATGCGACAGTCTAACCAGATATCTACACTCCAAGAAGCCCGGTTTCTTTTTCAGGTCGTCAAAGGATTTCATTATTGGTTCAGCAAATCCATGTGCCATTGAAAGCGGCATCTGGAGTGGTATCGTTGCCACATTTAGAAGCGAGATTTCCCCATCCTTGTCCTTTGCAATAGATGAAGCAATGGTTACGAGTTTTTCAATTGTTTTTTTATTAAATACAACCATAATTCTATAGTCTTTTCTCTGTTGAGGGCCAATGTTTGCAACTAGAGGCGCATAATGTTCTATCTCTTTTTTTGAGATATACAGTTTATAGATTGAAAAGCCAATCAGTATCCAGACAACCGCGATGGCCCAACTCAATGGATCATATATCAAAAGAAACACTGCAAGACCTGCCTTGGCAAAAATTCCTATCAATGGCATGAGAGGAAATAACGGGATCTTAAATCCATAGTCAAGCTTGTGGCCATAAAGTCTCCTAATGTTTATCCCGGCCCAGTTAACCTGAGTGAAAAGAAAAAGGAATAACACACCGGCTGCAATCGCAATCTGTTCTAGCGGCAACCATGCCGCCATTATTAACATGATAAATCCCGATGCAGTTATTGCAAAGTGAGGTGTATGAAATTTAGGGTGAATGGAACTGAAAATATATGGTAGATTGTATTGTCTTCCCATGGCAAAAGATACCCTGCTTGAAGAAAATGTGGTCGCACTCAGAGCAGCAATACTTGACACTAATCCGCCTACAAAAACCAGAATTGTGCCATATGGTATCAAGTACTGGGCAGCTTTTCCAACTCCTAAGTCTTGATAACCTCCAATGTATTGCCATACCTCCTTTCCAACAACATTATACTGGAGTCCACCAACAAAAACAAACGTAAATACAATGTAGAGTACAGTCACAGTCCCAAGTGCAATGAAGATTGCTCTTGGTATGTTCTTCTTTGGGTTTTTTACCTCCTCACCTGTTTGTACAATTATTTCATACCCTTCAAAAGCTATGTACGTAATACCCATAGCTAAAATGAATCCAGTCACCCCATGTGGTACAAAATTGCGAAAGTTGTCTGCCCAGTGGTGGTTAACAAAACCTACTGCAAATAGTCCAGATGCTATAAGAATTATAATTATTACAAGCTGTACAATTGTAAGGCCGTTTCCGACTCTACCAGTCAGTGATACGCCCCTATAATTCACATATGTAAATAAAATTATTGAAACCACTGCTATGATTTTACCTAATGGTATGCCTCCGTACTCTGGTGCAACACCCAAGCTTGTAAGTAAGCTTCCAAAGAAATCTCCAATCGAGACGGCATACAGACTGCCAGCTATCATATGAGCAAACCAAGCAATCCATCCACTGATGAATGCGTTAGGTCTAGGAAGACCTTCTTTTACCCACCTGTACCCCCCTCCAGCCTCTGGAAAGGCAGACCCCAGTTCGGCATATGTTAATGCAGTAAAAAGGCTTACTACCCCACTAACTGCAAACACGATTGGAAGAGAAGGTCCAGATTCATTCATTGCAGGCCCGACCAAGTTAAAGATAGCACCACCTATCATGGCAGCAATTCCGATCATGGTGATATCTAGCAGAGATAAGCTGCGAACTAGTCCGGTATGTTCAGATGTCATGCAAACCTATCCGTGTGGAAAAAACGCTCGCATAAATCTTTACCCACATGGAAAGATCGTCGTGAATGTAGTTTAATTCCTTGGAAAGACGTATAACTTAGGCTTCTTTGCTGCTCAAAGCGCATGTTAATGAGTCAGTATTTATTCAAGTTTCATGTGCCATGCCATACCATAGTCATGGGATATTTGAATCGTTTTTTCTTGGGTATCTGCGTTTGAATAGTCTTTTAAGAGATCTTGATTGAGATCAAAAAATGTATGCCCCCATTTGAATTTGTTCAGTATTGCATGAGCCTGTTCATCAAATCCCAGGATAAAAAGAGTCGCCGCGATAGCTTCTGCAGTTGTAAGCTTTCCTATTTTGGCATAGTTTACAGGATTGCCAGCAAGTAATGGAGGTAGTTTTCGAGAAAAGCCTGAAAAACTCCTAGCAAATGTTTTTTGTATCAACTCCCAAGAACAATCAACGGCCGTGATAGAATCAAAAATATACATGTCAGTTTTCAAGACGGATTTCGCAGCAAAAGGATCCAAGATCATGGCATTCCCAATTACCCTGCGTATTTGTTTTGCCAATCCAAATTTTACCAATTTTGCAGCGGTGCATTTTGCAGGATCGTCTTGTCGCAACATAAAAACTTGAACTTTCATCTTAACACTACAATTCATCAAGTAATGAATGATGCGGTATTTGGAATGTATCTTTCAGGCACTATTTTTCAAGATAAGTTACTTGGTAGTAGAATCTAGATACTTGATCATTTTTTATTATCTGTATATTCCACTGACCAGCTTGAAGGTTATCAAATGCATTGAACGGAAGAATACTGAACTGCTGTATTCTCTGATCCGGGCCAGAGAATCCCACCAAAATAGTTTCATTTCCAATTTTTACATCCTGATATAGAGAACTTCCTTGAAATGTTGATTGCAATACGTCACAGCCTGCACTCAAACCAATTATACAAGTACCATTAGGAGAGATCACCTTAAGACTAACTGCATTTTCATCTCCAGGATTTACGCGAAGCAGCCCGTCTATCTCCTTTGGATAATAAGTTTGATTACCGTTAGTTTTTTCACCCAGACTTATCGGAATGAGCGAACTTGATATCATGTTCTCCTTATCTACAATCATCGATTGTGTTGTTCTCTTTTGCGTAGGCCCTACACTTGTTGGAACTGTAGTTGGTTCTTGAGTGACTTTGGTGGCATTTGTAGATGGCACAGTTACTTGTGTGACATTTGTTTGCGATGTGATATTTACTTGAGGCAATTGATTGACTACTTGGTATGTTGCGTTGAAGAACCCAAACGGTACCTGAGCCAATACAATGTAATTTCCAAGAGGGGTGGACTTTGGAATTTTATAATCATAGCTAAAGTAACCGTTCTGATCAAAAGATACTGTAGCATGCTGTAACGTGTAACCTTTTTGTGATGTAGCTTGTCCTTCACTGATTATAGTATCATTTGCCAAGCCAAATGTGAGATATGCATTGTTAATTGATATAATAGAGCTAGTTCTACCTGTAATCAGAGCTGTCTGACCGGGAAGATATTGTGTATGATCTGCTGCCATGAAAAGTCGGGGTTTTCCTGAGCTAACTGTAAATGAGTCTGTCACTTGAAATGTTGTCTTGGCACTATAGGTAAGATATTGCGCATAAACTTTGTAAGTTCCCGTTGCCCACACACCAGGCTGCATTGGTACTATGGCATTGAATTGGCCGCCCCGGTTCAGATTGGCAAACCCACTGTAAATTTCTTCCCCAGTTTGAGTATAAACCGATATTTGAACTTGGTTGTTAATAGATTGAGATGCAGTATTTGATTGTGGTAACGCTTGTCCTGAAATATCCAGTACATCAGTACTCATGTATGCTGTCTTGTCTGTCTCTACAGTAAATGGAGAGATAGCAGTTTGGTTTTGTGGATTTTGTGATACTTGGAAGAACAATTGCAAATTGCCATAGTCGGAGGTTATTGTTATGCCATATATCCCATACAAACTTGTCTGCGAGGTTGCACTAGATGATGCTGCTTCATTAGTAGTAAGTGTGGAAGCGGTATTAAATGTCGCTTGGCGTGGAATTGTATAATTCCATGAGAAAAGTCCATTATTCAACGCCAAATTACTGGTGATTATTTTCCCATCTGGTTGTATGAGGTTCAGTGTATATGCAGAAGTTCCCGTTAGGCTCGATATTTTTCCAGTCAGATGGACTGTATCTCCTACTCCATACACTTGCTTGTCAAGACTAGCCACGATAGGGCCTTGGCTACCTGTGTCAAGCGGGTTGTACACTGAAAAGGTAGTAGACGCCTGAAGGTTACCATATGAAGCTTTAAGGGTGTACATGCCAGCAGTAAATATACTAGGAGTAAGAGACTGTGTGACAACAAAGTTTCCACTGCTGTCTGGATATGCAAAAAACGCCAACGGCGTAGATTGACTAATAGCCGAGCCGCTGATAAACGAGGTTTGAGAATATAATTGACCTCCTGTGGAATTGAAAACTGATATCTGGATTTGAGATCCCTGAATCATCATGCTTGGTTGTACGTGGCCCGAAATAACAATCGAATCTCCATATGCGTATAGTGTCTTGTCAGTATTCATAATGAATGGACCTGTTTGTGTTGTAGGTTGATAAGTGCTTAGATTTGCTACAACTACAAAATCAGATTCTGCTTGCGCAGATGATGTTGACAGTATGGCCCTGTAATTTCCAAGTCTGGCCGACTCGTTTGGAATTACAAAATTATATGTAAATGTGTTATCTGGTTGTATATTGACAAATGTTTTAACGTCAAGAGTTTGCGGTATAATCCCTTGAGTTGCGCCGGCTTGAGCATAAGTCCCTGATACTACAGATGATTGTATTATTTCCAGATATGGAGAAAGCCCAGAATTTTGCATGCCTGCCAGTTTGGTTCGTCCACTTATCTTTACCGTATCCCCAAGACCATACACTTGTTTGTCAGTCGATATCGTTAGTGGTGTGGTTTGTGCTTGCTGAGATACCAATGTAAAGTAAGCAGTAGTTGTTGCAGTGCCATAACTTGCAGTAATTGTATATTTTCCATAAATTGGAGTAACACTGTTTATCATAATTCCAGATGTGCTTGGATTGTATTGATACTGACTATAGGTAGTAAAATGACCTTGGGAATCAGGAAAAAGATTTCCTTGATATATAATGGCACCGTGGGGGTCATAGACTTTGTATGTCACAGGGGTCAGTGGAATAACTTGAGAAACAGTTCCATTAAGCATGATTGGTTGTGATATAGTGTAATTTGATTGGTCTGTGGACATTGACATTGCAACTGGAGCTACCTGAGTAGGGGGAACAAATGGTGTGGAACTTAACATGAATACAGATGATGCTGTAATTCCCCCGTATGATGCTGAAACGGTGTAATTTCCTTCTGGAAATCCCAATATCTTACCAGTTGTCAACGACGTACTAAATTGTAGATTAGTGTTAGGATAGAGAGTGAATATTTTTTGAAAACCAGATGGGCCAGATACTATCAAGTTAACCGACATGGGATATCCTAAAATAGGATCGGTTAGAAATGTCGAAACCTTGCCGCTTATTGTTACAGTATCCCCAAAAATATAATTGGTTTTGTCAGTAGTGACTGTCATCGTATTTTGAACGGCAGTAGAAGTTGCAGTGAGTTGACCGTTAGACGATCCTGGAGTAGCCATTTTGTAAACCCAATCACTTGAAGAACCAGTATCATATCCATCGGCTATACGTTGCCACGAACCTCCGCCTCCTTGAAAATCAGTCAGCGGTGGAGTTTGATCAATTACTGTCCCGCTAGAATTAGTCAGTTGTATAACTGCTCCTGCATGAGGAAACCACATTGGGCCATATGTAAAGAGCATGAATTGTTTGCTCTGAATTATTGTGTTACTTGGTATCGTATAGTTTTGCCGTAGTCCTGTTGTCGCGCCAATGGTCCATCCACTAATATCTACAGTACCTGGAGTAGGATTGTAGAGTTCTACCCAATCTATTGGGTATTTGGTATCATCTCCAACTGGATTTATATCAGCTTCATTTATCACCACGTGATTTGCAATAGGAGATGTCTGGCCTAAAGCAGAGTAAGTGTGCCCAATTAAGATTAGAATTAAAAAGCTGACAATAGTGTAGTATCTCAAGTATCTCATCTGTGTTACCATCCTATCACGGAGATTACAATTTTAGGTGTTGATTGTGGAAAAGTTGAGCTACTTGTTAATCCCCAATATGTCTTTGACCACATCATGTAAACTTGCCTATAATTCATTATAAGCTGTTCGTAGAATTCGTCACCTTGATATAAAATTTTAGATATTAACTGGTCTTTGTTTCATCACAGTTTGGGCACTTGTTCTGGATTATCCTTTCACCACAGTGAACACATACTCCCTCGCCTATTGCTTTTTGAATTTGTTTCTTTCGCCTTCCAACAAATATCCTAATCCCAAAGTATACTACAATCGCAACCATTATTGCATATATTGGGGCCAGAAATAGTAATAACCCCACCATCAGAAACAAAACTCCCAGGATCAGTAAAATTTCACGCTTTTCAAATCCCAAGATATTATTTGGAATAAAAAATTGCAATAAATAGTTATGCCAGTACTCAGAGTCACTGAGGCTTGCATCACTGCAAGCTCATAATGAACAAGTTGTTAATATGGTTTATGACGGCGTTATCTTGACAATCCATGATTTAATTTTGGTTTTTCCAAAATAAGCTACAAATTCCCAATCTACAAAATATTTGCGTTTATGTTCTTTTCCTTGCCCCAGACTTTCTTTTTTATCCAGGATGGATTGTTTATAGAATAAACAATGACAGAATCTTTTTCTTTCTCTATTATTCCAAACAACTTTAGTCGCAGTTCTTCAAGATGACCTTCTGTTATCTCTCCTTCAAATGCAGAGTTTTGTATCCATGTCAGATATTGTTTTAGTATGTGTCTTACCGGATCAATCCTTTCTACCTCTATATCATAAACAACAATGACGTACATTCATTTGCTCCTAAGGCCCTTGTAGGTTCTCTCACCCAGTATGTGTTTGACTAGCTTGAAGCACTCTATTCTTATCAAGCGTTGATAGCTGATGTTTCTCTTCAAGGTGTTATTACGAACTGTGGTTTCAAGCTTTTTCTTGTATTCAGATACAAAGATCTTTCTTCCCTGCTCGTTTAGAAAACTGGCGTTAAGCTTGTTGTCAAAGTGTTCTGGTTTTATAATTCTGTTATTGACAAGATTGAAGATTACTCTATCAACTATGACTGGTTTGAATACCTCGCTTATATCAAGAGAAAGTGAGTATCTTCTCTCTCCGGGCTCATGAAGATAACTTACAGTCGGTGTGAGCTGCGTATGATAGATTTCTGTAAGAATAGTAGCATAAAGCAAAGAATTTCCAAATGATATTAGACTGTTAAGCATGTTCTTGGGAGGAAGCTTGGTTCTCTTTTCAAACTCAAACCCTTTTCTTAAAAAAGAATCAAATGAGGAAAAATATGTCTGCCTTGATCTGCCTTCTACTCCCATAAGTTCGGCAATATTGGTTGTTTGTTCAATTGCCTCGGATTCGTCTTTAATCTTTGAGATGAATTGATTCATGTCCTTGCCTCGCTTGTTGTATTGGTATAGATTCGAGAGAATGTTGTGTATCGATGTTCTTACAAACTCTTTTGCAATTTCTAGCCTCTTGTGTGAATCAAGATAATGCTGTACTTGTTTTACGATAAGAAAGCCGGAGAGTAATTTTTCTCGTGGATAATAACTTCCAGAATAGTAACCATAGTAATTGTAAAAGTGAAGCGGAATTCCGTGCTGGTTTAAAAATATGATCACTTTTGTGTTAAGATCAGTCTCTCCAAACAAGTGTATTGAATAGATATCATGTATGGGAAGTGATTTTTTCTCTCCAGTTGACGATTCTAACTTGATAGTGTTCTCGCTTCGGCGTAATCTTCCATTTTGAAATACATAGTAATCTTTCATCCCCAGCACATCTCACTATACGCACAACTTTTACAGTACGGTATCCATTTTTCCTCCGGAGGTTTTTCAAGTTCTATTATCTGGTTTATTTTCTGAATTATCTGTTGTAGCTCTCTTTCTTTTTGTGGAGTTAGCTCCACCTTTACAGTTTTTTTGAGCAGTGGATAGTTGAGCACCCCCTTCGTATCAAGTCCTGCTTGTTTTTTCAGATAATACAGATAGTATAATAGCTGCCAAACATGTGCATCCTCGACTCTTCTTGAGCGTTTTATTTCATGCACTTCGTTTGTTTTCTCAATAAAATCGATCTTTATCTTGTCAATTGCTATTTCTTTTAGTTTCCTTTTGTAGCTGTGTTCGTGCAAGAGTTTTCCTTGAAGAACAAGATCAGAGTCTGACTCCAACTCTATGTTATGAGAAAAAAGCCAAAGTTTTCTTTTGCATACAAAATAATAGTTAATCTGGGAACCTGTATGGGTTAGGTCTGCGTCTGTGAACGCTTCCAATTCTATAACATGTCATAAAAAAACTATAGGATAGTGGGTGACAAATTGCTGACTAGATTATTAACTGTGATGCATTATACGCAAAGAAAAGGTCACTTTTATAAGTAAAACGCATTATTGGAGGCTGACGAAAAACTAAAAGAGCTTGACGATTAAAGTATGCGTAAATCCGTTGAAAAAAGGGGGGGTTTGAATCGAACTATGATAGGATTGAAACATGTAAGTGCCTGTATGTTCCAGCGTTAGATAAGGTTGTTTGAATCGAACTATGATAGGATTGAAACCCCATAAAATGACCGTACACAATCGAGGTTTGAACGAGTTTGAATCGAACTATGATAGGATTGAAACTAATTCGGCATCGATGAAAACATCCTCGTCTTTTGAAGTTTGAATCGAACTATGATAGGATTGAAACAATATCAGATACCGCAGAATCAGTGTCTCATCTTCCCGTTTGAATCGAACTATGATAGGATTGAAACCATTGACCCCATCCCATGTAAAATGTTCCAGATTGTGTTTGAATCGAACTATGATAGGATTGAAACAGCATTGGCATATTGTGCGATACTTTCCAAATTACAGGTTTGAATCGAACTATGATAGGATTGAAACATAATTATCGCCCTAGCCGTCCCCTTTAGTCTAGTTGTTTGAATCGAACTATGATAGGATTGAAACGTGTAACCAATGCAATAATCACATTGCGGCGTTGGAGTTTGAATCGAACTATGATAGGATTGAAACTCAAAAAAGCTAGGCTGATTTCTACCCATATCTGCAGGTTTGAATCGAACTATGATAGGATTGAAACAATAACTCAATAGCACATCTAAAGCAATACCAACGTGTTTGAATCGAACTATGATAGGATTGAAACCTGAAGCATGTATTCCCTGGCTACTTTGTTTTTCATGTTTGAATCGAACTATGATAGGATTGAAACCTGAGATCTGCATACATAAGATTTGCACCCCTGAGAGTTTGAATCGAACTATGATAGGATTGAAACGAAGACATTACGAAACCTTACGCGCATGTCATATGAGTTTGAATCGAACTATGATAGGATTGAAACTCTATAATGATGAGATCATCTTTCCCCCATACCGTGTTTGAATCGAACTATGATAGGATTGAAACTTGAATCTAAGTTATTTTTATTTCGTATAAAATTATGTTTGAATCGAACTATGATAGGATTGAAAAAAAATAATAAAAAAATAATA
>VFSW01012622.1_pt1 | contig 11785 bp, 10 predicted proteins | sample 5358111 | NCBI WGS metagenome assembly VFSW01 (sample SAMN11554181, study PRJNA540505) | mine drainage metagenome | isolation source: sediment from site ElyBrook_90M | place: USA: Ely Copper Mine, Vershire, VT | collected 2017 | reverse complement strand
AAAAAGCCACTTGCGTGCCTCTTTGAACTCTACAGGAATTGGCGAACTGCTCTAATTTGCAAAAAAATGTTTTTCTCCTGTACGCCAGTAAAAGCCACTTAAATTATCTAGTTTCATAAGCTTGCAGACACTCACCAAGGGCGTTTACAGCGGCTGTATGGCTGTACGCTTTTTGTAAGACACTCATTTCAAAAGAGTTTCTCTGGGCAGCCCAAATCCGCCCATGCATGCAAACCCACTTCTTTTCCCAACCGCACCCCCATGTCTTAGAATCGTCCGGGGCACCAAATAAGCTTTTCCGTGGAGATTCCAATGCGCCACTCGATCGTTGCCGCACTGATCCTCGCCTTTGCATCCCTCGCATCCGCGCAATCCACCGCCCATTGGGACTACGAGGGCAAGACCGGCCCGCTTGGCTGGGGCAAGCTCGACCCAGCTTACACCGCCTGCTCCAAGGGCCGTGAGCAGTCGCCCATCGACATCCGCGGCGCCAAGCTGAACAAGGCGCTCAAGCCCATAGAATTCCACTACATCGCCGGTCCGGTCACGCTGGAGAACAACGGCCACACCATCGTGGTCCATGTAAATCCAGGTAGCTATATTGTGGCCAATGGCGTCCGCTATGACCTGGTCCAGTTCCACTTCCATCGCCCCAGTGAGGAGTCGTTCAAGGGAAAGCTCTCTGACATGGATATCCACCTGGTGCATAAAAGCGCTGACGGCAAGCTGGTGGTGTTGGCCGTGCGCCTGAATGAGGATCTAGGCTTCCCCAACGCCATGCTGTCCACTCTTTGGCAGCATCTGCCCACCAAGGTTGGCGCCAGCGAGAAGGTTACAGACATGGTGAACCCCGGCGGTCTGCTGCCCGCCGACCGCGGCTATTGGACCTATATGGGATCGCTCACCACTCCGCCCTGCACTGAAGGGGTGCGTTGGTTCATCTTTGAACAGGAACTGAGCGTCAGCCGCGACCAGTTGCGCGCCTTCGCGGCGATCTACAACATCAACTCGCGGCCAGTGCAGGATGCCCATGGGCGGCGCATTGAGGCCAACGAGTAGCGTTTATCCCACCAGCGGGGTAAGTTCAAGCACCAGCCCACAATTACCCGCAAGGGTGGTGACAGCTACCCCGCGCACGTCCTCGATCAGGTAATGCGCGGCGTCCAGCGCCTCAATGGGATGGGAAAAGGTAGTGGCCACCACCGTGCATCCGGCGGCCCGGCCCGCCTTGGTTCCCGATGCCGCATCCTCGAAGACCACGCACTCCTCCGGCGCAAAGCCCAGCAGGGCCGCACCGGCCAGGTAAGGCGCTGGATGCGGCTTGCCCTCCGTCACGCACTCAGCGTGAATGAAACGCTGCGGCACAGGGATTCCACCGGCAGCCATCCGCACCCGCGCCAGTTGCTCGGTGGCGCTGGTCACCACCGTCCAGCGATCCGAGGGCAGGGCCTGCAGCAGTTCCAGCACCCCCGGCAGCAGGCTGATGTCTTCCGTGTCTTCAATCTCCATGTCTTCGATGATTCTGTTCTCCACCTCGCGGTCCAGGTCCGGGCGCAGCAGGGCGACAGTCTCAATGCTGCGGCAGCCATGCGCGGTCTTGCAGGCCAGCACGGGGTCCACTCCGCGCATCGCTGCCCACCGGGTCCAGCAGCGCTCCACCGCACCTAGTGAGGAGATGAGAATTCCGTCCATGTCGAAGAGAACGCCCTGGCAGCGGATCTGAACCGGGGAAGAAGCGATGGATAAGCCCATAGCTCCATTGTAACGGGAGGCGATTACCGCTTCGTCTTGGTCCCTTCAGGTACAACAAACTCCACCCTGGACGGATGCCCTAGGGTAACCGTGGCCTCAACCGTCTGCTTGCGGGCGCCGCGCTGTACTTGGTTTTGCTTGAGAGTGATGGCGTCGTTGGCAATCTCCGCATCGCCGCTCCAGCGGTCGAAACGGGTCAGAGCGGCAGGAATCGCCTTACCGGCAGAGGATTTACCGGGGGCGGCGACCGAGCCATGCCGCCACTCGAAGTGCAATGAACCTTTGACTGAAGCAGTCAGATCTTTGCCGGTGAATCCTGAGAGGCTGATCTTGCCGTCCGCGTCGAAAGCAGTGCCTGTGAAACGCAGCCCCAGCAACTGGCCCACGGCAGCCGGGCTGAGCTTCTCAAAATAGCCCGTAAGCGCATAGGCGGGCTTGGCCTGGCCGGTTCCTGGGGTATGCAGCGATCCAGATCCGTGGATGTTGCCGCCCAGCAGGCTGGCGTCGAGTCCGGTGATCTCCGCTCCGTCCGGGAGGATGCGCAGCGTGGCCGTCGCACCCTTGAGTGTAACTGGTCCCAGAATTAAAGAATCGGCCTTCACCGTACCTTCAAGTTGCGGCCATACCGGTGCGGAAGAAGGATCGAAGCGCGCGATCAACGAAGAGAGCAGCGTGTCGGAACGGTGCGCTCCCAAAATCGCGGCCTGCAGCGCGCTAGCGTCAAGGTTGCCAAATTGGATGTTGAGCGCGGGATGCACACTCGACGGGCAGGGCTCTGGCGCGACACAGCTCGGCGGCAGAGTCAGGCTGGCTGTTCCTTTCACCAGCCCGTAGGTAAAGACCACCGGGTTCCAGCGCATCTCGCCATTGCCCAGGTGAAGCGTGGCCTGTGCAATCTCCACATGGTTGGCCAGATAATCAGCCTTCCAGGTAGCGTTGTGCAGGGTTATCGTTCCGCTCAGCCGGTCTATGTGGGCATCTTCCCCGGCCGGCGCGGCGGCCGCTCCGGTCACGGAGTCTGCTGACGGAGCAATGCTGACGGATATGCTCTGGACTGGCAACCACGGGCCCTGCGCGCTCAGGTCCAGCACGGCTGGGTCACCGGCCAGCGCATCCAGTGCCGGAACATCGGCCATGCCGGCCACATGCGCCAGTTCCCTGGCGCGCGCCATGGCTGCCTGGCCGCTCACTGTAACCTGATAGCCGCTGAGCGCCAGCCGGGCGGTTATTGTGAGCGGAACCGGCCCACCCGCAGGGATGGCGACAGTTGCCGCAAGCGCCTGGGGCTGGCCCGGCAAAGCAGCAACCGGCTCAATCGCCAGCTTGGGCGCCTTGATGGGTGTTTTGAGTCCGTCTCCGCTGAGTTGAAAGCCTTCTACGGTAAAGCTGCCGGTGAGTGGCCCACGCTCAACCAAGCGCGCGTTCAAGGGTCGTGCTTTGCCTTTGCGTGCCTTGGCGGCGGGCTTTGCCGGCGCGGCATCTTCTGGTTCAGCCACAGCATAAGCAATTTTGCCGCTCACCGCTCCTTCGGCCTCAAGACCGGGTCCAAAGCCGCTGCGTACCGTCCTGAGAGCATCCAGTGCGGCCTGCACCGGAATCTTATCAAGCTCCACAGAGAGCCGCGGATGGCCGCCAGCGCCGGGCAGCTCCCCAGCCAGTCGAATGTGGCCGTTGCCCAGCGGCGAGTCGCAAACCAAATTTTCCAGTTCGCGGCTGGCAAGATGGTAGACAAAGCCGCAGTTGGCGTCGAAATCCAGCATGGTCGCGGGAGCAAATTCGGCGCGGTGTACACCTGCGGCGCGAAGCCGGGTCTTGATATTGGCTGCTTCGGCGGTGCCATCCACATACAGTTCGCCGGTCAGGTCGCCGCGCCAGCCTGCGTCAGAACCCAGGACCAGACGGGTGAGCTGCCCAAGCTGTGCCTCGCGCCATTCCAGGTCAAGATGCAAGGGCATCTTCCGCAACTCTGAAGCCTGCCGCAAACTTCCCTCCAGCCGCACCACGCCGGTATCGGCCGGGTCCAGGCTCAGGTCTGTGCGGGCGGGCTGGCCACGCAGCCGGATGCGCCACTCTCCTGAACTCTGCTGCCAGAACGAGAAATCGGTGTCTACCAGCGAAAACGGTAGCTTTTCCAGGCCGTTCTTGATGTTGATGCGGGAGTTGGTTGCCTCAAGGTAGGGCAGCTTGAAGGGCCTGCCAGCTCCCGCGCCGCCCGCCCCCGGCTGTACCTTCGCTGCCGCCGTGCGGAAGAGCGAATCCAGGTTCCAGCGGCCCGCCGGCGTGCGCACCAGGTTCAAGCTGGCCTCGTCCACGCTGACCGTGCCAATCTCCAAACGTCCCCGCAACAGCGAAAGCAGCCGGATGGAAGCGACGACACTGTTGGCGTGGAGTATCGGCTCGGCGCCGTAGGCAGGGTCTTCCTCGACAGTCAGATCCGTAAGCACAAAGCCGGGACGAGGTAGAAGACGCATCTCCACCGAGGAGAGGCGCACCGTCCGGCCCAGCGAGGCGGACATCAGCCGGGTGATCCGGCCTTTGAGGCCGCTCACGCTCAACAGCGGCGGAACAATCGCCACAATCAGCAGGGTGGCGACCGCCGCAACGGCCAGCCAAAGCCATCTGCGCTTTCGTTGCCGGCCTTGCGTCTCTTCCGTCATGGTCTTTATGCAGTGGTCAGTTTCAGTGCTCTGTGGTCCAGTTGTCCAGCGATGAACTGGCAACTGCCGACATCAGCCTGTCAACCCGATTCAGCGTATCAGGTGCATCGTCCGATTCCAGCGCGTTTCAGTAAAGAAGTGCAGCGCCATGTGGCCCATCCAGGCCAGGCTATTTCCTATCCCGGTCTTTTCGTATTGCTCTTCCGGGGTCTTGAATGACCAGTAGTTGAACAACGGCCGGCCCACGATGTTTGCCCTGGGCACAAAGCCCCAGTAACGCGAGTCCAGGCTGTTGTGGCGGCTATCTCCCATCATGAAATATTGACCCGGAGGAACCACCAGATCGCCGTTCACAATGTGATTGGGAAAGTCGACTGCCCAGCCTTCCGTGGCGCCAAACTGCGGATCGGGGGGCACAGAAGGAAATTCGTCAAGAAAGTCGGAATGGTTCTCCGGCGTTGTAGGCTGGGCATGCGGCTGGCTCTGGGCCACGCCGTTGATGATGACAATGCCGTTGCGCAGGTGGATATGATCGCCAGGCACGCCGATGAGCCGCTTCACCAGAAACAGGTATTGGAGCCTTCCATCCGCATCGGGATCAGGCACCGGCTTTAGAAAGACCACGATATCGTTGCGCCGGGGTTCGCGATAGTGGACCAGCGGCATCCATTTGGCCGACGGAGCCAAAGTAATGCGGTCAACCAGCAGGTGATCGCCCACCAGCAGCGTCTTCTCCATCGACCCCGATGGAATGACAAAATTCTGCCCTAGAAAAGTGAGAATGAACAAGCCCACCACCAGCACCGCACAAATGCTGGCCACAGCCTCAAAGGGCGTCTCTTCCACGCGGCTTTCAACGGGATCGGGAACGGGCTGAGCCTCGGTGGGCGACTTGGCGGGGGGCGTTCTTTTCTTGGTCATCCTGTCGCTCTTTGCGGGTCTGATAAACGAAATGCAAACAGTTCCAAAGCTCGGAACCGCGCTAATGAAGGACGAGGAAGATACGCTTCCAGCGCGCAAACCCTATGAGCTTGCCCCAGAGACTCCCGTCGTGTCCGAGTTTATCATTCACGGCTTGCTGCACGTCGGTCGTCGAGGGCCGCGAGACCGAGAAGTAGATCACCAGCGGCCGGGCGATGATCTGCTGGCGCGACACAAAGCCCCAGAACCGGGAATCTTTGCTGTGGTTGCGGTTGTCGCCAAGAACGAAATACTCACCGTTCGGCACCACCAGATCGCCGTCGCGGGTCAGGCTCTGCATCTGCTCCCACCACACCGGATCGACCTCAGGATCGGTATACACCTTGGCGGGAAACTGGTCGCGGAAGGGGTCGCGCGGCGCCGGCTCAAAGGTGGCGTAAGGCTCAGACAACAGCTTGCCGTTCACCGTGACTCGGCCGTCTTCAATATGCAGCTTGTCGCCGGGCATGCCCACCACCCTCTTGACCAGGATGCTCCGTTGATCCCCCGTAAGGTGGAAGATGACGATATCTCCTCGCGTAACTTCGCGGTAGGGCATCAGATCGCGGCTCAGCCTTCCCGGCGGCGCATAAACCTGCTTGTCGACCAGCAGAAAATCGCCTACCAGCAGGGTATGCTCCATGCTCTCAGAGGGGATGAGGTAGGGTTGCAGCACAAAGGTAAGCAGAAACAGCGCCACCACTACCGTCTGCAAGAGCGAGGCAAATGCCTCTGGAACCGTGGGCAGGTAGATTGGCAACCGCGAAGCACTCCTTGCGGTTGCGTCAGATTCCTGGGTGGGGGTACTCATTGCGCTGCCTGCTCCTGGTCATCCGTGCCGGGCGCTTGGACGCCGGGTTTGCCTGCTGCTGCCATCAGCCGGTCCAGGGCACGGCGCGCTGCATCCTGCTCCGCATGTTTCTTGGTGCTTCCCATTCCCCGGGCCAGCGGCTTCCCTGGCTCCATATCGCCGACGTTGAGCCGGACCTCGACCAAAAATCGCTTGCGGTGGTCAGGGCCGCTCTCGCTCTTCACCCGGTAAACCGGCGTTCCAGCCCGCGCCGCTTGCAGGTACTCCTGAAGCGCCGATTTATAGTTGCCCAGAGCGGCCCCGGAACGCAACTCCTCGGCAAGAAGCTCGGCCGCCTCACCCATTACCTGGCGGCGAACAAATGCTCTTACCGGCTCCAGGCCCCCGTCAAGGAAAAGCGCGGCAAGCACTGCCTCCATGGTGTTCGAAAGTACGGTGTTCTTGCGCCTCAGGCCACCGCGATCTTCTCCCCGGCTAAGCCGCAGGTGGCTGCCCAGCCCAATCGCCGAGGCTACCTCTGCCATGTGCTGGCGGCTTACCAGTTGGGCGCGTACGCGGGTCAGCTCACCCTCGTGCCACTCCGGATGCAGCTTGAACAGCGCCTCCGCCACCACCAGGCCCAGCACTGCATCGCCAAGAAACTCTAGGCGCTCATTGTCCCCGGCTCCGTCAGCCGCATCGAACCCGCTCTCCAGAGCCTGTTCGTTGGCCAGTGAGCGGTGAGTCAGTGCGCGCACCAGCACCTCTGGATTGGCAAAGCCATGCCCAAGCACGGTTTCCAGTTCGGCAAGTCCTGTCTCCAAACGCTCCTCGATCTGTTTAAGTTTTTACACACTTCCAGAGACGCCTCTGGAGCCGAAGCAATCATTCCGGAAGCTGCTCTCTTTCTATTAAACGCCTGGATGCCTAAGGGAAGTTTCAATTGGCAGATTATTTACGATCTTGCCCCTCAGGCTGTACGGAAACTCCCGCATCCAGGCTTTTTCCGGCAGGCTTGGCTGGCACGGCGCCGGTACTGTCGCCGCCTGCATCGTCACTGTCCTGGCAGCTGTGCCCCTTCACCGCAAAGGCCGTCTTCATACCCCGTTCGGCGGAGAGACGCGTGTCCTGTTGCCCGTCACGCGCCGCCAGGGCCGCCTTGTACTCGGCCAAGGCCTCGTCCCGCTTGCAATCCAGGTCCAGCATCCGACCCAGATAAATGTGCGACCACGCCACCAGGCGCGGCTCCTTGCTGGTGGATAGCGTCTTCTGGAACTCGTCGATTGCCTGGTCTGGATGTCCGGTCATCAGTGCAGCCCTGGCCAGGATGAACTCCGCGCGGGCAGCATCGGCTGTCGCTTGCAAGGTATCGGAATTGGCGGCAAGCGCCTTCTGCGCCAGTTCGCTGGCTGAAGCCACGTCGCCCATCGATAGCCGGGCCTCCGCCAAATCCAGGCCTGTCAGTTTGCGCGGCTTGGTGCGCGATAGCACGTCTCCATCGGCTTGCTTGTCGAACACCGTCGCGCGCGCCCGATGCACCTGCTGGTCCGTGTCCATGCTGTAGACCATTTCGCCGATGGTGTCGCGCAGGCTGGCGGGGTCTTTCTCAAAAATCAGCATCGCCTCATAGAAGTACTGGGTCAGCACAAACCCCTGCCTCATGTCGTGACCTACCATGGCCCAGCGAACGGCATCCACCTTCTGCTGGTAGGCTTGTCGCTCCCGCTCATAGCGCGGCAAGTCTGAGCGGTCAATACCCGCGGGAATCTTGTAAACCGGAATCCCGGTGTCCATGGTTCGCGCCTCGATGGCTTTGATAAGACACTCGATGGTCAAGGCCACGGTATCGGAGCGGAAACGGTACTCCATGGGCGCGTCGTGCAACTCCTTCAATACTGGCTGCATGCGGTCGATGGCGTTGCCGCGGGAAAACAGCAGCGGCTCGATCACATAGTGCAGGTAGGTGTGGCGCACGTCAGTCATGCGAATCTGCCCGTTTTCTGGCGAAACCACCACCACGTAATCAGTCCCGTAGATGCGTGCGTTCACGGCGCCGGGCGAAAGCTGCGGCTCGACCACCACAATGAACCGCCGCCCATCGTAAGTCGAGGCCGGCATCTTGAGATATAGATTGGTCGAGACAATCATTTTAGAAAGCGGATCGTGCAGTTGATCTGCCTCTTCGTCGTAGATACGGTGTACCGCGAGCCAAATTCCGTGCAGGTCAACCGCAGCCGCAAAGTCTTTGAGCAGAGGAACAATCTCCGTCACCTGCGTCGCATCGGGCGGCATCTGCGCCAGTTCTACCGTCGTCTCAATTTCAGGCGGCGGCGTCAGATATAGGGCCAAAGAGATGTATTGCGAGATGTCCTTCTCCGAGCCAGTCATGCGGTGCTGGGCAATGAAGAGACACATCTTGTCGCGCTTGGTACGCGCGTCCTCGCTCTTGGCCAGTTCCTGGTTCATCTCTTCGCGAATCCGCTTACGCACAGGCTCGCTCTTCTCCAGGCCCTCGTCGTAGCCACAGGCATTCAAAGCCGAAGCCATAATGAAAACCGGTTCCGAGCTGATTAGCGAAATAGTAGGCCCGGCCGGATCGACCAGTGACGGCGACTTTTCCTGCTGCATGGGCTGGGAGTTTGAAGAAGAGCTGCTCTGTTTTTGGGCATAGCCCCTGGCTGAAACTAAACCGGCCAGCAGGCAAAGCATACCGGCAGAAAGAAAAGCGGAAGATCGAAGATAACGTAACGTCATGAGGAACCCTGCCTGCAAGTCTAGTTAGACGGCGCGGAGGGGTCAAACGGGAGGTAGTGGGCGCAGCTCTTTCTTATCCGCGCACCGAGACGCCGGAGAAGGAGAGAACAGCCAACCCCCGGACCGGTTGGCCAAAGCGACGGGCCGGCGCAAATACGCTGAACAACAGCAAGTTCTCCACCTGCGCACGCGTTGTGGCGTCCGTGGGCCCGGAGACGATGCGATAGTCGTACACTTCGCCCTCGCCGTTGATATACGCTTCGACTACTACGGGGCCGGATACGGCTCCAATCTGGCTGTTACCCGCATCGGCGGAAAGATAAAGCAGATGCGGACCAGTCGCCATTCCCAACGGCTCGTCGGCACTGGCCAGGGCGGAATTTGGCTGCGTAAACATGGTAACCAGCACGATGACTGTGCCCATCAGCAGCACGGCGCTGGCAAAACCGGCCCCAGCCTGGAACAGAAACGGACCCACCGTGTTCTTCCAGGCCAGATTCCAGGCGTGGAAGGGACTCTGGCGTCGGCGTGCCTGCTCGTGGCTCAGGGCCACGCGAATCCGCAGCAGCAGATCTGGCGGCTCCGGCACCGGACCCAGTCCAGTGAGCGAGGCCTGCGTATGGCGCAACGCCTTCCACTCGTCGGCACACTCCCGGCAGCTTTCCAGATGACTGGCGATACGTTGCATCTCGCGTCCAGTAAGCCGGCCGTCCAAGTACTCCGTAAACCTGGCTTGCATAGCACTGCAGCCGTTCATCGCGCCTCCTGTCCCAGAGGTACCTCGAACCCTGTGCGCGCCGCAGAACGCGCCCCCGGCTCCGACGCCGTCAGCAGCGACTTCAAACAGGCGCGTCCGCGCACCAATCGCGACTTAACGGTCCCCAGGTTCACACCTTGCATCTCTGCCACTTCCTCGTAAACGAATCCCTCTATGTCGCGCAAAATCAGCGTGGTCCTGAAAGGTTCCGGCACCTGGTTCAGCGCCGCTTCCACTCGCGCACGGCTCTCGGCATGAACCGCCATCTCATAAGGCGATTCTGCAGGATCCTGAAGCATGTCTTTCAGTCGCACCGGCGGCCCTGATTCGGTCTCCGTCATCTCCTGCTCGATGGGAACCTCCTGCTGCTTGTGGCGCATCCACCAGCGCCGCTGGTTTGAGGCCTCATGCAGGGCGATGCGATAAATCCACGTCCGCAGGGACGACTCGCCGTGAAAGTTTCCCACTCCCCTAAATACCTTGACGAAGACCTCCTGGGTCAAATCAGCGGCATCGGCGCGGTCGTGTATGGTGCGCGCCAGCAAAGAGTAGATCGGTTGGTGGTAGCGCGCGATTAGCCACGCAAATGCTTCCTCGGAGCCGGCTCGAAGTTCCGCGATCAGAGCCCCTTCTTCGGATTGAAGCGTAAGCGCGCTGGCAAGATTGCCCATGGTGAGGTCCGCCTGCAAATCAGAGTCCTCCCACATTAACGCAACGCAGGCACACTTGGCATCTGCCAAATCTGCGCCTGCCAGAAGTTGCGGCCACTCGCCCCAGTGCCTAAGACCTGCCGCCGGGAATCAGATGCTGCCACGGAGTGCGCGGGAAACGGGGCATTGGCTAAAAGCCGGATGTCCCGCGTACTCTATTGTCTTAGACACCGGAAGACCCCTAAAGTGTTCCCGGTCACGGATGTTCACACGTACATAACACTAAAGTTTTGTTCGCCCTCTAAACCGTAAAGACGATTCTGCGTCCCTTTTCCACTCGGTTCCAGGCCTCTTCCACCTGTACCAGAGGGACCGGTTCCACCGCAATCTTGAGGCTTCCGGCAGCGGACATCGCGAAGAGCGTGGGAATGGCGGCAAAAATCTCCGTCATCTTCGCGGCCCCAAAGCCGCTTCCCTTCAGCGTCAGGTCGACACTGCGCAGCGTCGCAGCCGGCAGCGTAATCGCACCACCCGCGCTCTCGCCCACTTCCACCAGACGTGTGCGATGCGTAGCGCTGGCGCGAAATCCCCTGGCCAGCGCCTCCAGCAGCAGTTCGGTTGGCCGTCCCCACAGGTAGTCGATCACCACGTCGATGCCGGCCTCCGCCTCGGCCGCAAAGGCATCGCGCACCGCATCTTCCGGCTCGCCCAGCGCGATAACGGCATCCGCGCTGCCAGCGGCAATCGCTTCCACGCTCCGGCCGGCAGCAATCACCCGCCCAGCCCCCAGATGCCGCGCCACTTGCAGGGCTAGCTGTCCGGCTACGCCCGTGGCGCCTAGAATCATTACAGTCTCGCCAGCTGCAACCTCGGCGCGGTTCTTCAGCGAGACCCAGGCAGACATACCAGGATTAGCGATCGCAGCAGCCAGCACGTCGTCGATCCCGTCCGGTAGCGGAATACACATGGTGCTGGCCACCACCGCGCGCTCCGCCATAGTTCCCCACGGCTTGCGGACACCGCCGAAGTACACGCGGCTTCCATCCTCCAGCGTTCCCACCCCATCAATCCCCGTCACGGCGGGAAGCTCCCCACCGGCCGAGTAATGAGCGCCGCTGGCAATCGCCTTCACCACCGGGTGCAAACCTGCGGCAAGCACCTTGATCGCAACCTCTCCCTTCTCGGCAACAGGATCGGGGAACAACTGATATTGGGACGCCTGGCCCAATATATTCACAACAGCAGCCTGCATGGCTTGACCTCCATATAGGGCAAATTTAACCTGCCGCTGCATTCCGCGCCAGTTCTCGATTCCGAAATCATGTCTTCGCGATTTGGGAACGATCTTTCGCGTCGAACTTCGGGTTGGACAGTTATCATCAGCAATTCTAAGTGGGAAGCAAGGTCGATTGATGCCGGATTTGATCTCTGCGCAGGATGGAGCCGAGAAGCAGGATTGCGAACG
>VFSW01012621.1_pt1 | contig 11786 bp, 17 predicted proteins | sample 5358111 | NCBI WGS metagenome assembly VFSW01 (sample SAMN11554181, study PRJNA540505) | mine drainage metagenome | isolation source: sediment from site ElyBrook_90M | place: USA: Ely Copper Mine, Vershire, VT | collected 2017 | reverse complement strand
GGGTGGGATGGATGAATGCCTGCTCGGTTTGCATCTGATGCTCGTGACGACGAGATCGGGGAGTAAATGTTCAATCCTCTCACTGTCTCTCATTATCCCGTTCAGAGTTGAGCTGAGGACTGCCGAGCAGGAGCACCAGGATGCGACGGCAGCTGGGAGGTGCGAAATGGGAGGGGTCAGGCTTTGCGACATGTAAGCTCAATCTTGTGACCTCCCTCCTGTGATTTTGTATGCTGAAGGAACCTTCTGATGATGGCATATGACGATCGTGTCAAGGAATATGGTCACACCATGACAAACGAACATAGGGTAGGAGAGATGACGTCGCTCATCTTGATCACGGCAATTCACGTCTCATACATGCCCCTGCTGTTTCAACAGGCTGAACGGCGGGCGAAAGACAAAAAAGTGGCTGGCGGCGGCCGCGGAGCATCCCACCTTGGCGTGGAGCCTGGAGATGCTCCCAAGGCCAAGCTCGTCCGAGCCAAAGCAAGGTGCGTGAGGGAAGCGAGGGGTTGCAGGGCATCAGGATTCATTTTGTATTACTTCATTTCTGTCCTTCATTCATTCCATCTGAATCAGTCGGTTGACGATGCTGGCGGTCCCCAAACAGGTATCTGATGACTGCCAAGGAGATTGAGCAAGAGAAGGCAGAGCTGAAGGCTTTGGAGATGAAAGAGGCCGAGGAGAGATTTCGACAGCAGAACGAAGTCGCAATGAGGCTGTTGGAAGGGAAAAAGTGAGGCATTAGCTAGCGATGCTCAACTCGCTTTCCCTGTTCTCTTTACCTCTCTCCACTGTTCTCATCCTACATTTGATGACTGAAAATGTCACGGGAGGCTGTCTCGTACCTCAATCGGTTGAGAACCTCAGGATATCTGCATCCTCACCTCCTGAATTCTTGACAGGTCTCCTCCCAGAGGTAGTTCGCCTAACAGCCAGGCGGCCACAGGCAATTTGATGGAGGCAGAGGGTGCAGCGGCCGCATCAGCTGAGGCTGAGTCAAGAGCCGAGGTCCCTTCTGTGCCGCCGTCGGCATTCCACGTGCCAGCTGAGTCGTTGGGCGGCGTCACACCGGTAGGACGACTGACGTTTTAGCAGTTTGCCATTCCTTTCTCTGCTTCCACTTGTAGAGATCGTTCCTAAAGAGACAAACTCTTGCCCCTGTGTTTCAGCAGGGCCAGGAAATCTGGTCGCCTGCGAAATCTCCCACGATGCAAGTGCTACTGAGAGGTCGATCCGTGCCGTTTGATCCAGACGGATCTGCAACCCCTGACAATGAGGAGAAAGATGTCGAGTTGGTGAGAGATCCACCAAGTCATTGCTCTTCCGCACCACGTCCACCCTCACTCCCTAAAACTCTTTGATCTTCACGCTGGTGTTGTTCCCTTTTGTGCTGCGCAGATGCCGGGCAATATGCAGCGGCAGCTCACCAAGGAGGCTTCGTCTGACCTCGACTCTGAAGCAGATCTGCTTTATGCTCAAGACATGCAGGCAGCAGCTGCCGAGGCAGAGATTGAGTTGTTTGACGAGCCTGAGCCAATCATTAGGACGTTCAAGAGGATGACCACCACCACGATGCCCAAGGGGGGAATGTGGGACCTCATGAGCTACGACGAAAAGGTGCGGGCAGGACCGAGCAGTCTTTTTCCTCTCCTGCACTTGGTCCCGACCCCTCCTGGCTCCGACGCTTCGCTCTCTGCTTCCCACGTTGGACTGGACTGTAGGTCGAGATGTTTTACAAGTTCCCAGAGATGTCTGCTGAAGAACAGGTGGGGATTGTGTAAGGGGGGGTCAGATGTGCTCACGATCGCTACCTGTTGCCCGTCCGCCCAAACAGAAAAGCTACGAGAAAATGATTTTTGAGAGGGGGGCGCCTCCTGATGAGGTGAGTGTGAAGGATGGTGTTGACGCGGTACTCCTGAATGTGTGTGTTTTTAAGCAGGCAACTGAACGCTTCCCCCAACCCTCCGCCCCTCTCAGCAGACTGCACAGTCGCCATCTCCACTCGCGTACAGCTCTGTGCCGAACTCGGCCGCTCTGGGGAGCGACACGGGGTGGCCCGCTGGTTCAGCGGCGGATCCCGCAGCAGGGATAGATGTGACCGCGTCGGATCTGAATGTCAATCCTGTCGATGCGGCAAACTGCGGAGCCGCGACAGCCGCCTCCGTCGCAGCTGACCTGCCCTCGTTTCTGGGAGGTAGTAACCTTGCGCCTTCGCCCGGGGGCGCCACCGTGCCTCCTGAGCAGGGCGACACGGCAGGCCCAACGGGCTTCGGTGGCGCTGCGTCGCCGGTACAGGAGCGGCTTTTGCCAGCTTTTGTGCCGAAAACGCAAGTGGGTGGCACTGTTGAAGTGTGACTTCATTTTATTGATGCTAAGATTTTCTCCCACCTCCCAGGCCGGCAAAGGGGCGCTGCCTAAGTCGCCTGTGTCTCCGTCGTCTCCCTCCAAGCCAATGTCGCCCCTATCCGCCAGGCAAAGCAAAAACAGCTCGGCGGTGAGCAGCCCAGTCAGCGGGAGCACCCTGCCCGGGTCTTCGGCGTGGGTTGTGGCGGATGGATCGATGAGAGGCGGTCCGTCCTCCCCTATGCATCGCCTGGCATCTCGATCGGACGGAGCTCCAGTGAAGCATGTCGAGATGGATCCGGCGGCCGCTGCTCAGAACGTGTCAGAGGGCAGCGAAGGGCCGCAGCCAGCCGTCTCTTCTGCCGGGCCTTTCGCCCCGTATGCTGCCTCGCCGTTGGATCCCTCCTCTTCCTGGCCGACTGAGTTCATTGCCATGGACGCCGAAACGGAGAAGGGTCAAGAGGCAGACGAGGAACAAGGCTCAGAGGTTGAACAGCGCTCATCGCTGCCTGGACATGGAGGTGTTAGGGATGAGGAAGTGGGATACAAGGGCCCATACAGAGCGGAGGATCAGGAGAGGGGCGGCGAGGAGTCTGACGCTGCGGCAGGCATCCAGGCGGTCGCCGATGACTCTAATGAGGCTCATGGCGTTCATTGGGACGACGCGGATCCGTTGCTGCAATCCGTCGCTGCAGAGCTGGCTGCCGCGCTCCCTCGAGGCGACCCTCTCGGTGGCCATTCGGGAGCCGAAAGCGCAGCGGCCGATGTCGGGGATGCCCGCCCTCAGCCGGCCAGGTCGCGCAGCTCTTCCTCTGCCGCGCGTGCCAACCGGGCAAAGTCTGCCGGAGTGAAGCTGGCGCGCGTGTCGCTCGCAGAGCCGGCGCCGCTGGTCGCGCTGCCTCCTTTCCCGCCGTCGCAGATCCTGAAGGCGGACTCCCTCGCGCCGCCCTCGAGGCAGCCCTCGGCGAGCAGCAAGCGGAGGCCTTCTCCCCTCGCAAAGTTGGATTCGCGCGTGAGCCAGGTAATCTAGGCAGGACACTGACCTGCCTGCACACCGTCAATTTTCCCTAGCATATGCCCAAGTCCTAGCTCGGCCCCTTTTCTGCGTCTCTCCCTGATTTAGGCCGGCAAAGTGACGCTGAAGTCATCGCCATCGTCTCCACCTCCTCGGCTTCGCTTCACCTCGGACTCGGGCGCTGCTCCTGAGAAGCATCAGCACGTCGAGACGTCGGTGTCGCGTCTTGGCAGGCTCGCGCGAGGAAGAAGCGTTGGGGGCACTGCACCTTCGCCTGACGATGCCTTGGATCATACTCTCTCCTTACATCCGGATGCCATGGCTCCTGATCCTGAGGAGGACGGAGGCATCGCCTTGGATCATGATCCTTCGTTGCACCGTGGCGTCGCCTTGGGCCCGGATCTCAAAGGCTTCGCTTTGGATTACGGCCCTGAGGACGCAGATGTGGCTTTGGATCTTGATCCCTCCACAGGTTCTGATCCCAAGGAGTTCCGTGGCACTGCCTTAGATCCCGAGACCCAAGACGTCGATGCTGCGGATCTGTCAGATGCCGATGATCGCGGATCACATCAGTCCCCTGCCAGCTCTGATGGGCCTGATTCGGATGCAGAGGCGCCGCTGCCCAAGTTGTCGGCTGCTTTTCTCCCTGAACCAATTCCAGCTAGGGTTGTTGCTTCCACGCCTTTCAAAGGAGGAGCAGGGCCCGCTGCAGACGTGAAGCCGCGAGGGTCAAGCGACGCATCTCATTCCGGGCCCTGGGCTGCGTACGATTTGACAGCCGCTGCTCCCGATGCTGTTTTGCCTGTGCAAGAGAGCGGCAAAGGGGGTCCAACCAGTGTGCAGCTGCTCACATTGGACGAGGAAAGGGTGCCCCAGGCGGACCCTTTCCCCGACGCATCCTCTCCCACGGCCCAGTTCGCCGTAGACACCTGGCCGCCTCCCTCGCCGCAGATCTCGCCGAGCGACACCAAGCCCAAACCTTCTCTCCGGATGAAGATGGATCCGCCCGTCGTTCAGGTAGCCGAGCCTCTTTTCCTCATGACAATGGATAGCCTCTCGCAGCGTCCCCTCTTCTATCCTTCTGTCTGTCAAAACTCTCCATTAATTTTGCTATCCTTTGTTCTCTCATTCTTGCAGAAGCAAAGGCAGCAAAAGCAGCAGCCGCAACAGCCTTCTCCTCCAGACTCAAAAAAACGATATGTTGCGACGACGGTGGCGGAGGCAGCAGACATCGGCAAGATGGTCAAGCAAGACCTTTCCCAGGTCCCAATGACTGAGCAGATTGATTCCTCCGCCGGGGTGCCGCTGACATCCGAGAAAAGCCGCGGTTCAGTGCCGCGCGCTACAGCGCTGAGCGGCAGAGCCAAGCGAGCCGTCGTCGTCCCCGCGCTTCCGCCCTCGATCCCCCCGATTGTGCCCTGGACGCCGGACTTGGACAGAGCCCGGTCTGTCGCAGCTGGTGAGGGACGCTGCATGACCCCCCGCTCTCTCCGCGTCCCTCTCCGATCGAGACCCCTTTGCTTTCCGCAGGAGCGGCGGTTGCGGAGGAGGGCGAGGAGATGGGCGGCGCGAGGACGCAGAGGGCGCCCGTCACGCAGGGTGGCAGGGGGCCTGCCACTTGGGCCGTGCCGCCGCACCCGGTCCTGGGCAAAGGGGTGGTGTGGGTGCCCCCCGTTTTCGACGCCGTCCAGCAGACCATCCGCTCGTCCGTTCCCGGCGGAGGAATCCTGGTCCTGGACATCCAGCAGCATCAGCAGCCTGTCATGCCCGCTTCCTCCAGGAGCACAGCAAGCCCGCCGCCGCGCGCAGGGGCTGCTTCCCCTGCCTCCTCCCGCTTCTGCTCGCCGCCCCGGCAGGTCAGCCCGGACAGGCTCAGCGCGGCCTCGTCGCGCGGCTCCTCGCCCGAGAGGGGCGGCAGGGCGGCGTCGGCCGGCGGCGGCTTCGTCGCGGCGCCGCTCCCCTCGGCGGAGAGGAGAGCCTCGTCCTCGGCCGGCGGAGGGGCGCGCCGGCAGCCGCGGCGCTCGCCGGGTGATCCCTTTGACCTTCCCTCGGTCATCCCCGAGGAGCACTCGTCGTACCACGGCCACCCCGCGACGGGCGCGCAGCGGGCCGACGGATTCGCTCAAAACGTCGGCGGACTGCAGCACGAGCAGCAGCCCGGTGGCTTTGGTGGTACAACGGCGGGCGGCGGCCACCTGACCGCCGAGTACCAATCGCGGCCCGGCGTCTACACCGCACCGCTCCCGTCCCGCGGCCATCATGGGCGTAGGGTGCACGCCGATGCCCCCGGCGGCCAGGGCCTCAGGACCGCGCGCTCGCAGGGCCCGGGCAGCGGCGTCGGCGCCTGGCAGTCGGCAGGCCCGCTGCGCCTCGCGGTGCCTCAGCAGAAGAAAGTCTCAGGCTTCCCGCAACCCCCCTCCCCTCAAAAGTCGGAGCCGCAGCATCAGCAGATGACGCAGTCCCCGATATCAGCGCCCTTCAACGATCGGCCTAGCGGCATGGCAGGTGCCCTCGTCGGCCATCGAGGAGCAGCGAGACCGTCATCCGTAGTGGTGTCGCCGTTTGCCGCCTCGGCTGCCTTCAACGTCGTGGAGACCCACCACCACCCACAGCCCTCTCCGCCGCAAGCCAGCCTGCCGCTCAGACCTTCCACATCCCACCAAACCACCGGCGCCTTTACGCACCACCCCTCTCCATCTGCAGCCAGCGACGCAATTCAGCATATGCGAGCGGTGCATGCTCAGGTGGGGGCAGCGTGCAATCAATCGTGACTGCTTGGCACTCTAATCAATCCGTGCACGCTCCAGTTTGCTTCTTGAGTCGCCTACGAACCACCCTCGCCCTGCTTCGATCACAGGTCGAGAGGACTCACGGAACCCCAACCTCACCGGGAGCAGCAGCGCTCAGCACCCGGCCGGACACCGCACCTGCCCTGCCCTACCTACGCACGGCGTTCGGGGGGCCCGACTGGCCAGAAACAGGGCCTGCGGCGGCACACGAACCTTGGACCGGGGCTTTTGGCCAACACCACGCGTCGGCCGCCAGGTACAACAGCGCCGCCGCCGACGCGCAGGCCGAGAGGCTGCTCTCTCCGACGCAGGCCCAGCTGCAGCACAACAGGCACCTGCAGCAGAGCGGCATCGCGGCGCTCGTCTCCGCCCCCTCCGACCTCGCGCACGCCAATCACAACGGCGGCCACGCTTTGTACTCGACCACCGATTGGGGCGCGGTCTCGGACACGCTCCACCGCTCGGCGGTCATACAGAGGCAGCTCGCAGAGGGCGCGGCGTGCGCCGATCAGTTCCGACCAAAGACGACCGGCGGCTCCCCCAGCTCGCACGGCCACGCGAAGCACGGCTGGTCGCCGTCGGCGGCAGCGGTGCAGCGCGCGTACGGCGTGGCCCTGAAGCAGCGCGCGCGGGCGATGGTCATGGGGGGCGGCGCAGCTCCGCGCTCAAACCTCAACGTCCCTGCCGCTGTTGCAGTCGCCAACAGGAGGATGGCGGTGACGGCCACGGGAGAGCTGCGGCAGGTCAGCGGCGGGCTGGGGCCGAATGGCGGCGGGCTGCGAGTTGCTGCGGAGTCCGCACCGCAACGTGCTGTCGTCGTTGCGGGTGGACCTCAACAGGGCGGTTTCGTCGTGGCCGGCATGGGGCATCATTCTGCGGGGCGTGTTACCTAGCAATTTTCAAGTCTACACAGTAAACTGGACACCTATTGATCTGACCAAACTAATGGGACGCATAAAATCAAACCCCATGAGGACGGGAAGGACGGGAAAGAGGCACGGAGCTCACTTCATGAAGCTGAAGAATAAGTCATTTGTCAAAAGAATGAAAACAAAACTCTCTGTTCTACTGTCAAGGGGAAATTATCTATCTCCGCATTTGTGCGTCAGGGGGAGATGAGCTTGTTGCCATTGCACTTGGGCGGCACAAGCGGCGGCATGACGTACATCGACCACGCCCCCCAGATGTTGCCTGTGGGGGGGAGACGCTCAAGATCAGGCACAGGTTTGGGCAGAGCGCTAAGGTCGAACAGAACCTAATATGAGTTTAGGTGCTGATACTGACACACCACAAACCAACAGGTTGGTGTTGGCGCCTCACCCGGACTGTCATACTCGCAGATCAGCAGGCTGGCTCCAGTAAAACTCGGGTAACCGGGGTTGGTGATGGTCGGACATCCGTTGCTAGGGTTCACCTGCATTGAAGTTAGTAATTAGTAATCCGTGCAAATAAGCGTCTCTCCAGCAGGCAGAAAGAGACTAGCGGCTCTCGGCTCACCATGGCGCATCCGATGTAAGAGGTCCCCGTCCACACCATTTGCGTGAAGTGTCCGGCCGTGAATCCGGGATTGCTGTAGTTGTATGCGCAGCACTCCCAAGCGTACCTTGCAGGGGGAGAAGGAACAGGTATCGGTGAGGAGTGTTGAGTTAAAGACCCGTGACGGATTCGAAACTTCAACCTGACAACCCGCACCAGAGCTCAGCCAGGCGAGCTGGATCTGCAGGGCTTGAGCCTCCCAATGCAAGGTTCTCTCCGTAGGGGTAAGGAGAGTGGTCGAAGACGCATTTGTTTCCCCTGCCGGAAGGAAAATGGTGGCAACACGATCTCAAAATCAGAACAAATCTTGCCCCAGCTGCACTTCTCACCATTCCTGTGCCTTGTTGGCAAGCATGACGCTCCAGACCAGAGGAGCCGCTTGGTAGTTGGCACGGTGCGTGTTGTGCACGCTTAGGATGTTTTGGACATCGTTGTCAGACAGGCCGTTGGTCATCGTGGCACCCACGGCGGGCTGAACCGCCACAGGCGGCGGTGGAGACTGCTTGGGCGGCGGAGGCGACTGCGGCGGCGGCTTTGGCGAGACGACGATCGGAGGCCGGGGCGGCGACGCGGGCGGCTGCGGCGGCGTCGGCGATGACGGCGAGCAGGCGGCCGGAACCCCGTCTTCAGGGCACGAAATGACCAGGTCGTTGCCGGGCGTGCAAGTGTCCGAGACGGAGATAGAGTCCGCGCACGTGAGGCCCGAGGTGCCGCCCGAAGAGCCCGGCTTGAGGAGCGACCACGGTCCGCACGCCTGCATTGCCTGCCGCAGCTGTTGCACCTGCCACTCGGCCACCGGCAGGACGCTCACGTATTGGCACTGCACGTCAGGCGGCGAGAGGCGCAGCGTGAAGGCGAGCGCGGAAGACGCAGATGGCTTGTACGGCGGCTGGTTAAGGAGGCTCAGCACCTGTGCGACGACGGAGGAGGAGGCGAACGTCGGATTCCCATCTCCATCACCTAAAGAACAGTCGCGAGAAAATTTTAAAAGCAGGTGCGCTCACCGGCAGGCACCCGAGCACGGCGTCTGCACGCGTCGCAGGCAAGCCCCATCGCACGGTCACGTTGCAAAGCTGCGAGGGCGTGGATCCGACCTGCCGCAGGAGCCGCGAGGACGCCATGCCACCGTGCCCCATGCCCTCTGCAATCGAGCCGCCTGAGGAGCCACCTGAGTTGCCACCGTTCACCAAGCGGGCGGCGCGGTCCAGCGATCTAGGGCCCGATGCGGCGCCGTGGTAATCGTTGCTCGTTCTGTCGAGGCGGCGACGAATCAGAGCGTGTGAGAGAGGAAGAGCGTCAGTTCGAGTTCATCGTCCTCGCCTGAAGCCCGAGCGCTCATCCGTCGGCCTTGACAGCGCCCCGGTGGCGATCTGAACGACGCCTGTTGGGTGGGGAGCGCGCAACGCTCAGCCAGCTGGCATCTTTGGTGCCAAGAGAAGAACGCCAACACCTCACCGATCAGTAGCACGGCCAACGCATGGGAAGATCGAAGCATCGCAGAGGGTCGAGGGCGAGACGCTCGGTATAACGCAGCAACGATCGACTGAAAAGTGAGCCTTTGCGAGACAGCCTTTGCGAAACGAACGGAGATTGAAACTTCACACTCGTGTAACGCCAATCAAGAGGTCGCATTTTGCATTCTCCAACCCCGCCGCCGACGTCTGCCATGTGCACGGTGACGGTCTCGAAGGGCTGGCTCGCAGAGTTCCTCTTTGCAGTGCGAGAATCCAAGGAATCGGCAGTGCCCGGATGGCAGGTCCCCACGCACAAGGGACATGAGTCGGATGTGCGTGTCGAAGTGAATCTAAGAGATATCGAGACAGCCCTCAAGGCACTCCCGGACCCTCTTGCCGAATACCACGCTAGCATGGCCAACGTCACGATGCGGCTCATCTCAAACGCTCCCATCGCCGTGGACGAGACTTTCCATGCGGAGCGGGTCAATGCGGTGATCAAGGTGTGTGCATGGAGGCAGCTGCGTTCGCGAAATGCCCGCGTCGCGCATGACCCTTTGACCATTGCGCTTTTCACCTTCACCTGCTGCCGCCAGATGCGTCGAATGAAGGACGAGGGCCGCTTGCGCGAGAGTGACGACGCAGGGGGCGAGGCCGCGGCGACGACGGCGGGGCTCAACTTCCTCGTCGGAGGGATTGAGGAGCGGGTCAGGGCGGCTGTGGTGATCCAGCGCGCCTTCCGGGCTTTCAAAGCCCTGCGTGAAACGATGGGAAGGCCACTGGCCAAGGACGATCGAAAGCCCGTGGCAAGGTATGTTGATGGACTGCTCCCCGGAAGGGTTTCTGGGGCTGGCGGGCGGAGAGTCTCTTCGATAAGCCTTCTCTTCAGGTTTCAGATTTTACAGTCCGTGGAGATGCCATCAGGCGTAAAGGACCCTTGCCCGAAAATTCTCTTGATTAAATCAGGTACCTGGATGTTTTCAATGAGTCAAGGCGAAAGCGCTTCGCGCCGCAGGAGGCGAGGCAGAGGGTGGCGCCCTCGGACCCTGGCAGGCGGCAGTCAACAGCAGCAGCGGCGGCGGGCGGCAGCGGGCGGACGGCTGTGTCCTCATCGATCAGCCTGAGGCCTGAGGCATTTCAGGAGGCTTCAAATGGTGAGATATCCATTCTGTGCCCAACACCTGTGAAACGTCCCCAACTTCATGTTGATGTTTAAATCTTATGCAGCTGACGATGGCGAGATGAAGGGAGAGGTAGACGCCAAGAATGCAGACACCCAGGATAGGCGGCTGCTTCCGGGACAGGCTGCTGCCAGGGCCTCTCCCTCTGCATCCTCCACCCAGCAAGCAGGCGTCGCGCCGAGGACTGCGTTGGAGGAGCCCCGGGTTGCGGCCGAGGAAGAGCAGGCAGCCCTGCAGAGGCTCGCCGCCGCGGCGCTGTCCACCGCCCCGCAGCCCCGCCGTCATGTCGCCGTCACGACCGCTCCAACCAGAGCCGCCGCGCCCGTGCGCTCGCTGCAAAGGGCCTTGACCGGCCGCGCCGCCAACGACCACCCCGTCGCTTCCTCCTCACTCCGGCGCATTGTCTCTGGCAAGTCCGCCGCCAGCCGCCGCAGCTCGCTCACGGTGAGGCCGCCGTCCTTCCGAGCGCAGCCGCCGCCCCAAGCGCCACCGTCGTCAGCGTCGGGGCCTCTCATTCGTCGGAGCCTCTCTCTCAACCGCAGCTCCGTCCCCTCGGATGCAGAGACGGCGGCAGCACCACGTGGGCGTTTCTCAGGCCTCGCTGGAGGCTTGACCCGCGTCCAAGAGTCAGAGCCACGTTCGGCCCAGCGGCTGCAGCCCATCGAATCTCCCCCGCTGAGTCCGTGGGCGAGGAGCGGCCTCTCCCCCGTGTCCCCTGAGGCACGCGGGATGCCCTTCCGCGGTGACCACAGGCATGGCCTCACTGCCGCCACCGATTCTGTCACCGCATCAGCTCCTCAGGAGCCGGAGTCAGACAGATGGGCTCTTCTTCAACAGCATAGTGCCGAAGCCCCTTCACAGCAGCCGCCGACTGCTGATGCTGCCAGTTGGGACTCTGGCAATCACGGGCATCAAATAGAGGGGAATTCAGATGACTTGGACATTTTGGAATCTGCAGCGACAGTTATAGGAGAGGGCTCCTCGGTTACGGTGGCATTTCCATCAGCAGACCAGCATCAGAACTTTGACGGTGGAGATCCATCCAGCAGGTCAGCAATTGTCGACGAAGCGCCGTTGCCAACATTGCTGTCGAATCAGGCTGTGGGCGTTGCGCCTCCTTCAGACGCCACAGTCCTCGGCGGTGGCTCTTCCTCTTCACTGCTGCCGGAGTTTGGAGATACTGCCATCGGCCTCCCGGACGTAGGAACTTCCCCAGCTGTGCCTTCGGAGGCGGGCGTGGAAGGCATGCTCGCTTATGGCGACGAGGGTCAAAGATTGACCAGCGGTGAACCGGAGGAGGCGGGTGGGGAGTATCGCAGGTCATCCGAGGACAGTGCGGCGGCGGCAGAGGCACCCGAATCCGATGCAGCCTCAGGGGCATCTTATGCCGTTGACGCCTCAGGGGCACCCGCTGCAGAGGCCTTGACCGTGACGGCCGGTCCTTGGACCATGCTAGACCATC
>VFSW01012620.1_pt1 | contig 11786 bp, 11 predicted proteins | sample 5358111 | NCBI WGS metagenome assembly VFSW01 (sample SAMN11554181, study PRJNA540505) | mine drainage metagenome | isolation source: sediment from site ElyBrook_90M | place: USA: Ely Copper Mine, Vershire, VT | collected 2017 | reverse complement strand
TGGCGCGTCGCTGGGATGATCCGGCATTTCCGCGCAACTTCCCGTGGTTCAACACCACGCGCTATTGGGAAGAACAGGTTCTGGCACTGCGCGAGCAGCAAGCACTCCTGGATGAAGCGCCTCTGTCCGTGGCATGAGGCACACCGGACCCAATAGCAGAGTTTTGCATACCACGTGACTCCGATACACTGCCGCAGACATGGTGGTTCGGCGCGTTTTACGGAGCCTCGCAATGGATACACATTTTGACTATCTGGTAATCGGCGGCGGTAGTGGCGGCATCGCATCCGCGCGACGCGCGGCAGGCCATGGCGCCAGGGTCGCACTGATCGAACGCGATCGCATCGGCGGTACCTGCGTCAACCGCGGTTGCGTGCCCAAGAAAGTCATGTGGAATGCCGCCGGCATCGCCGCGACGCTCAATGATGCCGCCGACTACGGGTTCGATGTGACGAAGCGCGCTTTCGACTGGAATCGGATCAAGGTGGCGCGCGACAACTACATTGAGAGCCTCAACGCGAACTATCATCGCGGACTGGAAGCAGCGCAGGTGACGGAAATTGCCGGAAGCGCGCAATTCACCGACGCCCGCACGCTAATGGTCGGCGGCAATCATTACAGCGCCGATCACATCCTGATCGCCACCGGTTCGACGCCACATGTTCCAGACCTGCCGGGCGCGGAACTCGGCATTACCAGCGATGGTTTTTTCGAACTCGAGTCCCAGCCGCGGCGCGTGGTCGTGGTCGGAGGCGGCTATGTCGCAGTGGAGCTTGCCGGTCTGCTCCGATTGCTCGGCTCGGAGGTCACCATGCTGCTGCGCGGCGAAACGTTGCTGCGCCACTTCGATGCCAGCCTGCGCGATACGCTGATAGAGGAAATGCAGAAAGACGGGATCAATATATTGAGATTTATCAGTCCTGAGCGCGTCGAAAAATCGCCGGAAGGCCTCCGGCTTCGCAGCGACGCAGGCACGGAGATGACCGGGATTGATACCGTGCTATGGACCACCGGACGCAGCGCAAATACCGCGGGGCTCGAGCTTGAAAACTGCGGAGTTGCGACCGGCGCAGACGGATCTGTCATCACCGATGCCTTCCAGAATACCGGCGTCTCCGGCATTTACGCGGTCGGCGATGTGACCGGTCACGTGGCGCTTACGCCTGTCGCCATCGCCGCCGGTCGGCATCTGGCTGACCGTCTGTTCGGCGGCAAACCCGAGGCGAAGCTCGACTATGACAACATCCCCACGGTCGTGTTCAGCCATCCCCCGATCGGCACCGTCGGTGCAACCGAGGAAGAAGCTCGCGAGCGATTCGGCGAGGACGCGGTCAAAATATACCAGACCCGCTTCACCAATTTGCAGTACGCCATCACACGGCAGCGTCCGGTGACGGTCATGAAGCTCGTTACGGTTGGCGGCAACGAGAAGATTGTCGGTTGCCACATCATCGGACAGCATGCCGACGAGATCATTCAGGGTTTCGCGGTTGCGGTAAAGATGGGCGCACACAAGGCAGACTTCGACAATACCGTTGCCATCCATCCGACCAGCGCCGAGGAGCTGGTAACAATGAGATAGCCATGGCGATCCGTGCTTATCGCAATAACCTGCCAAGCGTCGCGGCATCCGCTTACGTGGACGAATCTGCGGTCGTGATTGGCGACGTGAATGTGGGCGAGGACAGCTCTGTCTGGCCGCTGTGTGTGATCCGGGGAGACGTGAATCTGATACGCATCGGCCGGCGCACGAATATCCAGGATGGCAGCGTTATTCATGTAACGCACAAACATGCAGCAAACCCCGCTGGCAAGGCGGCAATCATCGGAGATGAAGTGACCGTGGGACATCGCGTGATTCTGCACGGCTGCACGATCGAGGACTACTGCCTCATTGGCATGGGTTCAGTAGTGATGGATGGGGCGCTGATCCACTCACGCGTGCTGCTTGGGGCAGGCAGCCTGGTACCGGAAGGATGCGAGCTTCAAGGCGGCTATCTCTGGCTCGGCACGCCGGCGCGGCGCGTACGGGCGCTGACCGATGCGGAAATTGCCTGGCTTAACAGCGCTGCGGCCCATTACGTACGACTCAAGGACGATTACCGCTGAATAACGCATACTTTCCGGATCGAGCATCGTCGGCAGCGCCCCGCGGTCAGGTCTGGCGAGGACTTGCGAATGCCGCTCTGCTGCGCTTTTTTGCCAGTGCCGGGCATTCAGTGCTGCAGGCGCAGATTCGCCAGCACCGGCGCGGTATCAGGACGCTTGCCGCGCCAGAAGAAGTACGATTCCGCTGCCTGCTCGACCAGCATTCCAAGTCCGTCAGCAATTTGCGCTGCGCCGTGCCGCGAAGCCCATTCGATGAACGCTGTCGGCCGATCGGCATACATCATGTCATAGGCGAGCGCGTTTGGACTGAACAGGCCCGCTGGCAGCGGCAGCGTATGCCCCTTAAGGCTCGCGCTGGTGCCGTTGATAACGAGATCGAAACCACGCCCGGCGAGCCGGTCATAGCTGCATGCATGTACGTGAAACACTTCGGCCAGCTCCTCGGCCCTGGCCAGGGTGCGATTGGCTATGGTGAGCGATGCCGGCGACTGCGAAAGCAAGGGGCCGAGAACCCCGCGCACTGCACCTCCGGCACCGAGCACCAGAATATTTTTACCGGCAAACGCTGGCCTCGGTTCACAGGCTGCGGCATCCGATGGCGGAACACCCAGCAGCCGGCCGAGATCGCGAGCCAGACCGAGACCGTCGGTGTTGTGGGCTTCAATCCTCCCGTCGTCACGAAACCGCAGGGTATTTGCGGCTCCAGCCTGCTGCGCGAGCGGCGTATGAATATCGGCCAGCTGACAGGCTTCGAGCTTGAACGGCACAGTGACGTTCAGGCCGCATCCACCTTCGGCGCGAAACTGCTTTACCGCGGCAGTAAAGGCGCCCGGATCCACCTGAATTGCGACATATTCGATGTTGTCCCTGAACTGGCTGGCGAATTGCCGGTGAATCGCCGGCGATCTGCTGTGGCTCACGGGGTAACCCATCACTGCATATCGATCCGGCTTGTCAAAATTACGCATAGTCTGTCTCGCGGCCGCATACCGACTCAAGCGGCTCCTTGCAGCTGTCATGTAGCGGCAACAGGCGCCGCTTAGCCTGCTGACCGGCGACGCATCTGCGCTGAGTACCGGTACCGGCAATGAATATTAGCAATCGATGAAGCCTTCGCCCAGTAACCAGGTTCTTGCCGCCACCGCAGGGATGTGGAAAATGCATAGTCAGCGGCATCACCATCCGGCTCAGCGTTTCGCCACGGACCGCCAAGTACGTCTTGCCAAGAATAACGAACCAGCCAGCATCGAGCATCCGGACCATGGTCAGCAGAGTCCCCATCACGTCAAAACCCCGCACAATAAAGGCTGCAGTCCGCAGAAAAACGGATGCGGAAGGTTTGGCAGTGGACGCAACGGCCGGATTTCCGGCGCCCGGATGCAGCCAGGCACAGGTCCCGCAGAAAATCATGCGCTGAGCGCCGCGTGCTGACACGCCACTTCACCATGCGTACAACCCTAGGGCTCACCATCGGCCTTATGGGTTTGCTTGGACTTGTACTTGCCTTGACGACCGGCGAGTTCTACCGCCACCTGGCCCTCGATAACCAGCGCGCGCTGCTGGCACAGCTGATGCGCCGGACGGTCGGTGACCGGCTGAACCAGATAAACGCCGGGGTGCGCGATCTTGGTTTAATGGCACGGCGCGATCGCGCCATTGATCTCGCACTCCGCCAGCGCGACCGCGCCGCAGTCACCCGGCAACTCGAGAGCCTGCGCGATCGCAAGATTACATCCGATGCTGCCATTGCGCACGCGCAGCTCGTCTTCTTCGATGAAAAACTCAAGACCGTCGGCGCATCGAACGCTGTCGGTCCGGTGGGATCCCGCATCCAGGCAGAGTGCCCGGAACTCCTGGAACAGGCCGGCCTGCGCCATGGCGCCGAACGCCTGCAAACCATATCGGTCATGTGCGTTGCGAATCACCGGCCGCGCTACGCAGTACTGGCTCCGATTGCCGGTTCGCGAATCGAGGGATACATCGAGGTAGTTTGCGATCCGGCAGTCATTATCCTGTCGCTCGAGGCCAGGCTTGGCCTGCCGGTGGAGCTTAGCGCCGGTTCAGGGGATGTCCTGTATCGGTCGCCCGACTGGCCGGCGCCCGCGGCAATGGCAAACACCCTGATGGCAAGCTACACACTGAGCGCCCCGGATGGCGCGCCAATTCTGACGATATCGGCGCTGAACAACGTCAGGCGGCTCAACATGAGCCTGGATGGTGCGCGTTTCCTTGTGATCGCAATTGCCGGTAGCGCGACTTTGTTCGGCGTACTGTTGGCTTTCATCGTGCTCGACAAGACAGCACTGGCTCCGCTGCGAAATCTCGCGCTGCAGCTGCGCCGGCTCCAGAAAGACAAGTCGCACCTGGGCGAGCAGGTGGTCGCTGGCGGCATCGCCGAAATCCGGGAGCTTGCGCGCGATTTCAATGTCATGACACTTGAACTCAAGCGCCTTTATGGCACGCTCGAGCACATGGCGTTCACCGATCCGCTTACCCGCCTGCCAAACCGTTTCCGGTTCCACGATATATTGCATGAGTTCACGCGCTTCAATGCCGAAGCCGGACACCCGTTTGCGTTGCTGCTGATGGATCTCGACCGCTTCAAGAGTGTCAACGACACATTCGGTCACCATGTCGGTGATCAGCTGCTGCGCGAGGTGAGTATGCGCCTGCGCGGTGGTCTGCGTGAATCCGACATGATCACCCGCCTGGACGACGATACCATCGCGCGCCTGGACGGAAAGATGGTCGCACGGCTCGGGGGCGACGAATTCGCTGCGATCCTGCCGAGCCTTGGCAGCACCGAAGACGCGGCGGTGGTGGCACGCAAGCTGCTTGCGGTCATGCAAAAACCGTTCTTTATTGATGGTCATCGCCTTGATATCGGAATCAGCATCGGGATCGCCATGTCCCCGGAACACGGCAGCGACAATGACTCGCTTCTGCGCCGGGCTGATTCGGCGATGTATCGGGCCAAGTACAATCAGACCGGTTTTGCGCTGCACGAACCCATTCAGGACCAGGCATCGCTGGTCTAGTCACGATGCAGCGCTGCCGTCATGCTACAAAAGGGAAGTGGGCGCGTGCGGCCGCATTTGCGGTTCGAGCACGCCCGCCAGGGCGGCGCGCAGGTCATTCAGCTGGCGGTGAAAAAAGTGACCGGCGCCGCGGATCAGCACCAGCTGCGCCGGTGGATCCAGATGCGCCAACCAATCCTGCACACTGTGCGCTGGCACAACCTCATCCTGGTCGCCCTGAAGCACAAGACAATTGCGGCCGGGTGAAGGCACGGGTGTGAAATCATACAGATTTACCGGCGGCGCGACGAGAATGACACGCGACACCGCACGCAACGCCGCCGCACGCAATGCCACATAGGCGCCGAACGAAAACCCGGAGAACCAGAGCTCTGCGTTCGGGCAATGATTGAGCGTCCAGTCGGCTACTGCCAGCAGGTCACCGGTTTCCCCGATCGCGCCATCGTAATTGCCGTGGCTTTGGCCAACACCGCGAAAGTTGAACCGCACCGTATAAAGACCGAGCTCGTTGAAGCTGCGCGCAAGCGTATGGACTACCTTGTTCTGCATGCTCCCGCCGTGCAGCGGATGCGGATGGCAGATTACCGCGACCACGGGAAACGCCGCGCGGTCTGCCGGACAGGTCACCAGACCCTCAAGTCCGCCCGCCGGCCCGGGTATGCTTACCTCTCCGGTCTCGCACGGAAGCGTGCCGCAAGGCGCCGATACACGAGTCGCGTCTGTCATGTCATTTTCAATGCCTCGCTCCTGTCGCCCACAGGAGCGCGCCAAAATATCCCGCGTAAAGCAGTCCGTTTACGACCAGATGAACGGGACGCAGCGTTCCGCGACGCACCATGATGAGCAGATAGGCGCTCGCGACAAGCGGGATCGCGAGTGCGGCCACGACCTCCGGCCGCGGCTCCCAGGGGGTCAGCATGATGCCGATCGCGGGAAGAAGGCTGCCCTGAAACACCATCGCACCGGTGATATTGCCGAACGCCAGCGTATCGCGATTTCGCCGTATCCAGAGAATGCTGTTGATCTTCTCCGGCAGCTCGGTCGCAATTGGAACGATGAGCAGCGACAGCGACAGCGCAGAGATCCCTATCCATGCTGACATATCCTCGACGCCGACCACGAATCCGCGCGTGCCGAGCACGATGAGAACAAGTGCGACCACAAGCTGCAGGACTATGGTCATCAGAGTCTCCGGCAGACCGATGCGCGCTAGATGAAGAGGCTGGTCGGCTTCAGTACCGTGGCCATCTGTGACGAGCCGTGACGAGGCGCGTACGGTAAGCAGGATATATGCGAAATAGACCAGCACCAGAGTCATCGCGATGAGATCGCGCGCAATACGCGACTGGTGCGGCACGAAAATGGCAGCAGCCGAAAGTCCGAAGGCCAGCAGGAACCAGCGGAGATCGCGCTCAAGCCCGCTGCGTTCTGGCTTGAACGCGCCTTTCCAGCCGCGGCGCGCAGAGGCAAAGACGGCCATCAGAAACAGCGTCAGGGTGGATAACATCAACGGGGCACCGAGTATCGCGCCGATTCCGACCTCCTGACCGATTCGCGGCCGGTTTCCGGAAGCAAGCACTGCAACGATGGGTACGATGGTTTCCGGGAGCGCCGTGCCTACCGCCGCGAATACGGATCCGGTGACGCCTTCGGAAATTCCGAGGCGCTCGCCCAGATGTTCGAGCGCGTTGGTGAACGCTTCGGACCCGAACAGGATGACGATCAGCGTAACGAGCAGCAGTCCGACGGTCACCGCCTGTCCTTCTGCGGTCCGAAGATACCAAGTTCATCCCAGATTGCATCCACACGCTGCCGCACCGCCGGACCCATGGCGATGGGGCGACCCCATGCACGCGTCGTCTCCGCCGACCATTTGTTGGTAGCATCCAGACCCAACTTGGCACCAAGACCGGGCACCGGGCTCGCGAAATCAAGATAGTCAATTGGCGTATTCTCGACAATGACTGAATCGCGCCCCGGATCGACGCGCGTGGTCACGGCCCAGACGACGTCCTTCCAGTCGCGCACGTTTACATCATCGTCGGTCACAATGACAAATTTCGTATACATGAACTGGCGCAGGAACGACCAGACACCAAACATGACGCGCTTGGCATGACCCGGATACTGCTTGCGGATGCTTACCACTGCCACGCGGTATGAGCAGCCTTCCGGCGGCAGGTAAAAATCCACGATTTCGGGAAATTGCTTTTGAAGCAGGGGTACAAACACCTCATTCAGCGCAAGCCCGAGGATCGAAGGCTCGTCCGGGGGGCGACCGGTGTAGGTGCTATGGTAGATCGGGTTTGCGCGATGGGTAATACGTTCAACCGTGAACACCGGAAAGCGTTCAACCTCGTTATAGTAGCCGGTGTGGTCGCCGAACGGCCCCTCGTCGGCTTCCTCCCCCGGCGCGATATAACCTTCCAGAACGAACTCGGCACTCGCCGGAACCTGCAGGTCAGTGGTCTGGCATGTCACGACCTCGGTCTTGGCGCCGCGCAACAATCCCGCGAACTGGTATTCGGACAGGGAATCCGGCACCGGCGTCACGGCGCCCAGTATTGTGGCCGGATCGGCACCGAGAGCAACCGCCAGTGGAAAGCGCTCGCCGGGATGGGCACTGCACCAGTCACGGAAGTCGAGCGCACCACCGCGGTGAGCCAGCCAGCGCATGATGAGCTTGTTGCGCCCGATCACCTGTTGCCGGTAAACACCGAGGTTCTGCCTCTCCTTGTGCGGTCCACGCGTCACAGTGAGCCCCCATGTAATGAGGGGGCCGGCGTCTTCCGGCCAGCAGGTTTGTACAGGCAGCTGCGCCAGGTCCACCGCGTCCGCCTCGATCACATGCTCTTGGCAGGGCGCGTTTTTTACGACCCGTGCCGGCATGTTCAGGACCTGCTTGAAAGTCGGGAGCTTTTCCCACAGGTCGCGGAAACCTTTCGGCGGCTCGGGTTCCTTGAGAAAGGCCAGCAGTCTGCCGACATCTCGCAAGGCCTCGACCGACTCCGCGCCCATGGCAAGCGCCACCCGCTGCGGTGTGCCAAAAAGATTGGCGAGCACCGGCGTCGAATGTCCCCTCGGGCGGGTGAACAGAAGAGCCGGCCCGGCCGCGCGCAATGTCCGATCGCAGATCTCGGTGATCTCGAGAAATGGGTCGACCTCGACGTCGACGCGCTTGAGCTCGCCACGACTCTCGAGCTGCGCAATGAAATCCCGCAGGTCGCGATAGATCACAAATTGAAACCCGGAATGGTACGTGCGCGCTGCCAGTGCGCGCACGCTGCGCTGCAGCATCTGTCCGTCACGGAAACGGAATCGCGCCTGAACTCAGTGTGGTGCATCAAGGGATTTCTCCATCCCCGGCGGGATGGTTTCGGCAAACGAACCGCGTGTGCTGATTCCTGCAAGCCAGTGGGCAAGACGCGGGTGCCGGTCGCGCCAGTCATGCGGGAAGCGAAAGTCGATATACTCAAGCGCCACGCCAAGCGCCAGATCCGCGAGACTGAAGCGCTCGCCCACAAGATAGGCTGGCCCTTTCTTCGCCTTGTCCGCGTATGCCAGGGCCGCAATGATTTTCGATTCCTGGCGGTTTATGAATTCGGGCAATTGCTTGCCAGGCGGTCGGCGTACTTCGTAGAGCCTGGCCACGACGGCGTCCAGCACCCCCTGACCCAGGGCGTGCCAACGCAGGACCTGCCAGCGTGCCTCCCCGCTGTGCGGAATCAGGGGATCGCCCTTCAGGCTGTCGAGGTAATCGACGATCAGGGGCGAGTCGAACAGTACCTCGTCGTCGTCACACACCATTACCGGGATCTTGCCGAGCGGATTGAGCGCGCCCACGTTGCCGGCCGGGTCTGAAGGCCCTTCCACAACAAGGTCGCAGGCAATGCCCTTTTCCTTGAGCAGCACGCGCACCTTGCGCACGTAGGGTGAGGTCAACGATCCGTAGAGTTTCATGGCGTTCTCCTAGCGGTAGAAATCCAGCACCAGGCCCGCGCACACCGCAGCTCCGAAATAATTGTTGCTCATGAAAGCGCGGAAGCACTGGTCGCGGGCGCGCTTGCGTATCAGGAGCTGCTGATGCACGGCAAGCGCGGCGGCGGCGGCCAAACCCGCATAATACAGGAATCCGCGCCCGGCGAGAGCGCCGGCCCAGGCCAGCAACCCGATAGTGAGCGCGTGACTTGCGCCGACCAGGACCCGGTCCCAGCGACCGACGAGGATTGCCGTGGATTTCACGCCGATCTTGCGATCGTCCTCGCGATCTACCATGGCGTACTCGGTGTCGTAGGCCACCGACCAGAATATGTTCGCGCACAACAGCACCCATGCGACCGCCGGGACGGTGCCGGTCTCGGCGGCAAATGCCATGGGGATGCCCCAGCCAAAGGCAACGCCGAGATAAAACTGCGGAAGATGGGTAAAACGCTTGGTAAACGGGTAGCTTGCTGCCAGAAGCGCACCGGCAGCGGACAGCTCTATCGTAAGCGGGTTGAGCGCCACTACCAGCGCAAAGGCAGCCAGACAGAGGACGACAAACAGAATAATCGCCTCGCGCGGCGCTACGCGGCCGGCAGCAAGCGGCCGGTCGCGCGTGCGCTCAACCTGCGGATCGAATTTGCGGTCGGCATAGTCATTGATAACGCAACCGGCCGAACGCATGAGGAACACCCCGAGCACGAACACGGCCAGAATCACGGGTGATGGGCGTCCGTCGCCGGCTATCCACAGCGCCCACAATGTCGGCCACAGCAGAAGCAATGCGCCGATCGGCCGGTGCAGACGCATGAGCATCGCGTACTCGCGCAGACGCACGCCAATGTGCATCATCGTTTGCATGGAGGAATATCCGGAAAGAAGTACTCGCTCACCATCAGGGGCTTTCCATTGATGGTAAATACCGAACGCCGCCCCCATATCACCTGCGGCCCGCATTCGCTGCCACGTGTGGCCGCGACATACAGGGCATCGCCGGGAACGAGCTGTTCGATAGCAACCCGCGCGCGTTTCAGGGTCGGGTCTGCAAAAAGCACCGCACCGAGCGGTCGCGACCTGAGGTAAGCCAGCCGGCGCTCAGGCCCGGAAAGCGTTGCCGCCGGTATTACGGTGCGCGCAAACACCCAGGGCTTGTGGCTGCAGCGCAGATACACCTGACGCACCAGACCATACCGGCCCGGAAGCATTTCGAGCTCCTGCGACTCGTTCAGCCGGGGTCGCGACCAGCGCTGTGCCAGCACCTCTACGCAAAATCGTCCGGGACAGACTGCGCGCAGCCTTTCGGTCAGGGACGCCGGATCAAGCAGCCAGTCCTGGATTTTTGCGGGAACCGCGGCTTCCTGAAGCTGGTGGCGATAGAGCCAGTCGGGTTCAACCGGTCGTGCAATGACGGCTTTCATATTGAGGTCAGCGAATGGACCGGAGCGTGGTCCGGGCTTCGTCTTTGGGTGAAGGAAAGACTGGCATCATGGACGCATTATGCCGTCAGGCGCGAGCCCCGACCAGACGTCCCCTAGACCTCGCCGTAGCTTTCCTTGACTCCGAGCCAGCGGCGCACGATTGGCGCGACATGCTGTGGATAGCTCTCAATCAGAAGGCAGGCGACCCGCTCGATCTCGGGTAACACGGACTGGTCGCGCACCAGATCAGCAATATGAAACTGCTGATCGCCGGTCTGCCGCGTGCCCAGGACTTCACCCGGCCCGCGCATTTCCAGATCCTTGCGCGCGATTTCGAAGCCATCATTGGTCGCGCGCATAACGGCGAGGCGCTCACGCGCCGTGGGTGACAGCGGTGCGCGGTACATCAATACACAGCTGCTTGCGGCGCTGCCACGTCCTACACGGCCGCGCAGCTGATGCAGCTGGGCCAGGCCAAGACGCTCGGCGTTCTCGATGATCATGAGGCTTGCATTCGGCACATCGACCCCGACTTCGATAACGGTCGTTGCCACCAGCAGGTCGACCGCGCCGTCCTTGAAGGCTGCCATGGCATTCTCCTTCTCCACCGGCTTCAGGCGCCCGTGCACCAGACGGATCTGCAATTCGGGAAGCGCCAGCCGCAATGCCGCTTCGGTCGCAGTCGCGGTCTGCAGCTGAAGCGTGTCCGATTCCTCGATCAGAGGACACACCCAGTAGGTTTGACGTTTCTCAAGACAGGCATTGCGCACGCGCTCAATTACTTCATCACGCCGGCTTTCGGGCACGACCACGGTTTCCACCGGACGGCGCCCGGCAGGCAGCTCGTCAATGACTGAAATATCCAGATCGGCATAAACCGACTGGGCCAGAGTTCGGGGTATGGGTGTCGCAGTCATGATCAGCTGGTGCGGCAATTGTCCCAGGGTGCTGCCTTTCTCGCGCAGCATCAGGCGCTGATGCACCCCGAAGCGGTGCTGCTCATCGACTACCACAAGACCGAGGCGACCGAAATTCACCTCCTGCTGGAACAGGGCATGGGTGCCAACCGCCACCTGCGCCTGTCCTGACGTAATCAGTTCCAGCATCGAGCGCCGCGTGCGCGCGTTGAGCCTGCCGGACAACAATGCGCTCTCAATACCCATGGGCTCGAACCACTGCCGGAAATTGCGCCAGTGCTGCTCGGCCAGCAGCTCCGTCGGCGCCATCATTGCGACCTGCC